>Ga0066256_1001626_pt1 | contig 29612 bp, 21 predicted proteins | sample ThiBio_1000_biof_FD_87107 | JGI IMG/M metagenome (GOLD analysis project Ga0066256, IMG submission 87107) | Wastewater bioreactor microbial communities from Cape Town, South Africa - Thiocy_expt_1000_biof (version 2) | ecosystem: Engineered > Bioreactor > Thiocyanate-remediating >... | reverse complement strand
CCACCACGTCGTATTGCACGTTAGTCAGAGGTCTCCGATGACGAGCAACGATTTATCACCATCTTTCGACTGAGCCGATTTGGGGCGCGTTGTGTTGTGTTTGAGGGCGGCTGTGACGACCACCACTTCGTATTGCACGTTAGTCAGAGGTCTCCGACCGATGACGAGCAACGATTTATCACCATCTTTCGACTGAGCCGATTTGGGGCGTGTTGAGTTGCGTGTTAGGGGGCGGCTGTGACGACCACCACTTCGTATTGCACGTTAGTCAGAGGTCTCTGACCAATGACGAGCAACGATTTATCACCATCTTTCGACTGAGCCGAGCAGTGTGTTGGGGCGTGGCGTGTGTGCACTTGTGGAAGTGGCTGCCAGCTGCGAGTGCCTCCACCACACCAACCTTATCACACCCCATCTACATCTGTGCAGCCCACTGGCGACCGCCTGGGAAGCGGCATCCTGCTGTTGCGCGACACGAAGCCAGAGGAGGGGCCGGACGCCTCGCTGGCCGCCATCAAGGCGCCGCTGTCGGGTGACGGCGCCCCGGAGCCGGATGCGCCCGACGTGTTTGAGTGGCTGCCGGGCGCGTACTATTGATGGGGCCGGGTTGTTGGTACCTTGCTGCGGGAACGGTCTCGCAAACACAGTTGAAGTAGTCATTGGCTGCTCATATCACTTGTTAGCAGCCGCAGCGACGGCAAACGTTTGGAGCCGCCGGCCTAGGACCCAATGGCAATGAGGAGGGCGCCCATGACGGCGGTGGCGAGGCCGGCGTAGCCAATGGCGCCGATGCGCTCGCCCAGCAACAAGACGCCCAGCAGGGAGGGCACAAAGCCGGCGAGGCCGGTGAGAGGCAGGAAGGAGCTGGCCTCACCCATGCCGCCCAGGATGACGACGCCAAACCACGCCAGCTGGCCCAGCAGCTGCGCGCCAAACATGATGCCGTAGCCGGACAGGACGGTGGGCGTGGAGGGCGTCGGGCTGATGTCAATGCAGCCGCTGGGCTTGCGGATGGTGGCGTGCAGCAGGGAGGAGATGCCGGCGATGCCGGCAGCGCAGATGAAGAGGCCAAGGGCGGTGCACGCCACGATGGTGGAGAGCCCGAGCGGCGGCGCGTCGCCCGGCTTGCGGGGCGCCTGCAAGAAAGCGGACAGGCCGTCACTCATGGCGAAACACGCCAGGGAGCCGATGTACAGGCCCAGTTTGACGCCAAAGGGCGCATCCATGGCAAAGCGGGTGCCCGGCGCCGGCATGCCACTCCCGCTGTCAGCCGGCGCCGACGACGGCTCGTCGCCTGACAGCGCGGACGCCAGCCCCAGCGCCACCGCGCCCGCCACCGTCGCAAAGATGCCGATCAACTTCTTGGGGCCGCGGCTCTCGTGCCGCACCACCATGCCGTACGTCGCCGGCAGCACCACGTAGCACGCTATCATGGCGGACCAGATGGACACGCCGTTCAGGCTGGTGAGCGCCATGTAGAACATGTACGCCAGGCACGACATGACGCCGATGCCCATGGGCACCAGCAGGCGCGCGGAGAAGGCGTCTGAGATGAAGGCCGGCGCGCGGGGTGGCAGCGACGGCGGCGGCGGCGGAGGCAGCGGCGGCGCGGTGTCATCGCCGCTACTGCCGCCGTCAGACGACGCCGGCTGTGGCGTTGGCGCACCTGGCGCGGGCGTGGACACGGCAGAGGGCGGTGGCGGCGGCGGCAGCGCCGCCGTGGGCGCCACGGCGCGGCGCGCACGCCGGCGGCGGTGGTACACAATGAGGCACAGCAGGAGGATGAGGGAGATGCCGCGGCCGGAAGCAAGCAGGTACACCGGGTCCATCATGGAAGCGAGGAGGTAGAGCGCCAGCGACGGCGTGCGGAAGCCGGTGGCGTCCGTGGGGCACGACAGCGACTCCACGACGTCCGACTGCGGCAGGAAGCGCTTGGACGCGGTGGAGATGATGAACAGACTAAACCCAAACCCTAGGAACACAGCCACCAGCAGGAGGTACATCTTTCGCCGCTTCGCACGCTGCGCCGCCGACGGCGCGGCCGCCGTCGGCGTGGGTGCCGGCCCCGCCGTCGCGCCCGCCCCCATCCCCACACCCGCACCCGTCCCTGCCGCTGCGCTGCCGCCACTTGACTCAGCGCCACGACGACCGCTGCTGCCGCCGCGCGCCGCCACCGGCGGCTCTGGCATCGGCAGCGGCAGCCATGACGACAGCACGACGGGCGCCGGCTCCAGGTACACGCCGCCTGCCGTCGCCGCCAGGCTGCCGGTGTTGGACCGCCCACGCCCCAGCGTGCGCCACGCGTTTGTCACCAGCTCCAGGTCTGGCGCCAGGATGCCGGGCGGCATGACATCCGACTCTGCCATGGCGCCCCACTCGTCCGGCTGCCGCGCCTCCTCACGGTCATCCTCGCTGCTGGTGCCGTCATCCCCACTGCCGCTGCCGCTCCCGCCGCCATCCCCAATCATCCACTCCAGCTCCGTGCCCCGCCGCCCGCGTGCCGCCGCAATGGCTGCGCCAGGGATGGAGGGCATGGGCGTCCGCCCGCCTGGCATGGGCGTCCGCCCCCCAACCCCACCACCACCGCCACCACCGCCTGCCGACTCCCCCAGCGCCAAGCTGGCAGCCGACGCTGAGATGGACAGCGGCGCTGCAGACACGCGCAGTACGGGTGACCTCCCTGCACCTACATCCACCCCCGTCGTCGTAGCCGTCGCCATGGCGGCGCTTGTGGTCCGCAGCGGAACGCGGCAGTGCCGGTAGTAGTGGTTAGTGGAGAGGGAAGAACGGGTGGTGGAGAGGGGGATTCGAGCGTACCAATGGGTATGTCATCAAATCAAACTCTCCATACACCACGCTGCAGAGTGGCCAGTCGGCACATAACCACATGAATAGCGTATTTCACGTGAAAAACTGGAGATTAATGGTGACAGCCGCATTTACGGCGACCACTCCCCACAGCCCGCGGGAGGGTACGAGGTCACTTCACCAGACAGCAGCAGGCGGTCACCAGGCGCGGCGCACACCGGATGGTGCAGCTGCGCACCACACTGTGACCACAGGCGCGGGATTGCTGGTCCGCCTGGTCACCGCTCGTGTGCACTGGCAGCGCGGCTGGCGTGTGGTACCGCTGTCCAGCTGCAGGGCGGTCAGTGGTGCTGCAACTTTCCATTTACAACAACAACTCAGTTGGTCACGGTGGTCCGCGCGGCGCCATCACCAAACTCACTGAACCATGCACACCCAATGCACAATGCACACACGCGCGCTGCCTACCTACCACATCGACCAACACAACAAACGCCTACGAGTAACATAAAGACGGCACAAACGAGGCGGCACGCGGTACCAGTATTGCATCATACTGCGTGCCGCCCAACGCCCAACCACACAAAACGAAACGGTGAACCGAAACCTAGGTGGAGGACGACACAAGCGCGACGCCGACGGCGGCGGCGGCCATGCCCGCGTAGCCGGTGCTGCCAATGCGCTCACCCAGCACCATGACGCCCAGCAGCGCGGGGATGAAGACGTCCAGGCTAATGAGCGGGATGAAGGAGCTGGCCTCGCCGATGGTGCCCAGCATCACAATGCTGTACCACGCCACCTTGCCCAGCACCTGGCCAATGAACATGACGAGGTAGCCGGACACCAGCTTGCCAGCGTCGCCACCGGCGGCGGCGGCATCAATGCAGCCGCCCGGCTTGCGCACGGCGCCATGCAGCAGGGAGGAGGCGCCCGCCAAGCCGACGGCGCTGACTGCAAACCCCAGCGCCGTGAATGCCATGACGGTGGGCATGGACAGCGGTGGCGGCGCGTCGGCATGCTTGCGCGGCTGCAGGATGTACGCCGACACGCCGTCGCTGAAGGACCAAAACACGATGGCACCCGCGTACAGGCCCAGCTTCACCCACCACGGGCCCTCCATGGTAAAAGGCGGCAGGGCATCCACGGCAGCCGCCAGCGTGATGTTGGCCGTACCGGCAGACGACGCGTCACCTGCCGCCTCGGTAGCAGGCGCCGGTCCTGAATCCACGCCTGCCAGGCCCAACAGTACCGCGCCCAGCACGCACGCCGCCACACCGGCCAGCTTCTTGGCGCCGCGCGACTCGCCGCGCCGCAGGATGCCGTACATGGTGGGCAGCACGACGTAGCAGCCCACCATGGCAGACCAGATGGACACGCCGCTCATGGCGGTGAGCGCCATGTAGCAGGCATACGCGATACTGTTGGTGACGCCAATGGCCATGGGTAGGAGGAGGCGGGAGGACACGGCGTCTGGAGGCGGCGGCGTACTGGACGCTGGCGTGCTAACCCCTCCATTCACCACCGCCGCCGCTGCTTGCCGACGGCGCCACCACAGAAGCACCACCAGCAGCAAGGCAAGGGCGGCGGCGCGGCCGCTTGCAAGTAGGTACACCGGCTCCACCATGGCCGCCAGCAGGTACATCGCCAGTGATGGCGTGCGGTACTGCACGACGCCCGCGGCGGCGGCCGTCGCGGGGATGAGCGTGGCGGGCGTAGTGCCGGGTGGCAGTAGGGGGCACGTCAGCGCCTCCACCACGTCAGCCTCCGGCAGCAGGAACCGCCCCGCAATGGCATTGATGAACATGGAGGTGCCAAACCCGAGGCACACGATGGCCACATAAAAGGCAATGCGCCGCCGCCGCACCGTGCGCGTCGCTGCTGTCTCCTCCGCCACGACGCCTTTGCCAGCGGTCTCGGACGCCACAGGCGCTATCGTCGTGTGTGGCGACGCCGCTGTCCCCCAGCTCACACTACTAGCACTGCTGCCGGGCCGCGTCGTCGGCGCACTACTGCTTCCACTGGTACTGGCACTACCGGTAGTACCACCGCCGGCGCCATCTTCGTCTAGCGTCTCCCACTTCCCGCCACCACCTCCGACGCTGCCAGCCGTCGCCATCCCCTACACTGCCATGCCACGGTAGGAGCGGTCTGCTACGATGTCCCCATCGGGCCTGCCCGCGCCTTGTTGCAGCCAGCGTTGGTGTCGATGGCGTCGGCGATGATCGCGATGGTGAAAGGTGACTCACCCCTCCAGAATGACGCCGTTCAGGCGGCAGTAAATCCAGCAATCTGGCGGAAATCAACACTAAACTAGGTGTGTTGTGCCCCACTACCAACACTCTGTCTCCCCCTCCCTTTGGTTATTTGCGCCACCCGCCCGCCCGCCGCGTTCCACCCCCACTTACCACCTGCCGTGGTCCCAGTGGTGCGTTTGTGGAAGCAGTAACAAGAGGAGAGAGAGGAGAGAGGAGGAGAGAGGAGGAGAGAAGAGGAGGCAGAAGAGAGGAGGTGAAATGCCACTGAAATGGGTGAAAATGGCATATGTGATTAAATCGTGGGCATGGTGGCAACACAATATTTATGCGGGAATCGACGTGTATGGTGCATTAGAGGCGGTCTACCGGCGCACTTGTTCGCTTTAACACTTCCTGCATTTATTATTATTGGCGGAGTGGCTGTGTGGTGGTAGTAGCCCCTCTCCCCCTCTCATCTCTACTCATCTCTACTACTCCCTCCTCGCATCTCTACTCCCTCCTCTCCCCCCTTCTTGCTGTAATGGCGCCACGGCGGCCACGCGCGGCGTCCATCGCTGGCGCAGCAGCGGAACCCGAGGCGGCACCTGCGCCGGTAGGTGCACCCGCAACCGCAGCAACAGTGTCGGCACCGGCAGCACTGACGTCCAAGGCAGCGGCGGCGGCGGCGGCGGTGGCAATTGCGGCGCGGCTGGCTGCAGGTGCTCTGAGCTTGGCAGCAGCACCGCTGGCGGCGGTGCGGGCCAGTACAACAGCGGCACCTGCTGGCGCAGCAGCAGGTGGCTTGCAGCCACACATGCTGTCGGCGCTGCGTGCGGTGGCGGACACGTCGTTTGGCAGCGTGGCGGCGGTGCAGCGCAGTCACGGCGGCACGGCGCCGCGCGGCGAGTGCGCCGGCATGGCGCATGCGTACACTGGCGGTAGTGGGCGGAGCGCTGGCGGGCCAGCGGGGTGGCTGCTCTATGAGGGTGGGGTGGGCATTGATGCCGGGGGGGGGGGTGGGGCGGCGGGCGGGGGGAGCAGCAGCGCTGCGCCGCCGCCGCCGCTGACGGCTGCCGCCGCTGCTGCTGCGGCTGCCGCGCCCACTCTCACGACTGCCGTAGGTGCGGCGGCGGCGCTGCCGTTTGCGGGGCGCAAGCGGTACCGCAAGAAGGAGGAGGCGGAGAAGAGCGATGCGGGCGGCAAGTGGTTCCACGTGGCAGCGCAGGAGATGACGCCGGAGCTGAAGAAGGACCTGCTCATCCTGCGCAACCGCGACTACGTGGACCCCAAGCACCACTACAAGGGCAGCCACGAGTTGGCGGCGCGGCCGCGCTACTTTGACGTTGGCACGGTGCAGGAGGCGCCGCACGAGTTCTTCACGTCGCGCCTCACGCGCAAGGAGCGCAAGCCCACGCTGGTGGCGGCGCTCATGGCAGACGAGCGGTTCAAGGCATACGCCAAGAAGCAGGTGGCGGAGGTGTCTACCAAGGCGGCGTCGGGCGGCAAGGTGGCAGACGCGCGCCGCCGCGCCGCCTCCAAGCCCTGGCTGGCTGCCGGCGGCGCGGGTGGCGACGCGTCGCTGCCACTGGTGCCGCGCGGTCCCGCCGTGTTTGGCAACAAGCGCTTCAAGCGGTCATAACCCTAGGGTGTCAAGCATTATCTAGAATAGTCAGAAGAATCACGAGAATCTAAATGCCGATGTAAGCGGTATCGGAGTGGTACCGGTATGAGGCCACGCAGCAGGGTCGGCAGCGGCCAATCCAGCGCCCTCAGTATGTCGGCACACAATCCGCGCACCTGCCGGTCGGCAGCAGGCGACCTCGCAAGTTCCGCAAGGACTGGCCGCGCGCCGGCTACGCGCAGCCACGGCCGGTTACGCGGCTCCATGGACAATTGGTTCAGCGCGGTCAGGCAGCCGGTGACGACCGGCAGCGCGCGGCCGTTAAGCCGCAATACCGCCACCACTGCCGCCCCGCCTCCCGCGTTCACCACCTCCTGTCGCAGCGCCGATGTAGCAGCCAAGTTGCTCAGCGTGCCGCTGCCCCTGCAGCCAACCACGTCACACATGCCGTGTGTGCGCATCGTGGACGCAACCTGCTCCACCACGCCTGCATCCACCATCACAGGCTTAAGACTGTCTGCCGCCGACAGCGCCAGCAGCACTGCGCACGCTGCGCGGGCCACGGGCACGCTGTCAGGCTGGCGACGCATCGCATCAAGGATGGCGCTGCCTGCGCCACCCTGCCACAGCGGCTCGCACGTGTCAGTCTGTACCGCCAGGTGCTGAATGAGGTCACACGCGGACACAAAGACGGCAGGGTCCCGGTCCCCACCGTGCCGCTGGAGCAGCGTGGTGACAAGGGCGCCGACGCCATTCCCGAACATGGGCGCCACGTTGGCGGGGTTGCTAGTTAGGAAAGCCAGCACGCTGGTGGTGTACTGCAAGACGAAGGGGTTGGACGGGTTGTCACGCAGCAGCGCCATCATGCCGTCCGCCACGCCCTCCCGGTACAGCGGCACCGCGCAGGCGGCCGGCGTGCCGGCGTACGTCAAGGAGTACAGCGCGCGGCACGCTGCGTGCGGCACGGCAAACGTCGTGTTGTGCGCCCGCAGCGCGGCGACGAGGAGGGCGCCGGCGCCGTTGGCCACCATGACCTCCGCCGCCGCACCGGTGGACACCATGTAGCTTAGCAGGGTACACACGTCAGCCGCCAGCGGCGCGCTTCTGGGCCCGTGCGTGCGCATGACAGGGGCGAGCGCACGCAATATTTCGCCATCCGTGGTCCGCGCGGTGGACCGCGGCACAATGGCGCACAGTGCGCGTACGACGGCGTGCGCAACGTCTGCGTTGTCAGGCTGCGCCGCCAGGGCGGCCAGCAGCGCTGGCACCGCGCGCACCGCCACGTCCGGCGCCACGCTGTCCTGGCATATCACAGCCAGCACCTGGCTGGCTGCCAACACAACCTCACCGCTGGCGGGATGCGCCGACAGCGCGCGGAGCGCCGCGCCGTCTGCTCCCTCACTGGTCAAAGCACCAGGGTTCCGCATGCCGGACGCCATGGCTGCAATGGCGTTGCAAGCAGCCGCCACCAGCGGCGCCGGTACCGCCGCGCCGTCATCGAGCTGCAGGACTCCAACGAGGGCGGCGCACGCGCCAGCCTCCTGCAGCTGCTCGCAGGCACCCGCTTCGGCTGCCAGCTGTTGCACCGCGGCAGCTGCGGCCGTCGCCGTCGCGGCAGGTAAGCCCGCCGCCCTGCAGGCCCGCAGCAGGCCAACCAACGCGTCCGCCGCGCCGAACCGTACCAGCTCGGGTGCGGCTGCCACCATCGCCGCCTGCCCAGCCTGTGCAAGCGCGCGCATCGCGGCGCACGCCGCGTCCACCGGCTCACAGGAGCTGGCGTCAGAGCTGCAGCGGCTCGCAAACAGGACCATAGCTGCCACCACCGCCCGCCCGCCGATGCCAACCGCATCAGAGCCCCGCACTGTCACCGTCCCTGCCGCCAGCCCGCTTGTCAACGCTGTCAGCGCGGCCACCGCGTCCAAGGCCGCAACAGCCACCTCAATGGCTGCAGCGGCAGCGCGCACCGCCGCCGTCGCTGCCGCCGCTGTTGCTGAAGTTGCCGCCTCCGTTGCTGCCGCCGCCGCCGCCGCCGCCGCTGCTGCCATTTTCGTCGCACACTGCACTGCAGAAAACACACCAGGTACCAGCACCAGTGATAGATGTGCGCAAAGCAACTACTAAAGGGTGCAGCTCCACCGAAGTAAATGCAGGTTTGGCGCAATGAAAATTAACGGGAAAACACTTTGTGTCAATATTTATTCCGATATTGTGTAGATTTGTGCCCCGCAATCGCAGCCCTGTAATTTTTCAGATTGATGCAGATTTGGCATCCTTTGCGGGGGGTGAAAATCTAACGTCCACGAGCAGGAAGCAGCAGCGCAGTTAGCCGTTGGCGGCTGCCAAGTCAGACACTCCCACTTGCGCCAAATAATAAATACAGGTCGCCGCGGTAATGTCCGCAATTAGACCGCGGGATGTGCACCAACGAGTACAATAAGCGTGTCCTTGCAGCGGTGTTTTGATTCGAGCGGCCGATCAATACTTTGATTTGATCCACCCTCCCCTCTTCTCCCCTCGCATCCCACACCACGATGGCGGCGATGGCGGCAGCAATGATGACGCCGGGGCCGGTGGGGATGGCAGGGCGGAAGCGCAAGTCGCCGCTGGGCGCGGGGGGCGACGGCGGTGCGGCTGGTGCGGCAGGCGCGGCGGCGGCGGCTGGTGGGCCATTGGCTGCCGTTGCATCCAACATTGGTGCGGGTGCTACCTGGAGGGGCGCCGCGGCGGGCGTGGAGGTTGTGTTCCTTCCATTCTGTTTACCCCACCTCCCAATGCCTACCCACTAAATGCAGGCCTGGAGCTGGAGCTGGGGCCCGAGGCGGCGAGCATGACGGTGGAGCAGTTCTTGCACCACCAGCTGGAGGTGATGCTGGCCAAGGCGGACGCGCTGGTGGACGACGCGGTGGACGCCGTGACGCACCAGTACAAGACGGCGCGGGAGGAGCTGCAGGGGTACCGGCACGTGAAGCGCGCGGAGCTGGCAGCCAAGAACAAGGCGGGTGCGTTGTTGCGGCGGTGGCGCTAGCAGTTGGCAGACACGCGCACACACGTCGATACCACGAAACCCACACCCACCTCCGTCGCCTGTGTGCAGCGCGCAAGAAGGTGTGGGACGTGGAGCTGACGGTGGTGGAGGTGGCAGAGGGCAGCGAGGAGTCGCTGGGGAAGGTGTTTACGGTGGCGCCGCGGCAGACGCGTGACAAGAGCGGCATGTGCAAGGTGGGGCGGTCCACAGGTGACGATTTCAAGGGCACTAAGGGCGTCAGCCTGCCGACCGACTGCAGCGTGTCTACCTGGCACGGCAAGGTAGGTAGTTGTTTTATTGAGAGTGGCGCCCCGCCGTTGTGTCACCATGCCACCCCGCACCACTGCCACCACCCACCTGTGCAGTTGACCTCCGTATGGGGCGTCATTTATTACACCGACCTGAACACCAAGAACGGGTCTTACCACAATGGGTGCGTGTGTGTGTGCGCGCGCCTGTAGCCGCCAACCGTATACCACACACACCATCTTGCCCCCGCCCCCACCACCGCCTGCAGCAAGCGTGTGGCACAAGACACGCCGGTGGCGCTCAAGTCGGGCGACACCATCACAGTGGGCGACACGACGCTGAGTGTGCGCCTCACGCCCGCCATGCTGACGCCCGACGAGGGCGTCGGCGCTGGTGCTGGTGGCGCTGGCGGCGGCGGTGCTGGCATGTAATGAATTGTAGCTATCATTGCCTTTGCTGCGATTTCAACCCCACACACAATATGGGATCAGGCGGCATGGAAGTAGGCAACGTCGTAGTGGCCGGGGCGGTACAGGAGGGTGACGAGCTCCGGGAACTCGTCGCTGGGCACCTCGTCAGGGAACACCATGACCTGCGCCACGCTGCCCGGCGACGCGTCCACGTACGCAATGCGGACGGACACGCTCCATGCGCGGCTGGCGGCAATGACCTGCAGCTGGTCGGCGTCGCGCGACACCGCCTCCACCTCCACGTCACAAAACTGCTTCACGGTGGCGCAGTGCGGCGCGAGGCCGAGCACGTAGGGCAGGTAGTCGTCCTCGTTGTCCAGCAGGAACAGGCTGCACAGGCAGCGCATGTACGTGATGATGTACATGCCCGTCATCTTGTCGGTGAACGGCGCGATGGGGTCGCCGCCCGCGCCCCAGCTCACAATGTAGTCCATCATGGCGTCGTAGAAGTCGGGCATGGTGACGTCCGGGTAGCCGTGCGCAATGAGGCGCGGCAGGCTGCCGCGCACGTACTCCACCACCGCCTCGTACTTGTCCTGCAGCGGCGACCGCCCCGCCGCCCCCGCCGCCACGCTGCCCGCCGGCGCCACGCGCGCGGCCACCATGCGCTCGCCCAGCGACACCAGGAAGCCGCGGTAGAAGCAGTTGCCGTCGCCACGCGTCGGCCGCACGCCGTCCAGCAGCGTCGCCAGGCTGCCAATCTTGGGCGCCAGCGCCGGGTTGTCTGCGTACGCCGCCGCCAGCGCACCCGGCGCTACCCGCTCGCCAACTAGCGGCTGCGCCTCCTCCACCTCCCGCTCAATGTCCCGCGCCTGCGCCATGATGTCAGAGTCGCTAATCCCCACCCGGTACTCTGGCACCGCAGGTGGCATCGCCGCCGCCGGCGCCGCTGTCGCCGCCGCGCCACCACCGCCACCACCGCCCGTGGCTGCGGCGTCGCTGCCACTGCTCGCGTCCGCCATGGTAGTGTGATGGGTACCTGTAGGTGTGTTAAAGGTGGGTGCAGCTGGCACTAAAATCGTAATACCCGCGTCAATTATACACGTGAAAAACAAGCACGTTCACATGCACTGCTGTGCTTGGTCTGTTTGGCATGAGTTTTGCGTGTGCGCACGTCGCGCATTGCTATTTGTATGCATCAGATACCACCTCCTCCTCCCCAAGTACCGGTATCGTCAGGTTCCGACCTTACAACCGACGAGTTGGAGGAATTCGGAGGTGCCGGTAATGCAACGCAACAGCCACAGCGCCAATTTGTTCATTGCCACTGGCATATATACATACCAGCTTTTGCCGGGTGTTCATTGTTTTGCTGCCTCGCCACGCCACTAATTAATTTGTAATTGGCGATTAACGTTGGCACCAGCTTTTGCACTCCCTCCTCCACACCATTCCACTCCTTCCTCCTACTCCGGTCCCACCTCATCCTCCTCCCACGTCTTCAATCAATCATAGCAATGGCGCTGGCAGCGTTGGAGGAGGCGGTGCCAGCCGCGCCGAGAGCGCCTGCGCAGCCCGCGGCAGCGGCGGCAGCAGGCGGTGGCGGCGCAGCGCCACCAGCACCGCCACCACCACAAGCAGCACCACCGCCAGCAGCGCATAGTGCGGCGGCGGCTCGAGCGGCGGCGGCAGCGACACTAGCGGCGCGGCGGAGTGGGGCAGCGCCAGGGGCGACGCCAGGGGCAACACCAGGGGCGGCACCAGGGGCGGCACCAAAGACGCCGGTAGATGCACAGCGGTCGCGGTGGGCGGTGCTGTCGCGGGCGGCGACCATCATAGGGGACGCGGCCACCTTCCGCACCTGCCTTACTGACGGCATGCCGCCCAATGACTGCGGGCCGAACTGGCCGCACCTGGTGCTGGTTGCGGCGCTGGCGGGCAACACGCCGGTGTTGGGGGAGCTGCGCACCGCGGGCGCCACCATGGATGTGCACTTCCTGGTGCCTGGCCGTGACGCGCCGCGCGCCTTCACCGCGCTGCACATTGCGGCGCTGCTGGGGAACGAGGACATGGTGCGCGCGCTGCTGGATGCGGGGCTGGATGTCAACATCCACGCCGTGAAGCGCGGGTCGGACCCCGTGCTGCACTGCGCCGCCGCCGGCGGCTTCCCCACCATCGTGTCCCTCCTGCTGGAGCGCGGCGCAGACCTGCGCGCCGCCGACCCCGCCGGCCGCTCGGTGCTGACTGCTGCCGCCGTCGGCATCCGTGCCTACGTACCGGAGCTGTCTGCCATGCTGGATGCTGTGTACACGCCAGTACTGGAGGGTGCCGGGTTCACCAACCTGAACACCATCGTGCCGCCGTGGCCGACCGGTACCGCGCCCCGCCGCCTCACCGGCAACCTGTTCACCACGCCGGAGATGCTGGTGCGTCGCGCAGACACAGCGGGCACGCTGCGGCTGTTATTAGAGGAGGTTGCGCGGCTGCCGCGTGCCCCCCGGCCGGGTGCGGCTGACGACGATGGCGACGCAGACGCCGATGCAGACGCAATCGCGCAGGTGGTGCTGGTGTCCAAGGCGGCAGCCGCTGCGGTGACGTCGTTGCACGCGCCAGCGCTTGACTTCCTGCTGCGCGCCCGCCGCGATGCGCTGTCGATGGCGCCGCCTGCCGCCGCAGATGCGCCCGGCGCCAAACTGCCGACCTTGGAGGCCATTGCGCGCGCATTTGGGGAGCTGCGCCTGTGCTCGCAGTTGCAGTCTGGGTTGGGGGTAGCCGTTCGCACGCCAAAGGCGGGCTTGCTGCAGCTGCTGTCGCCCGCCGCAGCCACCGTCGTCAAGGCTGTCACCTTCCTGCCTGACGATCTCCTCCTGTGCGGCATCCATTTGCTGCTTGCGCTGCCGCGCCCACCCGCCGCCGCTGCCGCTGCCGCCGCTGCCTCGGGTGACGAGCCGCCAGTGACAACACTGGCGACGGGGGAGTCGGCCGCCAAGGTGCGCGCCGCGCTGGCAGACGCCTCCAAGGTAGTGATTGCGCTGTGTGACAAGATTGCGCGCGCCCTGCCACCGGCACTGGATACCAACGCGGACCAGCTGGAAGCACTGGTGTCACGCATCGACGGCCTCCGGAGCGCGGAGCGGCGCACGGTGGCGTGCCGGCTGTGGGAGCTGGCGGGCGTGGCAGACGTGGAGGCGGCGGAGGGCGTGAGCAAGCGCATGAGCGCGGAGCCGGCCGGGGGGGCGGGGGGGGGGGGGGTGCCCGGCCGGCGACCGGGCGGGGGGGGGGGGGCGGGGGGGGGGGGGGGGGGCCGTGCCATGGCGGGGGCGGGGGCGCACCCCCGGGGCCTGGGGGAGGCCCTCGTTCGGGGGCCCGACCGCCGCACCAACTCGCTGGCTGCTGCCCTGCTGTTCCTGCGCGACACCGTCCGGAAGCCGGCCTTTGCGTCTGCCATTGTGGACGAGTGCATGGAGGAGTGGGCGGCGGCGGGGCGCGCCGCCGCCGGGGAGCCGGCGCGCACGCACCTGGCGCACGTGCGTGCCAACCTGGAGCACGCCGCGGTGGCCACCGCGGCGGAGGTGCTTGGGGAGGAAGCGGCCGCATTTGATGCAGATGCCGCCGCCGGCCGCATCCCACGCCGGCTGCCGCCACCAGACGCCCTTGGCGGCTTCAGCGACGGCCGCGCCCTGCGCCGCCTCGGCCTCATCTTCCTTGTAGTGATCATCATTGCCTGGCTGGCCGTCTCGCCCGTGGTGCGTGCCGGCTGGGCACGCCTGCTGTCTGCCGCCGGCGTGCGCGGCTGGCGGTACTAACGTGATTAATTGAACGGGAGGAGGGGACAAAATGAGGGTTCCATGTTTGACAGGTGGGGGGGCATGCAAACGGCGCCCTAATTAACACGGGCACAGCAGCGGCACCACACGCGGCAGGATGCGCAGGCGGGCGGGTGCAAAGCCGCCCAGCTCACCGTCAATGTTGAGGCGGTCCACACCGGTCATGGCGACTGGCGCCACGTTCTCCCGCGCGCGCGCCTTCACCACGGTGGCGCGGCTCGCCTCGCTCACGTCGTCGCCGCGCCGCCAGGCATCCACCTCACCCTGCGGCAGCGTGTGCAGCACCACCTCCGCCGCCTGCGAGTACACGATGGTGCGCTTGGCGGCGGGGCGGCGGGCGCCCACCGCACCCAGGATGTGCCCAGCCAGCACCTTGGCGGTCTCCATGACACCCACCAGCTCGCCGCGGCCGGCATGCAGCACGCCGGCCAGGTCCAGCAGGCCGTCGTCCATCTTGGCAAAGGGGCAGAACGCCATCTTGGAGCCCATGTACACCGTGTTCTGCGCGTCCAGCAGCGCGTACGCTGTGACGCCATCCGGGATGGGCCGCACCGGCAGCAGCGCGGCACCCGCGTCGGCTGCCGCGCCGCCGCCACCGCCGCCCGCCGCTGGCGCCGCCACCGCCGCCGTCGCCGAGTTGGTGTACGCGCCGCCCGCCTTGGCGCGCGCCACGTGCGCGATTGCCGCGCTGTACGCCTCCTCCGTGATGTTGATGGGCGCCGCGGGGTGCACAAACTCGATGCGCGTGAGGTAGCTGACGTTGGCGATGAGCTCGCCGTACGCCGCGCAGTTGTACTGCGCGCCGCCCATCCACCGCAGCCGGTTGGCGCCGTCCAGCACCGCGGTGCCCAGCGCCCACGACACCAGGTTCAGGGAGTATACCACGCGAGAGCGGTACTCCGCCAGCGTGGTGGGGGCGGCGCGACGTGCAGGTGTCGCCGGGGCAGCCGCAGCAGCAGCTGCTGCAGCCGCGGCAGCGGGTGCGATTGCCTCCGCTGCTGCCGCCGACACCACTGGCTCCACCGCACTAGTGTCCACTGCGGGCGCTGGCACCGCTGCTACCGCCTCCGCCTCCCCGACACCCGTGCCCGCCGCGGTGACGACGGGCGTCGTCGCCCCCGCGTAGGCCGGCAGCGCAGTGGGCGCGGCCAGGCGCGGGATGGCTGTGTCGTCAGGCGCCGTTATCTCAATGAGGTCGGTGTACCGTAGCACGCCGGCGGTGAGCGCGCGCAGCGCATCCTCCACGTTTGCGATGCCAACATTGAACGCCACCGTGTTGCCAGAGCCGCAGGGGACGAGGGCAAAGGCAGGCAGCGGGCGGCGGTGGTGCAGCAGGGAGGCCAGGGCAAGACCATTCAGCACCTCATGCGCCGTGCCATCGCCGCCCACACTGACCACCACATCCAGCGCCTCAATGTCCAGCCCCGCCGCCAGCTCCAGCGCGTGCGCCGCGCGCTCCGTGTAGTGGATCGCCACCGTCGCACCCGTCGCCTCCAGCTCGCGCGCCACCCGCTGCGCCGTCGGCAGCCCCTGCCCGCCGCCGCTGCGCGGGTTCGCCACGATGGCCACGCGGCGCACCGTCGGCCGTGGCGCGGCAGGGTGTACATACGGCGGGAACGGCTGCAGCTGCCGCGACGGCTTGCCCCCCATCGTGTCCGTCTGTCTGTTGGCTAGAGGGGAGGGAGGGAGGAGGGGGGGAGAGGCCACGAAAGGGAGTCAAATAATCACGCAGGCGGCGACGGCACAACGGATCCCACGACGGGGGCGCACAGCGGTGTGTATGAATCACGCGGGGCGCAACACGACAGGGGTAATACAGTGATTTCTGAGACCGATTGTTTGGTGCGTATCCAGTGATACCAGTGGTACCAGTAGTACCACCCTACTCTCGCCTCGACAGCCTGAGCAGTTGTGTGGACATGTTGCAACGTGCTGTCGCCAACTACAATGTGTCGATATTGCAAACAAACGCTCAGCCAACAACACGGGCACATATTTTGGCATGAATGCGCGATGACTGGGGGGTTCTATGCCGTAAATCCTTTGAACGGTCACGCATTGCGTCAGATTTTGCGTCTGGTCAACGCGGCCATCAACCACAAGGGCGCTGCTGTTTTCAAACGACCCCTCGCTGGATTCTCTGCATGCCGGCCCGCCAGATGGACGGCAGCACGCGGTTGCGACGAGGCGTAGCCGTGATGCACGCCAGGCACTCATGCAGCCTGCGACTGGCGCTGGGCGTGACGTTGTCGGCAGCAGCAGCTGTAGCAGTGCACGTAGCTGCCGCGGCGGCGGACCTTGAAAGCAGTGTGGTGGCGTGGGAACACGACGCGCGACGATGGACGGAGGGGCTGCTGTGCGCCGGCGGCACGGTGTATGAGAGCACAGGCATGTGGGGAATCAGTAGAGTATTTGCGGCAGCGTGGCCACCGCCACCGTCGGCGGCTGCGGCTGCAGGCGGGCGGCCACTGGTGTGGGCGGCGAGCGATCCGCTGCCAGGCCAGCGGTTTGGTGAGGGGATTGCCATGCACGGCGGCGTGTTGCAGCAGCTGACGTACCAAGACGGCGAGGTGTGGCGGGACGACGCGGCGGCGGCGGCCCGGGCGCCCGTGCCCCCGGGGCCGCGGCGCGCGCCCGTGCCGCCCCCCGCCCCCGCCGCCGCCGTTGCCGCTGACCCCGCTGCCGGCAGTGCCGTGGAGGCGACGCTGTCAGACCTGCTGCGCGCTGCTGCCGACGACGCGGGGCTTGGCGGCAGCAGCCATGACCGTAGTGGCGGTGGTGGCGGTGCGCTGGAGGTTGCGCGCGTGGAGGCGTGGGGAGCAACCACCGACACGGCACGTGGCACCGTGGTGGTGTCGGACGGCAGCCTGAACCTGCATCACTACTCTGCCGACTTGACTGCCTACCTGGCGCCCCTACCTGTTGTCTTCCCGTCTGCCGCGTCTGCGCGCTGCCCTGGCGCCGGCCCCGCCGCGGGCGCCCCTCCGCCCCGGCTGCGTCTTAATGAGCTGGAGTACATTCCGGGGGCCACGCTGCGCACCGCCGCGGCGTCAACGCCCTGCGGTACCGGTAGCACCGCGCCGCCCCCCACCGCCCCAGCCACCGCACTGCTACCACCGTGTGGTGCTGGCGACGAGGTGTGGGCTGCCGTGCAGGGGTGCGCCTCCATCTTGCGCATTAACGCCTGCACCGGCACGGCGCGTGCGTGGGTCACCTTCCCGTCCATGTGGCCGTCATCATTGAGAACCACCGCCGCGGGCGGCGGCGCGGGTGTGGGCGGCGATACGCTGCTCGCGGGCGGCAGCGAGGCGCGGTTTGCACCTGCCGCCGCCGCGCCAACCGTGCCGCACCAGCATGCCTCCAAGGGGGACCTGAACGGCATCGCGTTGTGCGCCGCCAGCGCTAGCAGCCCGCGTAACGCCGCCGTGCCGTCGTCATCGTTGCTGGTCACCGGCAAATACTGGGACGTAATGTTGGAGGTGCCGCTGGCAGCGGCAGTCACGGCATGGAGCTCCTGCTTGGCGCCGCCAGCCGCCACCGAGTGATTCTACCGGTATGGTGCTGGCTTTGTGACATGTTGCTGCATGAATGTTGCATTGCAACACAGTTGAGATCTGTGGCATTCGGTGCAACGCCTGCGCCCCGCCAGAGCGCTGCGCCGCTGCACGCTGCTTATTGTTGAACTAAGTTAATGTACGACCTGCCCCAGTGTGCTGCGCCCTGGGTGCCTGTCATGGCCCATGTTGCCGCCGGCGCGCGATGTGCTTGCCCGTCGGCGTCACGCGGGCAGTGCACTGAGTGCACAGCACCTTCCACGTCCGTCCGTTGGTGGCCGTGCTGCTGCTGCTGCGGCCACGTGGCGTAATGATAACACGAAATTGCAAATTTCACGTGCGCAGTTGTTGCAAGTTGGCGAATTGCACAATATCATTGTTATTGGTGCCGGCGGCAACATTATTGACGTTATCCGTGGTACCAAATTTTTGTTTATTGCCTGAACTCACCCCCTCCCCCAAGCAAATGGCGGCCAGGATGCTGGGAGGAGGAGGAGGAGCAGGAGGAGGTGGGGGAAGGGGCGGCGCTGCCGGTGCGGCTGGCGCCGCGCTGGCTGGCGATGAGCTGGCAAAGGAGCTGGCGAAGCTGTCGCCAGAGGAGCTGGTAGAGCTGGCCAAGTCCATGGGGCTGCCAGGCTTGCCGGGCGGCGTGCCGCCACCGTCAGAGGACGCGGAGGGCATGATGATCACGCCAGAGCCGGGGTTTGTGATCAAGACGTTTGTGATGCCGGCGCCGCCGCCGCCGGGCGCGGCGCGGAAGGTGTTCATCAACCTGTGCAGCAGCACCGACATAGCCAACTTCAAGCGCGTGAAGCGGCTGAAGGAGGGCGCCGGCGGGGAGGAGGAGGAGGGGCTGCACATCCCGGTGGCGGTGGGGCCCCTGAAGGAGGACGCAGACAAGGCGGGCACGGCATGCGCGGTGTGTGACATTGTGGTGCACCCCGACGTCATCCGCGACGCGGCGCGCGACCCCAGCGGCTCGTTCCGCCACTTTGTCGCGGAGCTGGCGCTGCAGTACATGGAGCGCAAGTACGGCCTGGCGCTGTCGCACCAGTACAAGCTGCCGGTGATGCGGTACAAGGGTGGCACGGTGACGCAGCAGCGCATCCGGCGGCGGCTGGCCATGGCTGGCATTGCAGAGGTTGACGGCGGCGGGAAGCCCGGGGCGTCGTCGGCGGCGGCACCTAGTGTTGGGGCGTCACCGCTGTCACTGTTGGCGGCTGGCGGCATGGTAGATCAGCCGATGGTGGTGTCGGGACCCGGCGCGGCACGTGCTGCAGCCGCGGCAGCAGCGACTCGCAGTGGCGGCGGCGCTGCACCTAGGCCAATGGTGCCCGGCCCGGGCGCGCGGCCGCTGGACATGGACATCCGGGTCATGAACCCGGACGAGGGCGACGCGCGCAAGGCGCTGTCCAAGGCGGTGGCAGAGGAGGGTGGCAAGGAGGCAGAGGGCGCGCCGTCCGCTCTGCGCATAGGGGACGGCCGGTCGGCGGTGGTGGGGCTGGGTGCCGCGGCAGCTGGTGTAGGCGATGGGAGTGGCGGCGCGCCGCTGCTGGCACCCCGCTCCACCACACGCACCGCGCCGCCGCCCGTGGTGCTGCCAACCCTGCCGCTGGCGGTGAGTGCCGCGGTGCGCGTGCCGCGGTCCACCATCGGCGCTGCAGACGACTCGGTTGACTACATTCCGCTGGCGCTGCGTCTGGGTGGCGTGGTGACAGACCTGGCGTCTGCACTAGACGGTAGTGGTGGAACCGCTGCCGCCGCACCCCTGCCGCCGCATACTGAGGTAGAGCCCGCCCATGTAACACTCCTGTCGCAACGCCGAGCGCCGCCGTCGTCTTCATCCGCTGAGCCGGCCGACGGCGGTGTGGAGACGCTGCACACGGAGGTGACGGACGCCGACGCAGTTGTGATCACGGTTGCATGCCAGGCGGTGGCATCGTCAGCAGGCGCCGTGCTGTCCCCACCGCTGGCGCCGTCTCGCATCACTGCCACTGTGGCTGGCACGCGGCTGACGCTGGCGCTGGCGGTTAGCGGCTACGTGCCCGTCAACATAGACCTGCCGTTCTGTGTGTTGATTAGTGTGCCCACCCCCGGCGCGTCCGCCACCGCCACCGTGGTGCCCTGGACGCTGGATGCTGACCGCCGCCTGCTGCAGCTGGTGCTGCCGCGTGACACCGCGCGTGCCACCATTGACGCGCTGCCGCCCCTGCCGCCACAACTACGGCACGTGCGATCGACGTCGCTCCCCGCCCCGCCACCGGAGGTGGCTGCCGCAGTTGACGGGGGCGAGGAGCCAGCGGTGCCTGCAGCGCTGCTGCACTCCATCCTGGCGCAGTACGTGGCAGCGGGCGCCGACGACTGGGCAGCGGACGTGGGGTCCAAGCAGTGGCTGTTGCTGCACGCGATGGGCGGGGAGGACGTTGCGGTGGCGGTGGCGCCGGCAGCGCCGCATGCTACAGCAGCAGGTGCGGGGCCACAGCGCGGCGGGGCGCCCAATGTGGTGGGCGCCACCGGGCCGGTGCGCGACACGGACGTGCTGCCAGAGGACACCTTCCTGCGCTCCGACGCGCTCAGCATGCACTACCTGCGGCAGCGCGAGGAGGAGCGCGCGGAGCGGCGTGCCAAGAACGCGGCGGCGGACGCTGAGCGCGCCGCCGCCGCCGCCCGCCGCGCCACCACAGCCCTCGACGCTGCGCCGCTTGCCACCGCGGTGGACATGTCCCTGTACACCGGCGGTGATGATGGAGGGGGTGGGGGTGGTGGTGGAGGTGGTGGTGGTGGTGTTGGTGGTGCTGCTGGTGGTGGTGGTGGCGGTGCGGCAGGTGGTGGGGATGCGTCTTCAGCAGCCGCAGCCCTGGGCGTGTTTGACTTGATGTGACGGGTGTGACGGGCAACGGCGGTAGCAATTAAATAGAATTGAAGTAGAGCATCACATGGCGCCACCGGCTGCCGCGGCGGGGCAAGCGCCGACGATGCGCTGCGGCCGTTCACGAAACACGAGCTTCCGGCGCACGACGGCGCGTGCCACGTACTCCACGCTGCCCGGCGCTGCGGCTGGCGGCGCTGTCGCTGCAGGTGCGCCGTCATCCCCAGCGACAGCGCTGCCGTCACCCGGCGGCGGCGGCGCCAGTCGATGTTTTTGAATCAACAGCAGGGGCTTTCCCAACACCTCCAGCTCCCCTGCCACGCGGTGGTTCCCCACCTGCAGCACCACCTTGGAGCCATCCTGCGATGGGTGGGGGGCGATGTCACGACGTGTGGATCCGTGCGTCCACGCTGCCACAAACGCAACACCCACACGACGTACCTTCTCCTTCAGCGTCAACACGCCCATGGCCACGCCATCCAGTGTAGAGGTGGTAGCAGCCGCCGCTGCGGCCGCCGCCGCAAACCCCTCACCGCCGCCGCCACCACTGCCGCCGCCACCGGTCGGCACCACGTTGCCTTGCATGTCAAAGATGATCCATTCCGGCAGGCGGGGCGGCACCACGCCTCCTGCAGCTGCCGACTCCGCTGTATCATCCACCTCCCACTGGCACACAATCGGGATGATCATGTTGTGTGTGCGTAGGGTGTGACTAGGACCAGGATTCGGTTGCCCGCCTACTACCCCGTAGCATACGCCGTCGCCTCTGCACACTACGATGTATCACCGCAAGCCGCTGACACGCCCTCCCCTCTACTACTCTCTCACGAGTTTCCCTATCCTTCAAATTGCTTGCACTCGCCTTGCTTTTGTAGTTATCAGTGTGAGACACGGTGGAGTGCGTCCTGGCCGCGTATCATGTTCGTATCTTCCTCTCACCCTGCACCCACCAGCTGGCTTCCGTTACTCCTCCTACAAGGGCAGTCCAGTAGCAGGTGCGACAGACCTAACGGTCGGGGCGGTTGAGTTGCACCTGGTATGGGTGTGGGTATGGTGTGGAGCAAGCACCAATTGTTGGGGCAGGGGGAGTCGCGCAACACTTGTGTGGGTGTGTGCGTGGGCGTTGTGCTTACTCTTTGATACTGCGTCTTCATTATCTGCTACGCTGCGTCGAAGCGGCTGCCGGCCACTCACCTCCTCCCCCTACTACTGCTACTCCCACTACTGCTACTCGCCTGACTCAGCTGCTGCTGGCCAAGTGGCGCAATGGCGCGCGTGCCGAAGCGGGGCGGCGGGGGCGGCGCCGCGGCGGCGGCGGCAGCCATGGCAACCGGCCGCAAGCGCATGGGCGGCGAGCGGAAGGAGGACTATGGCGGCGACGATGACCTCGCAATGCCGGGACGTTGGGTTGCCTTCCTTCTGGTACCGCCGATATGCCCGTACTCCACCCCCGACCCACGCCCCCCCCCCCCCCCGCCCCCCCCCCCGCGCCCACACGCTCCGCCCCGCGCCGCCCGCCCGCCGCCGCCGACCCAAGGAGCTGGAGGAGGACATCACGCGCGTCATCACGGCCAACAACCCGCAGGGGCCCTCCAACCTGGTGTACTACGTGTACGTGGACCGGGAGCACCGCGGCGTGCCGGGCGCGGCGGACGAGCACACGGCGGTGCACATTGCGATGGCGGGCAGCGTGATGCACGTGGACAGCGAGGACGCGGCGGAGCAGCGCGCGTGGGAGAAGGCGTACAAGACGACGGTGGAGGAGCGGCGGCGGGACAAGCTGCGGGCGGCGCAGGAGGAGGGGAAGGAGATCTCGGAGACGGACCTGGACGACGAGCTGCAGCGCAACCAGTTTAACTTCACGGAGCGCGCGGCGCAGACGTACTGCGCGCCCATGAAGACGCGCGTGGTGAGCACGGCGCCGCCGGAGACGAGCGAGGCGGCGGGCAGCATGTCGCAGTGGCAGCTGTACGATGCGTACATGGGCGAGTACGAGCGGCTGCTGCTGGCAGCGGCGGCGGAGAAGACGGGCGGGCGCGGGCGGGAGGAGGCCGGTGGCGGCGGCGCGGGTGCAGGCGCGGGTGCCGGCGGCGCGGCTGGCGGCGGCAGCAGTGGTGGCGGTGGTGCACGCGGCGGCGGTGGGGGTGGCGGCGCCGGCGGCGGCGGCGGGCGGAAGGGTGACGACCCCATGCACAGCGAGGTGATGGGCAAGGCGCTGAAGACGATGGAGCGGCTGGTGAACCAGAACGCGGAGGATGAGATCTACCACGACTTCAAGTTCTGGGAGGACGCGTCGGACGCGTACCGCGACAACCTGGGCACGTGCCTGCCGCTGTGGAAGTTTGAGGACGCGCGCACCAAGAAGAAGATGGTGACGGCGGTGACGTGGAACCCCACCTACCCCGACATGTTTGCCGTCGGCTACGGCTCGTACGACTTCATGAAGCAGGGCAGCGGCGTGGTGGCGGTGTACAGCCTGAAGAACGTGGGCCACCCGGAGTACACCTTCAGCCTGGAGTCCGGCGTCATGTGCCTCGACTTCCACCCGCGCTACCCCGCCCTCCTCGCCGTCGGGTGCTACGACGGCACCGTGAAGGTGTTTGACGTGCGGCGGCGCGAGAACAAGCACGTGTTTGCGTCGGACATCAAGTCGGGCAAGCACAGCGACCCGGTATGGGAGGTGAAGTGGGCCAACGAGGACATTGCCGCCAAGGAGCTGTCCTTCTACTCCATCAGCTCCGACGGCTCGGTGGCGAGCTGGGTGGTCACCAAGTCGGAGCTCAAGATGGAGGTCATCCTCACGCTCAAGCTGGCGTCCGCAGAGAAGCCGGTGGCGGCGGCGCCTGGCGCGGGTGCGGGTGCGGCGGCTGCAGCGGCGGCAGCAGCGGCGGGCACGCCGGCGGGCGGTGGCGGTGGCGCGGCGGGTGGTGGTGCAGCTGCAGCGGCAGCAGCGGCAGCAGCAGCAGCGGCTGATGGTGGTGCAGGTGGTGGTGCCGGCGGCGCTGGTGCAGCGGCAGCAGACGAGGAGGCGCGGCTGACGGGCCTGGCGGGCGGCTGCTGCTTTGCCTTTAACCCGTTTGACGACTCCGCATTCCTGGTGGGCACGGAGGAGGGCAAGATCCACAAGTGCAGCCTGGACTACTCCGGCCAGTACCTGGCGACCTACGAGGGCCACCACATGGCGGTGTACGCGGTGCGGTGGAATCCCTTCCACCCGCGCGTCTTCCTGTCCTGCTCCGCCGACTGGACGGTGAAGATGTGGGACGAGACGTTCCCCGCCGCCATCATGACGTTTGACCTCAACACCAGCGTGGGCGACGTGGCGTGGGCGCCGTACTCCTCCACCGTCTTTGCCGCCGTGACGGACGAGGGCAAGGCCAACGTGTACGACCTGCACGCCAACAAGCACGAGCAGCTGTGCGAGCAGAAGATCGTGAAGAAGGCCAAGTGCACGCACATTGCGTTCTCCAACCGCGCGCCCATCCTGCTGGTGGGCGACTCCATGGGCGGCGTCACCTCCCTCAAGCTCAGCCCCAACCTGCGCAAGATCACGCCCATCCCCACCGGCACGTCCTCAAAGAAGGTGCGTGCCGCCCTCTCATTGTGTTGCTGTCGGTCACCACCACCCCACCACCACCACGCTCCCACATCTCACAATTGTCGTTGCAGGGCGAGGCCGCCAGTGAGGCGCCCAGCCGGGAGGAGGTGGAGATCCGCAAGATGGACCGCCTGCTGGCGCTGTCGGACGCCAAGATCACCATTGTGACGCCGGTGCCAGGGCAGGAGAAGTCGAAGCGGAAGGAGGCGGTCGCCAGCGAGGAGGGCGCGGACGCGGCAGCAGCGGACGGCGCTGCTGCCGCGGCTGCAGCCGCCGAGTAGTACCTTTACGCCCCTTTGCCACTAACCTGTTGTGCCCCTCTCTCACGCGCTTGTGTCCCATCCCAACACCCTATTGAACTGCCAAGGTACCACCACAGTCACTATGTTGCTTTTCAATGTGGCGACATCAGAATGACGTCGCCGCGCCGGGCTTGCTGCAGGGGTGCCACCGCGTTACGGCAGGCGGTCGACCTTGGTCATGTCGCGTGTCATGTTCTTCTCGTGCGCCTCCGTCGTGCCGCCGCCAATCTCCAGCAGCTTGGCGTCGCGCCACAGGCGCTCCACCACGTACTCGCCGGTGTAGCCGTTGCCGCCCAGCACCTGCATGGCGCGGTTGGCGACGGCGGTGGCCATCTCGCTGCAGTACAGCTTCACGCCGTCGCTGTCCAGGCGGCCGCCCGTGGCGGTGAGGGAGTGGCGGCTGGCCACGTTGTACACGTAGGCGCGGCCGGCGGCGTACGCGGCGTACGAGTCGGCGATGTGCTTCTGGATCTGGCCGTACCGGTTCAGCGGCTGGCCGAACGACAGGCGGTCGCGCGCGTACCGGTTCATGATCTCGATGGAGCGGCGCGCAATGCCGAGCGACATGGCGGCGAGCGCGAGGCGCTCCAGCTCCAGGTTGCGCATCATGTGCAGCATGGCGTCGCCCTCCGTGCCCACCACGTTGGCGGCCGGCACGCGCACGCCGTCAAACACCAGCTCCGCCGTGTTGGATGCGCGCATGCCGCACTTGTCCTTCACCACCTGGCCCAGCGCGAAGCCCGGCATGCCCTTCTCCACGAGAAACAGGGAGTGCGCCTTGCCGCCCGCCGGCTTGGCGTCCGCCGCCGCGGTGCGCGCGTACACGAGGAACACGTCGCCCAGCACGCCGTCCGCGCGCGAGCCGTTCGTGATCCACATCTTGGCGCCGTACAGCGAGAAGGAGCCGTCGGCGTGCTTCTTGGCGTGCGACTTCATGCCCAGCACGTCCGTCCCCGACGCCGGCTCCGTCATGCCCATGCCGCCCAGCAGCTCGCCGGTGCAAATGCGCGGCAGCAGGCGCGCCTTCTGCTCCTCGTTGCCGTTGCAGTTCAGGTTGTTGGCAAACAGGAGGGAGTGCGCCAGGAAGGAGAGGCAGAAGGCGGGGTCGGAGGCGGACAGCTCCTCGTTGGCGATCACCACCGCCGTCGCATCCATGCCGCTGCCGCCGTACTTCTCGTCCACCGTGATGCCCAGCAGGCCCAGCTTGCCCAGCTCCTGGAACAGCGGCACGTTGAACTTCTCCGCGCGGTTGAACTCCTTCGCCTGCGGCTCCACCATCGTCTCCGCAAACCCGCGCAGCATGGTGCGCAGGCTGCCGTGCTCCTCCGTCGGCGTGAAGATGTCGCCCACCTTCGCCTTGCAGCCGCCCCCCGCGGCCGCCGCCGCCACCGCGCCACGTCTACCAACCCGCGGCGCCGCGCGACCCGCCATGCTACCCGCCACCGCCGCCGCTGCGCGTGCCGCAAACATGGTGTCTCGTCGTCGTCGTGCGTCTGCGCGTTTGGCGTGGATGGGGTAGAGGGGGATCTGTTGCGAGGCAGAGGCGAAGTGGATGATGGCAAGGTGGGAGCAAGTCAAGGCGCAAAGGGCAAGCGAGGCGAGAGGAGGGAGGAATGGGGAGAGGAGGAGGACGAACAATGGCTTGATTGAAATGGAAGTATCAATGCGAGACAACACAACTAATGCACACCACGCACCTAGGTACAGCAATGCGCGTCTCGCTGCATCAATTGACGTGTTGCCACGCGACGGTGTCGCGCACACACTGGCACTGAACCACCGCGCGTAGTACGCAATGAAACCGTCCGACGCACTGCTCTGCTGCTTACCGGTAGGGCGCTGGCAGGGCGCTGGCAGGGCGCTGGCAGGGCGAAAGGCCGTACTAGCCCGCGAGGCGGCGAGCAAGCAGCGGCGCCGGCCAGGAAATGGTGATCGCGGGGTCTGTGACAGTATGACTTGTTGTGGACGCAGCAACGTCGCAGCGGCGGGCCGGCGGAAGCGCTCGGTAACACGTAACACGTGTCACGTGCGTCGCGTGTGTGCGGTCACCGCGGCGGCGGCGCAAAGGGCGGCGGTGAGGCCAGGGAGCCGGTGCGAGCAAGGTAAGCGGCAGTGGCGGGCGGGAGCGCAGCGCCACCAGTCGCAGCAGCGACGGCGGTTCTGGTACTCCCCAGCGTCGCACCACCAGGCGCACCAGCATCAGTAGGTGGTACGGCGTCCGGGTGGCGGACTTGGCGCGCCAGGCCGGTGGCAGCGGCTTGCGCCGCGCTGGCAAACAGTAGCTCGCGCAGGAACGCAAAGCGGTGGTCAGGCAGGCGGCCCAGGTGGGTGGCGTAGCGCATGAAGTCGTCGATGGAGAGGCGGCCGTCGCCGTCGCGGTCGGCACGCTGCAGCTGCAGCGCCGCCTCTGCAGGCGTGGGCAGCCGCTGCTGGCATGACACCGCCCACCCCAGCAGCTGCATGTCGCTGACATCCAGGTAGCCGTCCGCGTCGCCGTCGTACATGTGAAACACGGCGGTCATGGCATCGGCACGGGCAGGTGGCAGGCCGGTCGCAACGCCACCGCCGTCCCCGCCGCTGCCGCCATCAGCAGCCGCGCCACCAACCAGCGCGCCAGCACGCAGCGGCACTGTACGTGGCAGGTCCAGGGAGCCATCATGCAGGGGCAGCGGCAGCACCCCGCTAGCAGTACCGGTAGTTGCGGCAAGCGCGACGCCGCCGCCGCCGCCGCCGCTGACCATTGACCCTGCAAACGCCGCCGGCAATGGCAGCGAGGGCGGCAGCGTAGAATACACGCTGCCGGTTGGTCCCGACCCCATGGCTGATGGTAAGCTGCTAATGCTGCCTGCCGCCACTGTAGGCGGCGCGCCCGCAGCGGCTGCTGCTGCTGCCGCGCTGCCCGTCCCAACGAACCCGCTGGTGCGCCGCGATGCCATCGTCGTCGTTGTTTGTGACTTTGTGTGGTATTTAGTGCGATATGGTTGCACAAGTAAACTGACCGCGCTCCTGTACATCTCTATAATAAACTGCCACCATTGCAATGACACACACGACGCACGTTCGATTGTTGTCACTGTGGCGTCGCCGCGCCCTGCCTCAATGGTACCGGAATGGAAATTTTGGCTCGAGTGAGAACCGTCGCGCCAACGGCGCGAGGCCGCCACCGAGGGCGCGCAAGCTGCGAGTGCCGGATGTCGGGCGTTGCGTGGGCGGAATACACGCAATATTTTCAGCGGCTCCCTACCGAGGGAGCCACGACACATTTGTAAGCTTCATTTGCAGTACGCCCGCGCCGTTTGTGTTTTTCTGGCGCGCGACGCAACAAGCGTTCTTGCGTTCTGGTGAGTGCGAGTGGCTGCCACCGGCTGTGCTACCATTCAAAAACATAGCATTGCCACCGCATGATGCGGATATGAGCACACATCTCGGTTACATGACCTCGTTTCATTGTATTTTAATAGCATTATTGCTATTATATTTGCAAATCGTGTCGATATATTGCACTGGTGTGAGTGTGCGTTGCCACGTCATCAACTGCGAAACGCCTCCCTTCGCTGTGCAGGAATACCGATACTTGCAACACCAAGAAACCATTGTCGAACAACCGTCAAGTTGTGACAAGCACTGCGGTAATTGCACGCGTGCGGTGTAGTCGCACAATGGCAGCGGCGGCGGCAGCGGCAGCAGCAGCGGAGGAGAAGGAGGCCATCCGCGACCTGAAGGGGGAGGCAGCGCGCACCGCCTCCATCCCGCGCATCCTGGCACTGTCCGCACACGCGTCGGCGGAGGTGCGCCTGGCGGCTGTGAAGCAGCTGTGCCCCTGCCGCGTGAAGGAGGACATTGGGGCGTTCTGGGACCGCATTTTTGGTACGTTTTGCGTGTTTTGTGTGGCGTGTTGTGCGTCGCAGCGCAACAACTCACGTCTAGACACCCACCCGTCCACGCTGCAGCGATGGTGAGCGACTCTGACGCGCGCGTGCGTGCGCAGATCCTGCACACGGTGTGTGACGGCAGCCCAACGCATGAGGAGGAGCGCGTGGCGGCCGCGCTGGAGGCATTCAATCGCGACCCGGACGCGGACATCAGGCGGCGCGCACACAAGGTGCTGAGCAGCTACCGCCGCACGGGCCGCTGGAACATCCTGTGAGCTGCTGCTGCTTGCACATGTGCCCCAATGACAATTGTGCCACCTAGACCTGTGCCGGCATGAGCCCGCTTTGTGCCAGACAGCGCGCGAGCGACCGGCGCAGGCAGGACGTTGGAGCCACCACCGCTTGCGTCCGCCGATGGAGGGAGCGCGAACCGCCTGCAAATGTGACTGCTGCCACCAGGTGCGCCGCTGTGCGTGTTTGGTGCGCCCGTCGCGGCGGGCCTCGGACAGGGCAGTCACATTTGTTGAACCGCACATCATGGCACAGCATGGTTCAACTGCCAGCTGTGCAACAACACCACAAGACACAACAGCAACCTACCGATAAGTTACCACCACAGCAGCTCCATGTAGCAATCCAGGCCCAGCATGCCCATGCGCGACTCTGCGGTGTCGCCCACCACGGGCGGCTGCAGTGCCCACAGCAGGATGCGCGGCGTGAAGGCGGTGATGGTGGCGTTGATGCGGCGCATGGACTGCGCCATCTCCCAGTAGTAGCCCACCATCATGTCGCGGCTGCCCGGCCACGCCGGCTCCGGCCCCGCTCGTGTCTTTTCGTACTGCGTTATGGCGGTGTCGTAGCCCTCCTTCACGATGGAGCGCGCGTGGTCAATGTAGCCCTGCACGGCGTAGAAGGTGGCGGCGTTGCGGAACGCGCCGGGGCTGCCGCCCTGCCGTGCCACCACCAGCGCGGACGTCAGCAGGCCCTCCGCCATCGCCGCGTTGCCGTACCGCTCCCCCGTGGACAGCAAGCGGATGCAGCCGGCGTTCATGTTCAGCAGCGCGATGCTGTGGTGGCCCTCTGGGTAGCCGTGCGCCGCCTGCGCCGCCAAGATGTAGTACTCTGACAAGCGGATGCCCTCCTCGTCTGCGGGGGGGGGGGGGGGGGGGGTGGGGGGCGGGGGGGTGTCGCGGGTGGGGGGGGGGCGCGCGCCCGCGGCAGCAGCCCAGACCGCTCAGGCAGC
>Ga0066256_1001625_pt1 | contig 29671 bp, 23 predicted proteins | sample ThiBio_1000_biof_FD_87107 | JGI IMG/M metagenome (GOLD analysis project Ga0066256, IMG submission 87107) | Wastewater bioreactor microbial communities from Cape Town, South Africa - Thiocy_expt_1000_biof (version 2) | ecosystem: Engineered > Bioreactor > Thiocyanate-remediating >... | reverse complement strand
GCCTTCCACTCCAACAGCGGCATCTTCAAGTTCGACAATTCCGAACTGGTCGGCTCGCGCATGCGCGACCGCGACATCCGGGTGCTCGACCAGTCGCAGATCGGCCGCATCCTCACCGGCGACGCCGAGGCGCTACGCCATCGCGGCCCGGTGACGGCGATGCTGATCCAGAACACCAACCCGGCCTGCGTCATGCCGGAACAGCGGCTCGTCCGCCAGGGTTTCATGCGCGACGACCTTTTCGTCGCCGTGCACGAACATTTCATGACCGATACCGCCGACCTTGCCGACATCGTGTTGCCGGCGACGATGTTCGTGGAACATGACGACATCTATCGTGGCGGCGGCCAGAGCCACATCCTGCTCGGCCCGAAGCTGGTCGAGCCGCCGGAAACGGTGCGCACCAACCTGTTCGTCATCGAGGAACTGGCCAAGCGCCTCGGCGTCGACGACTGCCCCGGCTTCGGCCTGACGGAACGCGAGATCATCGACCGCATGCTGACGTCAAGCGGTCGGCCGGGTTTCGATTACCTCGCCGACAACAGGTGGCTCGACGCCGGCATTTCCTTCGAGGAGGCGCATTACGTCGACGGCTTCAACTTTCCGGACAGGAAATTCCGCTTCCGCCCCGACTGGGTCAACACGCCGGCGGCGACCCGCCCGCCGCGCTCCCTCGGCACGCTCGGCCCCTACGAGGCGCTGCCGGAATTCCCGGATCACGTCGAACTGATCGAACTGACGGACGAGGAGCATCCCTTCCGCCTCGCCACTTCGCCGGCGCGCAATTTTCTGAATTCGAGCTTTACAGAAACCAAGACATCGATCCAGAAGGAAGGCCGGCCGGAAGTGCTGGTCAATCCTGCCGATGCCGAAGCGAAGGGCATCGAAAGCGGCGACATCGTCACGCTCGGCAACCGCCGCGGCAGCGTGCGGCTGCATGCCAAGGTTTCCGATACCGTCAAGCCTGGCCTCTTGATCGCCGAAGGCATCTGGCCAAACAAGAAACATCTGGATGGCGAGGGCATCAATGTGCTGACCGGCGCCGACCAGGTGGCGCCTTATGGCGGCGCGGCAGTGCACGACAACAAGGTCTGGATGGTCAGGGACGCTGCCGGATGACGAAGTTCAAGGACGTGAAGATCGACATCGTCAAGGACGAGACGCTGTCGAAGAACTGGTATCACCTGCGCAACGTCACCTTCGACTATACCGGTTCGGACGGCAAGACCGTGCGGTTGAAGCGCGAGGTCTACGACCGCGGCAACGGCGCCACCATCCTGCTTTACGATCCGAAACGGCAATCGGTGATCCTGGTGCGGCAGTTCCGCATGCCGGCTTTTCTCAACGAAAGCTCCGGCTGGCTGATCGAGACGCCCGCCGGCCTGCTCGACGGCGACAATCCCGCCGACGCCATCCGCCGCGAGGTGATGGAGGAGACGGGCTACATCGTCCGCGAGGTGCGGCCGCTGTTTCAAAGCTTCATGTCGCCCGGCGCGGTGACGGAGATCATCCATTTCTTCGTGGCGCTGATCGACGTCACCGAAAAAGCCGGCGACGGCGGTGGACTGATCGACGAATACGAGGATATCGAGGTGATGGAACTCGGCCTCGACGACGCCATGGCGATGATCGAGCGTGGCGAGATCTGCGACGCCAAGACGATCATGATGCTGCAATGGGCGGCACTCAATCGCGGCAAGCTTGCCGCAACCGGCGTGTAATCAGAACGAACCCCGGATGCCGGTGCCGATATAGACCGCGGCAAAGCTGCCGGCGGCGCTGTCCTTGTAGGTGGTGGTCTCGCCACTCACCGTGTTGTTCATCTTGATGTTGCCCTTGCGGAAATCCGTCGTTTCGAAGGAGCCGTCGAGATAAAGCGAGATGCCCTGGGTCAGCTTGTATTCGACACCCGCCTTGCCGCCGAACATGGCGGAGACGGCCAGTTCGTCCTTGAAGCGCAGGTCGCGCATCCAGTGGTCGTCGACATCCTTTGCCTTGATGGTGGCGCCGGCTTCCAGCGCGCCGGTCAGCCGCCAGCGGCCGAGGTCCTGCGAACCGTTCAGCGTCGCATAGAGCACCGGGATCTTTTGCTGGTAGCTGATGCCGCGTTCGTCCTTGGAGAAGGAGCCGATCGTGTCGCGCGGGGCATCGACGCTGTAGATGAAATTGCCGCCATAGGCGCTCCATTTCACATCCGTGTAACGGCCGCCCAGGCCGAAATTGAGGTTCTGGATATGGTCGCCGAACAGGCGCCGGCTGATCTCGATGCTGCCGGTGTAATAGTGGTCCAGCCGGTTGTCGTCATGCACCGAGCGGTCGCTCCAGCCGCCTTTCGACGTGTTGGCATAGAAGGGCCAGACCCAGTCGTAGTCGGTCATCTGGCCGTCGCCGTCGATGCCGACCTTGCCCTCGGCCCTGACGGTCCAGCCGCCGCCCACCTCGACGTCGAGCGCGCCGCGCAGCACCTTGACGCCGCGGGATTCCCAATCGAGATGGCTGATCTTCATGCCATCGGAATGAACCGTTTCCGTGGCGTAAAGATTGGCAAGGCCGACGCCGATCGAACCCGAGACCGTCTCGTCTCCGGCAAGCGCGGGAAGGGCCGGCGCCAGGGCGACCGAGGTCAGGCAAGCCAGCAACGCCGGGGACCGGAAGAAGACCATGATGAAACCTCGCAGAACGACGATCGGATTGCGTCAAGCGCAAAAAGGCGATGCGGAACAATTTCTGCGAGTTTGGTAAATTTTCGGTGTATGCGGCGTTGTCAGCCGATGCTGACCAGCGTGCCCGTTTCATCGCTGGCCACGGGGCCGGTGAAGACGGCGCGGCCATCACGCATCGACACCTTGCCTTCGGCCAAGAGTTTCAGCGCCAGCGGATAGGTCTTGTGTTCCACGGTCAGGACCCGGGCGGCCAGGGTGTCGGCGCTGTCGCCAGGCAGCACGGGCACGGCGGCCTGGGCAATGATCGGGCCTTCGTCCATGCCTTCGGTGACGAAATGCACGGTGCAGCCGGCCACCCGAACGCCGGCATCGATTGCCCGCTGGTGGGTGTGCAGGCCGGCAAACAGCGGCAACAGCGACGGATGGATGTTGATCATCCGCCCTTCGTAGCGATTGATGAACGTGGCGGTCAAAAGCCGCATATAGCCGGCGAGGCAGAGGATATCGGGCGCAAGCGTGTCCAGTGCCGCAAAGATCGCCGCCTCATGCGCTTCCTTGCTGTCAAAATCCTTGCGCACGAAGGTGAAGGTGGCGATGCCGAGCGCCTCGGCCCTGGCGATACCGCCGGCATCGGCCTTGTCGGAGATGACGCCGACGATTTCAGCGGGAAAGTCCGGCGCGGCGCAGGCCCTGACCAGCGCCAGCATGTTCGAGCCGCCCCCGGAAATGAAGACGACGACGCGTTTGCGCGAAGACGTCATAGGGCGAGCGTGCCCTTGTAGACCGTGCCGGCGCCACCTTCGGCGCGGGCGATCATCCGGCCGAGCGTCACGACGCTTTCGCCCTGAGCCTCAAGCGCTTGGCTGACTTTTGCGGCATCACCCTCGGCAACGACGACGATCATGCCGATGCCGCAATTGAAGGTGCGCAGCATTTCAGTTGCGGCGACGCCGCCCGTCTTGGCGAGCCAGGAGAAGACCGGCGGCACGGAGACCGCGCCGAGGTCGATTTCGGCGGCAAGGTGCTTCGGCAGGACGCGCGGAATGTTTTCGGGGAAACCGCCGCCGGTGATGTGGGCCAGCGCCTTCAGTGCGCCGGTCTCGCGAATGGCGGCCAGCAGCGGCTTGACGTAGATGCGTGTCGGCGTCAGCAGCGCTTCGCCCAGCGTCTTGCCGTCGGCGAAGGGGGCGGGCGCGTCCCAGGCAAGGCCGGAGAGGGTGACGATCTTGCGCACCAGCGAAAAGCCGTTCGAATGCACGCCCGAGGAGGAGAGGCCGAGAATGACGTCGCCTTCGCCGATATCGCCGGAAGGCAAGAGCTTGCCGCGTTCGGCCGCACCCACGGCAAAACCGGCAAGGTCGTAGTCGCCGTCGGAATACATGCCCGGCATTTCCGCCGTCTCGCCGCCGATCAGCGCGCAGCCGGCCTCGCGGCAGCCGGCGGCGATGCCGGTAACGATCGCAGCCCCCTGGTCCGGATCGAGCTTGCCGGTGGCGAAATAGTCGAGGAACAACAGCGGTTCGGCGCCCTGCACGACGAGATCGTTGACGCACATGGCAACGAGGTCGATGCCGACCGTGTCGTGCCTGCCGGCGTCGATGGCGATCTTCAGCTTGGTGCCGACACCGTCATTGGCCGCGACGAGGATCGGGTCGTTGAAACCTGCGGCCTTGAGGTCGAACAGGCCGCCGAAGCCGCCGATCTCGCCGTCGGCGCCCGGGCGGCGCGTCGAGCGCACGGCCGGCTTGATCTTCTCCACCATCAGGTTGCCGGCATCGATATCGACGCCCGCATCGCTATAGGTCAAACCGTTCTTGCCCGACTGGCTCATGATGATCTCCGATCGCCCATCCGTGCGGTCAACATACCGCGTCATCTGCCGGTCGCAATTGCATGAGAAGGCCGTTTATGCAAGGCGTGAGCGGACGAAAGCCCCAGTTTCCCGCCGTTTCCCCATCCTTGTGGGGGATTTGCGGCGGCAGGGTTGACCATGTTTGCGCCTGCAGCCTAATTGGGAACGCAGTCCGTGCGGTGCTTCATTGCGACCGGCACGCGGGTCAACGGGAACGATCATGCCACAACATCTCAGCGGCAGCACGCTCAAGCGCCAGGTGTTCTTCTGGCTGGCGGTTCTGGTCGGCTTCATTTTTTTTCTGTTCCTGTTCAGCAGCATCCTGTTGCCCTTCATCGCCGGCATGGCAATCGCCTATTTCCTCGATCCGGTCGCCGACCGGCTGGAGCGGCTGGGCCTCAGCCGCCTGATGGCGACGGTGGTCATCCTGGTGACGTTCCTGATCGTCTTCGTGCTGGCGCTGATGATCCTCATCCCGGTGCTGGTCAACCAGTTCAACGAATTCGCGCAACGCCTGCCCGGCTATATCGAACAGCTGCGGAACCTGATTGCCGACACCCAGAATTCCGTGCTGCCCGACTGGGTGAAGGCCCAGCTCGTCACCATCAAGGACAATTTTTCCGGTATCCTGTCGGAAGGCATGCGTTTCCTCACCGGCCTGTTCGCCCAGCTCTGGAATTCCGGCAAGGCGATCGTCGACGTCATCTCGCTGCTGATCGTCACGCCGGTCGTTGCTTTCTACATGCTGCTCGACTGGGATCGCATGGTCGCCAAGGTCGATCGCTGGACGCCGCGCGATTATGTCGCCAGCGTTCGCCAGATCGCTCGCGAGATCGACCAGGCCGTCGCCGGCTTCATTCGCGGGCAGGGGTCGCTGTGCCTGATCCTCGGCATCTTCTACGCTGTCGGCCTGTCGCTGGTCGGGCTGAATTTCGGCCTGCTGATCGGGCTTTTCGCCGGTATGATCAGCTTCATTCCGTATGTCGGCTCGCTGGTCGGCCTGGTGCTCGCGGTCGGCGTCGCCATCGTGCAGTTCTGGCCCGATTACATCTGGGTCGGCGTCGTGCTGGCGGTTTTTTTCACCGGCCAGTTCATCGAGGGCAACATCCTGCAGCCCAAGCTCGTCGGCGAAAGCGTCGGCCTGCATCCGGTCTGGCTGATGTTCGCGCTGTTTGCCTTCGGCGCCCTGTTCGGTTTCGTCGGCCTGCTGGTCGCCGTGCCGGCCGCCGCCGCCGTGGGCGTGCTTGTCCGCTTCGCGCTCTCCCGCTATCTTGACAGCGATCTCTATTACGGACGCGAGCGGCCCATGCCATTCGTCCAGCCGGTGAAAGAAGACGAGATCCCTTGAGCCTACGACAATGACCGATACCAAAAACACCGATGCAAGGCGCCGCGGTGCGGAGCAACTGACCTTGCGCTTCGGCCATGAGGAAGCGCGGGGTCGCGACGACCTGCTGGTCAGCGATCCGCTGGCCGCTGCCGTGGCGATGATCGACCGCTGGCCGCAATGGCCGTCGCCCGTCGTCATCCTGGCCGGCCCGGTGGGGTCCGGCAAGTCGCATCTCGCCAGCATCTGGCGCGACCACGCCCACGCCGTCGACATCGTGCCGCTTGCGGGTTCGGGAGCGTCGGAACAGGCAGCGGCCGGACCGGTCATCTTCGAGGATGCCGACAGGGTTGCCTTCGACGAAACCGAACTGTTCCACGTCATCAACAGCGTCCGCCAGCACGGCAACCACCTGTTGATGCCCTCACGCCTCTGGCCGATGTCGTGGCCGGTGACGCTGCCGGATCTCAAGTCACGCCTGAAGGCGGCTTCGACCGTCGAAATCGGCGAGCCGGACGAAGATCTGCTGAGCCAGGTGATCGTCAAGCTCTTCGCCGACCGGCAGCTTTATATAGATGACAAACTCGTCGCCTATATCGTCAACCGCATGGAGCGGTCCCTGGAGGCGGCGCAGACCATCGTCGATCGCCTCGACCTTCTGGCGCTGGCCCGCGGAACGCGCATCACCCGGCCGCTGGCCGCGGAGGTCCTGAATGCGTTGGGAAACGACGATCCGCCCGATTGACTGTCATAGAAGTGTCGTCAAACTGTAATACGGGCCAAGGCGGACGAACACAAAGGGCAGGGTTATGGATACGGTGGTAAAAGACATGCAGACCAGGGAGAGCGGCACGGCACCAGCGCCGGAGAACGAGCTTCTGAGCAGCCCGGTCCGCTTCATCAACCGGGAATTTTCCTGGCTGCAGTTCAACCGGCGCGTCCTGGAAGAAACGCTGAACACGGCCCACCCGCTTCTGGAACGTGTCCGCTTCCTGTCGATCTCGGCGGCGAACCTCGACGAATTCTTCATGGTGCGTGTCGCAGGCCTCGAAGGCCAGGTGCGGCAAAGCATCAACGTGCGCAGTCCGGACGGCAAGACGCCTGCCGAGCAGATGGAGGAGATCCTCAAGGAGATCGACAACCTGCAGATGGAGCAGCAGGCGTCGCTGGCGGTGCTGCAGCAATATCTCGCCAAGGAAGACATCCTCATCGTCCGCCCGGCCGCCTTGTCCGAGGACGACCGCACCTGGTTGACCGGTGAATTCGAGCAGTCGATGTTCCCGGTGCTGACGCCGCTGTCGATCGACCCGGCGCATCCATTTCCGTTCATCCCCAACCTCGGCTTTTCGATGGGGTTGCAACTGGTCAGCAAGCGCGACAAGGAGCCGATGACGGCGCTGCTGCGCCTGCCGACGGCACTCGACCGCTTCGTGCGCCTGCCGGACGACGGCCCGGTGATCCGCTATATCACCCTGGAAGACGTCGTCGGCATGTTCATCCACAAGCTTTACCCCGGCTACGAGGTGAAGGGTTTCGGCACCTTCCGGCTCATCCGCGACAGCGATATCGAAGTCGAGGAAGAGGCCGAAGACCTGGTGCGTTACTTCGAGACGGCGCTGAAGCGCCGCCGTCGCGGTTCGGTCATCCGTATCGAGACGGATTCGGAAATGCCGGCATCGCTGCGTCAGTTCGTGGTGCAGGAACTCGGCGTGCCGGAAAACCGCGTCGCGGTGCTGCCCGGCCTGCTGGCGCTCAACACGCTGTCCGAGATCGCCAAGGCGCCGCGCGACGACCTGCGCTTCGAGCCCTACAATGCCCGATTTCCCGAGCGGGTCCGCGACCATGCCGGCGATTGTTTCGCCGCCATCCGCGAAAAGGACATGGTCGTCCACCACCCCTACGAATCCTTCGACGTCGTCGTCCAGTTTCTCCTCCAGGCTGCGCGCGATCCTGACGTTCTGGCGATAAAGCAGACGCTCTACCGCACCTCGAACGACAGCCCGATCGTCCGCGCCCTGATCGACGCCGCCGAGGCCGGAAAGTCGGTGACGGCGCTGGTGGAGTTGAAGGCGCGCTTCGACGAGGAGGCCAACATCCGCTGGGCGCGCGACCTGGAGCGGGCCGGCGTGCAGGTGGTCTTCGGCTTCATCGAATTGAAGACGCATGCCAAGATGTCGATGGTCGTCCGCCGCGAGGACGGCAAGCTGCGCACCTATTGCCACCTCGGCACCGGCAACTACCATCCGATCACCGCCAAGATCTACACCGACCTGTCGTTCTTCACCTGCAATCCGACGATTGCCCGCGACATGGCGAATGTCTTCAACTTCATTACCGGCTACGGCGAACCGGCAGCGAGCATGAAGCTTGCCGTCTCGCCCTACACCATGCGCTCGCGCATCCTCAGCCATATCGAGGAAGAGACCGTGCATGCCCGCAGCGGCGCGCCGGCGGCGATCTGGATGAAGATGAATTCGCTCGTCGATCCGCAGATCATCGATGCGCTCTACGAGGCGAGCAATGCCGGCGTCGAGATCGATCTCGTGGTGCGCGGCATCTGCTGCCTGCGCCCGCAGGTGCCCGGTCTTTCGGAAAACATCCGCGTCAAATCCATCGTCGGCCGCTTCCTGGAGCACAGCCGCATCTTCTGCTTCGGCAACGGTTTCGGCCTGCCGTCGGAAAGGGCGCTCGTCTATATCGGCTCGGCCGACATGATGCCGCGCAATCTCGACCGGCGCGTCGAGACGCTGGTGCCGCTGATCAACCCCACGGGGCATGCGCAGGTCCCCTCCCCGATCATGCTGGGCAATCTGATTGACAACCAGCAGAGCTACGAGATATTGCCGGATGGTACATCCAGGCGCATGGAAGTGCGCCAAGGCGAAGAGCCTTTTAACGCGCAGCATTACTTCATGACCAATCCCAGCCTTTCGGGCCGGGGGGAGGCTCTGAACTCCAGTGCGCCCAAACTCATAGCCGGCTGGATTTCCGGCAAGAAGAGATAACTGGAATTGCATGGTTGAATCTGAAGCTCAGGGGCGGCTACCTGGCATAGCTCCCGTTTCCGTCGTCGATATCGGTTCGAATTCCATTCGCCTGGTCATCTACGAGGGCTTGTCGCGGTCTCCGACCATTCTTTTCAACGAAAAGGTCCTGTGCGGCCTCGGCAAGGGAATGGCGCTGACGGGCAAGATGGACGAGGACAGCGTCCAGCGGGCGCTGTCGGCCCTGCATCGCTTCCGGGCGCTGTCGGACCAGGGACGGGCAAGGACCATGTACGTGCTCGCCACGGCGGCGGCGCGTGAATCGAGCAACGGCCCCGACTTCATCCATGCCGCCGAGCAGATCCTCGGCCAGCCGGTGCGGGTTCTGTCCGGCGAGGAAGAGGCGCAGTTTTCGGCGCTCGGCATCATCAGCGGCTTTTATGATCCCGACGGCATCGTCGGCGATCTCGGTGGCGGCTCCCTCGAACTGATCGACATCAAGGGGAAGGATTTCGGCAAGGGCATCACCCTGCCGCTCGGCGGCCTGCGCCTTTCCGAATATGCCGGCAACTCGCTGACCAAGGCGAGCAATTTTGCCCGCAAGCATATCAAGAACGCCGATCTGCTGAAGAACGGCGCCGGCCGCACCTTCTATGCGGTGGGCGGCACCTGGCGCAACATCGCCAAGCTGCACATGGAGATGCGGCAATATCCGCTGCACATGATGCAGGGCTACGAACTGTCGCTCGCCGAAGCGCTGCGCTTTCTCGACGAGGTGGTGCAATCGCGGGATTCGAAGAACCCCGCCTTCGCCGCCGTTTCCAAGAATCGCCGCGGCCTGCTTCCCTTCGGTGCCATCGCCATGCGCGAAGTCCTCGATGCGATGAAGCCGGCCAAGATCTCCTTCTCGGCGCAGGGCGTGCGTGAAGGATATCTTTATTCGCTGCTGTCCGAAGACGAGCGCCGGATGGACCCGCTGCTGGCGGCGGCGGATGAACTGGCGATCCTGCGCGCGCGGTCTCCGGAGCATGCCCGCGAACTGGCCGAATGGACCGGCCGGATGATACCCTATTTCGGCATCGAGGAAACCGTCGAGGAAAGCCGTTATCGCCAGGCCGCCTGCCTGCTGGCGGACATCAGCTGGCGCGCCCATCCGGATTATCGCGGCCTGCAGGCGCTGAACATCATCGCCCATTCCTCCTTCGTCGGCATCACCCATCCCGGCCGCGCCTTCATCGCGCTGACCAACTATTATCGTTTCGAGGGGCTGCACGACGACGGCGCCACCGGACCGCTGGCAGCAATCGCCACCCAGCACTATATCGATCGCGCCAAGCTGCTTGGCGGCCTTTTGCGGGTGGTCTACCTGTTCTCGGCCTCGATGCCCGGCATCGTCCGCCATCTCGGCCTGCGCCGCTCGAGCAACGCGGACATCGACCTCGAATTCGTCGTGCCGCACGAATATATCGGCTTTGCCGGGGAACGCCTGGACGGACGGCTGCAGCAACTGGGCAAGCTGACAGGGCGGCGGCTGGCTTTCGTGTTCGAGTAAAGCTCATACGATCGCCTGTCGGTTGGACAGGCGACGTGTTTGTCGAAGAAAAACGCGACACCGTCAGGGCTCGCCTATTTCGCTTGGGGCGGCCATGACCGACCGCCCCGACATTTTGGGCGATTACTTCGCGTTCAGGAATTCGCCGACTTCCAGCAGGCTGAATTCGTTGTTGTCGGCCTTGTCCACGGCGCGGCCGGCGGAGAAGGGCAGGTTGTTGTCGTTGCCGATGATGATGTGGGTAGCATCGACGCGGTCGACGTTCTCGATCGTCACGAACGGCATGTCGTAGATGCCTGCCTGGCTGCCGGCCTGCTTCTTGTTGTCGGGGTCCTCGATCTTCAGGAGGTCGATGTAGCCGATCTTGCGGGCGGCCTGGCCGACGTTTGCGTCGTTGAACTCGATCTTGTAGACGCGCTTCAGCACGGCCGGCGTGTCGAAGCAATCCGGCTGCGGTTGCTTCGGATCGGCGCAGGCCTTGTCCGGCGTGCCGGCGCCGTTGTCACGTTCGATGACGAGGGCGGTGGTTTCGTCCAGCATGTTGAAGTCGCCGATCGCCGCGCCCTTCTCGTCCAGCGGATAGAGCCAGCTGCGGCCCGTCCAGGTCTTGCCGGCGACGTCGAACTCGATGATGCGGGTCGCCGTCTTGCCGTCGGCCTTCTCGACCGAACCGTCCTCGAGGAAGAGCGGGCCTTCGAGCAGGCCGTAGAGCTTGGAGCCGTCCTTGCTCATCGCCAGGCCTTCGAAGCCGCCGGAGCGCTTCAGGTTGAAGGCGGGAAGCTTTTGCGTCGGGTTGCCGGGAACGGTGATCGTCGGATTGTCCGGCGAGGTCACCGGTTTGCCGTCGACCAGCGTCGGGATCACGTCGGTGAGGCGGCCCTCGGTGTCGACCTTCAGCAGGTAGGGACCGAATTCCTCGCCGATCCAGAAGCCGTCGGCGACTGGCTGGATCGATTCGATGTCGAAATCGGCGCCGGTGAGATAACGTTTCTCCGCACCTTCCAGAACGATCGGGAAGGGAGCCTTCTTGTCGGGATCGGAGAGGAAGATGTGCTTGACGACCTCGGTCTTGCCGTTCTCCCAGTCGAATTTGACATTGTGCAGCATCAAGGCCGCATCCGGCGAATTCAGCTTCGTGCCGAAGCCGTTGTCGGAGAGCGTCCAGAAGCTGCCGTCATCCATGGTCTTGATGCCGGAGAAGCCCTGCATCGCCTGGCCGTCGAAGGGCAGGTTGATGTCAGTGACGCGCACGCCGTCCTTGCCCTCGACCGTGCCCAGCGCTTCAGTGCGTTTGCGGTCGGGCGTGGTGAACTTGCCGGCATGCTTGAGGAAATCGGGCGCATCGGCCGGTGCGGCGATGATGGAATTGGCCGGGATGATCACCTGGCCGACGAGTTTCGCCTTGAATTCGGTTTCGTCCGCGAAAGCCTGGCCTGCCAGCAGGCCGAGGGCGACGGATGTCAAAAGAAGGTTTTTCATCGTTTCACCTGTGCGATGGGGGATAACGACAAAAGCGGTTAAGCGGCGAAGATGTCTGGAGAATTACGCGGTGGTGAAGCTTTCGTGACGCGCGCTCACTCGGCCGGCCGGGCAAGAGGCAAGATATTGGAAGGTTGCGTCTGGCGCATGCTCGTCAGCGCCATGACGCCGAGCGGCTGGCCGCGGCCGCGCACCGCGTGGTCGCCGAGATATTCGGCCCTGATATCGTCGGGCAGGGTCATCCGTGTCGCCAGTTCTTGCGAGATCAGCACCGGATGTCCCAGGGTGCGGCACAGGCTTTCCAGCCGCGCCGTTGTGTTCACCGTATCGCCGAAATAGGCGATCTTATGGTGATCGACGCCGATCTCGGCGGTAATGATCTCACCGCCATGCAGGGCGGCGCGCAAGCGCGGCATCTGCCCGAAAGTGCCGAGCCACAGGGCGGAGCGCTTCTCGATCTCGGTTATGATGTCGAAGACACAGCGCACGCAGCGGGCGTCGCGCAGGCCTCGCTTCAGCGGCCAGGTGATGATCACGGCGTCGCCGATATAATCGTCGATTGCGCCGTCATGGCGCCGCACTGGCTCGGCCAGCACGTTGAACAGCGTGCCGAGATATTGCTGGGTGCGCAGGTCGCCGTATTTTTCCGCAAACGAGGTCGAGCCGACGAGGTCGATGAACAGGAAGACGCGCTCCTCGCGCACCGGCTTGCGGTAACGGCCGGTGAGCAGGCTCACAAAGATATCCCGGCCGAGAAGCTCTCGCACCCGCAGCACGAAGTTGATGCCGCTGCCGACCGCGAAACTGTAGACCACCACCTCCCACGGCAGGATCAGCGTCTTGATCCAGGGCTCGCGAATGATGCCTGCACTCTTCAGAAATGCGCCGGCTGCTGCGAAACCGATGAAGATCGTGACGTAATAGACGAGCAACGACATGGCCAGATAGGCGGGCGTCGACAGGCCATGCAGCCAGTTGTAGAAGCGCGGAAAGATCATCCGCCGTTCCAGCGCGACCAGCGGCATGCAGATCGACAGGGAGAATATGGCGCCGATCAGCGGTCTTTCGCCATAGACGACGAGGCTGTAAAGCACCCCGCTCAGCGCCACGACCGTGAGCAGGACGAGCCACTGAACGATCGTCCCCCGTTTCAACATTCTGCAATCCCGTCCCGGTCAACTCTGGCGGCGCCCGTCACGCGCCATCGCGACGCATGTCTCACCCAATCCCGGCCAAGTTGCGGCATGCGGCCCAACGGCGGCGGAATGAATCAGAGCGTGACCGCTTCGACACGCTTTCCGACGAAGCGCAGGGCGACATTGCCGCGGATCAGTTCAAGCGCCGTTTCGCCGAACAGGTCGCGCCGCCAGCCGGAAAGCGCTGCGACATCGGCCTCCTCGCCGGCCATGGCGATCTTTTCCAGGTCGTCGGTGTTGGCGAGCACCTTGGCGGCGACGCCATGCTTCTCGGCGGTGAGTTTCAGAAGCACCTTCAGCAGTTCGGTGGCGGCAGCGGCCCCTTCCGGCACTGGAGCGTGGCGCGGCACCGCCGGCATGTCCGATTTCGGCAAGGCGAGCGCCGCGTTCACCGCTTCCAGCAGGGCGGCGCCGTTGGCCGAACGCTCCCAGCCCTTGGGCACGGTGCGCAAGCGCGACAGCGCCTCGCTATCCTTCGGTTGCTGCTGGGCGATCTCGTAGATCGTGTCGTCCTTGATGATTCGGGAGCGCGGCACGTTGCGGGCGCGCGCCTCGCGCTCGCGCCAGGCGGCGACGAATTTCAGCACGGCCAGTTCCTGCGGCTTCTTCAGCCGCATCTTCAGCCGCTGCCAGGCATCGTCCGGATGCAAGTCGTAGGTATGGGGCGCTTCGAGAATATCCATCTCCTCGCGCAGCCAGGAGGCGCGGCCCTCGCGTTCGAGCTGCGCCTTCAGCGCCAGGTAGACGTCACGCAGATGGGTGACGTCGGCCAGCGCATATTCCAGCTGCTTGTCGGAGAGCGGCCGGCGGCTCCAGTCGGTGAAGCGTGACGACTTGTCGATCTGCACGCCCTTCACCCGCTGCACGAGCTGGTCGTAGGAGACCGAATCGCCGAAGCCGCAAACCATGGCGGCCACCTGGGTATCGAAGATCGGATGCGGGATCAGCCCGCCGAGATGGTGGATGATTTCGATATCCTGCCGCGCGGCGTGGAATACCTTCAACACGGCCGGATTGGCCATCAGTTCGAAGAAGGGAGCGAGGTCGAGCCCCTTTGCCAGCGGATCGACCAAGACCTCGACCGTAGGACTCGCCATCTGGATAAGGCACAGCTCCGGCCAGAACGTCGTCTCGCGCAGGAATTCGGTATCGATGGTGATGAATTCGGATTTGGCGAGTTCGGCGCAGGCGGCGCGAAGGTCCGTTGTGTTGACGATCATCTCTATTCGTTCGTTGGGCAGGGAAAAGGTTAATCACCCTTCCTTCTCCTTTCGTGGCCGGATGTCAACGCAAAATCGGAGCCTCTTTCTGCGCTATGTTACCCGGAAATAGCCGGCCATGCCCGTCTTCTGGTGTTCGATGACATGGCAATGGAACACCCAGTCGCCGGGATTGTCGGCGACGAGAGCCAGTTTCACCTTCTCGTCGGGACGGATCAGATAGGTGTCGGTGACGAAGGGCTGCACCGGTCCAATGGAGGAGGAGACGACCGTGAAACTCATGCCGTGCAGATGGATGGGATGCAGGTGCGGCGTCGGATTGGCGAGGTTGAGGACATAGCTTTTGCCGAGCATCATCTCCGCCAGCGGCGCGGTCGGATCGGGCGAGTCGCCCGACCACGGCGTCCTGTTGATCGCCCAGAACGTATAGCCGATATCGCCGCAGAAGCCGCTCGGCTTGCGGTTTTCGGCCGTGGCGCTGAGCGCCAGCGGTATTTCCTCCGCCGCCGAGAGGTCGGCTGCGGCCACTGGATTGGCGGCGAGCGGCCCGAGATCGCCGAACGCCCGCTTCAGCGACGCGCCGGTGGCGCGCAGGGTCAGGACGGTCTTCGGTGTCGAGCCACGAACGTCGATGAGCGTCGCGGCGGCCCCTTCCGTATCCGGCATGCGGACCGCCAGATCGAGCCGCTGGCCAGGGCCGATCATCAGCGTATCGAGCGCGAAACGCTGCGGCACCGGATTGCCGTCGATGGCGATCACCTGTGCCTCGGCCCCCTCCAGCTTGAATGTGAAAATGCGGGTGACATCGGTGACGACCAGGCGCAGGCGTGCGAGGCCGCCGGCCGGCGCATCGTATTGCGGCTCCCGTTGCCAGTTGACGGTGCGAAGCGTGCCGTAGGTGCCGCTCTTGGCGGCGTCGCGCGGCTTGAACTGCTCGATGAATTGGCCGTCGCCGCCCAGCCGCCAGTCGCGCAGGTTGACGGCGATCTCGGCATCAAAGGCGGGATCGTCGGGGTCCTCGACGATCAGCAGGCCGGTCATGCCGCGCCCCATCTGCTCCAGCGTATTGCAATGCGGGTGATACCAGAAGGTGCCGGCGTCCGGTGGCGCGAAGCGATAATCGAAGCTGTCGCCGGTATAGATATAGGGCTGGGTGAGAAAGGGTACGCCATCCATAGCATTGGGCACGCGCACCCCATGCCAGTGGATGGTGGTCGGCTCGTCCAGCGCATTCTTCAGTTGGGCGAAGAACGGCTGGCCCTTTTTCGCCCGCAGGATCGGCGGCATCCCGTCGCGCCCATAGGTCATGATGCCCTTGGTCGGAGCGGCTTCGGCCAGTTGCGCATCGGTGCGCAGCGCTTCGAGCATGATCGGCTGCGGGCTGGCGAAGGCCGGGAACCGCGAGGCGGCTGCAAGGCCGACGCTGTAAGCCCCGGCAAACAGGGCGGATGCCTTCAGAAGCGTGCGGCGGTCGATGGATGGCATGAGGGCGGGCTCCGGTGATCTCGCCTTCGGTTTTAAAGTTGAATATGGCGATCATCAATCCAGCGGCGGATGTCATCTTGCCGCATCTTACTTGCGGCGGTCGTCTTCCTCGGTCGGTGCCGCCAGCTTGTTGAAGAAGGTGGACGTGCGCAGCAGGTTGCGGAAACCCATGCGCCGCCGCTCGGTCGGCACGCCCTCGCGCACCGTCATGCGCTGCAGCGTATAGAGCACGAAGACGCTGAGCACGCAGGCCATGTAGATGAACAACGCATGCGGCCCGAAGATATCCAGCATGAAGGAGGCGAACAGCGGCCCGATGACCGCCCCGCACGACCAGAAGAACAATGTGCCGGCCGAGACCAGCGCATGCTGCCCTTCGGCGGCATGGTCGTTGGCATGGGCCGAACAGAGCGAATAAAGTGGCATGGCGAAGGCGCCGAACAGGAAGATGCCGATGAAATTCAGCCATTCGTTGGTGCCGGCGACCAGCACGATGAACAGGCCGGCAACCAGCGCGCCGCCGGTGGCGATCAGGATGATGAAGCGCCGATCGAGCTTGTCGGAATAATGGCCGAGCGGATATTGCAGGACGACGCCGGCGAAGATGCCGACGCTCATGAAGGTGGCGATGGCGGTGATCGACATGCCGATGCCCTCGGCATAGATCGGCCCGAGCGAGCGGAACACCGAATTGGTCAGCCCCACCACCACGCAGCCGATGGTCGCCAGCGGCGAGATCTGCCACAGCGTGCGCACGTCGAAACGCACCGCCTCCGGCGCGCTCGGGCTGGAGCGGTCGGCGAACGAGATCGGCACCAGCGACAGGGTCAGCGCCATCGAGATGATGGCGAAGAGCTGGAAGCCGTCGATGCCGACGGTCGGGATCAGGTATTGCGTCAGCGTCACCGAGCCGAGATCGACGAAACGATAGACGGAGAGGGTGCGGGCGCGGGTGGCATTGGTGACGCGGGCGTTCAGCCAGCTTTCCACCACCGCGAACAGGCCGGCGAAACAGATGCCCTGGATGAGACGCATGGCGAACCAGAAGGCCGGATGAATGAGCAGGACCATGGCGAGCGACGCCGCCGAGGCAATGGCCGCCAAGGCGGAAAAGGCGCGGATATGCCCGATCGAGCGGATGATGCGGGTGATATAGACGCAGCCGATGGCGAAGCCGAGATTGTAGCCGGTGCCGACGATGCCGATGACCGAGGGCGAAAACCCTTCGCTGAGCGCCCGCAGCGAGATGAAAGTGCCCTGCAGCCCGTTGCCGCCGATCAGGATGCCTGCGGTGACGAGGAGCGGAATCAGCGGTCGGATCTGGCTCATGGGGAAGTGCCTGTCTGGTGGGCACGCGACTCGAAAGGTAAGCCGCGCGAAGCACATGTTTTAGCCAAGCGTTGCTTGCATTGACAGCGTTAAACGTGCCGTCCGGCCGTCGAGTCTTGACAAAACCGGCCGGGCATGCGCTTTTCCGCCCGATTTTCATCGGCAGCTTGAAAGCCGCGTTTAGCCGTGTCTTCGCCGCCGCCTCACGAAGCCCAGGATATTGACCATGCATCGTTACCGCAGCCACACCTGTGCCGCTCTGACCAAGTCGGATGTCGGCTCGACCGTCCGCCTGTCCGGCTGGGTCCACCGTGTCCGCGACCACGGCGGCGTCCTCTTCATCGACTTGCGCGACCATTACGGCATGACCCAGGTGGTCTGCGATCCCGACAGCCCGGCCTTCAAGATCGCCGAGACCGTGCGCGGCGAGTGGGTGATCCGCATCGACGGCGTGGTCAAGGCCCGCACCGAGGACACCGTCAACAAAACCATGCCGACCGGCGAGATCGAGCTGTATGCGCAGGAGATCGAGGTACTCTCGGCCGCCAGGGAATTGCCGCTGCCGGTGTTCGGCGAGCCGGAATATCCCGAAGACGTGCGCCTGAAGTACCGCTTCATCGACCTGCGCCGCGAAACGCTGCACAGGAACATCGTCAAGCGCACCCAGATCATCTCGGCCATGCGCCAGGGAATGGGCGCGGCCGGTTTTGCCGAATACACGACGCCGATCCTGACCGCCTCGTCGCCGGAAGGCGCGCGTGACTTCCTCGTGCCGTCCCGTATCCATCAGGGCAAGTTTTTCGCCCTGCCGCAGGCGCCGCAGCAGTACAAGCAGCTCCTGATGGTCGCCGGCTTCGACCGCTATTTCCAGATCGCGCCGTGCTTCCGCGACGAAGACCCGCGCGCCGACCGCCTGCCGGGCGAATTCTACCAGCTCGATGTCGAGATGAGCTTCGTCACCCAGGAAGACGTCTGGCAGACGATGGAACCGATGATGACGTCGGTCTTCGAGCAGTTTGCCGAAGGCAAGCCGGTCACCAAGGAATGGCCGCGCATCCCCTATGACGTCGCCATCCGCAAATACGGCTCCGACAAGCCGGACCTGCGCAACCCGATCGTCATGGAAGCTGTGACCGAGCATTTCGCCGGCTCCGGCTTCAAGGTATTCGCCAACATGATCGCCTCGAACCCGAAGGTCGAAGTCTGGGCGATCCCGGCCAAGACCGGCGGCAGCCGCGCCTTCTGCGACCGCATGAACGCCTGGGCGCAGTCGCAAGGCCAGCCGGGCCTCGGCTATATCTTCTGGCGCAAGGAAAGCGAGAAGCTGGAGGGCGCAGGTCCCCTCGCCAAGAACATCGGCGAGGAGCGCACCGATGCGATCCGCACCCAGCTCGGCCTCGAAGACGGCGACGCCTGCTTCTTCGTCGCCGGCGATCCCGCCAAGTTCTACAAGTTCGCCGGCGAAGCCCGCACCCGCGCCGCCGAGGAACTGAACCTCGTGGACCGCGACCGCTTCGAAATGTGCTGGATCGTCGACTTCCCTTTCTACGAGTGGAACGAGGACGAGAAGAAGGTCGATTTCGCCCACAACCCCTTCTCGATGCCGCAGGGCGGCCTCGATGCGCTGAACGGTTCCGATCCGCTGTCGATCAAGGCCTATCAGTATGACGCGGTCTGCAACGGTTTCGAAATCGCCTCCGGCTCGATCCGTAACCAGTCGCCCGAGCTGATGGTCAAGGCCTTCGAACTGGTTGGCCTCAGCCAGGCAGACGTCGAGGAACGTTTCGGCGGCATGTACCGCGCCTTCCAGTACGGCGCTCCTCCGCATGGCGGCTGTGCGTTTGGCATCGACCGCGTGGTCATGCTCCTGGTTGGCGCCAAGAACCTGCGCGAGATCTCGCTGTTCCCGATGAACCAGCAGGCCCAGGATCTGCTGATGAACGCGCCTTCGGAAGCGACCCCGACGCAGCTTCGCGAACTGGCGCTGCGGGTGGTTCCGCAGAAGAAGGATTGATCGCGAGATCATCTTGGTGAGCATGAACGGCGGCCTCGGCCGCCGTTTTTCGTTCCCGGGATCGTTGATCGCAGCAAAAAGCCCGGCGGAACTGGTCCGCCGGGCTCGCATTTTGAAAGGTCTTGCCGGGCTCAGTCGGCGTCGTTGGCCGTGACGGTGACGCCCAGAACCTTCGGCAGGGTCTGCGGCGCGCCCATGGCGGCGCCGATGATCTGCGGGAAGGGCACGCCCTTTTCCGGCTCTGCCGAGATCGTCAGGTTCTTCGGATCGTCGAGATAGGTGTTGACGGCCTCGGTAATGGCGTTCTGCAGGTCGGGAATGTTGAGCTGCGCCACCATGATCGGCACCATGCCCTTCAGCGACTGGGCGAACTGGCGGCCCGACATGCCCTGCTCGGAGCCGACGTAATCCAGCACGCGCGAGGTGATCGAGGCGTCGTCGAAGCTGATCGAGGCGCTGTTGAAGGTGAGCTGCTGGGCAAGGCCCATCATGGCGAGGCCGGCAGCCTGCTGGGCGGCTTCCTTGTTCGGATTGGACTCCAGCGCCTTCATCTGCTCTTGCAGCGACTTCACCAGCTCCAGCGTATAGCCGGAGAGATTGAAGGCCAGCGACAGCGCGCCGACATCCTTGAAGTCGACGTTGATCGAATCGAGGTCGATGGTGCCGCTGGCGGTTTCCCAGCTGCCGGCCATATGGATTTCGCCGTCGAGCGAGGTCAGCTTGATCTTTTCAAGCGTCTCCTTGGCCTTGGGATCCTCGACCTTGGAGAGATCGGCCTTAAGCCCGGTGGCGCCGAATTCGAATTCGAGGCCGGCATTGTCGTCCATCTTGCTCATCGAGAAGTCGGTCGAAGCCAGGGTCAGCACTTCCGCGCCGCCCTTGACGATCTTGGCCGGGCCGACATGGCCGGTCTCGTAGAAGATCATCGAATCGAGCGAAGGCTTGCTGACGTCGCCGGGAATGGAGATGTTGTTCAGCGCGATATCCGAGGCGGTGAGAGTGACCCCGTCATTGGTCATGTCGACATTGTTGAAAGCGGCCTTCTCGATCGTGTAACCGCCGCTGCCGTCTTCCTCCACGTTGTTCAGCACCACGTCGCCAATGGCGCCGCCTTCCGACGCGCCTTCCAAAGGCTGGACCTTCACGCCCTTCAGCGTCACGGTCGAGCCGCTGACCTCGACCGAGGCGGGGGTCAGCTTGGCGCTTTGCAGGCCGGCATTTATCTTGGCGACGAGATCGTTGCCGTCGAGCGCGAAAGCATTGCCGCCGAAACCGAGCACAGTGGCTGCGGCCAGGGCATAGCGGAGGGAGCGGATATTCTTCATGACGGTTCCTTTTTTGTGAAACACTCGCCTCGGCGGGGGCTGAGCGACGCGAAAATAGACGTGCTGCATTACTGTTTTATTCATCGGCTTCAGAAATATTTCAATATTTGCGACGAAACACCGAACGAATCGGTGTCAGGACGCATGTGCCACCGGCTTGCGGCTTAGTCGCGGCAAATCGCAACCGGCCGTGGAAAAATTGCCGAAAAGCCAAGGCTAACGGCGCTATCCACAGGCGCTTCGCCGGGATTCCTTGCCGGGAATCGCGGTGTGGTCTAGTCAAGCCCTATGGGACAGGATATTTCGCCGCCGTCTGGCGGAGACGACAACATCGTACCGGTCGACCTCAAGGCGGCGCTGGAAGAGCGCTACCTTGCCTATGCGCTATCGACCATCATGCATCGCGCGCTGCCGGATGTGCGCGACGGGCTGAAGCCGGTGCATCGCCGCATCGTCTACGCCATGAGCGAGATGGGCCTGCGCCCCAACGCCGCCTTCCGCAAATGCGCCAAGATCGTCGGCGAGGTCATGGGTAACTACCATCCCCATGGCGACCAGGCGATCTATGACGCGCTGGCGCGCCTGGCGCAGGATTTCTCGCTACGCTATCCGCTGGTCAACGGCCAGGGCAATTTCGGCAATATCGACGGCGACAGCCCCGCCGCCATGCGTTACACCGAATCGAAGATGACGGCGGTGGCCGAGCTTCTGCTCGAAGGCATCGGCGAGGATGCGGGCGATTTCCGCGAGACCTACGACGAATCCAATTCCGAGCCGGTCGTGCTGCCCGGCGCCTTCCCGAACCTGCTCGCCAACGGCGCCTCCGGCATCGCGGTCGGCATGGCGACCTCCATTCCGCCGCACAATGCCCATGAGCTATGCGATGCGGCGCTCTATCTCATCAAGCATCCGCAGGCGACGGTCGAGAAGCTGGTCGAGTTCATTCCCGGCCCCGACCTTCCGACCGGTGGCATCATCATCGACGACCACGCCACCATCGTCGAGGCCTACAAGACGGGCCGCGGCGGTTTTCGCGTGCGCGCCAAGTGGGAGATCGAGGATCTCGGCCGTGGCGGCTATCAGATCGTCATCACCGAAATTCCCTTCCAGGTGCAGAAGTCGCGGCTGATCGAGAAGATCGCCGAACTGCTGATCGCCCGCAGGCTGCCGCTGCTCGAGGATATCCGCGACGAATCTGCCGAGGATATCCGCGTCGTGCTGGTGCCGAAGAACCGCACCGTCGATGCGACGCTGCTGATGGAATCGCTGTTCAAGCTGACCGAGCTGGAAAGCCGGCTGGCGCTCAACATGAACGTCCTGTCCATGGGCAAGGTGCCCAAGGTCATGGCGCTGAACGAGGTGCTGCTGGAATGGCTGGCGCATCGCAAGGACGTGCTGGTACGCCGCTCGCGCCATCGCCTGGCGGCCATCGACCGGCGGCTGGAAATCCTCGGCGGCCTGCTGATCGCCTATCTCAACCTCGACGAGGTCATCCGTATCATCCGCGAGGAGGACGAGCCGAAGCAGGTGATGATCGAGCGTTTCACGCTGACCGACATCCAGGCTGAAGCCATCCTCAACATGCGGCTGCGCAATTTGCGCAAGCTTGAAGAATTCGAGATCCGCAAGGAGCACGAAGACCTCACCAAGGAGAAGGCCGATATCGAGGCGCTGCTCGCCTCGGACGAGCGGCTATGGCAGACGGTTGCCCGCGAAATCGGCGAGGTGAAGAAAAAATACGCCAAGGCGACCGAACTCGGCCGCCGCCGCACCCAGTTCTCGGAAGCGCCGGAGGCCGATGACGCGGCCATCCAGCAGGCGATGATCGAGAAGGAACCGGTCACCATCGTCATTTCCGAAAAGGGCTGGATCCGCGCGCTCAAGGGCCATATCGCCGACACCTCGGCGCTGAACTTCAAGGAAGGCGACGCCCTGCGGCTGGCCTTCCCGGCGCAGACCACCGACCGCCTGCTGCTGGTCACCACCGGCGGCAAGGCCTATACGCTCGGCGCCGACAAGCTGCCCGGCGGGCGCGGCCATGGCGAGCCGCTGCGCATCATGGTCGACATGGAAAACGACCAGGACGTGCTGACCGCCTTCGTCCACGATCCCGCGCGCAAGCTGCTGATCGCCTCGACCGCCGGCAACGGCTTCGTCGTGCCCGAAGCCGAGATGATCGCCAATACCCGCAAGGGCAAGCAGATCATGAACGTCACCATGCCGGACGAGGCCAAGCTCGTGGTGCCGGTCTCTGGCGATCACGTTGCCGTCGTCGGCGAAAATCGCAAGATGGTGGTCTTCCCGCTGGCGCAGGTGCCGGAAATGAGCCGTGGCAAGGGCGTACGCCTGCAGAAATTCAAGGATGGCGGCATTTCCGACATCCGCTGCTTCGCCATCGCCGACGGCCTGACCTGGGTCGACACCGCCGGCCGCAGCTTCATGAAGTCGAAGGACGAACTGATCGAATGGCTCGGCAACCGTGCGGATGCCGGACATACGCTGCCCAAGGGTTTTCCGCGTAGCGGCAAGTTCAGCGGATAACGAAAAGCGGGGCGGCCGGATCGGACGCCCCTTCTTCCTTCAGTATGCCGACTAGGAGCAGCCGGCGATCGCCTCGCGCGATTTCGCCCGCATCTGCCACAGCGAAAAGCCGATCAGCGCTCCGATCAGGATGGCGCCGCCGGTCAGCGTCTGCGCCGAGGGCACTTCGGAAAACACGAACCACACCCAGATCGGCGCCAGAATCGTTTCCAGCAGATAGAACATGCCGACTTCCGAAGCCGGCAGATAGCGCGGGCCTGTGGCCAGGCACCAAAAGGCCAGCGGCAGAACGATGGCGCCGTCGAGGAAGATCCAGAACGGATTTTCGATGGCGATGCCCTGCGGATAAAGCGCGATGAAGGCGCAGGCCGCCGGAATGATCGCGCCGATCAGCGGCACGAAGCCGATGTCGCGCCGCGCCGAACGGCCGATGGTGATCGCCGCGCCGATGCAGAAGGAGGCGGCCGCTGCCATCAGGTCGCCGGAAAGATGGCCGCTGGTCAACCCGCCCTGCACGATCAGGCCGACGCCGAAGATCATGATCGACATGGTCACCAGCGTCGCGATGCCCGGTCGTTCGCCGAGGAAAATCCAGGAGAGCAGGGCGGCGAACATCGGCGTGAAGGCGATGATGAACACCACGTTGGCGGTTGCGGTATGGAAGACGGCGGCGACGAACAGGCTGGAGGAAACGCCGTAGAACAGCCCGGCGGCAGCCGCGCGCCAGCCCGGCACCAGCGGGATCGATTTGCCCGAGGCGAGGCGCACCAATACCCAGATCAGCAGCGCAGTCAGCACCGTCAGCAGGCCGCGTAGCGCCAGCACCGACCAGGCATCGCCATTGCCGAGTCGCATCAGCGGCGCATCGACCGAGAGAACGATGCCGCCAAAAGCCGTCAGGGCCACGCCCTTGGCATGGCTGGAGGAAGATGCGTTTGTCATGGTCAGTCGCCCATCCGGCCGGTTTCTGTCCGGCTGGTTTCCGGCCGTCTGTCGTCTGGCCTGTTGTCTTCGGGGATATAGCGTTCCCAGCCGCGTGACAACAGATGCTCCTGCGGCAGGAAACGGGTCTTGTAATCCATCTTGTGCGACCCCTTGACCCAGTAGCCGAGATAAACATGCGGCAGGCCGAGCTGGCGGGTGCGGCGGATATGATCGAGGATCATCAGCGTGCCGAGCGATCGGTGGCCGAGCGTCGGATTGAAATAGGAATAGACCATCGACAGTCCGTCGCTCATCATGTCGGTCAGCGCCGCCGCGACCAGTTCGCCGCGCGCCAGCGGATTGACGCCGGCGCCTTCGGCGCGCACGCGATATTCGATGATGCGGGTGTTGACATGGGTGTCCTCGACCATGATCGCATAATCGAGCGCCGACATGTCCGACATGCCGCCGCGCTGGTGGCGGCTGTCGAGATAGCGGCGGAACAGCGCATATTGTTCGGTCGACGGCTGGGCTGGGTAATCGGTGGCGACCAGATCCTCGTTCAGCGTCAGCACCCTCCGCATGGAACGAGTCGGCGAAAATTCGTCGGCGAGGATGCGCACGGAGATGCAGGCGCGACAGGCCTCGCAGGCCGGGCGATAGGCGATGTTCTGGGAACGGCGGAAACCGCCCTGCGTCAGCAGGTCGTTCATCTCGGCCGCGCGCGGGCCGACGAGATGGGTAAAGACCTTGCGCTCCATTTCGTGCGGCAAATAGGGACAGGCAGCCGGCGCCGTCAGGTAGAACTGCGGAGAAGGGGCGGCCTGGGTATTCATTGCAGCAGAAAAGGCTCCTGGAATTGTCTGATCTCTAATACCATGGCCTAAGATTAAAAAACGTCAACCATGCGCCATGAAAGATTGCGAAGCGGGGCATTCCGCTCCTGCCCTCGTGCCAGAAAGCAACAGTTTCGCGCTGAAATTATGACTGAGGCTGCCTGCCGGCACGGAATGAACCGCGCCGGCCGTTCCGACGGGCCTCAATAGGACCGGCGGATGACGGCTGTGCCGATCAGCAGGTCATGGACAAGGCGCGAACGCTCGGTAAACAGGCCGGCCAGCAGGATGAGCGGCGTCAACACTGAATTGAGGATCCAGAACAGCACCAGATGCACCAGCGCGGTCAGGAAATCGATGCGCTGGCCGTCGAGCCGGATCATCGCCAGCCCCATGAAGCGCATGCCGGGCGAGGCCTGCGCCTCCCCGCCGACGGTCAGGCCGAAATAGAGGGCCGCGACGACGAAGAACAGAATGGGATAGAGATAGAAGCCGAGCCCCAGCGTCACCAGGCCGAGGAAGAACACGACGACAGCGGCAGGAATGCACAGCAGCGCAACCGCGATGTAATCGAGAACGAAGGCGAAGACGCGCCGGCTCAGCACGCCACTATAGGCGCGCCAGTCTTCCGGTGCGGCAAGAGGCGGGTTGGGATTGACGCTCATTCCTGGTCTCCTGTGGAAAGCCGCTGGCGGCGGCTTCGCCGAAAAGTGTGTCTTTCCCTGATATGGTGTGGCGGCGCGAAAATGCAAAGGGGCCGGAAGGCCTTAACCTTGCCGCGCCAGTTTTTTCGCCACCTCGACGGCGAAATAGGTGAGCACGCCGTCACAGCCGGCGCGCTTGAAACAGAGCAGGGTTTCCATCATCACCCGCTCGCCGTCGATCCAGCCGTTCAGGGCGGCGGCCTTGATCTGGGTGTATTCGCCCGAGACCTGATAGGCGAAGGTCGGCAGGCCGAAGGCCTCCTTGATGCGCCAGCAGATGTCGAGATAGGCAAGGCCGGGCTTGACCATCATCATGTCGGCACCTTCCTCGACGTCGAGGGCGGCGTCGCGCAGCGCTTCGGTTCCGTTGGCGGGGTTGATGTAATAGCTGTTCTTGTCGCCCTTCAGCAGGCCGCCGGTACAGATCGCCTCGCGATACGGACCGTAAAAGCCGGAGGAAAACTTCGTCGCATAGGACATGATGCCGACCGATTGGTGACCGGCGGCGTCCAGTCCGCGGCGAATGGCGCCGATGCGCCCGTCCATCATTTCCGAGGGCGCGATGATGTCGGCGCCGGCATCGGCCTGCATGACGGCGGCGCGTACCACCTGCTCGACCGTTTCGTCGTTGACGATTTCTTCGCCGCGCAGGATGCCGTCATGGCCATGGCTGGTGAAAGGGTCGAGCGCCACATCGGTGATGATGCCGATGTTGGGCACCGCCTTCTTGATGGCGGCGGTCGCCTGGTTGATGAGATTGTTGGCGGCGAGGCTGTTGGAGCCGGTCTCGTCGCGCAGGTCCATCTCGATATTGGGGAAGGTGGCGATTGCGGGGATGCCGAGATCGGCGGCTTCCTTCACCGCCTCGACCGCCTTGTCGATGCTCATGCGGTTGACGCCGGGCATCGCGGGGATGGGATCGACGATGCCGTTGCCCGGAACGAGGAAGATCGGCCAGATCAGGTCGTCGGCGGTCAGCCGGTTTTCCTGCACCATGCGCCGCGTCCAGTCGGCCTTGCGGTTGCGCCGCATCCGCCGATGCCCCGTGATCTGGTCCACCAGATGAGTCTTGTCCTGCATGATCGCCTCTGTTCGCATTCCGTTCGTCGCACCGTCACTGACGGCTGTCTCGACGCCTTGTATACCGGCTAACCCCTGCTTGCCCAACACGGAAGAGGTGACAAATCGTCCCGGAGCCGTATTCTCGCGGCCATGAATCGTGATTCCACCTCCGTGCCGCACCGCACGCTGGCGCAGTTGCTGTTCGTGATCTTCCTGCGGCTGATCGCGATCTCCTGCTTCTGGTTCGGGCTGCAATACTGGGCGATGCTGACGGGCTATTCGCTCGCCGGCCATGGCCGCTTCGACCTGTTGACTCTGCCCTGGAGGGCGGCTGCGACCGGCCTCGCCATCGCTTTTCCGGTCGCCGCACTTGGCTTGTGGCTGACGGTCTCCTGGGGACCGGTGATCTGGGCGAGTGCGGCAGGCGGCCAGATCCTGATGTATTCGGTCTGGCCGGACATCTTCGGGCAGAACCTCGTCGTGGTCGTCCTGCACCTGCTGGTGGCGCTTCTCTATACGGTTTTCCGCATCGTCTTGTGGCGCGAAAAACGCCGCGAACGCCAGAGGCTGGTAGGAGTTGATTTACCCTGAGACAAGGGTGGCAAACGGTAAGGCGCTGTTAACGCTGCGGTTTAAGTAGAATTTTATCGGTATTCGATAGGGTGACCTCACAAGGCGGGAAGACATCGAACAAACACCGCCAAACAAAACAGTGAGGCAGTCATGAACACCAAAGTGAAACCGCAGGCCGTTGCCGTCGAAGCGCATGAAGACCCCATCCGCTCGCTCTATCTCGAATCCCTCCACCTCGTCGAACGCCTGCATCGCCGTCTGCTCGACGTCATCAAGGACGAATTCGACCGCCAGGGTCGCGACGACGTCAATGCCGTGCAGGCGCTCCTGCTCTTCAACATCGGCAATTCCGAACTGACCGCCGGCGAGCTGCGTTCGCGCGGATATTATCTCGGCTCCAACGTATCCTACAATGTGAAAAAACTGGTTGATCTCGGCTTCATCAACCACCAGCGCTCGCGCATCGATCGCCGCTCGGTCCGCATCAGCCTGACCGATGCCGGCCAGGAGATCGCCGAGACCGTCGCAAAACTCTACGATCGCCACATCGGCTCCATCGAAAAGGTCGGCGGCATCGGCAATGACGAGTTCGCCCAGATGAACAAGCTCCTCCAGCGTCTCGACCGCTTCTGGAACGACACGATCATGTATCGTCTGTAAGCGAAAGAGCCATTCCCGATCTGCGGCCGGGCGCGTCAGGCGTTTCCGGCCGCAGCGCGTTTCACGGCTTTGTCAGCGCAATGTGACCCCGCGCCTGAGCCATCTCCCGGTAAGGCGGTTGATCGGAAAAAGGTCAATAATCCGGTATATTTACGCCTTTTTGGGCATGCCGCTGCGGCGGCTCGGCACGCGCTGGTCGACACAAATGAGCCATATTGCTATGTCAGCGGCGGGACAGCAGGGCCAGGGGCGCGTGAGGCGCTTTGTTAACCATGGGATGGTATGGCCTGTTCTTCCGGTGCCTGTACGTAAACGATGGTAGGGATAATGTCGAAGAAAACCGAAATTGCAGCTTATTCGCGCCGCGCTTTCCTGCGCTCGGCGGCAACCGTCGGCGCCGCCGCCATGGCGGCTCCGGCATTCGCGCAATCGGCTCTCGATGATTTGATCAATGCGCCGCGCCGCGGCAACTGGGACGACCAGTTCGACGCCGCGGCGTCGGGCACGGCCAACGCCGCTGTGTCCAATAATCCCATCCTCGGAAACGGCGCCGTGCCGAACATCCAGCAGGCGATTTCCCGATACCAGCAGATCGTGTCCGGCGGCGGCTGGCCGACCGTGCAGTCGGCGCAGAAGCTGCAGATCGGTGTTTCCGATCCCGCCGTTCAGGCGTTGCGCCAGCGCCTGATGGTGGCAGGCGACTTGCCGCGCTCTGCCGGCATGTCGAATTCCTTCGATTCCTATGTCGATAGTGCCGTCAAGCGCTTCCAGGCGCGCCATGGCCTGCCGGCGGACGGCGTCCTCGGCGACTACTCGCTGAAGGCGATGAACGTGCCGGCCACCACCCGGCTCGGCCAGCTCAATACCAATCTGATCCGCCTGCAGACCATGTCGGGCGATCTCGGTCGCCGTTATGTGATGGTGAATATCCCGGCCGCCTATATCGAGGCCGTCGAGGATGGACGTGTTGCATTGCGCCACACGGCGGTCGTCGGCCGCGCCAGCCGCCCGACCCATATCCTCAATTCGAAGATCTATGAGGTCATTCTCAATCCCTACTGGACCGCGCCGCGCTCGATCGTCGAAAAGGACATCGTGCCGCTGATGCAGAAGGATCCGACCTATCTGTCGCGCAACAATATCCGCCTGTTCGACGCGCAGGGCCAGGAAGTTTCGCCCGAGACGGTGGACTGGCATGCGCCCAAGGCCCCGAACCTGATGTTCCGTCAGGATCCCGGCAAGATCAACGCCATGGCGTCGACCAAGATCAACTTCCACAATCCCAACAACGAATACATGCACGACACGCCGCAGCAGGGCCTGTTCAACAAGCTGATGCGTTTCGAATCGTCCGGCTGTGTGCGTGTGCAGAACGTGCGCGATCTGACGACCTGGATTCTCAAGGACACCCCCGGCTGGTCTCGCCAGCAGATCGAGAAGGTGATCAACGCCCGCGTCAACACGCCGATCAAGTTGGCGGTCGAATTGCCGGTCTATTTCGTCTACATCACCGCCTGGTCGGCCGACGACGGTGTCGTGCAGTTCCGCGACGACATCTACAACATGGATGGCGCATCCGAACTGGCCTTGCAGACGACGGCGGGCCAGGAACAGCCGGCCGGCTCCTTCTCCACCGAGGAGGATGCCCTGCCGCAATAAGCCGCAGGCCGCCAGCATGGCGTTTCGACAGGCCGGGTGTCCATCGCCCGGCCTTTTTGCATCCGGCGATGACCACGATCGTTGTTTGCGCTACAAATGTCGCTGGTCGTATTGCCCTCGCATCGCCGGCCCGCTAAGACGCCAAGCGCGCCATTCCAGTTCAGGGAGCCTTCCGCAATGTCGAACACCGATGCTTTCTTCACCCGCCCGCTGGCCGAAACAGATCCGGATATCTTCGGTGCCATCGAGAAGGAACTCGGCCGTCAGCGTCACGAAATCGAGCTGA
>Ga0066256_1001624_pt1 | contig 29696 bp, 25 predicted proteins | sample ThiBio_1000_biof_FD_87107 | JGI IMG/M metagenome (GOLD analysis project Ga0066256, IMG submission 87107) | Wastewater bioreactor microbial communities from Cape Town, South Africa - Thiocy_expt_1000_biof (version 2) | ecosystem: Engineered > Bioreactor > Thiocyanate-remediating >... | reverse complement strand
GCGAGATTGGCCCGCACGGAGCGTTCCGGGCCGAAGCGCTCAAGCGTGTTGTCGCGCACGAACTTGTCGAGCTGCTTCAGCTCCTCGTCGGTAAAGCCGAAGTAGGCCTTGCCGACGGGCGTCAGCGAACGGTCGCCGTTGGCGTCCTCGCGCCAGACCCCGAAGGTGTAGTCGGAGTAGAAGCTCGAGCGCTTGCCGTGGCCGCGCTGGGCGTACATCAGCACCGCGTCGATCAGGTGCGGATCTCGCTTCCATTTGAACCACGGCCCTTTCGGACGGCCGGGCTCGTAGACGCTGTCCCAACGCTTCAGCATCAAGCCTTCGGCGAGCTGGGCATCGCCCTCGGGCGGCTCGGCGCGCAGGGCGGCGAGCCCCTCCCACGTTTCGAACGGCTGCAGCGGCGACAGGTCGATGCGCGGGCTGGCGGCCGCGGCCACGAAGGCTTCGAGACGCTTGCGGCGCTCGGCGAACGGCAGACCGCGCAGGTCGGCCTCGCCGTCGAGCAGCAAATCATAGGCGCGGATGCCGGCAGGATAGGTCGACAGCATCTTGGCGTCGACGGTCTTGCCGTTCAGCCGCTGCTGCAGGTCGCCGAAGGAGGCGAGGGCCCGGTCTCCCTTTTCATTGGCGCGGATGACGATCAACTCACCGTCGAGCGCGCCCTCGAAGGTCATCGCCTCCAGCACGTCGGGGAAGGTCGCTGAGATATCGTCGCCGGTGCGGGTGTAGAGCCGGCGCTCGCCGCGCTCGCTGACTGCCTGGATGCGGATGCCGTCCCACTTCCATTCGGCCGCATAGTCGGCCGGATCGAGCTTGGCGAAGTCGACCGCCTCGTCGATGGCCTGGGCCAACATCACCGGCCGGAAGCGACCCGGCGCGTCGGGCGACGGCCGCTCGGACTTGCCTTCCAGCCAGGCGAAAAGATCACCGTAGGGCGGCTCGACCGCGTGCCACACCTCCTCGATCTCGCCGATCGGCACGCCACCCAGATCGGCGCAGGCCTGCTTGGCCAGGCGGCTGGAGACACCGACGCGTAGACCGCCGGTCATCAGTTTGAGCAGCGCCCAGCGGCCGTCCGGATCGAGGGCGTCGAGCCAGGTCTCGATCAGCCGCTGCACCTCGGCGCGCGAGGCCGACTGCAGGGCGTCGACGACTTCGGAAAGCTCGGGCTCGCGGTTGGCCCCGGGGCGCGCCGGCCAGACCAGGGCGACGGTCTCGGCGAGGTCGCCGACATAGTCGTAGGACCAGCGGAACAGGACGGCGTCCATCCGCGCCTCGACCGCCTTGCGGATGAAGGCCGGCTTGGCGGCATTGAAGCTGAGATCGCCGGTCAGGGCGGCCAGAGCCCAGCCGCGATCAGGGTCCGGCGTCGTCGCCAGGTGGTCGCGGATCAGGGTGAGCTTGGCGTTGCGTGACGCCGTCAGCGACAGTCGATCGAGCAGGTGGGCGAAGGCGCGCATCTGGCTCGACTATAGCGCGGCGGGAAGCGCGACAGCATCAGGTGGACGCCGGCTGATGCGCCCGTCGCGCGACCACACTTAAGTTCCGCCTTCTCCGATCATGCCGCCTTCGCGTTCGTCGGCGCGATCGCCGTTGACGGACTCGATGCTGAGCGACGGATCGGCTTCACGTTCCGGTTTGGACTCGCCGTCCACGCCGCCCGGCGTCAGGGGGCTGTCCGGGCTGAGCGGCTTGCCGTCGGCGGCCTTCACCCCGCCCTCGTTCAGCGGCGCATCGTCATCGGAGCGCGGGTCACGGTCGGGAGCGGTGCGAGGATCGGCCATGCGAGTTCAATCCGCCGGAGCCGCCGCAGGTTCCGTGGAGGCCCAGGCTTGCGCGAGCTCAAGCGCCTTGTCGAGGTTGGTCTGCAGAAGGGCTGTGAAGCAGATGAACCTGCGACGCCGCGCTAGCCGCGAAATGCCTCGTGGAACCTGCCAGACGTTGATGACAGCCACCCCGAGCACTGGTGGATCAACCCAAATCTGGACGCGAGACCGGCTATCGGGATTCAGGAAAATCGTTCTGACTTCAGCGTCCTGATACTCGGTCGACCAGGTCAGGTCATTTTTCATCGCCCAAAATAGAAGCGTCGAATCGATGGAGCGGTATCCGCTCATAGTGGCTCCCCCCTCGTAGCCGACCAGGGCCAACGCCTTGGCGGGCAGGCCGCGCAGTTCGCACCAGCGCAGCAGCGCCTCCTCGCGGCCGTGGGTGATCCACACCTCGCCGGGGGCCAGCTCGTCGAGCGTCATGGTCAGCTCGTCCCAGTCGGCGTGGTCCGAAAGGATCAGGGGCAGCTCGACGCCCTTCTGCCGGGCGCGCGCGCGCACCCGCATCCAGCCGGAGGCGAAGGCGGCGACCGGCTCGGGGAAGCGGCGGCTCCAGCGGTCCAGCAAGGCGCTCGGCGGGGCGACGATGATCTCGCCGGCGAAGGCGTCCTTGTTACGGGCGACAGTGGCGGGGGCGAGGGGGCCGAGGTCCACGCCGTGGGCCTCGTAGAGCCGATTCAGCCGCTCCAAAGCGCCATGGACGTAGATGGTGCGATCCCAGCCGGCCTCGCGCAGCAGCTTGATGACCCGCTGGGCCTTGCCGAGCGCATAGGCGCCGACGATATGGCTGCGCTCCGGAAACTGGGCGACCGACTTCAGGAGCTTGGCGATCTCCTCCCCATCGGGCGGGTGGCGGAACACCGGCAGGCCGAAGGTGGCCTCGGTGATGAACACGTCGCAGGGCACGGGCTCGAAAGGCGCGCAGGTCGGATCGCGCCGGCGCTTGTAGTCGCCGGAGACCACCATGGTCAGGCCCTTCCAGCGCACCACCGCCTGGGCCGAGCCCAGCACATGGCCGGCCGGTACGAGACTGACCTCCACCCCATCGCGGGTGACGCTCTCGCCATAGGCCACCGCCTGGCGGCGGCCCGTGAAGTCCTGGCCGTAGCGCTCGCCCATGATCGCCAGGGTCTCCGGCGTGGCGGTGACGACGCCGTGGCCGGCGCGGGCATGGTCGGCGGGGCCCTGGGTGGTCACCGCCCGATCCACCGGCCGCACGGGGTCGATGTAGAAGTCGCCGGGCGGGCAGTAGAGGCCGGCGGGCCGAGGGCAGAGCAGGTCCTGGGGCTTCAGCATGGAAGCCTAACGCGCCGGCGCCGCGATCGGGTTGTCAACGGCTGGTCGCTTGGCGGCGAACACCTACGACCGAACATGCCGCAACAATTACATGGTCGTAATTTTGTGAACTTGCCGACACTTCCTTAAATCGAGGTCATGACTGAGACGTAACGAGCTTTCTGTACTTCACGAGACTACATCCTTGCTCATCGGACGCGGCGACGCGGCCACCACAATCGCCCTCGCGGCCCACAAGGATGAACACCATGACCAAGCTTTCGAACCTCTCGACCCTCGCCACCCTGACCCTCGGCCTGCTGCCGATGATCGCCCTCGTGATCGCCCCGAACTTCTCGGCCGCCGCCGGTTTCTGAGTTCGGGATCGTGATCCCCGTTGTCGAGCGACCGGCTCCCCCCCCCGCCGGTTCGCCAACTTGAGCCCCGGCCCCTCGCGGACCGGGGCTTTTCTTATTCGCGACGCAGCGCCGCGCCGCCTGGGTTTGGGGCAAAGGCCCCTTATCTGCTAAGGGCTTGTCTTTAGACCGGACCCTTCGCCTTGAACGTCCCCCTCGATCTTTCCCGCTCGCCCGCCACGCCGGTCCAACCGGCGCGCGTGAACCTGTCCGGGCTGACACGGATCGGGCTGGCCAACGCCCTGGTCGAAGCGGGCCTTGTCGAGCAGAAGCAGGCGCGGATGCGCGCGGGCCAGATCTGGGGCTGGATCCACAACTACGGGGTCACCGACTTCGGCCAGATGAGCAATGTGGCCAAGGAGCTGCGCGCCAAGCTGGACGACACGTTCACCCTGGCCCGGCCCGAGATCGTCGAGCGCCAGGTCTCGAAGGACGGCACCCGCAAGTACCTGCTGCGCACGGCGCCGGGCATCGAGATCGAGAGCGTCTACATCCCCGACGTCGGCCGCTCGGGCGCCCTGTGCGTCTCCAGTCAGGTCGGCTGCACCCTGAACTGCACCTTCTGCCACACCGGCACCCAGCCGCTGGTGCGCAACCTGACCGCCGCCGAGATTGTGGCCCAGGTGCAGGTCTGCCGCGACGACCTCGGCGAGTGGCCGTCGGACCGGCCCGACCGCCTGCTGTCGAACATCGTGTTCATGGGCATGGGCGAGCCGCTGTACAATCTGGGCGCCGTCTCCGACGCCATCGACATCATCTCGGACGGCGAGGGCATCGGCCTGTCGCGCCGGCGGATCACCGTCTCGACCAGCGGCGTCGTGCCGGAGTTGGAGAACCTGGGCAACAAGACCCAGGCCATGCTGGCGATCAGCCTGCACGCCACCAACGACGAGCTGCGCGACAAGCTGGTGCCGTTGAACAAGAAGTACCCGATCGAGCAGCTGATGGCGGGCATCCGCGCCTATCCGGGACTCAGCAACGCCCGGCGGGTGACGTTCGAGTATGTGATGCTGAAGGGCGTCAACGACAGCCCGGCCGAGGCGCGCGCCCTCGTCCAACTGCTCAAGGGCATCCCCGCCAAGATCAACCTGATCCCGTTCAACCCGTGGCCCGGCACCAACTACCAGTGCTCGGAATGGGAGCAGATCGAGCGCTTCGCCGACTACATCAACGAGGCCGGCTACGCCTCGCCGATCCGCACGCCGCGCGGCCGCGACATCCTCGCCGCCTGCGGGCAGTTGAAGTCGGAATCGGAGCGCATGCGCAGGACCGAGCGGCTGGCGCTCGAGGCGATGATGATCGCCGGGCACGGGGAAGCTTGAGCCGCCTCGGTGCGATCCTCTTCCGCCTCTTCGTGATGGTCGTCGGCTATGGCTGTGCCGCGCTCGCGGCCAGCCTGTTCCTGCACGTCGTCGCCTGGCCGGCGATTTCCGACGACATGGGCGAACCGCCATGGAGCCTGATGGGCGGCATCTTCTTCTCGGTGCCGCTGATGGGCATCCTCATCGGCGGCTTCGCCTTCTTCCCCGCCCTGGTCGTGCTGGCGGTCGCCGAATATTTCCGGCTGCGCGACTGGCTGTCCTACGCCATCGCGGGCGGGGTCGCCGCGCTCGGTGCCTACGGCATATTGTGGCAGGGCATGGCGACGTTCCAGGACGTCGACATGGCGGTCAGCGGCGACGGGCAACTTCCGCTGGCGGCCGAGCCGGCCGCGTTCGCCTGGGGCGTGACGGCGGGCATCGTCGGCGCGCTGGTCTACTGGCTGGTCGCCGGCCGCAGCGCCGGGCGCTGGCTGGAATAGGCCGCTTTCAGTGGGTCTGCGTGGTCAGGATCTTCACCGCGAAGGCCGTGAATATGCCGGCGAACAGATAATCGACGATGCGCGTCACCGTCGGCGTGCGCCGCAGCATCCGCGAGAAGCCGTGCGCCATGAACACCAGCGGGACCGTCACCGGCAGCGACACGACGATGAACATCATGCCGAGGAAGAACAGCTTGCCCGGCGCGTGCGGGTCGTGGGCGGAGACGAACTGCGGCAGGAAGGTCATGAAGAACAGGATGACCTTCGGGTTGAGCAGGTTGACGGCGATGCCCTTCATCCAGTTGCGCGTGAGCGAGGGGCTGCCGCCGGCCTGCTTCTCCGGCGAGAAGGCCGAGCCGTGGCGCACCGCCTGCCAGGCGAGCCACAGCAGGTAGCCGGCGCCGCCGGTCTTGAGCACCAGGAAGGCCTCGGGCGAGGCGACGATCAGCGCCGAAAGGCCGAGCGCCACCAGCGTCGTGTGGACGAGGACGCCGGTCATGGTGCCGGCCATGCTGGCGAAGCCCGCGGCGCGACCCTGCGCCAGCGTGCGGCCGACGAACAGCGTCATGTCCGGGCCGGGCGTGATGGCGATCACCACCGCGGCGACGGCGAACTGGATCAGCGTTGCGGTATCGGGAACGAAGGTCATGGGGGGCCCGGAGCGCGAGGGAGCGGCTCATGCCTATTGCGTCGCGGCCCGTCTGCCAAGGGCCGCGTGCGCAGCCGCTAGTCCGCCTTCGCGTTGACCGGCACTTCCCCGGCGGCCGGCGCCGCGTCGTCCTCCAGCGCGTAGCTGCCGTCCTTCCAGGTCCAGCGCATCGCCTCGGTGGGCGCGGCGGCCGCATAGGCGAGCAGGTCGGGCCAGCCCTCGTGCGCGGCATCGGGGTCGACATAGAGGTAGACGCCCCGGGGCCCGGAGCCGGTGGCCCCCCCCGCCGGCCCCGCGGGGCCCTTCCCCTCGCCCCGCGCGCAACCCATCCGGCCCCGCCCCCGCCCGCCCGAGGCCCGGGGCCGGCCCCCCCCCCCGGGAAACCACCGCCCGCCCCCCCCCGCCGATCTCGACCATGCCGGCGCGCAGGCGCGGCGCGTCGGCGGTCGACATGACGAAATCCTCGATGTCGGAGCGGCGCAGGTCGCGCGTCAGCAGCAGGTAGGAGGAATAGGGCGTCAGCGGCACGCTGTTGGCGACCGGCATCTCGACCTTGCTGCACAGCGCTTCCGCGGCGGTGATGGCGCGGCGCGAGCCGGCGAGCGGGAAGCGCACCTCGTCGGTGCCGCCGGCGAAGCCCATCGACAGCCGCGTCGAGCGCATCAGCGGCTCCAGCGCCGCGCGCGGCACGGCGATCTCGATGCCGGCCGGAACCGCCTTCGACGGCGCCTCGAAGGTGCCGAGCGGCACGACGATGCGGGCGGTGCCGGTGGCGCCGGCCACGATCGCGTCGATGCGGGTGGCGAGCGTCAGCGTCCATGCCTCGGCGGCGCAGGCCATCGTGCCGCCGGTCACCGGCGTGCCCGGCTCGGGGTCTGGCAGCGTGACGCGCGCCTCGTAGGGATCGGCGGTCCAGACGTCGGCGGCGGCCGCCGGCGCCGCGCCCGCCATGGCGAGCGCAAGCGATGCCGGAAGGATCGGGAGGAAACGCTGGAACCCGGAACTCATGGACGCGACATTCGATGGCTGCTCAACAGTGTCAGTCACGAGGCCTCGCTGTCCAGCCGGATCGTAAGGAATCATTAACGACTGTAGCCGCCGAGCCCGACGGGGCAACCCGGCCCGGCGGGGCTCGCGCGATCGTGAAGCGGCGCCCGCCACCATGCGCCGCACTTGTCGGCGTTGGCATTCCTGATATTAGTGCCGCCCGAAACCGGCCGCCCGGCGGCCGCCGAGACGGGATTTTCTCCAAATGTCGAAATGGAAAGACGTCAAGAAGGTCGTGCTCGCCTATTCGGGCGGCCTCGACACCTCGATCATCCTGAAGTGGCTGCAGACCGAGCTGGGCGCGGAGGTCGTCACCTTCACCGCCGACCTCGGCCAGGGCGACGGCGACCTCGAGCCGGCGCGCCGCAAGGCCGAGATGATGGGCGTCAAGGAGATCTACATCGAGGACGTGCGCGAGGAGTTCATCCGCGACTTCGTCTTCCCGATGTTCCGCGCCAACGCGCAGTATGAGGGGCTCTATCTGCTCGGCACCTCGATCGCGCGGCCGCTGATCTCCAAGCGGCTGGTCGAGATCGCCGCCGAGACCGGCGCCGACGCGGTCGCCCACGGCGCCACCGGCAAGGGCAACGACCAGGTTCGCTTCGAGCTGTCGGCCTATGCGCTCAACCCCGACATCAAGGTCATCGCGCCGTGGCGCGACTGGTCGTTCAAGTCGCGCACCGACCTGATCGACTTCGCCGAGAAGCACCAGATCCCGATCGCCAAGGACAAGCGCGGCGACGCGCCCTTCTCGGTCGACGCCAACCTGCTGCACTCCTCCTCGGAGGGCAAGGTGCTGGAGGATCCGTGGCAGGAGCCGCCGGAATACGTCCACCAGCGCACCATCTCGCCGATGGAGGCGCCGGACGAGGTGACCGAGGTCGTCATCTCCTTCCGCAAGGGCGATCCGGTCGCCATCGACGGCAAGGCGATGTCGCCGGCCACGCTGTTCACCGAGTTGAACCGGCTCGGCCACGACAACGGCATCGGCCGGCTCGACCTCGTCGAGAACCGCTTCGTCGGCATGAAGAGCCGCGGCGTCTACGAGACGCCCGGCGGCACGATCCTCCTCATGGCGCATCGCGGCATCGAGTCCATCACGCTCGACCGCGGCGCGGCGCATCTCAAGGACGAGCTGATGCCGCGCTATGCGGAGCTGATCTACAACGGCTTCTGGTTCTCGCCGGAGCGCGAGATGCTGCAGGCCCTCATCGACCGCAGCCAGGAGGACGTCGAGGGCGACGTGCGGCTCAAGCTCTACAAGGGCAACGTCATCGTCACCGGCCGCCGCTCGCCGAAGTCGCTCTACCGCAACGACCTCGTCACCTTCGAGGACGACCGCGGCGCCTACGACCAGAAGGACGCCGAAGGCTTCATCCGCCTTAACGCGCTCAGGCTGCGCACGCTGGCGGCGCGGAAGCGCAACGGGTGAAGACCCGTCCCCTCCCCCCTCGAGGGGGAGGGTAAAAATCAATCCCCGTCGATCTGGCGGGCCATGATGGCGATGGCCTGCTGGTAGACGCTGGCCGAGTTCCAGCCGGCGATGGCGCCCATGTTGGCCTCGTAGCTCGCGCCCGCCTTCCAGCCGTGCCCCCTGAGGAAGTTGGCGGTGGAGGCCAGCGCCGTCTCGCGGTCGCGCAGGTTGCGGCTGCCGACGCCGTATTTCAGCACGTTGCCGGGCAGGAACTGGGTGTGGCCGACCTCGCCATGCGCCGCGCCGACCGACGTCGGGCTCAGCGCGCCGGAGTCGACGAGCTTGAGCGCGGCGATCGCGTGCGGCGTGAAGAAGTCGGGGCGGCGGCAGTCGTAGGCGAGCGTCACGATGGCCGAGATCGTGTTCTGGTTGCCCATGAAGGAGCCGAAGCCCGTCTCCATGCCCCAGATGGCGAGCAGCACGCCGGCGGGCACGCCGTAATTGCGCTCGATCTGGTCGAACATCGCCGCGTTCTGCTTCCGCAGCGAGCGGCCCTTGGAGATGATCGTGGCGCCGCCGCGGCGCTGCATGAAGGCATCGACCGAGCCGCTGAAGGCCTTCTTGAGGCCGCGGTCGACCTTGATCGTCGCCGTCGCGTACTGCGCGCCGGCGAGCGCCGACAGCCCCCGCGACTTGACACCCTCGGCTTTCGCCTCGTCGGCGAAGTCGGCCTTCCACTTCTCGAAGCCGGCCGAGTTGGTGCCGCACTGGGCGGCGGCGAACGCGCCCGCGGGCGCGGCGACCGTCGCCGCGAACAGAGCCGCCATCGCGATGAAGCCCCTGACGCCACCCTTCATGCGCTGTCCTTTCATGATTCGTTGCCCGCGCCGGAATCTGCCAGCGAAGCCGTCTGCTGTCACGAGAGTGCGGCAAGGTGAGGGCATGCTGCAACCCCTGCGCGTGGCGGGGTGTCGGGCCCGGGCGGTTAACGCACCGTAAACCCTGGCCCGCTACCGTCGCTCCACCGGCGGAAGGGGATCCGCCCGAGAGCCGAAGACGGAGCCGCATGTTCTCGTCCGCATGGAAGGCGGTCCACACATCGCTCGCCAGCAGCCTTCGCCTGCGTGTGCTCGCGCTGACGGCGGCGATCTTCGTCGCGGTCGCGGTTCCCGCCTGGCTCTCCTTCACCTATGTGGTCGACGCCACCATCCTGCGGCTCGGCACGCTGTTCGCCGAGAAGCAGGTGCTCTACGACCGCTCGCGCGGGCTGGAGGCGCTGACGCGCGAGGTGGGGCTGGCCGAGACGGTCGCCCGCTCGCCGGCGGTCATCGAATGGGCGCGCGACGAGGCCGACCCGGCCAAGCGCTCGCGGGGCCTGGCAGAGCTGGAGCACTACCGCGAGGCGTTCAAGGACCATTCCTACTTCTTCGTCGTCAACGGCTCGGGCAACTACTATTTCAACGACGCCGCCGACGCCTATGCGGGCACCCAGCTCCGCTACACGCTGTCGGCCGACAATCCGCGCGACGGCTGGTACTTCACCACGCTCAAGCGCAGCGGCTGCCAGCTCAACGTCGACCATGACGACGTGCTCGCCGTCACCAAGGTGTGGATCAACTGCGTGGTCGAGGCCGGCGGCCAGAAGCTCGGCATCATCGGCACTGGGCTCGACCTCAGCACCTTCATCAACCAGGTGGTGAACTCGGACCAGCAGGGCGTCGAGAGCCTGTTCGTCGACCGCACCGGCGCCGTCCAGGCCACCCGCGACGCCCGTAAGATCGACTTCCACAGCCTGACCAAGAAGCAGGACGCCAAGCGCACCGTCTACCAGATGGTCGACGACAAGACCGGCCGGGCGCGGCTCGACGACCTGTTCGCACAGGCGCACGACGAGCGCGCCAACGTGGCGGCCGACTTCATCCGCATCGACGGCCACCGCATGCTGGTCGGCGTCGGCTATCTCGACAAGCTCGACTGGTACAACGTCACGCTGATGGACGTCGACCGGATCATCGACCGCAGCCTGTTCCTGCCGATCGGCGCGCTGCTGTTCTCGGTGATGGCGGTGGCGGTCGGGCTGGTGACCTGGCTGTTCAAGCGGCGCGTGCTCGACCGGCTGGCGCTGGCGGAGGCCTCGCTGCAGCGCGTCGAGCGCGGCGATTTCGACCTCGCGCCCGCCGACGGCTCGGGCGACGAGATCGGACGCCTGTCGCGGGCGCTGAACAGGATGGCGGCGGCCGTGCGCGACCATACCGGCGCGCTGGAAACGGCGGTGCGCGAGCGCACGCGCCAACTCGAGCGGATCGCCTTCGTTGACGCGCTCTCCGGCATCGCCAACCGGCGCGGCTTCTCCGAGAGCTTCGCGCAGGCGTTGCGGCGGGCGCGGCGCACCGGCGACCGCCACGGCATCCTCCTGCTCGACATCGACCGCTTCAAGTCGATCAACGACGATCACGGCCACCATGCCGGCGACGCCATCGTGGCGGAGGCGGCGCGGCGCGTCGCGGCCACGCTGCGCGAGGGCGACATCTGCGGCCGTTGGGGCGGCGACGAGTTCATCGTGCTCGTCTCGGACTGCGACAAGGTCGGCCTGCAGGCGGCCGCGCTGCGCGTCCTCAACGCCTTCCGCCACCAGCCGATCGCGATCGGCGAGGGGGCCGCGCTCGACCTCACCGTCTCCATCGGCGGCCACCAGATCGAGCGGGGCGAGAGCCTGGAGACGGCAGTGGCGCTCGCCGACACCGCGCTCTATGCGGCCAAGAGGGGGGGCCCCACCCGCTGCGCCACCCCCGGGCCGCAGCGGGCGGCGGGGGGCTTAAGGGTCGCCGGGGGGGGCCCCGGGCCGCCGAACCGCCGTGGGAACCTATCGGGGCTTTCCCGGTTTGGCCTTTTCGAGGGACAGGCAAGGAGAGGCCAGGAGGCGCCACATGACGGGCCTTTGGGCTGCCGCGGTGTTTCGGGCGATCGGCGCGCCGGCCTCCGCCCAGCAGACCGTCACCGCCGCGACGGACCTCAACGTCCGCTCCGGTCCCGGCCCCCAATACGACGTGGTGGGCGTGATCGGCGTCGACCAGGCGGTGCGGCTCGACGGCTGCATGCAGGGCAGCAAGTGGTGCCAGGTCAGCTTCGACGGCGGCCAGGGCTGGGCCTATTCCGACTATCTCGTCGCCGACTATGGCGGCCGCGACGCGATCGTCACCGAGCATATCGCGGAGGCCCCGGTCGTCCGGCATGAGGGCGGCGCCGCCGCCGGCGGCGTGGCCGGTGCGGCCACCGGCGCGGTGGCCGGCGCTATCGTGGGCGGCCCGATCGGGGCCGCGATCGGCGGCATCGCGGGTGCGGCGACCGGCAGCATCGCCGGCAACGTCGTCGCGCCGCCCGACACCGTGCGCACCTATGTGCGCGAGCATCGCGTCGATCCGGTCTATCTCGACGGCGAGGTGGTCGTCGGCGCGACGCTGCCCGAGGACATCGAGGTGCGCCGCATCCCCGACTACCAGTACGAATACGTCTACGTGAACCAGGTGCCCGTGCTGGTCGAGCCGGGCAGCCGCAGGATCGTCTACGTCCTGCGCTGATCGGAGGATGCCGATCGCGAGCCGTCGTGGCGCCCCGCCGCGGCGGCTCGCGCGCGTTCAATGATCGTGGTGGTCATGGCCGGTCCCGGTCCGGTGGCCGATCACCGCCGCGTCGGCGCCGCCGCAGCAGGCCTCGCCGCTCTCGAACTCCAGCGTCGCGTGACTGACCCCGAAGCGGTCGCGCACCAGCGCCTTGAGCGCGCGCTTGAGCGGCTCGTGGTCGCCGGGGCCAGCCGTCACGACATGCGCCTCCAGCGCGACGTCGTTCTCGTCGATCTGCCACAGATGCAGGTGATGGACGCCCTCGACGCCGTCGACGGCCTCCATCGCGGCGACCAGCTCGCGGATGTCGGTGCCGACCGGCGCGCCCATCATCAGCAGCCGGATGGAGCCGCCGATCTCGGAAAAGGCCATCCACAATATGTAGCCGGCGATCAGGATGGTGACGATCGGGTCGACGATGTACCAGCCCGACAGGATGATGATCGTGCCGGCGACGATGACGGCGACCGAGCCGAGCGCGTCGGCGACGTTGTGGAGGAAGGCGGCGCGGATGTTCATGCTCTCCTTGGAGAGCGTGTAGGTGAGGGCGGCCGTCACCAGGTCGATGGCGAGCGCGACCGCCGCGATGATGACGATCATCCAGCCGGCCACCGGCTCCGGCTCGTAGAAGCGCAGCACCGCCTCGTAGACGAGGTAGAGGCCGACGACGATCAGCGTCGTGTAGTTGATCAGCGCGGCCACGACCTCGGCGCGCGCATAGCCGAAGGTCATCGTCTCGTCGGCCGGCCGGCGCGCGATCCGGCGCGCGGCGAAGGCGATGATCAGCGAGATGGCGTCGCTGAAATTGTGCAGCGCATCCGCGATCAGCGACAGGCTGCCGGCGAGCACGCCGCCGACGATCTGCGCAAGCGTGAGCACGAGATTGACGAGGATGGCCCAGAAGACCTTGCGGTCTCCCGCCTCGTGGTGATGGTGGTGGCCGTGATGCGCGCTCATTGTGCCCGTCCGGTTGTCATGCTGCGCAGCGTGTGCAACCTCCAGCCGCTAGAGGGTCAAGCGGTTTTCCCGGCGCCCCGCATTTAGGGCAGCACCTCGACGCCCGCCTTGCGCGCCGCCGCGGCAAGCGCGGTGTCGAGGGTGGCCAGCGGCATGCGCAGGCGCTGCGCCAGTTCCAGATAGGCGGCGTCGTAGACGGTCAGGCCGTAGAGGTCGGCGAGGCGAAGAGTCGTCCCCCAGATATGGTCGTTCGTCTCCGGGTCGATCTCGATGCCAAGCTGGACAAGCTTTTCCAGGATCTTTTCTCGCCCCGATCTTTCGATCCGGCTACGTCGTACGGCCATGTTCAGCGCATTGGCGACCTCTGCACGCCAATGTACGGGTGCCACGGCTCCAGCCTCGGCGATGCGCAGGATCACATCGTCGAAATCAGGCGAAGTCTCGTCGGGCAGGTGGATGGCGACGGCGAACGAGCCGTCGACGACCAGCGTCAAGGCCGCCCCTCATTGATGAGATCCTTGACGTTCAGGCCCTTCAATGCGCCTACCTTCCTGTTGGCAATGAACCACTTGGCTGCCGCAATGGCCTTGCTGCGGTCTCTCGCGGGCTCCGGCACCAGCCGCGCGACGGGCTTGCCGCGGCGGGTGATGACCACCTCCTCGCCGCGCTCGACGCGGTCGAGCAGGCTGCCCAGCGTGTTCTTCGCCTCGAATGCTCCGATTTCCATCGCTGCCTCCAACAATCCAGCTTATCTAGCTTATTGGGGCGCTCGCGACAATGTCGCGGCCCGTCGGATGCCGGCCGCCTTGACTTTGCCGGGCTTTTCCTGTCTATCCGCCGCGGAATTCAGCGACGAGTGACAACTCCGAGCCGCCGACCGGGGCGATCTTCCACCGAGAAGACGACGATCCCGGAGGTCAACACCCGGCAGCGCGATGCGCCCCCGGGTGCTATTCGGCTTTGCGCTTGGGACTTTTCGCGAAAGACACTACCTCTCGGGTCGTTGCACGCGAGAGACGAGGAAACCGGATGTTTGAATCGCTCCAGGAGCGCCTTGGCTCCATTCTGAACGGCCTGACCGGCCGCGGCGCGCTGTCGGAGGCGGATGTCTCGGCGGCGCTGCGCGAGGTGCGCCGCGCCCTGATCGAGGCCGACGTGGCGCTCGACGTGGTGCGCTCCTTCACCGACAAGGTGCGCGAGAAGGCGGTCGGCGCCGAGGTCCTGAAGTCGATCAAGCCCGGCCAGATGGTCGTCAAGATCGTCCATGACGAGCTTGTCGAGATGCTCGGCGCGGAAGGGGTCGCGATCGACCTTAACGCGCCGGCCCCCGTCGTCGTCATGATGGTCGGCCTGCAGGGCTCGGGCAAGACGACGACGACGGCCAAGATCGCCAAGCGGCTGACGGAGCGTCAGAACAAGAAGGTCCTGATGGCCTCGCTGGACACGCGCCGGCCGGCCGCTCAGGAGCAGTTGCGCCAGCTCGGCGAGCAGACCGGCGTCGCCACGCTGCCGATCGTCGCCGGCCAGGGGCCGGTCGAGATCGCCCGGCGCGCCGTGCAGGCGGCGAAGCTCGGCGGCCACGACGTCGTCATCCTCGACACCGCCGGCCGCACCCACATCGACGAGCCGCTGATGGCCGAGATGGCCGAGATCAAGCGCGCGTCGAACCCGCACGAGATCCTGCTCGTCGCCGACGCGCTGACCGGCCAGGACGCGGTCAACCTCGCCCGCAATTTCGACGAGCGGGTCGGCATCACCGGCCTCGTGCTCACCCGCATGGACGGCGACGGGCGCGGCGGCGCCGCGCTCTCCATGCGCGCCGTCACCGGCAAGCCGATCAAGCTCACCGGCACCGGCGAGAAGATGGACGCGCTGGAGGAGTTCCATCCCCGGCGCATCGCCGACCGCATCCTCGGCATGGGAGACATCGTCTCGCTCGTCGAGAAGGCTGCCGAGACCATCGACGCGGAGAAGGCCGCGGCGATGGCGAAGAAGATGCAGTCCGGCAAGTTCGACCTGAACGACCTCGCCGAGCAGCTTCGCCAGATGGAGAAGATGGGCGGGATGGGCGGCATCATGGGCCTGATGCCCGGCATGGGCAAGATGAAGGACCAGATGGCGGCCGCCGGCTTCGACGACCGCATGTTCAGGCAGCAGCTCGCCATCATCTCCTCGATGACGCGGGCCGAGCGGGCCAATCCCGACCTGTTGAAGCACAGCCGCAAGCAGCGCATCGCCAGGGGCTCCGGCACGGACGCCGCGGCGATCAACAAGCTGCTCAAGATGCACCGCCAGATGGCCGACATGATGAAGGCGATGGGCGGCAAGGGCAAAGGCGGCGGCATGATGCGCGCGGCCATGGGCGGGCTCGCCTCGAAGATGGGGCTGGGCGGGCTTGCCGGCGGCATGGGCGGCATGGGCGGCATGCCCGACCTGTCGAAGATGGACCCCAAGCAGCTCGAGGCGCTGAAGAAGCAGGCGGAGGCCGCGGGCTTTGGCGGCGGCCTGCCGAAGGGCCTGCCGGGCGGTCTCCCGGGCCTTCCCGGCGGCGGTCTCGGCGGCCTGCCCGGGCTCCCCGGCCTGCCGAAGGGGCCGAAGAGATGATCGCACCGCGGCTCGAGACCGAGAGGCTGGTGCTGCGCGGCTTCGCGCCGGCGGACTTCCCGGCGATGGCGGCGTTCTTCGCCGATCCGGTCGCCACGCGTTTCGTCGGCGGGGTCAAGTCGCCCGAGCGCGCGCATGCCATCCTGTCGGCCTTCGCCGGCGAGTGGGTGCTCTACGGCCTCGGCCAGTGGGCGGTCGAGGAGCGCGAGGGCGGCGGCCTCGCCGGCTTCGTCGGCTACATCAACCCGCCGGACTGGCCGGAGCCGGAGATCGGCTGGACGACCTTTCCGGCGTATCAGAAGCGCGGCTATGCCAGCGAGGCGAGCCGCGCGGCGCGCGCCGAGATCGTGCGGCGCGGCGGCCCGGCCCGCATCGTCAGCTACATCGACGCCGACAACCGCGCCTCGATCCGCGTCGCCGAGAAGCTCGGCGCCCGGCCTGAGAGCGAGGTGGGGCTGCGCGGCGAGCGGCTTGTTGTGTGGCGCCATCCGGAAATCGGGGGAATGCAATGAACGACACCGAGAAGGCGCGGGCGGTGCTCGCCGACTACCGCGCCTCGATCGACAACATCGACGCTGCGCTCATCCACATGCTGGCCGAGCGCTTCCGCTGCACGCAGGCGGTCGGCAAGCTCAAGGCCGAGCACGGCCTGCCGCCGGCGGACCCGGCGCGCGAGGCCCAGCAGATCGCAAGGCTGCGGCAGCTCGCCAGGGACGCCCATCTCGATCCCGACTTCGCGGAGAAGTTCCTGAACTTCATCGTGAAGGAGGTCATCCGCCATCACGAGGCGATCGCGGCAGGGTCCGCGCGTCCGTGACGAAATCCGTCAACCCACAGACAGAACGCCTTTAGGAGAAAGAAAATGGCACTGAAAATCCGTCTGGCCCGCGCGGGCTCCAAGAAGCGCCCCTACTACCACGTCGTCGTCGCCGACGTGCGCAGCCCGCGCGACGGCCGCTTCATCGAGCAGCTCGGCTCGTGGAACCCGATGCTGGGCAAGGACGAGAAGCGCGTGGCGCTGAACGAGGAGCGCATCAGGCACTGGCTCGCCAACGGCGCGCTGCCGACCGACCGCGTCGCCCGCTTCCTCGACGAGGCCGGCATCACCAAGCGCGAGGCGCGCAGCAATCCGGAGAAGGCCAAGCCCGGCAAGAAGGCGCAGGAGCGCGTCGCCGCGGCCAAGGCCGCCGAGGAAGCCGCCGCCGCCAAGGCTGCCGAAGCCGCCGCTCCGGCCGAGGAAGCCGCGTCCTGATCTCCGGCTTCATGCCGCAAGCGAGAGGCGGGCTCCGGCCCGCCTTTTTCTTTTGGGTGTCCCGCGCTTGCGAAACTGCGAGACGGGGCTTCGTCGCGCAACATTAGGTCGCCGCAGGCCCGCCGGTGGCAATCCCGCGTCATAACGTCAGCCCCGCTGACCCTTTTTGTTGCTATTTCGGGCCGCCTCCCGAAAGTGTTTGACGCGCCGGTTCCCCGGGGGGAACACTAGCGTGCCAGCGAATCCGGCCCCGGGATCGTTTCCGTCGCGTCGAGGAACAGCCAGATGACCCTGCACGACGTCGCGCTCGACGACAAGTTCGACCTCTCGAAGGAGCGCATCTACGTCTCGGGCGCGCAGGCGATCATCCGCATGCTGCTGATGCAGCGCGAGCGCGACCGGCTGGCGGGGCTGCGCACGGCGGGCTTCGTGTCGGGCTATCGCGGCTCGCCGCTCGGCGGCTTCGACCAGCAGCTCTGGAAGGCGCGCAAGCAGCTCGCGGCGTCCGACATCGTGTTCCAGCCCGGCCTCAACGAGGAACTGGCGGCGACCGCCGTCTGGGGCTCGCAGCAGACCGAGCTGCTCGGCGAAGGCAGGCACGACGGCGTGTTCGCCGTCTGGTACGGCAAGGGTCCGGGCGTCGACCGCGCGGGCGAGGTGGTCCGCCACGCCACCCTCGCCGGCGCGTCGAGGAACGGCGGCGTGCTCGCCCTGATGGGCGACGACCACATGGCCGAGTCCTCCACGGTCGCGCACGCCACCGAGTTCCTGTTCGTCGACACGATGATCCCGATCCTCAATCCGGCGGGCGTGCAGGAGCTGATCGACTACGGGCTCTACGGCTACGCGCTGTCGCGCTTCGCCGGCACCTGGACGGCGATCAAATGCGTCAAGGACAACATCGAATCGACGGGCTCGGTCGACGCCTCCCTCGACCGCGTGAAGATCGTGCTGCCCGAGTTCGACATGCCGCCCGGCGGCCTCAACATCCGCCACGAGCTCGACCAGCTCGGCCAGGAAGCGCGGCTGCACGAATACAAGCGCGCGGCCGCGGCCGCCTTCATCCGCGCCAACGACCTCAACCGCATCGTCTATTCCGGCGGGCCGAAGGCCAAGATCGGGGTCATCACCGTCGGCAAGTCCTATCTCGACGTGCGCCAGGCGCTCGACGACATCGGCATCGACGAGGCCCGCGCCAACCGCATCGGCCTGCGTCTGTTCAAGGTGGCCGCGCCGTGGCCGCTCGACTACGAGCACATCCGCGACTTCGCCCAGGGCCTCGAGATGATCGTGGTGGTGGAGGAGAAGCGCTCGCTGCTCGAGACGCAGGTGCGCGAGAACCTCTACGGCACCGCCAACCAGCCCGTCGTGGTCGGCAAGCGCGACGAGCGCGGCGACTGGCTGTTCCCGGCCAAGGCCGCGCTCGACCCCAACGAGATCGCGATCGCGCTCGGCGAGCGGGTGTTGCGCGTCATCGGCCCCGCCGAGGACATCCAGGCACGCGTGTCGCAGCTTCGCCAGTTCCAGGCGATGCTGTCGGACACCGTCGACGTCGGCTCGCGCACGCCCTATTTTTGCTCGGGCTGCCCGCACAATTCCTCGACCAAGGTGCCGGAAGGCTCGATCGCCGGCGCCGGCATCGGCTGCCACTTCATGTCGCTGTGGATGGGCCGCTCGACCGTCGGCTTCACCCAGATGGGCGGCGAGGGCGCCCAGTGGATCGGCCAGTCGCCGTTCTCGAAGCGCGAACACATCTTCCAGAACCTCGGCGACGGCACCTACAACCATTCCGGCGCGCTGGCGATCCGCTTCGCGCTCGGCACCGACGCCAACATCACCTACAAGATCCTCTACAACGACGCCGTCGCCATGACCGGCGGCCAGCCGCACGAGGGCGACCTGACGGTCGACATGATCGCCCGGCAGGTGCGCGCCGAGGGCGTCGAGCGCATCGCCGTCGTCTCCGACGAGCCGAAGAAATACGGCCCGGCGACGGTGTTCCCCGAGCGCACCACCTTCCACCACCGCGACGACCTCGACGCCGTGCAGCGCGAGCTGCGCGAGGTGAAGGGCGTCTCGGCGCTGATCTACGACCAGACCTGCGCGGCCGAGAAGCGGCGCCGCCGCAAGCGCGGCACCTTCCCCGACCCGGACAAGCGCGTCATCATCAACGAGCTGGTCTGCGAGGGCTGCGGCGACTGCGGGGTGAAGTCCAACTGCGTCTCGGTGCAGCCGGTCGAGACCGAGTTCGGCCGCAAGCGGCGCATCGACCAGTCGTCCTGCAACAAGGACTTTTCCTGCGTCAACGGCTTCTGCCCGTCCTTCGTCACCGTGCATGGCGGCAAGCTGCGCAAGGCCGAGGCGCGCGCCGGCAGCGACGACGCGCTGGCCGGCGTGCCGGAGCCGAAGCCGTTCGAGCTCGGCGCGCAGGGCTGGTCGTCGATCATCGACGGCATCGGCGGCACCGGGGTGGTGACGATCGGCAACATCCTCGGCATGGCCGCGCATCTGGAAGGCAAGGGCACCGGCCTGATCGACATGGCGGGGCTCGCCCAGAAGGGCGGCGCGGTGTTCTCGCACCTGCGCATCGCCCGCTCGCCCGACGACATCCACGCCATCCGCGTCTCGGCCGGCAAGGCCGACCTCGTGCTCGGCTGCGACCTCGTCGTGTCCGGCTCCAAGAAGGTGCTGGGCGCGGTGCGCGAGGGCCGGACCATCTTCGTCGTCAACACGGCCGAGGTGATGCGGGGCGCCTGCGCGCGCTCCGCCGCCGGCTCACTGCCGGCGGAGGGCATCAAGCGCGCCGTCCGCAAGGCGGCTGGCGAGGGGCCCGCCTGCTTCTTCGGCGCCGCGCGCACGGCCACCGCGCTGTGCGGCAATTCGGGCGGCGCCAACATGTTCATGCCCGGCTATGCCTGCCAGCATGGCGGCCTGCCGGTCTCGGTCGAGGCGATCGAGAAGGCGATCGAGCTCAACGGCCAGGCGATCGCGATGAACCTTGCGGCGTTCCGCTGGGGCCGCCGGGCCGCGCATGACCCGGCCGCCGTGCAGGCGCTGGTCGGCAAGGCGGGGCCGGAGGGCCTGCCGAAGACCGATGGCCTCGACGAGATCGTGGCGCGCCGCGCCGACTTCCTCGCCGCCTACCAGAACGCGGCCTATGCGCAGCGCTACCGCGACCGCATCGCGGCGGTGTGCGCGGCCGAGGATAAGGCTTCCCCCGGCTCGACCGTGGTCAGCGAGGCGGCGGCGCGCTCGCTGTTCAAGCTGATGGCGATCAAGGACGAGTACGAGGTCGCGCGGCTCTACACCGACGGCTCGTTCAAGCGCCAGCTCGCTTCCGAGTTCCAGTCGTTCGATCGGCTGGAGTTCCATCTCGCCCCGCCGATCCTCGGCCGCAAGGGCTCCGACGGCAAGCCGCGCAAGTCGAGCTTCGGGCCGTGGATGATGACCGGCTTCCGCATGCTCGCGGCGCTGAAGGGGCTGCGCGGCACGCCGCTCGACGTCTTCGGCCGCACGGCGGAGCGGCGGATGGAGCGGCGGCTGCTCGCCGAATACGAGGCCGATCTCGCGCTGATCGCCGGCAGGCTGTCGGCCGACAGGATCGAGGCGGCGGCGGCGCTCGCCTCGGTGCCGCAGCTCGTGCGCGGCTTCGGCCACGTCAAGGAGGACAACGCCCGCAAGGCGGCCGAGGAGCGGCGCCGCCTGCTGGAGCGCCTCGACGCGCCGGCCGGGACGCCGCGCCTTCAAGCCGCCGAATAGGCGCAAAACCGCGCAATCGGCGGCTTCGCGGCCGGTCTTTAAGCTTTTTCTTAATCGGCGTGTGGCAGTGTCGCTGGTCGAAACTGGGCCAGCAGCGTGAAAAACCGCAAGAACACAATTCCCGACGACGTCTATGTCGAGTTTGTGCGCTCCCTGTTCGGCCGGGTGAACACCGTGCTGGCCGGTGCGGTGATCCACTGGCTGGCAGCTTTCCTCGCCTATCTCGACAGCGGCAAGCCGAGCTATCTCGTGCTGAGCTTCCTGCTGCTGGCCGCCGGCATCTGGCGCTGGGCGGGCATGCGGCGCGTGATGCTGCACGAGACGATCACGACGCGCGCCCAGGCCGAGCACTGGGAGCGCTACTACATCCTGTGGGGCACGCTGCAGATCCTGGTGCTGGGCACCTTCTGCTTCGTCGGCATCTACTTCGATTCGGGCTATTTCGCCGCGGTGGCGGCGCTGTCGGTGACGGTCGGCTCGATGCCGACCGTGGTCGGCCGCAACTACGGCTCGGCGCGCATGGTGCAGATCTTCTCGGCCGCGTCCGTGCTGCCGATCGGCGCCGGCTTCGTGATGCACGGGCACCTGTCCTACGTCATCCTCGGCCTGCTGATCATCCCGTTCTACCTGATCCTCACCGGCACGGCGCAGCACGTGCGCCAGGTGCTGTTCTCGGCCGTGGTCGGCCACAAGGAGGCGCGCAAGCTGGCGCAGCGCTTCGACCGCGCGCTGAACACGATGCCGCACGGCCTCGTCATGCTCAATCCGGACGGCCGCGTGATCGTGGCCAACCGCGAGGCCGCGCATGCGCTCAAGGTGAACGAGCCGTCCCGCCTGCTCGGCCGCTCGCTCAACGCGCTGTTGATGCGCGGCGTCGCCGGCGGCCTGCTGATGCCGAAGGACTGCCGCTACATCGAGACGCAGCTCACCCGCGCGCTGCTCGACGGGCGCGACCGGCGGCTGCAGATCCGCGCCGCCGACGGACGCCATTTCGAGCTGTCGGCGCGTGCCGGCGACGACGAGCTCGGCGTCATCACCTTCGAGGAGATCACGGCGCGCGTCGAGGCCGAGGAGCGCATCCGCCACATGGCGCGCTACGACACGCTGACCGGCCTGCCCAACCGCGCCTGGTTCCACGAGGTGCTCGGCGAGCTGATGAGCGGCGGCGACCCCAACCGCCAGTGCGCGATCGTCGTGTTCGACCTCGACGACTTCAAGAGCGTCAACGACACGCTCGGCCATCCGATCGGCGACGGCCTGCTGTGCGCGCTGGCCGAGCGGCTCGGCCGCTTCGCCTCCGAGGACGTCAAGGTCAGCCGCTTCGGCGGCGACGAGTTCATGCTGTTCTTCAACCAGGTCGCCGGCGAGGCCGAGCTGTCGGACTTCCTCGACCAGGTGTTCGAGGAGCTGCAGGGCACCGTCGACGTCGCCGGCCACGCGCTGCGCCTGCAGATGAGCGCCGGCGCCGTGCTGTCGCGCGTCAAGGGCACCGACGTCGACAGCATGATCGTCAAGGCGGACCTGGCGCTCTACAAGGCCAAGGAGCAGGGCAAGAACCGCTGGCGGCTGTTCGAGGCGACGATGGATGCGGAGTTCCGCAACCGCCAGATGCTCAAGGTCGACCTGCGCAGCGCCGTCGAGGCGCGCGCGCTGCGCGTCGTCTATCAGCCGATCGTGTCGATGAAGACGATGCGCATCGAGAGCTGCGAGGCGCTGTGCCGCTGGGACCATCCCGAGCTGGGGCCGATCTCGCCCGGAATCTTCATCCCGCTCGCCGAGGAGATCGGCGTCATCGCCGAGATCAGCTCGTTCGTGCTCGAGCAGGCCTGCACCGAGTGCTCGAAGTGGCCCGACCACATCAGCGTCTCGGTCAACCTGTCGGCCAAGGACTTCCTCGACCGCGCCGTGGTCGACAAGGTGCGCGACACGCTGAAGGCGACGGGGCTGGCGCCGCGCCGGCTGGAGATCGAGGTCACCGAGACCGCGCTGCTCGACGACAAGGCATCGACCCGCTCGCTGCTGGAGGAGCTGAAGGCGATCGGCGTGGCGATCGCGCTCGACGATTTCGGCACCGGCTATTCGAGCCTGAGCTACCTGCACACGCTGCCGCTCGACAAGATCAAGATCGACCGCAGCTTCCTGATGGACGTGACCCAGAGCGCCCGCTCGCTGGAGCTGCTGAGGGGCGTCGTCAACCTGTCGCGCGGCCTCGGCCTGCAGGTCACCGTCGAGGGCGTCGAGACCTTCGACCAGCTCAAGATCCTGTCGCAGACCGTGCAGCCCGACCTCGTCCAGGGCTTCCTGTTCGGCGCCGCGCTGACGGCGTCCGGCATCGAGACGATCTCGGTGCATGCCTGGCCCTTCGCGGCCGAGCTCAAGAGCGGCGCCAAGGGCGCGGGCCGGCTCTCGGCCGTCTGAGCCGCGGCAGCCCTCATCTTCCGCAACGTAAATCGCACTCCGGCCAAGAAAACGCGCCATCGGCGTTAAGGTTAATGTTCGATTAACCGGGCCTCTCCCATTTTCCGTTTCTTGTTGCCATTAACCTGCTGTAAACTATTCTTCGTGGCGGAATACGGGGAATAGTTTCATGGTTGCGAGTGCCGAAGTCCGGCGTATCGTCCCGGAACAGGTTTCTGAAAAGCCGGCTCAGGCCGGGGAAATGTCTCCCTTCGCGCGCAACGTCGCGCAACTGCTCGAGCACGTCGAATACAGGCGTTGCGAGAGCGGCGAGGACCTCGAGGACGTCTATCGGCTGCGATACGAGTCCTACCTCGCGGCCGGCCTGATCGGCGAGAAGGCGGACCGCAGGATCGTCGACGAGTTCGACGGCACGCCGAACGCCTACACGTTCGGGGTCTATTTCGACGGTTATCTGGTCAGCACGATCCGGCTGCACCACATCACCGCCGACTGCCCGGTCGGGCCGAGCATGAAGGTGTTCGACGACGTGCTGATGCCGCGCCTCCAGGCCGGCGAGAGCTTCGTCGACCCGAGCCGCTTCGCGGCCGACGCCGAATGGTCGACGACGCTCAGGGTGCTGCCCTACCTGACGCTGCGGCTGGCGCAGGTCGCCTGCCGCTACTTCAACCCGACGGCCTGCCTGACGACGATCCGCGAGGAGCATGCGGCCTTCTACACCCGCATCCTCTATGCCGAGCCGATCGTCGGCGCGCGCAGCTATCCGGGCCTCACGGTCTCCGGCCTGCTCTACCAGTCGAAGTACCCGGAAGCCTGCGACAAGGTCGCCCAGCGCTTCCCCTTCTTCGAATCGACGCCGATGGAGCAGCGCCTGCTGTTCGAGCGCCGGCAGGGCCAGCTCGCGCCGCTGACCATCCTGCCGACGGCGAAGTATCTCAAGGACGCCGCCTAGCGCCGGGCCATCCGGGCGCGGCGGTGCGCCTTGCCATCGCTCCGGCGGGCCGCCATAAGCGGGCGGTCCGCAACTATGGCGACAAGGCAGGATGACCGGCAGGGACGACATCGTCCGGCATGCGATCTGGGCCGCCGAGCTCGGCCCGGACGAGGTGGAGCGCGCACAGCGCGGCATGGTCGAGCGCCCGTTCGGCAAGGGCGCCTATATCTGCCACCGCGGCGACCGGCTCGACTACTGGACCGGGGTCATGTCCGGCCTGGTCAAGATCAGCACCATCTCGCAGACGGGCAAGTCGATGACGTTCGCCGGCATCGGCACCGGCGGCTGGTTCGGCGAAGGCTCCATAATCAAGGACGAGGCGCGCAAGTACGATCTCGTCGCCATCCGCGACACGCGGCTGGCGATGATGTCGCGCGCCACCTTCATGTGGCTGTTCGACAATTCGGCCGGCTTCAACCGCTTCCTCGTGCGCCAGCTCAACGAGCGCATGGGCCAGTTCATCGCCACCATCGAGCACGACCGCATCCTAGGGCCGAAGGCGCGGGTGGCGCGCAACCTCGCCTGGCTGTTCAACCCCGTGCTCTATCCGGGCGCGGGGGATTCGATCGAGATCAGCCAGGAGGAACTCGGGCTGCTCGCCGGCCTGTCGCGGCCGGTGGTCAACCGCTGCCTCGGCGAGCTGGAGGCCGAGGGGCTGCTGTCGGTCTCCCACAACAGGCTGTCGGTGCGCGACCTGAGGGGCCTGCAGACCTACGACGCGTGAGCGCGGCGCGGGCCGCGGCAGGCCGGCGGGCGGGACGATCCGACGAAAGTAGAAGGGAGATACGGCAGCAGCACGAGCCGCGATCCTAAAGACGAATTGGCGTCCCGTCTGTCAAGCCCCGAGTTGCGGAACGCGGTGATTCGTGGAAACTTCACGCAAACGAGAGGTCTTGACGCACGAAGCGGCATCACTCGACACGTTTCCGAAGTACCTGCTGCTCAACGCCGACCGGTTCGGCGACCTTCCGGCGATGCGGCACAAGGATTTCGGCATCTGGCAGAGCTGGACCTGGAAGGAGCAGCTCGACGAGGTGCGCGCCTTCGCGCTCGGGCTGGAGGCGATGGGCGTCGGCCACGGCACCAAGGTGGCGGTCGTCGGCGCCAACCGGCCGCGGCTCTACTGGTCGATCGCGGCGCTGCAGTCGCTGCGCGCCATCCCCGTGCCGGTCTATGCCGACGCGGTGGCCGACGAGATGGCCTACGTGCTCGACCATGCCGGCGTGGTGATGGCGATCGTCCAGGACCAGGAGCAGGTCGACAAGGTGATGGCCTGCGCCGAGCGCATCCCGGCGCTCGGCATGCTGATCTACGACGAGCCGCGCGGCCTGCGCGACTACGACCACAGCCGCCTCAAATCCTTCGAGGACGTGCAGAAGACCGGCCGCGGGCTGCTGGCGGCCGATTCGCGCGCGGCGCGGCGGTGGGAGGAAGGCATCCGCGCGGGGAGCGGCGGCGACGTGTCGATCATGCTCTACACGTCGGGCACGACCGGCCGCTCCAAGGGCGTGATGATCCGCTCCGGTCCGGCGGTCGCGGCGACCCGCGACACGGTCGAGTTCGACCGGCTGACCGAGAAGGACAGCGTGCTCGCCTACCTGCCGCTCGCCTGGGTCGGCGACCACTACCTGAACTACGCGCAGGGCTACGTGTCGGGCTTCTGCGTCAACTGCCCGGAGAGCCAGGAGACGGTGGCGCAGGACCTGCGCGAGATCGCGCCGACCTTCTATTTCGCGCCGCCGCGCATCTTCGAGAGCCTGCTCACCATGGTGACGATCCGCATGGAGGACGCCAGCCGGGTCAAGCAGCGGCTGTTCGCCACATTCGTCGCGCATGCGCGCAAATATGGCGAGGCGATCCTCGAGGGCCGGCCGGTGCCGCTCGCCGCAAGGCTGTTCTACCGGCTCGGCGAGCTGATGGTCTACGGCCCGCTGAAGAACGTGCTGGGCATGTCCAACATCCGCGTGTCCTACACGGCGGGCGAGGCGATCGGCGAGGACCTGTTCTCCTTCTTCCGCTCGCTCGGCATCAACCCCAAGCAGCTCTACGGGCAGACCCAGGCGTTCCTCTACGTGACCCCGCAGGACGACGGCAAGGCGCGCGCCGACGCCGTCGGCCCGGCCGCGCCCAACGTCGACATCCGCATCTCCGACGGCGGCGAGGTGCTGTTCCGCTCGCCCGGCATGTTCACCGGCTACTATCTCGACGACGAGAAGACGCGCGAGGTGCTGACCGACGAGGGCTACATCCGCACCGGCGACGCCGGCTTCTTCGACAAGGACGGGCAGCTCAGGATCATCGACCGCGCCAAGGACGTGGGGCGGCTCGATTCGGGCGCGCTGTTCGCGCCGAAATACATCGAGAACGCGCTGAAGTTCTCCCCCACCAGCAAGGAGGTGGTGGCCTTCGGCGACGGCCGCGGCTTCTGCGGCGCCTTCATCAACATCGACCTGACGGCGGTCGGCAACTGGGCCGAGCGCAACAACATCTCCTACGCCTCCTACCAGGAGCTGGCCGGCCTTCCGCAGGTCTACGAGATGATCGGCCGCCATGTCGACGAGACCAACCTCAAGCTGTCGCGCGAGCCGATGATGGCCGGCGCGCAGGTCCGCCGCTTCCTCATCCTGCACAAGGAGCTCGACGCCGACGACGGCGAGCTGACGCGCACGCAGAAGGTGCGGCGCGGCTTCATCGCCGAGCGCTACGCGCCGCTGATCGAGGCGCTCTACGACGGCAGCCGCGAGAAGTTCGTCGAGACCGAGGTCACCTACGAGGACGGCCGCAAGGGCCGCATCCGCGCCACTGTGCGGATCGCCGACGCCAGGGTCTACGAGGCGGCCGGCGAGACCTCCCACCGGGAGGCGGCCGAGTGAACGCGCATGTCGACCAGCGCGGCATGGCCATCGCGCGCGACGACGCCATCGCGCCCGGCGAGGTGCTGCTTTCGGTGAAGAACGTCTCGCTCGCCTTCGGCGGCGTCAAGGCGATCAGCGACATCTCTTTCGACATCCGCAAGGGCGAGATCCGCGCCATCATCGGCCCGAACGGCGCCGGCAAGACGTCGATGCTCAACGTCATCAACGGCTTCTACACGCCGCAGCAGGGCACGATCGTGTTCCGCGGCGTCGAGCGGCGCGCGATGAAGCCGCACCACGCGGTGCGGCAGGGCATCGCCCGCACCTTCCAGAACGTGGCGCTGTTCAAGGGCATGTCGACGCTCGACAACATCATGGCCGGCCGCTCGACGCTGATGAAGCGCAACATCGGCTGGCAGATGCTGTGGCACGGGCCGGCGCTGGCCGAGGAGATCGAGCACCGCAAGGCGGTCGAGGAGATCATCGACTTCCTCGAGATCCAGCACATCCGCCGCACGCCGGTCGGCCGGCTGCCCTACGGGCTGCAGAAGCGCGTCGAGCTCGGCCGCGCGCTGGCGATGGAGCCGACGCTGCTGCTGCTCGACGAGCCGATGGCGGGCATGAACCTCGAGGAGAAGGAGGACATGAGCCGCTTCATCCTCGACGTGAACCGACAGCGGGGCACGACCGTTGCATTGATCGAGCACGACATCGGCGTGGTCATGGACCTGTCCGACCGCGTCGTCGTGCTCGACTACGGCAAGAAGATCGCCGACGGCACGCCGGACGAGGTCAAGAACGACCGGGCCGTGATCGATGCCTATCTCGGCGTCTCGCATTGAAAGGACGAAGGACATGGATTTCGGTTCGATCGCCATATCGCCGCTGATCTCGCTGATCGCGGGCGTGCTCATCCTCATCGTGCCGCGGCTGCTCAACTACATCGTCGCGATCTACCTGATCATCATCGGGCTTATCGGCCTGTTCCCCGGCCTGGCGGGCTGAGGGCGGGTTCGAGGGGGAGGGGCGCCGGAAGATGGAACTCGCTTATTCGATCCTGGTCCAGCCGTTCGCCGACATGGTCGGCGCGCCGGACTTCCTGATCCAGGTCGTGTGGGAAGGGCTGGTCTCCGGCGTCCTCTACGCGCTGATCGCGCTCGGCTTCGTGCTCATCTACAAGTCGTCGCGCATCTTCAACTTCGCGCAGGGCATCATGGTGGTGTTCGCGGCGCTGACGCTTGTCGGCCTGCACGAGCGGGGGGTGCCGGCGCTGCTGGCCCTGCCGCTGACGCTTTTGGTCATGCTGGCGCTGGCGGTGGCGATCGAGCGGGTGGTGCTGCGGCCGCTGGTCAACCAGCCCGACATCATCCTGTTCATGGCCACGATCGGCATCACGCTGTTCCTCGTCGGCTTCGGCGAGCTGATCTTCGGCGGCGAGAACAAGCGGATGATCACCTCCGGGCTCGGCATCCCGACCGGCAGCTTCGAGTTCGAGCCGTTCGGCGGCTTCGTGTCGATCGAGCAGGGCGACGTCACCACCGTGGTCGGGGCGATCGTGCTCGTGGTGGCGCTGCTCGCCTTCCTCAACCGCTCCAAGATGGGCCGCGCCATCCGCGCGCTCGGCGACGACCACCAGGCGGCGCTGTCGGTCGGCATCTCGCTGTCGACCATCTGGGTGCTGGTGTGGTTCATCGCCGGCGTCATCGCGCTCGCCACCGGCATCGTCTGGGGCGCACGCGCCGGCGTCTCCTTCGCGCTGGAGGTGATCGCCTACAAGGCGCTGCCGGTGCTCATGCTGGGCGGCCTGGAATCGGTCACCGGCGCCATCGTCGGCGGGCTGATGATCGGCATCCTCGAGAAGCTGTTCGAGATCTACTGGGGCCAGCCACTGCTCGGCGGCAACACCGAAGCCTGGTTCGCCTACATGCTGGCCCTGCTGGTCCTGCTGTTCCGGCCGCAGGGCCTGTTCGGCGAAAAGATCATCGAGCGGGTGTGAGGTAACCGGACATGCTCTACCGCATTGCCGGCCAGTACAAGACCAGCTACGCCGCCGACCACGCGCTGTTCCCGGTGCGGCAGGATGCCTGGCTGCTGGGCGTGATCCTGCTGTTCGCCTTCGTCGTCTTCCCGCTGACGGCGAGCGACTTCACCTACCAGGCGCTGCTGATCCCGGTGCTGATCTACTCGCTCGCCGCGCTCGGCCTCAACATCCTGACCGGCTATGCCGGGCAGCTCTCGCTCGGCACCGGCGCCTTCATGGGGGTGGGGGCCTATGCCTGCTACAAGCTGGTCAGCCTGTTCCCCGAGATGAACCTGCTCGTGGCGATCGCGCTGTCGGGCTTCTTCTCGGCCGCCGTCGGCGTCGCCTTCGGCCTGCCGTCGCTGCGCATCAAGGGCTTCTACCTCGCCATCGCCACGCTGGCGGCGCAGTTCTTCCTCGTCTGGCTGTTCCAGAAATGGCGCTGGCTGACCAACGACAACGCCTCGGTCGCCATCCAGGTGCCCAACATCGACATGTTCGGCATCACGGTGGCGGGGCCGAACGCACGCTCGATCACGCAGTACTTCTTCGTGCTGTGCGTGGTCTGCCTGATGACTTGGCTGTCCATCAACATCACGCGCGGCCGCATCGGCCGGATCTGGAAGTCGGTGCGCGACATGGACATCGCGGCCGAGCTGGTCGGCATCAACCTGATGAAGGCCAAGCTCAGCGCCTTCTTCGTGTCGTCCTACATCGTCGGCGTGGCCGGCGCGCTGTTCGTGTTCCTGTGGCGCGGCGCGGCGGAGGCCAACCTGTTCGACATCC
>Ga0066256_1000906_pt1 | contig 29712 bp, 26 predicted proteins | sample ThiBio_1000_biof_FD_87107 | JGI IMG/M metagenome (GOLD analysis project Ga0066256, IMG submission 87107) | Wastewater bioreactor microbial communities from Cape Town, South Africa - Thiocy_expt_1000_biof (version 2) | ecosystem: Engineered > Bioreactor > Thiocyanate-remediating >... | reverse complement strand
GAAGGCCGCGGGGACGCGCCCCGACCGGGGGGTGCGGGTCCCGAGCGCGAGGGCGCCCGCCCCCGCCGCCCCGGCGGTCGACGGGCCCGGGCTGGAGCCGCCGCTGACATAGGCCAGGTTGTAGGCGTTGCGGGGTGCGCCGTAGGGGCTGCGGGTGCCGTTCAGCCCCGTGGCGAACTGGTCGAGGTTGGTCTTGCCGACGCAGATCGCGCCCGCGGCCAGCAGCCGCTCGACGACCTCGGAGGAGGCTTCGGGACGATAGGCGAAGGCCGGACAGGCCGCCGTCGTCTCGAACCCCGCAACGTCGATGTTGTCCTTTGCCGCGAAGGGCACGCCGGCCAGCGGCAGGGCCTCGCCGGCGGCCACCCGCGCATCGACCGCGCGGGCCGCGGCCAGCAGTTCCTCCGGGCTCGCCCGGCTGATCCAGACCTGCGGCTGGATGGAGTCATAGGCGGCGAGGCGCGCCAGGGGCTCCCGGGCCCCCCCGGCGGCGCCCGCCCGGCCCCCGTTCCCGCCGGCGGCGAGGGCCGGGGCGCTCGGGCGGATCAGGGGCGCCTCCGCGGCGCCGGCATCGGCGCGCGGGGCTGGGGGGCCGGCCGCTCCTTGAGATGGGGGGCTGCCACCGTCCCGCTGCCCGGGCTTTCGACCGCACATTCCATCTTCATCGCCTCGATGACCGCGATGGTGTCGCCCGCCTCGACCTCGTCCCCGGGCGCGACGAACAGCTTCCAGACGCTGCCGCCGAAGGGCGCCTCGACCAGGTCCGCGCCTTCGGGAACCTCGACCGCTTCGGGCTGGGGCGGCTCGGCCTCGGCCAGATCGCTGACCCGGTCGAACTCGCCGCGCCGCTGCCATTCGGCGCGCTCCTCGTCGAAGGCGGCCTGGCGGCGGGCCTCGAAGGCGGAGATGGAGCCGGCGTTGTCGGCCAGGAAGGCGCGATAGTCGGCCAAACGGAACTCGGATTCCGCGATCCGGATCGACCGCCGTCCGCTGGGAAAATCGCGGCGCCATTCGGTCAATTCGTCGGCGCTGACCGGATAGAAGCGGATCTGGTCGAAGAAGCGCAGCAGCCAGGGCTTGCCTTCGGTGAAGGCCTGGGTCTGGCGGTGGGTGTTCCACACCTGGATGGTCCGGCCGAACAACTGGTACCCCCCCGGCCCCTCCATGCCGTAGATGCACATATAGGCCCCGCCAATGCCGACGACGTTGGGCGGGGTCCAGGTCCGCGCCGGGTTGTACTTGGTGGTGACGAGGCGATGCCGTGGGTCGACCGGGGTCGCGACGGGCGCGCCGAGATAGACGTCGCCCAGGCCGAGGACGAGGTAGTTGGCCTCGAAGATCAGGTTCTCCACCGCCGCCGTATCCGGCAGGCCGTTGATACGGCGGATGAACTCGATGTTGTCGGGACACCAGGGCGCATCGTCGCGGACTGCGCCCATGTATTTCTCGATCGTCTCGATCGTCGCGGGATCGCGCCAGCTCAAGGGCAAGTGGACGATACGCGAGGGGATCGCAAAGTCGGCAAGGTCGCCCAGCCGCTCCTCGGCGGCCATCAGCACGGCCAGGGCCCGGCGCTGGTCGAGGGCCTCGCCGTCGAAATGGAGCTGGAGCGAGCGGATGCCGGGGACCACGTCGACGACGCCGGGCAAGGCCAGCCGTTCCAGCTCGCACATCAGGGCATGGACCCTGATCCGCAGCTCGATGTCGAGGACGATCGCGCCGTATTCGACCAGGATGTTGCGGTCGCCCTGCTGGCGATAGACCGTGCGCGGCCGGCCCGATCCTTCCGGAATCTCGGCGAGAATCGGCGAGAGCGCCTCGATCGGGCGTGGCGGTCCCGCGCCGTGCCCCGTCCCCTCGGCCACCAGCCGCCGCTGGAGCGTATCCGCCACGGTCGCGTCCTTGATGTTGACCGGGGCGAAGCGAAGCCTGTCGCCGGGAACGAGCTGGCCGATCTTCCAGCGGTCGGCGGCGATCACCACGAAAGGGCAGACGAAGCCGCCGAGCGAAGGCCCGTCCGGGCCGAGGATGATCGGCATGTCGCCGGTGAAGTCGACCGCGCCGATCGCATAGGGGTTGTCGTGGATGTTGGACGGGTGCAGCCCGGCCTCCCCGCCGTCCTTGCGCGCCCAGTGCGGCTTGGGACCGACCAGACGGACGCCGGTGCGGTTGGAGTTGTAGTGGACCTGCCATTCGGCCGAGACGATCGCGTCGATATCCTCGTCGGTGAAGAAGTCGGGCGCGCCGTGCGGGCCGTAGAGCACGCGCAGGGTCCACTCCTCCGACAGCGCGGGCAAGGCCACGGCGGGCAAGGCGTCTTCCACCGCCTCCCCGGCCAGGTGGAGGGTGTCGCCCGCCAGCAGCCGGCGCGCGGCGTGGCCGCCGAACTGGCCGAGTTCGAAGGTGCTGCGGCTGCCGAGGTAGGGCGCGATGTCGAGCCCGCCCGCGAACAGGATATAGCCGCGCATCCCGCCGCCCGCGGCGCGACCCAGGGCGAGCGTCTGGCCGGCGCCGACCTCGATCGCCAGCCCACGCGAGACAGGGTTGCCGTCCAGCGTCGCGCCGAAGTCGGCGCCGGTCAGGCAGATGCGCGCGGGCGCGGTGAAGGCCAGCGTCGGCCCGGTGACGGTCACTTCCAGCCCCGCCGTGCCCTCCGGGTTGCCGAGCAGCCGATTGCCGAGCCGGGACGACTGGTCGTCCATCGGCCGCGGGGTCGGCGCGCCGACGGCCCAGAGGTTCGGCCGGCCGGGCCAGGCCTGCACGGTGGTCGCCGTGCCGCCGCTGACGACCCGGACGCTGCGCGTATGATAGGCCACCCCGTCGAGCGAGCGGGTCGAGACCTCGCCGCTGACGAAGGCGTGGCAGCGCACGACCTCGCGCAGCCAGCGCAGGTTGGTCTCGATCCCGTCGACGCGGCTATGGTCGAGCGCCGCCTGCATCGCGGCCACCGCTTCCTTCCGGCTCGGCGCATGGACGATCAGCTTGGCGAGCATGGGGTCGTACCAGGCGCTGACCGTGCTGCCGGCCATGCACCAGGTCTCGGCGCGGATGTCGGGCGGAAACTCGACGGCGGTGAGCGTGCCGGTGGTCGGGCGGTAATCGAGCGCCGGGTCCTCGGCATAGATTCGCACCTGTACCGCATGGCCCTTCGGGCTGGGCGGTTCGGCATCGAGGAACGAGAAATCGCCCGCGCCGGCCCGAACCATCCATTCGACCAGGTCGATCCGCATGATCTCCTCGGTCACGCCGTGCTCGACCTGGAGGCGGGTGTTCATCTCGAGGAAGAAGAACTCTTCGCGCTCGGCGTCGTAGAGGAACTCGACCGTCCCGGCCGAACGGTAATTGGCAGCCTGGCCCAGGCGGACGGCAGCGGCGATCAGCTCGCGCCGCACCCTTTCGGGCAGCAGGGGCGCGGGCGCTTCCTCGACGACCTTCTGGTTGCGGCGCTGGAGCGAGCAGTCGCGCTCGGCCAGCGGCATGATCCGCCCCTGCCCGTCGCCGAAGATCTGCACCTCGATGTGCCGCGCGCGGCGGATATAGCGCTCCAGGAAGATGCCGGCGTCGCCGAAATTGCTCTGCCCCAGGCGGGCCACGGCGGCGAAGCCTTCGCGCACGGCGGCCTCGTCCTCGCAGACGCGCATCCCGATCCCGCCACCGCCGGCCGTCGCCTTGAGGATCACCGGAAAGCCGATCCCGTTGGCGGCCGCCGCCGCCGCTTCCTCGTCGGTGAGCAGATCGGTGCCGGGCGCCAGGGGCACGTCGTGCGCGGCGGCGAGCGCGCGAGCGCTGTGCTTGAGGCCGAAGGTACGGATATTGTCGGGCGTGGGGCCGATGAAGACGATCCCCTCGGCGGCGCAGGCCTCGGCGAACTCGACGTTCTCGGCCAGGAAGCCGTAGCCCGGATGGATCGCCCCCGCGCCGGTGCTGCGCGCCGCCGCAAGGATCGCCGGGATGTCGAGGTAGCTTTCCGCCGCCCGCGCCGGGCCGATGCAGACCGCCTCGTCCGCCTCCGAAACGTGCAGCGAGCCTTCGTCGGCCTCCGAATAGACCGCGACCGAGCGCAGCCCCATCTTGCGCAGCGTGCGGATGATCCGGGTGGCGATCGCGCCCCGGTTCGCGATCAGGACGGTGTCGAAGCTCATGCGGCCACGATCATGCGCACGGGGGTGGGATTGAAGGCGTTGCAGGGGTTGTTGATCTGCGGACAGTTCGAGACGACGACAATCACGTCCATCTCCGCGTGCAGGTCCACAGTCAGACCGGGCGCGGAAATCCCGTCGACGATGCCGAGCGAGCCGTCCGGCTCGACCGGCACGTTCATGAAGAAGTTGATGTTGGAGACGATGTCGCGCTTGCCCCGCCCTTCGAGCAGGTTGGCCTCCAGGAAGTTCTCGACGCAGGCATGTTGCGCCTTGGTGTGATGACCATAACGCAAGGTGTTGGATTCACACGAGCAGGCGCCGCCGATAGTGTCGTGATAGTCGACCGAGGTGGCGGCGATGGTCATCATCGGCCGCCCCTCGTTGGAGCGCAGCACCGTGCCCTGGCGGAGGAACAGGTTGCCCTGGGCCGCCACGGTATCCTGGGCGCTGTAGCGCTCGGCGTCGTCGGCGGCTGCATAGAGCAGGAAATCGACCGCCTGGTTGCCCTCCAGATCGACGATGCGCAGGGTCTGCCCGGCCGCGACGTGATGCAGCCACGGCGCCCGCGCGGGCACGATCGCATCGTGGACGATCGTTCCGGCGAGACCGGACAGATGGGGATCGACAGTCATGCGGCCCGTGCTCCTTGTTCAGCGGCGGAAGTAGTCTTCGACGTTCTGAAAGGCGCGCAGGCCCTCCGGCGTCGCATTACGGATGGGGTCCTCGACCGGCGTGACCGGCCCGCGCCAGGCGGTCGCGCGCAGCGGCGTGACGGTCCACTCCAGGCGCGGATCGAGCACATGGGGACAGTTCGCGATCACCGCGATCGCGTCCATCGCGGCGCGGGGGACCGCGCCGCGGCCCGGCGCGAACGGCCCGACCTGCGGGGTGATCGCCCCGTCCTCCTCGATCCGCGCGCCCTTGAACAGGTTCACGCAGGGGTGGACGTCGCGCGGCTGCAAGCCGTGCTTGGCCACGCCGAGCAGGAAGCGGTCGCGCCCGTTGGGATGCGGGCCGCTGTTGGACCCGTCGCCGTATTTCGCGCCGTTGGTCGCCGCGTTGGAGGTCCCGCAGAAGGTGTCGTGCAGACCCGCATTGTCCTCGATGAAGCTCATCAGGACGCGGCCCATGTCGGACAGCAGCAGCTTGCCCTCGCCGAGATAGGCGTTCCACTGCACCTTGACCGTATCGGCGACGTTGAGCCGCTCGGTCGGCATCTCGGCGTTGAAGATCAGGAGCGAGGCGCAGGCGTCGCCCTTGAGGTCGATCAGCCGCAGCCGCGCCCCGCGGGGAAGCCGCCGCGTGGCATAGCCGCCCGCCGCGATCGTCTCCTCCCACAGCAGGTCGTCGGCATGGGCGTCGGCCGGCAGGTCCATCGCGGTCGGCGGCAGCACGGGCATGGCCTCGACCACGGTGCCCGCCATGCTCCGGGCGTGGTCGCGGGCGGCATGGGGATCGGCGAGGGTCCCGGTCATGCGGCGACTCCCTTGCCCTCGGCCTCCTGCTCGTAGAGCGGCGGCAGCAGCGCGGTCGTGGTGACGAGCTGGAGCTGATGCACCCCGCGCACCCGGCGCAGCGCGTCGCACAGTTCCTTGAGCAGCGCGGCCGGCCCCTGAACCAGCAGGACCTCGAGCGACTGGTCGTCCTCGAGGAATACGTGCTGGGAGGAGATGACCTCCTTGAGGTAGTCGGCCTGGGTCTGGGCAAGCTGATGCCGCACCCGTCCGCGGTCGCCGCGATAGACGATCGTGATCGTGCCGGCGAGCATCTCGTCGGGGCGGGTGCAGGCTTCGTGCTCCGCCAGGGCGTGGCGGATCAGTTCGGCGATCAGTTGCGAGCGCGAGGGCAGACCGCGCTCCTCCACCATCATGTCGAGCTGGCGGAACAGTTCGCCCGGCAGGCTCATGCTGAGCCTGGCGAGGCCCGTGGTTTCGCTACTCATGTCCAATTCTCTCCTCGATCTTGCGGACATCCTCGGCGGGCGGCCCGTCGGCGTCGCGGCGCAGCGGCAGATCGTAAACAGCGGTCGCGCCGAAGCGGTGGGGGGCCTGCCGGTCGTGCCGGCGCTTATCGAGCGCGAGTACGCGGGTCCCGAGGCCGAAAGCCTCACGGATGTCGTGGGTCACCATGATGATCGTCAGCGCATAGTCGCGCCACAGCCGGGTAATCAGCGCGTGCATGTCGGCGCGGATGCCGGGATCGAGCGCGCCGAACGGCTCGTCGAGCAGGAGGATGCGGGGGCGCTTGATCAAGGCCTGGGCGATCGCCAGGCGCTGCTGCATCCCGCCCGACATCTGCGCGGGATAGAGGTCCAGGCTGTCGCCGAGGCCCACGGCCCGGAGCATCTCGACCGCCTCCTCCGTGGCCGCGCGGCGGGCCGCGCCGAATAGCCGCGCCGAGAACGGGGCCTTCTCGCACTCCAGCCCGAAGACCGTGTTCCGCAGGGCCGAGAGATGGGGGAACACCGAGTAACGCTGGAAGACGACGCCGCGATCCGGGCCGCATTCCGGGGCAAGCGGAACCCCGTCGAGCAGGATGGTGCCGCGCGTCGGCGCCTCCTGGCCGAGGATCAGGCGCAACAGGCTGCTCTTGCCCGCGCCCGACGGCCCGATGACCGAGACGAAGGACCCGGCCTCGACGTCGAGGTCGACCCGTTCGAGGACGATCTTGTCGCCGTATTCGACCCAGACGTCGCGAAGGCTGAGGAGCGCGCTCAATGGCTTGCTCCATGGGCCCAGGGAAACAGCCGTCGGCTGAGGTAGGTCAGCGCCACGTCCATCAGGATCGCGAGGACGGCGATCCAGGCGACGTAGGGGATGATGACGTCCATCGCGAGATAACGGCGGACGAGGAATATCCGGTAGCCGAGCCCGACGTCGGAGGCGATCGCCTCGGCCGAGATCAGGAACACCCAGGCCGGGCCGAGCGCCAGGCGCATCGCATGGAGCAGGCGCGGCATGGCCTGGGGCAGCGCGACCCGGATCATGATCTGCCAGGAGCTGGCGCCCAGGGTCTGCGCCTTGACGATCTGCTCGCGCGGCAGGGCGGCGACATGGGCGGCGATGTCGCGGACCATGACCGGGGCGATGCCGATGACGATCAGAGCGACCTTGGCCGTCTCGCCGAGGCCCAGGGCGATGAACAGGATCGGCAGCAGGGCGATCGGCGGGATCACCGCGATGCCCGTCACCAGCGGCCCGAAGGTCGCCCGGACCGGCGGCAGGACGCCCAGCACCAGCCCGACGAGGAGCGCCGCGAGGGTCGCGATGCCGAGCCCGAGACCGAGGCGCTCCAGGCTCGCCAGGGTGTCCGCCCAGAACAGCAGCTTGCCGGTGAGCTGGTCCGGCTGGAACAGCAGCGCGGAGATCCCCTCGGCCATGCCGCTCGGCAGCGGCAGGATCTTGTCCGCGGGGTTCGCCGCGTGACGCTGCGCGGCCAGGAACAGATAGAGCAGGACGAGCAGCAGGATCGGCAGCGAGCCCAGCAGGACCCGGTCGCTCCGGCGAACTTGGCGATTCACCCAACGCATGTCGTCACTTCACCTTTGCTGGAGGCCGGGCGGCACGGGGTTCGGGGGCGCGGGTTCAGAGCTTTCCGTCGGCGGCGAGCTTCATGAAGCTCTCGTCGAAGCGCAGCGTCACCCGCGCGGGATCGCCGAGCGTCTTGCCGCCGGGGAAGGCCATGCCGACCGCGTCGGCGCTCGCCGCGCCCTTGAACAGCCCCTTGGAGAAGCTGAAGTCGCGGACCTGCTTCATCGTCGTGATGAGCTGCGGGGCGGAGGCGGCGGCGGCGCGAGCCGCGGTTTCGTACCAGATGCCGGCTTGCGCTTGGCCCGGGTTCGGATGGGGCGTGAGCGTGGCGGTGTGGCGGCGCAGCAGGTCGAGGAGCTGGCCCGGGATCTGCGCCGAGCTGAAGACCACCTTCGCCCCCGGCTGCGCCTCCAACCCCGAGAGCGGCGGGTTCCAGGCGACCACCGCATTGGCGTCCGGGCTGCCGAAGGCGCCGACGATGTCCGCGTCCGAGGTGTTCACGGTCCTCACGTCGGTCGGCTTCAGCCCCGCCTTCTCCAGCGCCCGCGCCAGCAGGTAGTGGGAGACCGACAGCTCGACCAGATAGACCTGCCGCCCCTTGATCGCGGCCAGGCTGTCCGCGCCCTTGAGCAGGATGCCGTCGTTGCCGTTGGAATAGTCGCCGACGATGATCGCGCTGGTGTCCTTGCCGCCGGCCGCGGGGATGGTCAGGGCGTCCATGTTGGCCACGGTCACGCCGTCGAACTTGCCGGCGGTGTATTGGTTCCCCGATTCCACGTAGTCGTTCACCTGGACCACGTTGATCTTGATGCCGTAGCGGTCGGCCCACTTCTTCACGATCCCGGCCTGCTGGGCATAGGGCCAGGGCATCCAGCCCGCGTAGATCGACCAGCCGATGCTGAACTCGGTCTTCTGCGCCGATGGCGCATTCGGCGCCCTGGAGCAGGACGCCATCATCAGCGCTCCAGCGATCAGCGCAACCCTGGCCGCCTTGCCGAACAACCCGATCATGATTCGATCCCCTTTCGCAATGCAGCATGCCAGAGTCGCAACTCATGTCCACTGAAAAATATTACCTATATCGATCTATGTAATACCTCACCCAATTACCGGACTGGCCGGAAGCCAGTCCTTCCGGTGAGACCCGATGCAGGGCATCCCCCACACGGGCTGAGGACATCCCACCACGACACCGCTGGATTTTTGCCGATCAGGAAGGGAGAAACCGCCCGAGGCCATCCGATTCGCGATTCGCCGGGACGAATCGGCTGGATGACCTTCGCTCCCGCACCCGAGGGCCGCGCAAGCTCGCCATTGCGACCAGCATCACATCGGGGAAATCGCAGTTTTGTGCGATGCAGCACATATCCGCTTCATACTGAGCAAGTGCAAAATTATTACGCTTGACGAGATAGGTAATATCCATACCGTATCGAGGGTCGCCCCGAGGCGGCGAACGAAGAAGGGAACGACAGCGCCGGCACAGCGCCGGCTTGAAGTGAGGGTTCATGGATCGAAGCTGGCCTGTAGATGCTGCTCTCTCCGGCGCCGTGGCGCCGATCCGGGACGCTGTTCATCTCGCAAGCCGCCGCGATCCGTCATGCAGCGAGATCACCGGCGCGCTTCCACCGCGCCGCGGCAAGCCCGGCGCCGGCAAGCGGCGCCCGGACACAGGGAACAGCGAAGACGATCGGCCGCCAGTCGGCCGGAAAGGCGCCGGCCCGGCCAGAGCGCCAACGGGAGGGATGTCACTACCGACAGGCTGAACAGCACAGGGGTCGAAGTGACTATGAGATTGATTCGCCACACATTGCTTTGCGCCACCATGCTGATGGGCGTTGGAACCACACAGGCGTTCGCGCAGGACGCGACGCCGGAAGGCGCGGCGGCCGGAGATCAGGGCGCGAGCGCCGATGCCGGCGAAATCGTCGTCACCGCGACCCGCCGCGCGACCACGCTCCAGGACGCGCCGATCAACATCAGCGCGCTCAGCGCCGAAGCCCTCACCAAGAACCGGATCGACGACGTCAAGGGACTGGCGGCCTTCACGCCCGGCCTGACCGTGGTCGATACGGGACCGAAATCGACCGGCACCATCATCATGCGCGGCATTTCCTCGGCCGATACGAACGTCACCGGGTCGAACTACGACAATGCGGTCGGGGTCTATCTCGGCGAAGTGCCGCTCTATCTCGACTTCAAGCTGCTCGACATCAGCCGGGTCGAGGTTCTCCAAGGACCCCAGGGCACGCTCTACGGCCTGGGCACGCTGGCCGGCGCGGTGCGCTACATCCCCAACCGCCCGGACACCGACCGCTGGTCGATCGACGCCCACTTGCGCGCCTTCGGGGAGTCCCACAGTGGGCAGCCGGGCGTGAACGGCGACGTGACGGTCAACATCCCGATCGTCAGGGACCACATCGCCTTCCGCTCGACCGTCGGCTACTACGACAACCCGGGCTTCATCGATTACAATTACCTGCTGCAAAACCCCGGCGTGTCGAACCCGCAGCCGGTGCGCGGCGCCACGGCGGCTGACGGTTCGTTCGGAACGCCGGCGGACTATGCCGCCAACTTCTATGCCAAGAAGGACGTGAACTACGAACGGACCTTCACGACCCGCAACCAGCTCCTGCTCGAACTCAATCCCGGCGCCAAGCTGTTCCTGACCTACGCGCACCAGGAAACCAAGACTGAAGGCAGCCAGGCGACCGAGGCAGGCGTGCTGGGAACGGGGCCGTACGAATCCGCGAAGCGCTATCTGGAACCCACCGACCGCAAGTCCGATCTCTTCGCGGCCGAAGTCAACCTCAGCCTCGGCTTCGCCCAGGTGGTCGGCACGGCAGCCTGGACCAAGCAGACGACCACCCAGCAGAACGACAACACCGACCTCCTGCTGGACTTGGACTATGGCTACGAAGCCGTCACGGCCTTCTACTCGTACAACGACTCCGTCAACCAGTACCGGGAGTACAATGGCGAGCTGCGCCTGGTCTCCCGGGCTGGCGGCCCGTTCAGCTGGGTCAACGGCGGCTTCTACAACAATCGGCGCCGCTCTCAGAATTATCACGAAAATGTGCCCGGCCTGGCCAACTTCTTCGGCGTCTATCGGCCGGACGACCTCGAATACATCTCGTTCGTCAACACCCAGATCAAGGAAAAGGCCGTTTACGGCGAAGGCACCTTCCACATCACCGACAAGTGGCAGGTGACGGGCGGGATACGCTACTTCAAGTACGACGCCTTCGCCGAAGGCGGCACGGACACGCCGCTGACCACTGGCGGGCAGACGCGCACCCCCTACCCGCTGATCCAGTTCGCGCCGAGCCGCGTCAAGTCGGGGCAGACCAGCGCCGACGGCGTGGTGTGGAAGGCCAACACGTCCTACAAGTTCAGCGACGACCTGATGGCTTATTTCACCTACAGCACGGGCTATCGCACGGGCAACGTCAACCGCGTTGCGCCCTGCCCGTTCGCGCCTCCGCCGGCGGCCCCGCCGCCCGGCCAGAACGTCTGCGCCAACCCCGATGAGCTGGCCTACGGCCCCGACTAGACGCGCAACATGGAGATCGGTATCCGCGCGGCGCTGTTCGACAAGCGCCTGCAAGTCACGGCCTCGGCCTTCCATATCGATTGGACGGGCCTTCAGCTCCCGTCGCAGACCGTCAACGGCGCGGTCGGCATCACGGTCAACGCCAACGATGCCGTCTCGAAAGGCTTCGAATTCACCGCCCGCGCCAGGATCACGCCGAGGCTGACGCTCCAGGGAACCTATTCCTACACCGATGCCCACCTCGTCGAGGATGCCCCCGGCATCGTCGTCACCCAGGGCGTCAAGGAAGATGCCTTCGCCGGCGATCGCCTGCCCGGCTCCTCCAAGCACAAGGCGAGCGCGCAGATCACCTATACGCACCCGCTCAGCAACGGCGCGGAGATCGAGGCGAACTGGGCCACGACCTATACGGGCGACATCTACTCTCGCGTCGGCCTGCGCGGGAACGGCGAGATCATCCCGGGCTACACGACGCACCGGGCGTCCCTGACCTATCACAGCGAGCACTTCGACCTGGGCATCTTCGCCGACAACATCTTCAACAAATATGCCGTGACCGCGATCAGCAACGACCTCAGTTCGTACAACCAGGTCCGTACCGGCGTGGTCGAACGCTACTATTCCATCGGCGTCCTGACGCCCCGGCGCGTCGGGATCGACTTCCGCTTCCACTACTGACGAACCTGCCGGCCTGAGGGGTCCGTCGAAGGGCGGACCCCTCTTTTTTCGAAGAGGACTCCAACAGGATGGCATCGGGCGCGAAATCCGGCCGGCGGAGCGTGACGGCAAAGGCCTGTCTGGCGGCAGGCGCGCTGTGGGCCTCGGCCACGAACGCTCAAGGCACTGCCGCGCCGCATCTCTTCCCCGAGAAGTGGATCGACGGGACCCAGGCCCAGGAGCCGGTAACGCAGGTCCAGGCGCTGGACGGCGATACCTTCGTCATCCGGCAATCGGTCAAGACCAATTTCGAGGCGCCATTCCTCTACCTGCTCTTCGGGCGCGACAAGGCGCTGCTGCTGGATACCGGGGCCGAGGGCGGCGTGATCCGGCCCACGATCGACCGTCTCGTGACGGAATGGCTGGCGGCGCATCGCCGCGCCGACATTCCGCTCATCGTCGCCCACAGCCACGCCCACGGCGACCATATCGCGGGCGACGCCGCCTTTCGCGAACGCCCCGGCACCACGGTCGTCGGCCTCAAGCCGGCGGACGTGGCCGGCTTCTTCGGCATCGGCAAATGGCCCGAGGAGGTCGGCCGGTTCGATCTCGGCGGCCGGACGCTGAGCATCATTCCCACGCCTGGGCATCAGGCCGCCGCGATCATGATCTACGATTCCCGGCTGAAGATCCTGCTGTCCGGCGATACCCTCTATCCCGGCCGGCTCTACGTGCCGGTCAACTTCATGGCGGACGACCGCGCGAGCATCGACCGCCTTGCCGCATTCGCCACCCGGCATCCTATTCGCGCCGCGCTCGGCGCCCATATCGAGATGACGCGCACGCCGGGGCGGGACTACGAACGCGAGGCTCCCATGCATCCCGACGAGCATCCGCTCGAGCTGCCGGCGGCGAGCATCGCCGAACTGCAAGCCGGATTGAAGGCGCCGCTCGACGTGCCCGGCCAGCCGCAGGTCCACGACCATTTCATCATCTATCCCGTGCCCCCGCGCCCCGAGTGACGAAGCCCCCACGCATTTTTCGGGAACGCCGACGGCACGCCGGAAGCTCTCGCGCGTTACCGTCGAACCGAGAACAGCGGGCGCGTCGAGCCATTGAAGCGAAGGACCTCACCATGTCGGATCTCCCCAAGCTGGAGATATCACGCCGCGGCGTCCTGGCCGGCACCGCGGTGACGGCGGTGCTGACGGGGAACCCCGCGCTCGGCGCCCACCCCACCCCCACGCAGGGCGAAGCCGCTCCGCCCATGCCGGTGCGCTTCACGGTGAACGGGCAGGACCAGCGGCTGTCGCTCGATCCGCGCACGACCCTGCTCGACGCGTTGCGCGAGCATCTGCACCTCACCGGCACCAAGAAGGGCTGCGACCACGGCCAATGCGGCGCCTGCACGGTGCTGGCCAACGGGAGGCGGATCAACGCCTGCCTGTCCCTGGCGGTGATGCACGAGGGCGACGAGATCACGACGATCGAGGGCCTCGGCACCCCGGAGAAGCTGCATCCGATCCAGGCGGCCTTCGTGAAGTACGACGGCTATCAGTGCGGCTATTGCACGCCGGGCCAGATCTGCTCGGCCGTGGCCGTGCTCGACGAGATCGCGCGCGGGGTTCCCAGCCATGTCCAGGCGGACCTCATGGCAGCGCCCCGGCCGACCAACCTGGAACTGCGCGAGCGGATGAGCGGGAACATCTGCCGCTGCGGCGCCTATTCCAACATCGCCGAGGCCCTGGCCGAGGTCGTCGGCCCCGCAGCGGCGGGAGCGAAGGCATGAGGGCCTTCACCTACGAACGCGCCAAGGACCCCATCGCGGCCGCGCGCGCCGTCGCGGAACGGCCAGGCGCGAAGTTCATCGCCGGGGGCACCAACCTGCTCGACCTGATGAAGATCGAGGTCGAGACGCCCACGCATCTCGTCGATGTGCAGGACCTGGGCTTCGACCGGATCGAGCCGACGCCGGAGGGCGGCCTGCGGATCGGCGCCCTCGTCACCAATACCGATCTTGCCGCCGATGCGCGCATCCGGCGTGACTATGCCGTGCTCTCCCGCGCGATCCTGGCGGGCGCCTCGGGCCAGCTACGCACCAAGGCCCCGACCGCCGGCAACCTGCTCCAGCGCACGCGCTGCCCCTATTTCTACGACACCAACATGCCCTGCAACAAACGCCAGCCCGGCTCCGGCTGCGCGGCCATCGGCGGCTATTCGCGCCCGCTCGGTGTGATCGGCGTCTCCAAGGCCTGCATCGCTACCTTCCCCGGGGACATGGCGGTCGCCCCGCGCGGGCTCCGCGCCGTGGTCGAGACCCGGGACGCGGCGGGGCCCAGGCGCGCCACCCCTACCGCCGGATCCCACCGCCTGTGGGCCGACACGCCCCAACAGGATCCCGGGCTGTGCCCCGGCGAACTCGTCCCCGCCGTCACCCTGCCGCGCCCGCTCGGCGGCAGCCACTTCTACGAGAAGGTGCGCGACCGGGCATCCTTCGCCTTCGCGCTCGTCTCGGTCGCGGCGGTGATCCAGCCCGACGGCACCGGCCGCGCAGCCTTCGGCGGCGTCGCGCCCCGGCCCTGGCGGGTCGAGGCGGCCGATCTCCTCCTACCGCAGGGCGCGGCCACCGTGACCGCGCGCGCCTTCCAGGGTGCGACCCCGACGCGGGACAACGCCTTCAAGCTGCCGCTCGCCACCCGCGCCCTCGCCGCGGTGATGGCGCAGGCCGCTTCCCGGACGAAGGCTTGAGCCCGTGCAGTTCGAAACCCCCGCCGGCTCCAACCCGATCGACCGGATGCAGGTGGTCGGTCGCGCGCAGGATCGCATCGACGGACCGCTGAAGGTCACGGGCCGGGCGCCCTATGCCTACGAGCACCCGGAAATCGCGAACCCGGCCTACGGCCACATCGTCGGCGCAGGGATCGCCAAGGGCACGATCCGCTGGATCGACGTCTCCCAGGCCAAGGCGGCGCCTGGCGTGATCGCGGTCGTCACCGCCCGCGATGCCGGCCAGCTCGGCAAGGGCAACCGCAACACCGCCAAGCTGCTCGGCGGGCCCGAGATCGACCACTACCACCAGGCCATCGCGATCGTCGTGGCCGAAACCTTCGAGCAGGCCCGCGCCGCGGCCGCGCTGGTCCGCGTCGACTACGATCGCGCCAAGGGCCGGTTCGACCTGGCCGAGGCGCTGAAGACCGCGCCTATCGCCGATGGCAGCGGCAAGCCCCTCGCGGCCAACCGGGTCGGCGCGTTCGAGGCGGCCTTCGCCGCCGCCCCAGTCACGCTCGACGCCGAATATACCACGCCCGACCACACCCACGCGATGATGGAGCCCTTCGCCTCGATCGCCGCGTGGAACGGCGACGAGCTGACCCTCTGGACCTCCAACCAGATGATCGACTGGGGCCGCTCCGACCTCGCCCGAACGCTGAACATGCCCAAGGACAAGATCCGCTTCCTCTCGCCCTATGTCGGCGGCGGATTCGGCGGGAAGCTGTTCCTGCGCGCGGACGCGGTCATGGCCGCGCTCGGCGCGAGGGCGGCGGGACGGCCGGTCAAGGTCGCCATGCCCCGCCCGCTGATGGCGAACAACACCACCCATCGCCCGGCGACGCGCCAGCGCATCCGGATCGGCGCGAGCCGCGACGGCACGATCACCGCCATCGCCCACGAAAGCGGCTCGGGCGACCAGCCCGGCGGCGGGCCGGAGGCGGCGGTCAACCAGACCAGGCTGCTCTACGCGGGCGCCAACCGGCTGACCGCCATGCGCCTCGCCGTGCTCGACCTGCCCGAAGGCAACGCCATGCGCGCGCCGGGCGAGGCACCGGGCCTGATGGCGATAGCGATCGAGGAGATGCCCGAGAAGCAAGGCATGGCCCCGGTCGCCTTCCGCATCCGCAACGACACACCGGTCGCCCCCGAGAAGCCGGAGCGCCGGTTCTCGCAGCGCCAGCTCGCCCGCTGCCTGACCGAAGGCGCGGAGCGGTTCGGCTGGTCACGCCGCAACGCCGCGCCAGCCCGGGTCCGCGACGGGCGCTGGCTGATCGGCATGGGCGTGGCCGCCGCCTTCCGCAACCACATCAACCGGCCGAGCGGCGCGCGCGTCCGCCTCGATCCCGAGGGCACGGTGACGGTCGAGACCGACATGACCGACATCGGCACGGGCAGCTACACGATCATCGCCCAGACCGCGGCCGAGATGATGGGCGTGCCGCTCGATGCCGTCAGGGTGAAGCTCGGCAGCTCGGACTTCCCCGTCGCCGCCGGATCGGGCGGCCAGTTCGGCGCCGCCAACGCCACCGCCGGCGTCTATGCGGCCTGCGTGAAGCTGCGCGAGGCCGTGGCCCGGCGGCTCGGCTACGATCCGGCGGACGCGGCGTTCGAGGACGGCCGGATCCGCAGCGGCAATCACTCCGCCGAGCTGCGCGAGGCCGCTCCCTTGGCGGCCGAGGACCGGATCGAGTTCGGCGACCTCGGCAAGACCTGGCAGCTCTCGACCTTCGGCGCGCATTTCGTCGAGGTCGGCGTCGACAGCTATACCGGCGCCACGCGCCTACGCCGGATGCTCGCGGTCTGCGCGGCGGGGCGGATCATCAACCCCAAGTCGGCGCGCAGCCAGGTGATCGGCGCGATGACCATGGGCGTCGGCAGCGCCCTCATGGAGGAGCTGGCCGTCGACCAGCGCTTCGGCCTGTTCGTCAACCACGACCTCGCCTCTTACGAGGTCCCGGTCCACGCCGACATTCCCCACCAGGAGGTCGTGTTCCTCGACGAGGCCGACGACAAGGCCAACCCGATGAAGGCCAAGGGCGTGGGCGAACTCGGCCTCTGCGGCGTCGGCGCAGCGGTCGCAAACGCGATCTACAACGCCACCGGGGTACGCATCCGCGACTATCCGATCACGCTCGACAAGCACCTCGACAGGCTGCCGCTCCCTGCGTGAATCCAGAGCGACCGTTTCATCCTCTACACGGGCAGCGCGATCGTCGCGGTCTTCAGGCGAGCATAACCTATTAACCGCAAGTTCCGAACCCTCCCGGCCGCGCGCACAGATGATCCGCGAGGGTCGGTCCCGGCCCGCCCCCCTTCGAACGACGCGATATTCGGGCGGGTCACATGCCCAAAACCTGCTATCGTGCCCCTGTGCCAAGGCATTTCTTCGTAGGGCGTTCCGCTGTCCGACGCGAGGATCGCCCGAGCCATGAGGAGGAAAGAACATGAACCGTTGGCTGACCGACTGGTCCCCGCGAATGCTGAGCGTGCTGCGCATCGTCACCGGACTCATCTTCCTCGAACATGGCACCCAGAAGTTCCTGTCCTTCCCCGCCGGGCAAATGGCCGGCAGCGGCCTCGCGCTCGATACGCCGGCGAGCTTCGCCGGGATCGTCGAATTCGCCGCCGGCCTCCTGATTGCCCTCGGCCTGTTCACCCGGCCGGCGGCCTTCCTCGCATCGGGCACCATGGCGGTCGCCTACTGGATCGCACATGCGCCGCAGAACACCTTTCCCCTCAACAATGGCGGAGATGCGGCGATCCTCTATTGCTTCGTCTTCCTCTATCTCGTCTTCGCCGGGCCAGGGCCCTGGAGCCTCGACGCCGCCCGCGCCAGACGGGGCGGTGCATGAGCCTTGAATGCCAGCACTCGCGGCCAGGCAGCCCGATGAACGCGCTGGAACGCAAGGGCCTTGCCGATGCCTGGCATAGGCATGGCCGGCGCCTTCCGTACCCCCGGCGCCATCGCGCATAAATCTCCGGCGCGCGCAGTGATGGAAACCGCGCCCGGAACCGCTGCCGGCCCGCTCGGTTCACCTCGTGTCCGCGATTCTGTTCGGGCAGTGGAGAAGCCGATGGATCGAAGCCCCGAGGCAGTGGGCGCCTTCAAGGCGAATATCGTGCTCTACGGGGCGCTCATGGCCAACCTCGGCATCGCCGCCGCCAAGTTCGTCGCCGCGGCGGTCAGCGGCTCCTCCTCGATGGCCACCGAGGGCGTCCATTCGCTGGTGGACAGCGGCAACCAGCTCCTCCTGCTGTACGGCCAGAGACGGGCAGCCCAGGCGCCCGACCGAACCCACCCCTTCGGCTACGGCCGGGAACTCTACTTCTGGGCCTTCGTCGTCGCGATCCTGATCTTCGCGGTCGGCTCCGGAGTTTCGGTCTTCGAAGGAGTGAGCCACTGGCGCGAGCCCGAACCCTTGCGCGATCCGACCATCAACTACATCGTCCTGGCCATCGCCTTCGCGCTCGAAGGCACCTCCTGGTCCATCGCCGTGCGCGAGTTCGCCCGGCGGCGCAACGGCATGAGCTGGTGGCGGACCGTCATCCGATCCAAGGACCCGGGCAGCTTCGTCGTGCTGTTCGAGGACAGTGCCGCGCTGATCGGCCTCGTCCTCGCGGGCCTCGGCGTCTGGCTGAGCCACCATTACGGCGATCCGCGCATCGACGGCCTGGCCTCGATCGCGATCGGCGCCGTGCTGGCCGTCGTCGCCATGGTCCTCGCGCGCGAGGCGAAGGGCCTGCTCATCGGCGAAAGCGCCGACCCGGCGCTGATCGCCGAGCTTCGCGCGGTTATCGAGGCCCGCCCGGAGATCACCGCGGTCAACCACGTCCGCACGATCCATACCGCCCCGGACGCGATCTTCGTCGCGATCAGCGCCGATTTCGTCGATGACCTCACCATGGGCGAAGGCGAGCACGCGATCGAGGCGATGGAGGCCGAGTTGAAGGCGCTCTGCCCGGCGATCACCTCGATCTACATCCGGCCGGAGAAGGCACAGAACGCCGTGCAGGCGAACGGCTAGCGCGGTTCGGTCCGATGTTCGCCGCGATCACGGCGAGGGATGAGTCAGGAAATGAGCCGCTCCGGCTGCACGACCTGTGCCGACCATATGCTGTCTCGCGGCCCCGCTTTCGCGCGACGTCGAGTGGCCAATGCCATGAACGCGAACGCGATTGCTCCGACGATCGCCACGGCATCGACCAGCAACGTCGACCCGCCATGATTCCAACCCCCGACCAGCGAGGCAAGCGGAATGAGCGCCGTTGCCAATGACGCCGTCCAGGCCAGCTCGGATCCGCTGCGGGCAGCCCCGCGCAGCAATGCCCAGCCGACCGCGACGACGAACACCGCGTAGTAGATCCGGCTGTGCCAGGTGGCCGCGTTGGCGAGGTCGGCGGGCAGCCACTTGGCCGCGGCGATCGTGACCGAAATGCCCGCGACGCAGCCGAGGGGCACTCCGACCGTCAGCGCCCCCAGGATACGGGTAGCACGGGTCTGCTCGACCGCGCCGGCCTTGCGCTCCTTCCGGCGGCGGCTCTCGATCCACAGGAGGTTGCCCGAATAGAACAGGAACGCGCCGGCAAGGCCGAGGAAGAAATAGGCCCAGCGGACCGGCGCGCCACCGAAGCTGCCGAAATGCAGGGCGAAGAAGCTGGTGATCGTGGCGAACCAGCCATCCTGCTTGCCGGGCAGATAGTCGGCCTCCACGATCTCTCCGGTCACGGTGTTGACCTCGCCGATCCCGTAGCCCGGTCCGCGCAGGCCGTAGCGGGGGTCGCTGCCCTGGATATGCCCATGTGGGCCTTCCTTGGGGTTGGTCTCATAGCTGAGGCTGTGCAGGGTGAAGCCGGGCAATTGCTGCTGGATGCGCCGAACCAGCTCGGCCGGAGGGAGGACAGTGCCGGAATTCGGCAGACCATGCCCCTCCTCGGCTCTGACGGTCTTCACCGTGCCAGCCTTCTGCACCGCGCCCTGCACGGCATAGATCGGATCGTGGAACGCGAAGATCACCGAGGTCAGCGCCATGACCAGGTGGAACGGCAGGCTGAACAGGCCGAGGACATTGTGGAGGTCGAGCCACATGCGCTTCAGGTTCTTGCCGAAGCGCAAGGCAAACAGGTCCTTGATCAGGCTCGGCAACAGGCAGATCACTCCCGAGACGATGGCAACCGCATAGAGCAAGGCGATTATCCCCATGATCGGCATCGCGATCGCGTGGGGGAGCGGCAGGCCGACCTGCTGGTGGAGCACGTCGACCAGCGTGGCGACCTCCGACGGCTTGCGGGCCGAGACCTGGAGCGATCCATCGGTCGCCAGGCTGGCGTAATAGGTGGTTCCGGGATTGCGCCGGGTGCCGGTCGACCAGCTTACGCGCGCCGGCTCCTCGGGGCCGGTGATCAGGTTGACCTTGTAGTTCTTGCGCGCCTCGGGATGCGCCGCCAGCACCTTCTCGATCAGCTCGGGCGTGCGCTCCAGCGACGGGGGCGCGGAAAGCTCAGGCGGCGGCGAGGCCCAGCGCTGCAAGGGGCCGTCGAACATGGTGATCGCGCCGGCATAGAAGGCGATGAACAGCGCCAGGCCGGCGACAATCCCCACCCAGCTATGGATGTCCTTGTAGGTGCGGACGATATCGGTGCGCATGGCGTCTTCTCAGCTCACGAGGATGCGGGTGGCGGCATAGGCGGCCCAGGCCACGACGTTGGCCAGGGCCAGCCAGCCCCAGGCGCGCGCGCCGGAGTGGAACAGGAAGCAGAAGCTCAGGATCAGGCACCAGATCGGCGACACGAGCCACATCGCCATCTGCCCCTGGGCGGTGAAGTAGGAATCGCCGTGCGAGAAGATCTTCGCGAAGGTGCAGGTCAGCGCGATCGTCAGGGTGAAGCCGAGGACGACGGCGGCCGAAACCTTGCCGAACCATCCGCGGCTCGTCAGTTCGGCGCCGCTCACGACGCCGTCTCGCGGCGATAGGCCAGCCAGCGGACAACGATCGGAGGCACGGTCCACAGGAGCATCAGGCCGGTCAGCCAGGTGAACACGGCCGCCGCCGGCCCCATCACGGCCAGCAACAGCGCCAGCGCGACCGCGAGCGCGACGGCGCCCGTCACTGTCAGGACCGCGCCCGGCGCGAGGTCCTTGGCCAGGGCACGGTTGGGGGAACGCAGGTAAAGGCATATCGCACCGGCGACCAGCGCCGCGACGGCGAGGAGCACGAGGGTCATTTCCGGTCCTTCTCCGATAGGAACGCAAGCGACGCCGGCAGTCCGGCGAGCATGGTGGCACCATGCGGCTGTCCTGCCAGTTCCAGGAAGGTGGCCCTCGCCGGAGGCGTTGCCCCTTTCAGCTCCGCCACGAACCGGGCGCCCGCCGCGACCGCAGGGCCGTCCGGGCCGCGCTCGGCACTGCCGGCCGCGATCAGCAGCCGCCCCACCGGATGCGGGTTGGCGGCCCGCTCCCGGGCGATGAGATCGCCACCGAACCACAGCGAGGGGCTGATGGCGATGGCCGTGTCGAACAGATTCGGGCGCGAGAAATAGGCGTGGAGGGCCAGTAGGCCGCCGAAGCTATGGCCGATTATCGCCTGCCGCGCCGGGTCCGCCGACCAACGCCGGGCGATCTCCGGTGCAACGCGCCCGGCCAGGAAATCGAGGAACGCATCCGCGCCACCCGTGGCAAGGCCGGCCGCCGGGGCGCCCGCCGGGATTTTCCAGCCCGGCGTCGCGGGGGTGTAGTCGAACACGCGCCGCGCGAGGCTACCCGATTCGATCGCGACGACCAGGCGCGGCTCGACGCCGCTGCGCGCTCCGGCGCGGGCCAGGCGGCGCATGGTCTGAGCGACGATGGCGAAGTTGTCCTCGCCGTCGAGCACGTAAAGGACGGGCCAGCCCGTGGCCGGCGCCGGCCCCTCGGGCCAGGCGGCCATCACCCGATAGTCGTGGCCGTCCGCGGCCTTCAGCGAAAAGACCGCGCTGCGTTCCAGCGTATAGGCCGCCTCGGCCTCCGGCGCGGCATTGGCCGCGACCGGAGCCAGGGCGGCCACGAGGACGGCCAGGACCATCGCTCGGGCCGCAGCTTTCCAGGCTGCCGGGACATGCCTGGAAAGCGAATTGCGGCGAGGCGCGCTCATGCCCGCATATCCCGGGGCATCAGAACGAAATCGTCGCGGTGCCCCAGAAGCGCCGCCCTTCGTCGACCATCCAGTTGCCGTCTAGGCCGGTAGTCCGGCCGCGCAAGTCGAGCGGGACGATCTTATCGGTGAGGTTCAGCACGGCCGCCCGCAGCGTGAAGTTCTTGTTGACGACGAAATTCACGCCGAGATCGAATGTCGTGCTCGCCTCGCGGGTCCGGGTCTTGGTCGAGCCGTTGCGGAAGCCCGACCAATATTGCTCGCCCGTATAATAGGCTTGCCCGTAGGCGCTGATCTGATCGGTGATCCGCCAGTCGAGCCGGACGTTCGCCATGTGCGTCGGCGTCTTGTCTAGCGGCATGCCATCGAGCGAGCTGCCGTCGAAGGCCGTCTCGCTGCCGCCCTTCCGCTTGGAATCGGTATAGGTGTAGTTCGCCGTCAGCAGCAGGGCCGGCGTGACCGGCACGGTCGCGTTGACTTCTACGCCCTTGATGACCACCCGGTCGAGATTGTCGTATATGTAGGTCAGCAGCCCGGTCGGCGGGTCGATCCCGCCATCGGGGAAGCTGACGATCTTGTTCTTGAAGTTGGTGTGGAACAGGGTGACGCCGAAGCCCAGCTTACCGGCGCCGTCATAACGCAGGCCGATCTCCTTGGTGGTGCTGATTTCGGGCTTCAGGTCCGGATTGCCGCACAGCACGCCGCGCAGGTTGGGCGTCGCGCCGCCGGTGGACATGCAATAGTTCGATGCGCTCTGCCGAATGGTCGGCGCCTTGAAGCCGCGGGCGATGCCGCCGCGCAGGGTCAGGCCCGGCGTCAGCGTGTAGTTGACGTAAACGCGCGGCGTGAAATGCGAGCCGAACTGGTCGGAATGATCGAGCCGCACGCCGCCAGTAATGATCAGGCCGTCGATCGGCCGGAGATGGTCCTCGGCGAACAGGGACCAGGACTGGCGGGTGACGCTGTCGGTATTGGGGTGGAGCGGGACGCTGTCCTGCCCGGCGATGCCCGTCACCTTGGTATGGATATATTGGCCGCCGACATTCAGCGTGTTCCAGGTTCCCATCGGCACCGTGACCATGCCGTCGATCGTCCAGTTGACGAGGTTGGGCTCGGTGGAGGCCACGCCGTTCGTCTCGACCACGAACTTCTCCTGTTCGCGATAGGCCGACAGGCGCGCCTTCGTGCCGCTGAAATCGCCGTTCCAGGTCAGCGCCTGATAGTTGCGGCGATGCCGCTCGATGATGGTGTTGGCGGCGGTGGCCGACTTGCCCGGCGTTTCGATGTAGGCGAGGTAGTTGTAGCCGCCTTCCAGCGTCAGGTCCTGGCCGGGGGCGAAGAGATAGCTGATCTTGCCGTTGATGTTGCGATTGCGGATGCCGTTCGAGCCGGCCGCGCCGGGGCCGGGCGACGGATAGGCGATGCGGTCCTCCCCGCGGTCGTTGAAGCCGCCATAGACCTGGATGCCGACCGTGTCCGAGGCGAGCGGAGCGCCGACCCAGAAGTTGCCGAGCGTGGTATTGCCGTAGCGCCCGTCCTCCTGGGCGATCCCACCCAGCGTGACCACGCCGCCCATCGCGTCCGAACCATAGAGCGAGGACGTCGGGCCGCGGACGACCTCGATCCGCTCGATCGCGGCCAGCGGCGGGATGAGGTTGGCCTGCACGCCGCCGGTGCCGCGGTTCATCGTCTCACGGGTGGTCTGGCGGCGCCCATCGAGCATGATGAGCGTATATTCGCCCGGCATTCCCCGGATCACGATATCGGTGGTGTTGGGAGCGTCGCCGACGACGCTGACGCCCTCGACGTTGCGGACCGCATCGCCCAGCGAGGTGAACGGCCGGGTTTCAAGCTCGTCGCGGGTCAGGATCGAGATGCTGGCCGGCGCCTCGGCGATCCGTTGCTCGTAACCTGCCGCGGTCACGACGATCTCATTGTTGTCGACCGCCTGGTCTTCGCCCGGCACGGACTGCGCGCAAGCGATGGCCGGCATGACGGTGGTGGCAAGCAAGCCACCGAAAACAGATTTCCTCACTATGTGTGCTCCCGATTCTTGGGGCGCAAATAGTGCGAAAGAGTCGCATTAGCAAGAAGTGCATGGGGGCATTTCAGGGACTCGAGCGCCATTAGCGACTGGATATAATGCAAAAATCTCGAACTCAGCCGCTCAACCATTCCGCCCGTCGCATGCGCAAGCCGCTGCGCCTTCGCTCGCTTGGCCTCGCCCGCGCTGTCTGGCACCAAGTCCTTCATTCATGGAGGGACATGCGGTGAAGCCAGATTCCAGCCTCGAGGAGGCGAACGACCTTCCCTCGGATTCGCAAGTCATGCTGTTCGATGGATGGGACTATACGCCCGTCCGCTTTCCGTCGCCTCAGGACGGGCCAGCGGGTGCGACGGACGAGCCGGCTCCGGCCGAGGACGGCTCCGCATCCTGACAGGACCGGATTGCCGAGCGTGAAGCGCGCCTTCGACTTGCTTGCGGCCGCGATCCTGCTGCTGTTGCTCAGTCCCGTGATCGCGATGGTCGCGATCCTCGCGCGACTCAAGCTCGGGAAGCCGGTGCTCTTCAGACAGCGGCGGCCGGGCCTTGGCGGCCAGCCCTTCACGATGATCAAGTTCCGCACCATGCGCGATGCGGTCGATCACCAGGGCCGTCCGCTGCCGGACCGCGAGCGGCTGACCGCCTTCGGCCGGATGCTGCGTTCCACGAGCCTCGACGAGTTGCCCGAGCTCGTCAACGTCCTGCGCGGCGAGATGAGCCTGGTCGGGCCGCGGCCGCTGCTGATGCACTATCTCCCGCTCTATTCGGCTGAGCAGGCGCGGCGTCACGCGGTGCGCCCCGGCCTGACCGGATGGGCCCAGGTCAACGGCCGCAATGCGCTGAGCTGGGACGAGAAGTTCGCGCTCGATACGTGGTACGTGGACAATCGCACGTTCCTGCTGGATCTGCGCATCCTGTGGATGACCGCGCGCAAGGTGCTGTTCCGCGACGGCATCTCGGCCGAAGGCGAGGCGACCATGGCCCCCTTCACCGGCAACCGGAAGTAGCCCCCATGGAACGCTGCATCGCGATTTACGGCGCGAGCGGCTTCGGCCGCGAGGTCATGCCGCTGGTCCGCGCCCAGCATGACGGCCCGGGCGTGAACATGGTGTTCGTCGACGACGGGCTGGCCGATGGCGGCCGGGTGCTGTCGTTCGACGATTTCCTGAAGCGCCCTGAGCCGCGCAAGCAGTTCGTCATCGCCATCGCCAATTCGGCGGTGCGCGAGACGCTGGCCGAGCGCTGCCTGGCCGCCGGGCTGGAGAGCCTCGCCGTGCGCGCCGCCAATGTCGTCACCCTCGACGACGTCGCGATCGGCGAAGGCTCGATCCTCTGCCCCTTCGCCCTCGTAACCTCGACCGTGCGGATCGGGCGGTTCTTCCACGGCAACTATCACTCCTACGTCGCGCACGACTGCGTCATCGGCGACTTCGTGACCTTCGCGCCCGGGGCTAAGTGCAACGGCAACGTCCATATCGACGACCATGCCTACATCGGATCAGGCGCCGTGCTGAAGCAGGGCACGCCCGACCGGCCGCGCCGGATCGGGCGCGGCGCGGTGATCGGCATGGGCGCGGTGGTGACGAAGGACGTCGCGGCGGGCGAGACGGTCGTCGGCAATCCAGCCCGGCCGCTGCGCCGGAGCTAGAGTGATTTCGAGGCTGGTGGGATCACCTGCCGCTTCGGAAAACACGGCAAGCAAGGGAAATTCCAGGCTCGTTCCAGTTCCATCAGAACCGGAACGAGCCTAGCGCGCCGCCGCGCCGAGCACGCGGCCGATGGCGGCAGCAGCATGTTCGAGCTCGGCGTCGCCGATCGTCGGATGGGTCAGGAACATGAGGCTGGTCTCGCCCAGTTCCCGCGCCACGGGCAGGCGCTCGGCAGGGCGCCAGGGGGTGCCGTCGAAGGCCTTTTCCAGATAGACCTCCGAGCAGGTGCCGTGGAGCACCTGGACGCCCGCCGCGACCAGCTCCGCGACGATCCGGTCACGCGACCAGCCTTCGCGCAGGCTCTCCGGCCTTACGTAGGCGTAGAGGCGGTAATAAGCGTGGGTCATGCCCTCGCCCGGCAGCGGAACGCGAACGGCATCGGCAAAAGGCGCCAGCGCCTCCGCGAGGCGCATCGCGATCCCGGTGCGCCGCGCGGTCCACGCCGGCATGCGCCCGAGCTGGATGCGGCCGATCGCCGCCTGCACCTCCAGCATGCGCCAGTTGGTGCCGAAGCTCTCGTGCACCCAGCGGAAGCCCGGCGGGTGTTGGCGCTCGTACACCGCCTCCCAGCTCTTGCCGTGGTCCTTGAACGACCACATCGCCGACCACAGTGCCTCGTCGTTCGTCGTGACCATGCCGCCCTCGCCGCCGGTCGTCATGATCTTGTCCTGGCAGAACGACCAGGCGCCCACGTCGCCGATGCTGCCGACGCTGCGCGTGCCCACCTTGGCGCCGTGCGCCTGGGCGCAGTCCTCGATCACCCTCAGGCCGTTCGCCCGCGCCAGGGCCATGATCGCATCCATCCCGCAGGGCCAGCCCGCGAGATGGACGGGTATGACCGCGCGGGTCCGCGGCGTGATCCGCTCCGCGATGGTAGCGGCCGAGATGTTCCCGCTGTCGCGGTCGACATCGGCGAACACCGGCCTCGCGCCCGCGTTCACCACGCAGGAGATGGAGGCGATGAAGGTGCGAGGCGTGACGATGACCTCGTCGCCCGGGCCGATACCCAGCACCTTGAGCGCGACGTCGAGCGCGAGCGTGCCGTTGGCCAGCGCGACTGCATGCGCGGGCCCGATCCACGCGGCGAACTCGCGTTCGAACGCGCGACCGATCTCCCCCGTCCAGTAGTTGAACCGGTTCGAGCGGATGACATCCGCCGCCGCCTGGGCTTCCTCCTCGCTGAAGTCGGGCCAGATGCCTTTCCGCGGGCCAGCCACCGCTGCGTCAGCCGGCCTTGGCGATATACGGTTCATGGCTTCCGCGATGCGGACCTCCCCTCCTCGCCGCCGCCAGGAAAGCCCAGTCGACCAGCTCGCCCATGGGCGAGAATTCCTCCACCAGCTTCTGAAGGAGCGCTCGGACGGCGGCGACGTTCCGAGCCTCGATGTGCTCGCCGAGTTCGTCGAGACAGGTGCGAAGCTCCGACCAGGGCAGGAACTTCTCGACTCCCTTCATGATCCGGGGGTGCGGCGTCGGCTGCGGATTGTCGCCGATGAGCAGCTCCTCGTAGAGCTTCTCGCCCGGACGCAGGCCGATGCTCTTGATCTCGATGTCGCCATGGGGATTGGGCGTATCGCGCACGGTCAGGCCGGAAAGCTCGATTATGCTGCGCGCAAGATCGATGATGCGAACGGGCTCGCCCATGTCGAGCAGGAAGACTTCACCGCCCTGCGCCATGGCGCCCGCCTGCATCACGAGCTGCGCGGCCTCGGGAATGGTCATGAAATAGCGGGTCATCTCCGGATGAGTCACCGTCACCGGACCGCCCTTGCGGATCTGCTCGCGAAACAGCGGCACGACCGATCCGCTGGAGCCCAGGACGTTGCCGAACCGGACCATGGAGAAGCACGTCGCGGTCTCCTGGCGGGCCAGGCCTTGCAGCACCATCTCGGCCAGGCGCTTGGAGGCGCCCATCGTGTTGGTCGGGCGCACGGCCTTGTCCGTGCTGACGAGGACGAGGTTGGCCACCCGGTGCTCGGCCGCGAGCTGCGCGACCGTCAGGGTTCCGAAGACATTGTTGCGCACGCCCTCGACGACGTTGTGCTCCACGAGCGGCACGTGCTTGAAGGCGGCGGCGTGATAGACCTGCCGCGGCCGCCAGATCGCCATGACCTCGCGCATCCGGTCGACATCGGTGACCGAGGCAAGCAGCGGCACGATCTCGCATCCGGACAGGCTCAGCGCCTGAAGCTCGCGATGGATGGAGTAAAGCCCGTATTCGCTGGAATCGACCAGCAGGAGGCGACTGGGCCGCAGTGCCAGGACCTGCCGGCACAATTCGCTGCCGATCGAGCCGCCGGCGCCCGTGATCAGCACGGTCTGGTCGGCGATCTGCGAGGCAAGCCGTCCGGTGTCGGCCGGCACCGGCTCGCGGCGCAACAGGTCCTCGATCGAGAGCTCGCGGAGATCCTGCACCTTGATCTCGCCATTCGCCAGTTCGAGCACGCTGGGCAGGGTCCGGACATCAACGCGGATGTCCCGTAGCCGGGCGATGATCTCGTTGCGCCGCGTACGCGTGGCGGAAGGTATCGCGAGCAGGACATGCTGGACGTCCAGGCTGGGCAGGAGCGTGCCGATCTCTTCCGGCGAATGGACCTGCAAGCCGACGACGGTCCTCCCATGGAGATTGACGTCATCGTCGAGGAACCCGACCACCTCCATCGTGCCGCTGCCGGCAAGCACGGCGGAAAGCTGCTGCCCGGCCGTGCCCGCGCCATAGATCATCGTGCGCGAGGAGGCCGCGGGCTGGCCGAGCTTGCGATAGGTTCCTCCCAGCCAATGGCTCGCTAGGGCGCGCGACAGAAAGACCATGGCGAACAGCAGCAGCGGCTGAATGATGCCGACCGTCCGCGGCACTTCATCTACGCCGTAGACGGTGAATATGGCGGCATAGATCACGCCGGTGGCGGCGCAGGCACGCACGGCCGTCCAGGCAACCTGGATGCCGCCGTAGCGCAGCACGGCACGATAGAGGCCGCAGGCAGCAAATACCGGAATAGCCACGACAATTGATACCGCCACGGCAACCATCGGCGCGCCGCCCAGGAAGACGAACTCCCCGAGCCTAAGATAATAGGCCAGCCAAACGGCCAGAAGGCAGAATCCAGAATCTATCAGGACCGAAAGTATACGTTTAATTACTCGCGGAAGAGCGAGCAACGCAGACACAAATTTGTCTGGCATTATGTAGATTTCCTGATCCCATCCCGACCAAGATACGACCCTCGGCAAGGTAAAATGACCGTTAACGATATTAGATTTGGGGATATTTCTGGAATCTTGACTATGTGACGCGCGCCATCAAGGCAAGCTAATCGGTCTCATTTTTGAGACGACTCATCGCAGGATATGCCGACAGGCTGATATTTTCTATTAGGCGCGTCGGACGAACCGCGCGACTGCGTCGGCGAACAGAGTGAAGGGTCGCATGACAATCAAGGTGATGCTCGTTTTCGGGACGCGTCCCGAAGCGATCAAGATGGCTCCATTGGCGCTCCTGCTCGCCAATGACCTGCGTTTCGACTGCCGTATCTGCGTGACGGGGCAGCATCGGCAGATGCTCGACCAGGTGCTCGAGATCTTCCGGCTCGAGGCCGCTTTCGACCTGGGCATCATGCGGCCAAACCAGGGCCTCTGCGACATCACCAGCGCCGTTTTGAGCGGCATGAGGGAGGTCTTCCGCGAGTTCCTGCCCGACATCGTGCTGGTCCACGGCGACACAGCGACGACGTTGTCCGCCAGCCTCGCCGCCTATTACCATCGCGTGCCGATCGGGCATGTCGAGGCGGGGCTGAGGACCCACAGCCTCTATTCGCCCTGGCCGGAAGAAGGCAATCGCCGGGTCGCCGGCGCCCTGGCCGAGCTGCGCTTCGCACCGACCGCCCCCTCGGCGGACAACCTGCGCCGGGAAGGGGTCGATGACGATCGCATCCTGGTGACCGGCAATACGGTCATCGACGCGCTGTTGCGGATGGCCGAGCGGCTGAAGGACGGCGAGGCCGCGGCCGCAGCGGCCGCCTCTCTGCCCGCGCTCGATCCCGAGCGCCGCATGATCCTTGTCACCGGCCATCGCCGGGAGAGCTTCGGCGACGGCTTCGAGCGCATCTGCGGGGCCCTGGCCACGATCGCGGGGCGTTTTCCGGACGTCGACATCGTCTATCCGGTGCACCTCAATCCCA
>Ga0066256_1001622_pt1 | contig 29725 bp, 27 predicted proteins | sample ThiBio_1000_biof_FD_87107 | JGI IMG/M metagenome (GOLD analysis project Ga0066256, IMG submission 87107) | Wastewater bioreactor microbial communities from Cape Town, South Africa - Thiocy_expt_1000_biof (version 2) | ecosystem: Engineered > Bioreactor > Thiocyanate-remediating >... | reverse complement strand
TACCAGCGTCCTGGAAGGTATGAACAATCGCATCAAGGTCATCAAGCGCATGGCCTATGGCTATCGCGACTTCCCCTACTTCTTCCTCAAAATCAAGGCCGCCTTTCCCGGTAAGGCGCGATGAACCTTAATTTTTAGGTAGTTGCAAGGGCGCGTGTGCAATTTGAGCACACTGGTTTGCACACGAGCAATCGACGCCCGAGCGGGCGCCCGTAACCAATATGCGAAAGTCGATCCTGGCTTGAAGCCTGAAGGTGGCATAGCGAATAGCCATGTTCTTGTCACCACCGATGCAGTCGCGTGTACCGACGGTCTGGGTACCGGGCTGGTGACGCGTGTACACGTGGCGCTGGCAGATGTTTTGTGTGCCGCCGGTGCAGTCTCGCCGACCAGTTGCTCAGGAACGACCTGCTTGGCGAGTGGCTCGGGCCACGCCAGCTCGCTGCGTTATTGCGTGGGGATCGTAAGTCGCGCACCAGCACGAACTCGCGTAAGCGCACGTCCGTGCTGCGTGGCTGCAACTTGAGCGCGCGCCCTCCTTGCCTGGACCTAATCTTGTCTTGGCCCGCAGCCTGCTCTCACAACGTAACGGGATCGTTTGTTCAACCGGAAGGATCTGCTTCTCCGGCGCCATATTCAACCTCCATCCAGTCTTCATACACGTCCCCGAATGTCTCGTGGAGTGCATTAACCTTGGAAAGAGCAGATCTAACGGGCGCAGGATCTTCCTCGATGAACCTATAGCCTGAAGTGAGTCTCACGATGAAGTACGAAAATGCATCGGAGATGGTACGCGACAGATGCGCCAAGTGGATTGCATTTCTTCGGGACGGTTCGCGTCGGTCCCTGTCGTCAGGAACGGAAACGCCGATGAAATCGGCATGCTGGATGTGGCTGGCCAGCGCGTAGCCGTGTAGAAGGCCACGAAGTCTGGAGGAGGTGGTGTCCCCGCTCCGGCGGAAGGCATCTAGTATCCCGGCAACGCCCCATTTCGACTCGATGGCACGACGTGCTGCCCTGCTGTAGGACTTCTTGAAGTCGTCTAGTTGCTCGTCCGGCAACAACCTGTCCCTGAGCGGTTTCCATTCCCGCGAGTCGGTATCGCCCAGTGCTGACAGGACCTCCCTAATTTTGTGGTCGTCCTTCAGCAGGGAAATGTTGAAGTGATCTACTGAATACTCATGGATGCGCTGCTTGAAATCCTCGTGGGTCTGGAGGATGTAGGCAAACTTCAGGGTCGCCTCAGCTACCGAACGAAGAACGACTTCCGCATCCCACAGCTGGCCATAAGCAGACAACAGGAGGCTGCTTTCGGTGGAGCGCGCCGAAGAGGTTAGGAGCATGCCCAGGATCCATCGTTCCTCGCTGGTCCATCCTGGATGCCTTGCGACCGGTGTCATGAGGGGCAGGAGATCCCGCATCAGGAAAAGCGCACGTTCCGACCGGTCACGCTGAATGGCTATCAATTCGTCGTTATACATCGCGATGTTCCTTTGTCGCTTCTCGCCTCCGTGGCTGCCAGAATCTGGCACGCATGTCTCATGGATCGATCAAGCGGATGGGCGTGTTGGTTTCGGTTAGTTGAAGGGCGCGCGTGCAGTTCACATGCATTGACAGACATGGTGGGCCTGTCGTCAACAACTTCGGTCGACCCGGCTGGAGAGTGCTTCGAGAGGAGTCGTAGATGAGCCGAAATTTTGGCCTCGTGGACTACAAGGTGCAGGAAGCGGAGTTCTTCCTGCTAGAGATGCGAAGGGTCGGCAAGAAACTAAATTTCGATGCTGTGCAATTCCACGCTTCGGCGTTTGTTTCCGCGGCACGAAGCATTACCTTCGCGATGCAAGCCTCGATCAGGGAGCTTCCTGGCTTCAAGGAGTGGTACTCGGAGAGACAAGCTTTGCTGAGGGCCGATCCCTTGTGCAAATTTTTCCACGATTTCAGGACGGTCACTCAGCACATTGGCGAGAACGTGGTTTCTGGCGGGAGGCATGATGGGAGCGGGACCCACTATTACTTCGTTCCCTGCCCGGACTTGCCATCCGTGCCTCAAAAGGATGTGATCACCGCCTGCGAGGAATACTTCCGCACGATCCTCGTGTTGGTGTACGACTGCTACATTGCTTTCGGGCCAGCCATAGATGGCCTGCAACGGTACACCGAGGAATACTTCGCATCGAAAGGCCTGGGCATCGAGGACGCGGAGGAGGAGCTGGGTTATCCACGAGGTTGGACTGACATCGGCGATCCCGCATCGACGCCGTGGCGTTGGGAGTTCTTGCGGCGACAGGTGGATGGCTGCCTGGTCGAGGGCCAGTTCGACGAGTGGTTGGATCGTAAGCTACCGCGTCCGGATGCGCTGCCACCGTACCAGCCAGGCCGCAGGACAGATGGCTGTCGTAAGGCCGAAGAGGATCAGGACGGTTAGGTGGAAAGCAAGGCAACCTAAGTGCAGGCGAGACGAGGATAGAAGCCTGACGTGCTCGTGGCGTTTGCTCCAATCTTGGACAGCTCATGGAACTTACCTCGACCCCCGTTGCCAAGAAACCCAGCGATTGCTCTCCCGCGGAGATATCTAGCTTCGTAGCGTTGGCCATCGAGGGCGGAGAAATAGCTCCAGCGGGGTTGGCCCGCCGGGTCCGGTGCGCGGAGAGATTGGTGTTCTTCCCCGGCCCGGATAGCTTGCAGGGGATCGCGGCACTGAAAAATCCAGGACAGGAATACCGCGATTACATCGCTATGTCCTCAGGCGCGGCTTTGCCTTCATCTTGCTTTCCATACGAACTTGGCTGGGTGGTCGTGTCGCCTACCGCGAGAGGTCGCGGCCTCTCGTACAGCCTCTCCGTGGTCGCGCTTGAGCCCGCGGGTCGAGGAGGTGTCTTTGCGACATCTCACAACGATCGCATGCACAGCACGCTTCTCAAACTAGGATTCGTTCCCGCGGGCAGTTCGTACCCGTCGCGCCTCGGCGACCGCCTGCTTCAGCTTTTCTTGCGGGGCGCGCCTCCCGCTAAAAAGGGCTAAGGCACGCTTTTATTTAAATCCCGCGCTTCGATTAGCTAGCCTTGGCCCAGACTGTGTGCCCAGAGAATCGTGAATTCTGCCAGGGACGCTGCTAGTCTCGACGGGTGAGACCTGCGACCATTAAACTGTACCGAGCCCCGGCCCGGTACCAGAGGGGTGCGAGCCAATAGGCTCAATTTTCATATAAAACAATAACTTATATAGACCGATGGGGGTCTTGGCTTGAAGCGAGAAACTACCTTCATCGACCTGTTCGCTGGCTGCGGAGGGCTCTCGCTGGGGCTGATGGCAGCCGGCTGGAAAGGGCTCTTCGGGGTAGAGTGCCACCCCGAGGCCTTCAAGACACTGTCACACAACCTTCTCGACGCGAGCACCAGCCACGAGCGAAACGGCTACCAGTGGCCCGCGTGGCTAGAGAAGCAAGCATGGTTTGTCAGCGAGCTGATCGACAAGCATAAAACTCAGTTGGATGGACTTCGTGGCCACGTCGATGCCATCGTTGGAGGACCGCCGTGCCAGGGATTTTCCATGGCCGGTAAGCGGCAGCAAGACGACGTGCGGAACCAGTTGTACCGCGAGTACCTGCGGCTGGTCGGCATCATCCGTCCAAGGATCGTGCTCCTGGAGAACGTGAAGGGAATTACCACGGGGTTCTCGGCCGGGTCCAAAAGGAAGAAGCCGACCTCGGACCAGATACTCGATGGCTTGGCGAAGCTTGGTTATGTCGGTTTCCCACGGTGCCTGTCATCGGCGAACTTCGGCGTGGCCCAGCGCCGGCAGCGCTTCGTCCTAGTGGGCGTCCGGGAAGACTGCCTCCGTGGTGATCCCTACGCGTTGCTGGAGGAGGTACGCGTCGATTTCCTCAAGGGCCTTGGTCTCAAGCCGAACGATCAGGTGGGCGCGCGAGCGGCGTTGTCAGATCTCGAGATCGAGGGCGCGACGCTGGAGGATTCACCCGATACCAGGGGTTTCCAACAGGTCAAGTATAAGAAGCCAAAGACGGCCTACCAGAAGGTGCTCAATGCCGGCACGAGCACGCCAGACAGCCTGCGCCTCCCACGGCACGGGAAAGAGGTGTCGGCACGCAACCGGCGCATGTTGCGTACCCTGCGCCGAGGCGTGTCACTGAGTCCTGTCGAGCGCGCGAAGTTCGGCCTTAACAAGGCCCACCTGGTGATCCTCGATCCCGACAAGCCCGCTCCCACGATCACGACGCTGCCGGATGACCTGATCCATTACTCGGAGCCGCGGATACTCACGGTGCGCGAGTGCGCGAGGTTGCAATCCTTCCCGGACTGGTTCTCCTTCCGCGGCCCCTACACGACGGGCGGGACCCAGCGTCGCCACTCTTGCCCGCGATACACGCAGGTGGGCAATGCCGTGCCACCGAGGATGGCAGAATGCCTTGGGCACATGCTCGATGCTTACCTCTCAACTCCCCAGCCCAATGAGTTGCCTTCTGCAACACGACGCGAAACAACGGTTGAGACGCCGCCTCCGGCGGTGGTACCGGCATAACGGTAGGGTGTTACCCTGGCGCTTAGCGTCCACCGGGGCGTACGTGCAGGTGGTCTCGGAAGTGCTGCTCCAAAGGACCCGGGCCGAGACAGTTGCCGGGATCCTCCCGGCCTTCCTGGAGCACTACCCGTCCTGGCATGCACTATCCGAAGCACGGGGAGAGGAACTAGAGCAATTCCTCGTTCCGATCGGCCTGTGGCGTCGGCGCGCGCGTTCGCTCCTCGCCCTGGCGCGGAAACTCGCCAGCGAAGGGTTCGTGTTCCCCCTTGGCGAGCGGGAACTTCTCGGCTGGCCAGCCGTAGGGCCATACGTGGCCGCGGCCGTGAGGGTCTTCGTCCACGGTAAGCCTGCCGCCTTGATCGACGAGGGCGTTGCGCGGTTGCTGGGTCGCGCCTACGAGTGCCGCACGCGCGTGGACATCCGGGCGGACAAGGCACTGAGAGAGCTAGCGGAAGGAATCTGCGCGGGCCCGAACTCGCGCGAGCTGAACTGGGCTGTGCTAGACGTGGTAGCGAAGCATTGTCGCCCGAGGGTGCCATCATGCGATGGCTGCCCGTTCGCGGTGGACTGCATGTATATTCGGAAAGCCAAATAAACGGGGCAACAGGGAAGCGCAACGCGGCGTCGTTAACTCCTTGGCCCAACGGATCGAGCGGCCATCGGGGAGCAGCGAGATGTCAGGCGAACGACACGTCGACATGTTAATGGCGTGGCACCCGAGTGCCGATGCCGGGGTGCGGATACCCTTCAAGGATAGCGCGCGGCCGCTCGAGCACCGGATCGAGACGCCCTTGATCGAGCGACTCAGGGATCACGCGCACCGCCTCGCCGCGGGCGAGGTGGTGCCGAGGGTAATCCTCCTGGTGGGTGGCAGCGGTAACGGTAAGACGGATGCCATCGAGGCCTACATCGAGGAACTCGATGGCGCGACCGGGGCCAGCGGGAAGCTGCTCGATGCCGTGCGAAGAGATTTCTTCTCGCCGGGCGGCTTACCTAGTTGGCTGGTAGAGCTCGACGTCCTGGCCGAGGTTGGCTCCGACCTGGGGATAGGCCGGCTGTTTGTCTTGCAGGATGCATCGGCGAGCCAGGATCCCGCCGGCGACGCGGCCACGCGGTTGGTCGATCTCCTGCACCGCACGATAGACACCGCCGGCCAGTACCTACTGGTCGCCTGCATAAACAGGGGCCTTCTCAATCGCGCGCTCAAGAAGGCGAGCGGTGATGCGTTGCTACGGCCGGTCGTCGAGCTAGTCAACGCGGTCGCGAGGGCTTGCTCCGAGATAAGTATCAGCGGCCCGCTCCCATCGTGTTGGCCACTTGCCTTGCCCAGTGGGCACCCCTTGGCAGGGACGGTCGCCACCTGGCCGCTCGACATGGAGTCATTGCTGTCCGGCCAGCAGGGTAAGCCGTCGGTATTCGACCAGATATTCGACGTGGCGACGGCGGAGACAAGCTGGAACGATGCCTGTGGCGATTGCGACGCTAACCGCATGTGCCCATTCCAGCAAAATGCAAGCTGGCTAAGGGGAACGCCGGAACGCGATAGCTTGAGACGCTTGCTGAGGGATTTCGAGGTCGTCACGGGCGCTCGCTGGACCTTCCGGCAGTTGTTCGGGCTGGCCGCGGAACTGCTTGTTGGCCATCCCTCTACCTTCGGAGGGCAATCCCCGTGCGACTGGGCGCGCGACCAGCAGGCAATCGTTACCGGTACCGTGGACGGCGCCGGGGATGCGGCCTTGCTCGCCTTGCTCAGGCGCCTATACCCGTTCGTGCTCTTCCCGCTCTCCGACGAGGAAAGGCGAGCCGCGAGGCAGCTCGCCAAGTCCGCGAGGGATGGTAACTCGGTGGCGTTGAAGGAGGACGTCATCGGCTTGCTCGAGGTCATGGGGGAGTGGGAGCCCCCGGCGGCGACACACCTGCAAGGTCGCTTGGCAATGCAATTGGCCCCGAAGTTCGATCCGGCACGGAGGGGAAGCGCTTGGAACGATTCCTCGCGCCAAGAGCTCGAGCGAGTCTTCGAGGCTTGCGACGTGACCATCGAGAACGGGGTGGAAGCAGCCACGGAACAGGTCATGCTGTCCGAGCTGGAACGCATCCTGCTGGAGCGGCTGGCGACGGCGGAGCAGCAGGTTGACACCTTGCAGCGCTCCTCGTCCCTGCCCAGGGACACGGTTGGGTTCCTGCGCTCGCTGGCGGCAACGTTGCTCGCGCGCGGGGTCGGGGCCAGGGTCGGTATCTACGCGCTGAGGGATATCGTCGACGCGTACGAGCAAGATGTGCAGCAAGCCGCTGGGTTGCGACGGCTCACTCGGGAAGAGTTCCCAAGGCTGATCGCCCCCCCGGACGGGAGGCTGCGCTTCGACCTGCTCGAGACGTTCGGCCCGCAGGCCGTTTCCGACGAGCGGCGGTTCAAGCTCGTCGCGCGCTCGGAATTAAAGGTGAGCCCGGCGCCAATTCACGCGAACGCCGCGGGTCGGCCGCCCACGGGATTGCCATCAATCAACGTCCACGTTCGCTACGTGCCGTTGACGTTCGATCTCTTCCTGGCCTTGCGCGAGCGATCCAAGGGGCGCGCGGCGAGCAGCGAGTCGGCGGCCATCCGCGCAGCGCTAGGGCAACTACGAGTGTTGATCGCGGGGCGACATGGCAGGGACACGAGTGGATTCGAGGAGTGGGATTACTGGTACGAGGTGGGCGAGGAGCACGAGATCAAGATCCTCGACCCGGGTGGGATGCCCGTGCTCGTCCGCAAGGAGTCGGCATGAGCATCGCTGAGTTCACGGAGAAAGGCCCGCAGTCCAGGCATCCCGCCTACGATGGCTGTGTTCTTATCCCCGCGTCGCCGGAGTACACCGTTGGGGACGTACTCATCGGGTCGGTTTACAGGGCCCTATTGCTCGATACGCCAGATAGCAAGATCGACCTTAACAAGCTAGCGGATCTTCCCTCGAAGCTAGGGGACGAGGTGGCCTGGAGGCACATCCTCCAACGCGCGCTCAAGGCACCTGCCCGCTTCAAGGGAGAAAAATGGGAAGACATCATCCCGCTTGTCCCCCGCCTCGCAGCGCACGGTGCCGTGCTGGGCGCGCAGCGGAACAGGTGGATGCCCGGTAGGCTTGCAGCCGCGGCACTTTGCGCAGGAGTGGACAGCCAACGATCGCGCGATTACCTGGAGGGGCTCGCTAGCTCGTTGCAAGTCACGGGCGATGACGAGATCGCGGCGAGGGTTATCCAGGAGTCGCTCGAGAAAGGAGATGGCCTGGACATCGCGTCCCCCGCCTCGATCCTGGTACCGCCAGCCGCGCTCTGGCGCGGGGTGAAGAGCGAGCCACTCACCCCTGGCGAGCGACTGGTGGCCGACATCGACGCGTTGATCTCGGTGAAGGCCATCCTGCCGCGCCACCAGTGGAACGTGCTGGTGCAGGCGGTACTACGGGTCGGCGTCGCTTCCTACCAGCTCTGGCTGTGCATGCTACACGACGCCCTGTGGGCCAGGTTATGCGCGGTCGTCGACGAGGGGACGGACCCGCCCACGGGCGAGGAGATCGAGCAGCGTTGGTGCGCGGAACATGCCGGAAATCGACCGCTGCTCGAGCTGGGAGAGGATGCAACCGAGGCCGTCAAGGCACACATCGCGCGTTACGCGGTGGCGCGCGCCGGCATCAACCTGACGCTGCACGCGCTGGATGATGCGGCGGCTACCTGGCAAGGACAGCTGGGCGTGCCTGGCGATGGCACCGACACGCCGTGCGAGGCGCTCGCCGCCTTCGTGGCCCACGTTTCCGGGCACCGGGAGGCGTTGCTGGTAGCCCTACGGGCGGCCGGGCATGGATCCGGGCTGCGACGCGCTGGCCACGCGATAGCAGACTCGGACTCGAGGTACATCTCGAGCGATGCGGGAACCACCAAGAACCTCCGGGAGTTCCTACGGTTCGTGCTCGGGCAGGCGAGCCGGAAACGCGGTGACTTCGAGGCCTTCGACCAGGCTTACCTCACCCGCCCGGTCAACAGGTCTACTAACGCGCACCAGGTCGTCCGGCCCGGCTCGACCATGCTCGTCGCGCTGGCCGTTTGCACGGCGAGGGCAGGCGGCGACCTCCCCGCGTCGATGCAAGACTTGGCAGCCCACCTGCGCGACTACGGCATCTATGCCCCGCTGGGTACCTTGACGGATGGGACGATCGGGCGCGAGCTCGAGCAGCTTGGGTTGGCCGTTGAGACACCGGATGCCGGTGGTGGGCGCTTGCTAATCAACCCGTTTTCGCCACCCGCGAGCAGCGATAACCCATGAAGCGCATCACGACGGTATTGGAAGGATTCCTGAGGGAACAGGTCAAGTCCAGGCTTTCCGCGGGTGGACGCGTCCAGCCTGTCTTGATTGCCTCGTCGCAGGCACTTCTCGAGAGCCTCTGGGAAGAGATGACGGATGGGGGAACCAGGAACTGGGTAGTCAACCAGGGCGACGCCAATGGCGTGGTCGTCGTGCTGATCGAGGAAGATCCGGTCGACGCTAACGCGGGGATCCTGAGTGCCCGGGGTACCTGGGACTATGCCGTTTCGCTAAGGAATTCCGGTTCCCCCTGCTTGATCTTGGCATCTGCACGCGCGTGGAACGCGAGCCAGGAGAGCATCGTCCAGGCATCCGAGCAGCTCTGGCTGGAACCGCCCCCGTCGCGGCGAGTCCCGTCCGAGGCGTTCTGGAGCGAATGGGAATCGGCAGTAGGCGCCAACGCGGGCACCGCGGCTGGGGAGCCCGCGCTCGCGCGGATGCTCCTCTCCGCGGCCGCGTCAGCTAGCTTGCCGGGCTTGCCCGGGCGCGACGAGGACCGCTTGTGGGCGATCGCTGACGAAATGCTGGCGGCAACGGGACGGCACGCGCTTATCGCGAGGTCGGGATTGCCCCGTTTCGAGATTGGCACCAGCACTCGCGACGTTGCCGCGGAAGTGGGCCGGTTGGCGGCTGCTGCCCGTGCCGATGGGCTAGGGAACGTCAAGGAGTCGATGGTCACGGCCGCGGGTGCTATATCGAGCGACCTCGCCGGCGAGGTGGGAAAGCTATTCGAGCAGGTCGGGGAAAGGGCCGGGACGGGTGCCGCCTTCGAGGCGGATTGGCATGCCGCGTTAAAGCATGACGGCACGGAGACGTGGTGGGATACCGTCGATTACGAGGTCCTGAAGAAACTACTCATCGATGCCGGGATCACCAGGCCATCGGGAAAGGTGACGCTCACAGCCCGGGGCGTGATCAACGAGGAACGGTACAAGGGCGAGCCGTGCATCGTTCGCGGGTCTCCTGTATTCGATGTCGACAAGCCTGCCTCGATCCAGGACGTGCCGATCGTTCATCGCGTTGCCCAAGGCAAGAAAGGAGTCGAGCTGCCGCGGGCCGCCGACGGGGGCTTCGTCGATTCAGGTGCATCCAGCGGGACCAAGCCCCTACGGTACCGCGCGTCGTGCGGGCAACTACAGTCCCCGATCACTAGCGTCATTGATATCGAGAGTTATCCCGTCGGCATGTTCGTTTCTGCTGCTGGCAAGGCCGAGGTCGAGAACCCGCTCGAGAAGGACGGGGAGTGGGTCCAGCGCGTGGCGGCTCCCAGGCCCGGCATGCTGGTTCTCGACGTTTACGTGCCGACCGGCGCCACCATGGTCAAGGTCGACGGGTGGGGCAACAGGGGCGAGGAGGAGATAACCCCGGTTGGCGGTACCGTCCGGATCGGGCCCCGGCGCGTCGAGGGCGGGGAACGGATAACGATCGAAGTGATCTTGCGGGGGAGCTCCGCGGCGTTGTCGGTGGTGATCGATATCGAGAACGAGCAACGGGAAACATGCCCGGGCATGCTCGAGGCGCTGCTCGCGCTGCACGGTGGCAGCCAGGGAACCTTGGCGAGCGTGCAGGCTCCCCCGTCCCCGCTGCGGTCGCTCGAGGCGCGATACCTCGATGACGGGGACCACTGGCGCGGCTGCTACGGGGGATGGAGCGCGCTGCAGCCGGACGACTGGGGTTGGCTTGCCGGTGAGTACCGTTTCGGTGACCTGCCCATTAGGCCGAATCAGGTCGAGACCTTGACACGGGCTACCACCCCACCGCTTGGCCTCCTGGAGGCGAGGGATGCCGTCCGCGAGCGGTTGCGGGGCGAGGGCATGCAATTGCCCGAAGTGCTGCTAGACGACGACGCGATCCGCGAGCTGGCGAAGGGATACCTCGGTGCATGGCTGGAATGGTTCCAGTCGCACCCGAGCGATGCGGCATGGTTCGACGTCATTGCCTTGTTTGCCCCCGAGCAGTCGGAAGTTGGCAAGCAACTAGAACCTAGCGCGCATCCGGTTGCCGTTTTGCTCTCGCCGCTACACCCGTTGCGCGTTGCGTGGCTCTGCGCCGCCCACTCGCTACTGCATGGCGGCAAGGACTTTCCCTGCCCCTTGGCGGGCGAGCTATCTGCCTTCGCGGCTCCGTCTTCCATGGCATTGCCGCTCGGCATCGACCCGCATAAGCAGGAGCCCGAGTGGCGCGGGTTCCAGCGCGCCCCGACCGATCAACCCTGGTGGCAGTTGATGTGGAGCGTGGACCCATCTACGCACGTTGCCAGGCCGCTGGTTGCAAGCCAATTGCATGCGCTCGGAATGCGTGCGCGGGTCGCGGTCCCTGGCATGGACTCGGCGCAGGCAATCAGGGCGATCGACGACGTCTCGTTCTTGACCCCCAGCCGCACCTCGCTTCGCATCGGTTTGGCAGGGGCTAGCAAGCCCGGCGCGGCAGCGGATGCTGTTCTCGACTGGGTCGAGGAGCGGTTCTTGTCGCGCACCGAGGGTCGTGCCGCGGTGCCCTTGAACCCGCGCGAGGTGGACGTGCTTGACCTGAGGGTGGATCCCGACGGGCCCGACATGCAGCGAGTCGCGGATCTCGCGGAGCTCTCCAGCGGGGCCTTGCGTTGGTACGACTGGTCCGGCCATGGCGAGATCATGTCGGATCTCCTGCTCGTCGAGGGACTCGGTGAGGAATCCACCCGAGCACTGGCGAGCGAGACGAGGTCCGCGGCATCGGCGGGCGTGCTGTTCCGGATTGACCAGACGCGCGAGGGACCAAACCAGACTCTGGTCGAGCCACGCCGGATGGACATGCTACCCACAGGCGAGAGCGGGTCGCTTGAAGGCCTCGTCGAGGCAGCCTGCGTGGCGATAGAGGGCATCGCTGGGCAGCGCGGCGGCGCCGACCACGTGGAAAGGCGACCTCCGGGTATCCTTCCCCTGCTGCGGCAAGCCAAGTATGTAGCCCTGGGGTCCGGCGAGATCGATCCATCCCTGCTGGCCACCACCGCGCACGAGGGAGGCGCGCTGATCTGGGATTACGAGCTGCCCGTGCCGGGGGCGCCGCTGGGCTCCCGCGTTGGGTACTACCTGCTCGCGGCGGCTACCAGCGCCCAGAAACGTCGCGTCGACGACGCGCTGGCCCTGATCGTCGGCACGGACAAGATGGGTGCGGAAGATGCCCTGAGAGAGGTTTCCGCGAGAGGGATACCCCTGCTCCGCAGGTTTGCGGCCGGGGGCAGCGCCTCGCGCGGCGAGCTAGGCCTGTTCCTGGCCGTGAGGTTGCTTCAGGGGAGCCCGGCCGCGGGAGGTGCAAGCATCCCCGCGTTCGATAGCGGCACGGTGAACCTGCTCGTCTCCGTCGATTCCTACGACCATTACCTGAGGTTGATAAGGCACTCGTTGAAGGGCCAGTCCCAGCGCGTCACGGACAAGATCCCCGACCTGCTGCTGGTGACTTACGTGCCAGGTAGTCGCCCGTCTATCAAGCTCACGCCGATTGAGGTCAAGTACAGGGGCAGCTCGATAGAGAGCACCGAGCTACTGAAATCGCACCTAGATCAAGCCGCGAGCCTCGGTAACCTGCTGGACACGATGTTCACGACGTTGTCCGCTAATTACCCGCTGTGGGCAAGGGCATCCCGCGCGTGGCTCGGCGCGGTACTCAACCATGCCTTCCGCATATACAGCGCTCCGGGGCTCTCCGGTACCACGGCGGTCGACTGGTCCGAGGCGCACGGTGCGTGCTTGAGGGAATTGCTCGCCGGAAGCGCGGCCATCGAGGTGGTGCGTCCTGGCAAGTTGCTGGTGTTCGACCTGTCGGAATCCGCCGCCGTCGATGCCGACGAGGACGGCGTGCTGGACACCGTCCGGATCGGCTTCCAGGACTCGAAGGCGATCGTTCTTTCAGGCAGCGTTCGTTCACCGTTGCGCGCGATGGTCCATGACGTGTTCGGATACCGGCCGGCGAGCGCTCCCGATGCCACGGGCGACGGGCCGGGAGGCGGCGCTGGCGATGCCGCGGCTGGGATGGTCCCGGCCCCCGGGAATACGATCGATGAAGACGGCGAGCAAGCGTTGTTGCCGCGCGAGGCAGGAGAGGCCGAGCCTGGACCGACCCCGTTCGACGAGGCCCGCTCGCGGGTCGCCCGGGAGTTCCAGGGATTCATCGGTAATGCCAACGCGATCGACCGAGTATCCCGTGACCTGGTGATCGCGTTGACCTCCGAGCCAAGGGCCCTCTCGAAGTCCTTGCTATTCTCCGGCCCGCCGAGCTCGGGCAAGACGGAGCTTTGCCGGCGAGTCGCGAGCACCCTTGGCCTCCCGTTCGTGCCGCTGGATGGAACGGCCCTGAAGAGCCGCGACAAGCTGTTCGAGCTGGTCGACGCCGCGCTCAAGCAAGCTGGTGTCTCGCCACTTACAGGGGGAGAAATCGGGGGACTCCCGGTGATCGAATACCCGCCGTTCACCGTGTTCGTGGACGAGGTACACCTCGTACCGCGCCCGGTGCAAGAAAGCTTCCTCACCGCGCTCGAATCGAAGGATCGAACCGTGCACCTCGGTAACCGGTACGCGCGTCTGGCAAACGCGACGTTCCTCTTTGCCACGACGCGGCCGGCAAGCGTTGATTCCGCGCTGCGATCGCGATGCGAGACGATCAACCTGTTGCCTTACACGGTGGACGAGGTCGCGATCATGTTGGCGAATGCCTTCCCAGGCTGGTTGCCACGGGTATACGAGCGGCTGGCGGTCCTGGGGCGACGCGTGCCACGCGTCGCGCTAAGCTTGGCCGGCGACCTGAAGAACGAGGCATTAATCCGGGGCGCGGACCCGGCAACCGAGCAGATGCAAGTTCACCTCGAGACCATCAGGAACGAAAGGCAGATCGAGGACGATGGCATTGGGCTTCCCGAGATCGAGTACATGAGAGTACTGCAGCGCGCTGGAGGCAAGCCCGTGGGGTTGGACCGGATCTCGGCGCAGATGCGCGCGGTACCGGTAGAGACGATCGAGGCCGAGGTCGAGCCGTTTCTTCTGGAGGAAAGGTTGATAGAGCTGACGGGGAGAGGTCGGCAGCTCACCAGGAAAGGGATGGAAAGACTGGCCAAGTTGCCGTTGGTGGGCTAGGAACGACCGACTGCCCTGGCCCTTTCGTCCCGGTGCACGGGAATGGCTATGGAATCGCGTCGACGAGCGTTGACCCGCGCGGCTCTCCTTGGTCGGGCTTGAGAATGCCACGTATAGCCGGGCCGCGACGTCCTGATCATCATCTCACTCCGCGCCCAGCGGCGACGCAACGTCGGGCCGACCATTAAAGACGACATGCGGCTCGCGGTGGCAGCTCTGGCAGAGCGTTGTCCCCGTCTTCCAGTTCATACCACCCACTTGGCTAGAAAGTAGGGTTACATGCTCCCCGGTGCTGGCGGATTGCGCTGGTGTGGACAAGGCTGGCTGCGCGGTCGGTCGGCGCAAGGGGCAAGCCCTCGTCCACTGCGTTCCCGCCTTCCAGCGTCAGCACGGCCGACGCTTCCCGGTGCTGCCGGCCTCTTCCCGCTTCGCCACTTGGCGCCCACGGCGCAATCCAGTGCCGGGGAGAAGGCACATGGGCATCACACGCGACGTTCTCGTCGGGCATTACCCGATTGATGGGCCGCAGACGGAGAGCGACATCCTGGAAGCGGCCGAGGACATCCTGCGCCGCCGGCTGGAACGGCTGGGCAGCGTCGGCAATCCTCGGGACAGTGCCGATTTCCTGCGCATGCGGCTGGGTGCTCTGAAGCACGAGGAGTTCCACGTTGTCTGGCTCGACAATCGTCACCGCATTCTCGCGGTGGAGAAGCTCTTCCGCGGCACGATCGATGGTGCGTCGGTGCACCCGCGCGAGGTGATCCGCTCGGCGCTACAGCACAATGCCGCCGCGTGCATCTTCGCGCATAACCATCCCTCGGGGGTGGCCGAACCATCCGCTGCCGATCGCGCAATCACCAAGGAACTGGGCGATGGTCTCCAGTATGTCGGCGTGCGGATACTGGATCACCTCGTGGTTTCGGCGGTCGAGTGTGTGTCGATGGCTGCCCGGGGCCTCATATGAGGCCTCGGGCCGATGGATTACTTGCTCGCCTTCCTGCTCGCCTTCCTGCTCGCTTTCTTAGCGGTCACTTTCTTGGCGGTTTTCTTCGCGGGAGCCTTTCTCGTGGCCACCCGGGTGATCAGCAGCGAATCCGCCGTTACGCCGGTTTTCTTCAGGGCCTGCTGGAACCACGTCGGCTTCTTGCCGTGGCCGGTCCAGGTCTGGGACGGGTCGGCCGGATTGCGGTATTTGGGGATGCCCGCGCCGGCCCGCTTGCCGCGCTTGCTGCCGCGTCCCGCGTAGACCTCGGAGAGCTGCAGGCCTTCGGCCTTGAGCAGCGCATCGATCTTCGCCTTGACGCCCTGGATATGTTCCGCGCGTGCGGACTCCATTCTCGATTGGGCCTGGGCGATCAGGGCCTGCAGTTCTTTCGGTGACAGCCCGTCGAGTTTGACAGCCATGGAAGCTCCTCTGTGTGGATGGGTGGCATCCTGAAGACTACCAGCGAAAGGGAAGAGGGCTGACGCGTCGCCCTACGAGCCGGGTACCGGGTGCTACGCACGCGCACTGCATTGCGTCCATTGCGGCCTGGCTCCCTGACGCTTCGACGAACAAGGTTTGGCGCGCCGCTAGTATTTGCCCTTGCTAGAAATCAGCTTCTGCCGGAGCTGATCGATGCGCGCCTTCCTTTGTCCACATAGCTCAGCCAGAGCATCTTCGTAAATCTCGAATGCATCGATCAATGGCTCTCGATCTACTTCGCCTCCATGTGAACCCAAGTTTCCTATCATTCTGAGAGCAGTCAGAGTCGGTGCATGCTCTTTGTCCGATTTCTCAAACAGAGCAATGCGGGCGTTCAGGTCGAGTCGCATCGGCTTGCCCTTTTTATCAATCCCGGTTCTGGGAATTTTGAAGTGGTCAAGCAGTACCTCAACACTTACGCGAAGACGATTTGCCGATGCACCGAGGTCAGCCCAAAATAACTCGAAGGACTTGCATATCTCGTCCTTCACCGGGGGCGGCACTTCCTTCGGAATTTCTATGATGGGTGGGGCCGGAAAGAACGATCGCGGGCGTAGCAACGAGATTAAGCTCCAATTGTCGCGATCGTCGTCGTAGTACTCGGCAATAGTCGTATCACCAGTGATGTGCGCAATCTCGCCGCACTCCGCGTGGTCACACATGAGCCGCATGCTGAAGCGCTCGATGTCCCAATCGGGTTCCCAGTCGGGATGTCTGCCGTTTGCCTTAGAGTACGCGGGTTCTTGCACGAATAAGCCCACACTATCAGGCGTTAATCGGCCGCTGGTGCACCTCGGACACGCAAACTTCGGAAACGTCGCCCTCGCGTAAGCGCCTGCCCACAAGTCTCGACTAAACAATGCTCTCTCTCCCTTTGCAGCATGAGATTATCTCCCCGCTCCTGAGTCAGGACAAGGCGCGTTCTTGATGACATACCAGTGCATCGGCGATCCATTCCTCGGTCGGCGCGCATATCCAGTGCGTAAGGCTTAGCTCAAACCTTGAACGCCAGATTCAGCGAGTCATGTTCGCTCCTGGCCGGTTGCGGTCTGTGGTGCCGAAGGTGTCGGTGTGTCGGCGAGCCGATCGTAGATGGTCGGTTTAGGTTCTAAATTCATCGGCGTGAGCACCCGCGCGCGCTGCTTGCTGGGTTCACATCGGCTCTTAGCCCAGAGCTGCCGTCTTGATAGCTTCCGCCGTGAGGGTGTTTGTTCGATGGCACCACGATCACATCGCTGCGTCGCAGTCGATAACGCGGAATTCTTGCCATCGGGAACGCCATGCCTGATCCCGTCATGTCGATGCCATATTCTCTGGTGCACGAAGCGTTGCAGTGGTCGGCAGGGGCGGGCCGTGATGCTTGTTCATGGACTCCGGTCGGGCACGGTTGCTGATGGCGAGCGACGGTAGCGCGCCTCGTCTCCGCGCAACCCGCAAGGGGTGCTCCACGGTGTTCCGCCCTGCGTTCCTCACTCGCGTTCGTCGCTCCGGTGCTGCCGAGCCTGTCCGGCGCGCGGCCCTGGGCTCGCGCAACCGCGCAGAACCCAACCGGAGACATCCTCATGAGCAAGAACAGCAAGCCCGCCCCGAAGACCACCGACCGCTACGACGCCTTCACCGTGCGCGAGTACCAAGTGGCCGGTGAGACACGCCACGACTGGACGAAGATCGGGGTGGCGTTCCCGAACGGCGATGGCAAGGGCTTCCGCCTCGCGCTGAATGCGCTGCCGCTCGACGGCGTGATCGTGGTGCGGCTCTACGAGCCGAAGGAGCAACCGGCGGAATGATCCGCCGGCACCAGGCCGGCCCTTCGGGGTCGGCCTCGGGGCGAAGGTTTCCCTTTGCCCCGGTCACGCGGGGCTACGGTACCCGGTAGGCGTAGTTGTCCCGTCCGGGCCAGCTCGACACGGTTTGACGGACGAGTTCCTTCGCGCGCTCGAGGTCGTGCGGGAACACCTTGGAATAGACCAGATAGTGAACCCAGCCACGATCGGGCGGAACGTCGATCGCCAACAGGTTGAGCGAGTCCGGATATTCCTCTTCGTCATCGATCGTAGAGGTTGGCCCGTTGGGGAACAGCCGGGCCTGCGCTTGTGCCGCGATCATGGCGGCATGCGGTCGCGTGGTTTCCAGCACCACTAGGCCATGCGTCAACAATGCCCGCTCCACGTCGGACGGTCGGATATCGCCGATGAGCAGGTTTACCTCCATGACCCTGACAACTCCATTCTTTTCGCGGTGATCCGGCATCCCGTGGCACGAGTTGACCGATGCCGGCATTCTGTCGCCAGCGATGGATGCAGTGAAGGTTGCTGGGACACTACCGATGTGACAACCGGGTATACCAGAGCCCAGGGTGCCAAGGCGGTTTGACCGGTGGATCCGGTGCAGCGACTCTCGCGCTGGGAATAGCGGGGCTCTTCATCGCCGGTGGCTCCGCTTCGCCCGGATCCTCGGCGGCTTCATCCTCGACAGTCTTCAGGAAGGCTCGGGAGCGGACGGGATCGATGCGTTCGGCCTGCGCCAGCGCCCATGTCGCCCACGCCTCCATCTGCGGGGAGGGGAGTGGCTCCGGGGAAACCGAGTTGGCGTTCGTCACCGCTTCCACGTAGGCGCGCAAATCATCGGCGAGACGCAAGGTCATGGCCTCTTCCAGCAGGCGCTCGATTCTGGCTTGTTCCAGACGACGGCAACGTTCGCGTTCCCTCCTCTGCGCTTCCTCCTTTTCCTTCCTGGCCTTTTCGATCAGATCGGCCTTGTGCTTTACGCGCCATGCATGGTGCTGGAGCTCGCACAGGCGTACCTGCATTTCGCCGGCCACGATCAGCCCGATGACGATGTCCCGCAGCGACTGCTCTATGGGAGCGTCCGGTGCGTCCTCCCAGGCAAGGCGCAGTCCGTCGACAGCGTGTGTTTCCCAAGGAATCGTCAAGTGCAACGCGTCCGACGCCGGGCGGCGTGGCTCCGACGTCGGCCGCCAGCTTTCGCGCTGCGCCCCCGGATGGTCGAGCCGGAATGTCACCCGGGTTGCGCCGACCTGGACGACGATGTCCGCGGGATTCTTGCCCTGCAGGGAGGACGGCATGCCGAGACGCGCCATGGTCAGGATGATGCCGTTGAGGATGCGCAGCCGTCGTTGCTCGTAGGGCGAGATGAAGTAAGGCTGGTCCAGTACCGAGGGATAGGCGGCGGTTCGCCATGCCTGCAGGCGCGCGGCATCCGCTTCGAGCAGGCGCGCGATGGCCCGGTGGGGCTGCTTGAGCGGGCGGGGCGGAGGCACCTTGCCCACCAGCGTGGCCACCCGTGTGGTGAGGTCCGCCAGGGACTCCTGGAATGCCGGCGGCGGCGGAAGCTCCTCTGCCATCAGTGCATCGATTTCTTCCTGGCGCGGTGGCCACTCGCTTCGACCAAGCGTGACGGTCTCGCCCATGCCGATTTCCGCGGTGGTGATGTCCCGAGCGTTCACCTCGGCGATGTCCGCCTCGATTTCGGCAAGCTTTTCAGGGCTGACGACTCCGTTCGGGTCGGAGATTACCTTTCGTTCGACGAGTTGAGCGGCCTTTTTGTAGTGTTTTTTCCGTTGGACCGGATCCGCGTTAATCAGCTTCTCAGCGAATTCGGGGTCGAGACAGGCGCGGAGACTGAACATCGACTCCATTGATGCACGGAGGAGAACCTTTGCTTGAGCAGGGAGGCCACGCTCGCCGACCAGAACGGCCGCCTGAATACTGTTGAGAGTCCGAGAAAAGAAAATGGCGATCAGGAGACCCTGAACATCTTCGGGTGCAACTTCGATCTGAAGCTGGAGCAATCGAGCGTGTTCGTTGATCCGATTCAGTTGCGCGTATAGCCTTTTCTGCTTGTCCCGCGCACGAATCACGACACCCGAAATCCGCGGAGAAAGGAAAGCATCTTTCCACATCGCATGCCTCGGAACGTTGATTGACGAAGTTGGAGTCTAACGGCCACGCCACAACATCGATCTGCAATTGGCGCTGTCAGTGCGAGCCAGGTTTCTGGTTCGGTGGGATCGGGCCGGAGCCTGATCCTCGAAGAGGCCATGAGTCACTAGGGCAGGTTTCCTTGGGCTCAGCCCGGATGATGAGGGCGACATCATGGTGCTGTGAGAGCGCCTTGGCTCGTGATGCTGGTTTTGGGTTCTTCGGGCATTTTATTGAAAGGTGGGGCGGGCGGTCTCTCCGGGTGTTTACCAGCAGTGCTGATGGCACATTCCCGATGCGCCTCCATCCGGAGCTCTTTCTTGATGGGTAATTGCATGATGCAACGGATTTCCCGCGAAGATCTTTACCACGCGGTTTGGTCGGATCCGATCAAGACCGTGGCTGCACGCCTTGGCATCTCGGATGTCGCGCTGGCCAAGACCTGCCGTAAACACGGCGTTCCGGTTCCCACGCGCGGACATTGGGCAGAAGTGCAGTCAGGAAAGCGCGTGTTCCGCCCCCTGCTGCCTGCGCGGGGGTTTGGTATGCCCGAACTGCTTCATGCCGGTGCCGGGCGAAGCATGCCATGGTATCAGGGCGTCAGTGATGCTGACCTGATGGATGCCGAGATTCCGCCGCCCCCGGAGTTTCCGGAACCGATGGCCGACCTTGTGGCCAGAGTGACCAAGCTGGTGGGCAAGGTTGGGATGGTGCGTGATCTGCGTGCGCCGCACGGGTTGATTGCGGGCCTCTTGCGCCGGGAAGAGGAGAACCGGAAGAAATACAGCTATCGATCCGATCGACCGTTGTTCGCCTCGCCTTTTGAGCAACGCAGGCTGCGGATACTCGGCAGCATCTTTACTGCGTTGGGACGTTGCGGAGTGAAAGGCACCTTGTCGGGCAATGACCCCAGCGACTTCGGCGCCCATGTGGGAGAGCAGCATGTCAGCTTTCATCTGGATCACCCGAACCAGTCGACACGTAACGGCTATCGCTATACCGATGAATTGCAGCGTCCGGCATCGGAAAAGCTGGTGCTCAGGATCTCGTTTTCATTGGAAGGGCTCCAAGGCATCCGGACCGAGTGGGTGGATCAGCCCGGTGACCGGGTCGAATCGCACTTGGCGGAAGTTGTCACCAACCTGATCGTGCTGGGCGAGATGCGCTACCGGCTGGGGGAACAGCATCGTTCCAAGTGGATGGTCGGCAGAAAGGCCGATCTCATCGAGGAGGCCCGGCAACGCCGCGAAGAGGAAGCCAGGCAGGCAAGGGAGAAACGCATTCGGGCCGAGAAGGCTCGGGTCAATCGGCTATTGGGAGAAGCAGCGGCGTTGCGCCAGGCGCGCGACATCCGCGCCTACGTCGCGGAGGTTCGTGCGCTCAGTGCAGGCTCCGGTACCCAGGTCGCGCCTGCCGAACTCGATGCATGGTCGGCCTGGGCGCTGGCGCAGGCCGCGCGGATCGACCCGGTCCAGTCCGGCGCTTACCTGCTCGGCATGAAGGACGACGAACAGGCATAGGCTGATTGGCGCCCGTCAGGCCAGGCCGAGGTAGTTCCGTCCCACCGCGTAGATGAAGTTGGGGAAGACGCTCGCCAGGCTGGTACGCGAGGAAATCTCCTTCTCGTACGCAAAGGTCTTGCCTTCGTCGAAATGTCCGCCGAGCACCGTCTGGGAGTTCCCCGGGACAAGCGTCATCAACGAGGCGGAAGCGAACTGCGTGGGGTGGCTGCAAAGATCATAGAGCTTGCTGTGCTGCCGGAGGGTTGCCAGCGCCACCCGGTTGAGCCGAAGCGTATCGGCATGTCGGACCACGTCGCGAATCGCCTTGGTGGTCGAGTAGGTGTTGCGTACGTAACGATCCAGGATTCCCAGTGATGGCTTTGAGACAAGAAGCGCCGTCGCGATGCTCTCGAGGACGTAACGCTGCGCGTTGCCCGAGGGAACGAACAGGCCTTCCAGGAGGAGCTTCATGGCCACGACGTGGGTGTGCAAGGCGCCATAGACGAGCGCGGTGACGTGGGCGCTGGGTTCGTCTTTCGTGATCTGCGCGTCGAGGCGTTCCCAGGCCAGGAAGGCGTTCGCCATGTGGCCGACGAAGACCTCGAGTTGATCGCCGTAGGTTTGAACGAAACGATGGCGGATCCCGGCATCCTCCACCCCGAGCAGGAGATGCCGGATCGTGTCCGGACTGACCGTAGACCGTGGCAGATGATCCGGCCCGGCGCTCGAGCCGTCCGTCATCTTGGCTCGCCCTCGCGGTTATGCTGCATCAATTTCGATGTGCACCTGTTGGCCCAGTACCGCGGCGTGGGAAACGGAAGCCATATGCGGTGGCCTGTTCATGCCGTTTTCCTTTCGCTTCGTTTGGCTGGCAAGGTGCTTGGTCGCGCTTTGGCAATTTTCGTGGCGCCTTTGTGTCGCACCCCATGGTCGGCGAAGTTCTGGATCCTGACGGCGCCGCCCGGGAATCGGGCCACGATCTCCAGGTCGCCGCCCATGGCGCGGATGTAGTCGCGCAGGGTGCTGATGTACATGTCGGCGCGGTTCTCCATCTTGGAGACGGCCGCCTGGTTGATATGCAGCGCCTTGGCCAGCTTGACCTGCGACAGCGCCTTCGCCTGGCGCAGCTCGTGCAGCGGCATCTCGGCCACCAGCTTCTCGTAGAGCGCGTCCGACCGGCTGCGCGACGCGGGCGACATCTTCGCTTCGAGCTCGGCAAATTTCTTGGCCATGGGGCGAATCCTCGTTACTTCAGCGACTTTACATGTTCGTCATACAGGCGGTCGGCGATGGGCACGTGCTTCTTGTACCAGCGGTCGTCTCCGGTCTTGTCGCCGCCGAGCAGCAGGATCGCGCAGCGTCGCGGATCGAACGCGTACAGCACCCGGAACGGCCGTCCACCGTGCTGAACCCGCAGCTCCCGCATGTTGCCGTGTCGGGAACCGTTGATGCCGCTGCTGTGCGGAAACCGCAGGTTGGGGCCATAGCCGCGCAGCAACAGGATGCTGGCGCGCACCGATTCGGTTTCAGATTCGGTCAGGCCGTTCCACCACTTCTCGAATTCGTCGGTGTACTCGACATCCCAATCCATGCTTGTATGCCTTGTGAGGAATAATAACGTTTAAGGAATATAACGTCAAGGGAATAGCTGGCTGGCGCGGCCTTACCCGGTCAGCGCCAGCCTCGGCCGCGTCAATGGCGGCTGGGACGATGAGGTGTGAGCCTGTTCCAGGAGCAGACTGGCCAGCTCCTGCAGCAATGGACCCGCCTTGCGTAGCGCGGATGCCATCGCATCCGTCTGGTTCGCCCGCTGGTGCGTCGCCTGCAGCTCGGTCGCCAGCAGCCGTGCGGCGTCGCGTGCCACGTCGACGGCTTCCGCAGGCGTGCCCTTGGTGCGAGCACGATGCAAATGCTCGGGACGCAGGTGCGTGTAGCGCTTGAGCATCTTCCAGTCGCGGTGGCCGGTGACCAGGGCGACTTCCTCGATGCGCAGGCCTGCCTCGAAAAGTCGACTGGTGGCCTCGTGGCGCAGGTCGTGGAAATGCAGGTTGACGATCTTGACTTCCTTGCACGCGCGCCGGAACGCGGCACCGACCGAGCGGGAGTTGCAGGGGAAGATCAGGTCGCTGCGCGACCAGTGCTTGCGCTGCAGGCGGATCAGCCGCAGTGCATCGAAGCCGGTCAGGTCGAGCAGGGGCACGAGCTGGTCGTTGCCATCCTTCTCGCGCGGGTCCTTGCGGTCGTGCACGAGGACGACGCGCCGCTCAACATCGACTTCGCTCCAACGAATCCGGCAGATCTCTTCCTGCCGCATCGCGCTGGCGAGCGCGAAACGCACGATGCGGCCCATCGGGATCAGCAGGTAGCGGTTGTGGTCGAAGTGAGCCAGCAGGCGCTTGATCTCGTCCGCAGTCGGTCGCCGGTCGCGTGCCCGCGACTTGCCGATCAGGCCGAGCCGCTTGAGTGCCACGCGTGCGAGATTGACCGGCTCGACCTTGACGTCGACGCCGTGGACCGCCGCTGCATGGGTGAGGACGAGCTTGAGGTAGCCGAAGTCGGCGCTCAGGGTCACCGGGCCGGCACCTTCCTTCGCGCGGTCCTTGCCGAACTGGATCAGCCGCTCGCGGGTGAGGCCCTTGTGCTTGAGGGTGCCGAGGTGGGCTTTCAGGGCATCCAAGGTGAACTGCTTGGAGCGGCGCGGCGCCCTGCCGACCTCGCACATGTCGGTCACGTGCAGGTCGACTAGGTGGGCGAAGGTCGTCGGGTCGACTTGGGTCCGCTTCAGCGTCGATTCGCCAAGATCGACCCGGCGCTCGGTCGCGATCGCCCACGTCCGCGCGTCTTCATGGCGCAGGAAGGTCTCGCTGACATACGATTGTTTGCGTCGGACCTGAACCCGCCAGTGGCCCGACCTAAGCCGGGTGATCGTTGCCATTTTCGTGTGCGCTCTGTGTGCACTGGGCTGTCGTGGAAGGGCGAAATCGGGCGAATTCGAGTGCACACGGGAGTGCACACGCCCTGTTCATGCTGCTGATTTTAATGGATAAGATATTGAATTACAACGATAAAATTATCGCTGTGGCGCCCATGATGGACTGGACCGACCGCCACTGCCGCTACTTCCACCGGCTGCTGTCGCCGCGCGCGCGGCTGTACACCGAGATGGTGACCAGCGCCGCGCTGGTGCGCGGCAAGCAGCTGCGCCTGCTCGAACACAGCCAGCAGGAACATCCGCTGGCGTTGCAGCTGGGCGGCAGCGAGCCGCAGGAACTGGCACAGGCGGCGCGTTTCGGCGCGGAGGCCGGCTACGACGAGATCAACCTCAACGTCGGTTGCCCCTCCGACCGGGTGCAGTCGGGCCGCTTCGGCGCCTGCCTGATGCGCGAACCGGCCCTGGTCGGCGAGTGCGTGAAGGCGATGCGCGATGCGGTCGAGGTGCCGGTGACGGTGAAGTGTCGCATCGGCGTGGACGACCAGGATGACTACGCAGGCCTGCAGCACTTCACCGAAACCATGCTGGCGGCGGGCGTGCGCGTGCTGGTGGTGCACGCGCGCAAGGCCTGGCTCAAGGGCCTGTCGCCGAAGGAGAACCGCGAGATCCCGCCGCTGGACTACGAACGCGTGTACCGGCTCAAGCGCGAGTTTCCCGAGCTCGTGGTGGTGGTCAACGGGGGCATCACCACGGTCGAGCAGGTGCGTACCCACCTGGCCCGGCTGGATGGGGTGATGCTGGGCCGTGCGGCATACCACGATCCGTACCTGCTGGCGCAGATCGAGCACGCGCTGCACGGCGAGCCGCTGCCTACCCGGGAAAGCGTGCTGCAGCGCCTGCGGCCCTACATCGAGGCCGAGCTGGCGCGCGGCACCGCGTTCAAGCACATCAGCCGCCACCTGCTGGGCCTTTACCAGGGCGAGCCTGGCGCGCGCGCATTCCGCCGCGCGCTCAGCGAGGGCGCGCATCTGCCCGGGGCAGGCTGGGCATTGCTCCAGCAGGCCATGGCGCCGTGCGCGGCGGCAGCGTGACAGGCGCGCCCCGTCCGGCCAGTATTCAGGCCTGACCTCTTAGGCTGGGCGTTCGCTCAACGCCGGACAGGATATTCACGCATGATCAGGTACAAGAGCATGCTGCTGGCCGCCCTGATCCCGTTCGGGGGCGTGGCGGCGGCGCAGACGGGCAAGCCGGCGGTGACGCTGGATCAGGCGGTGCTCCAGGTGCAGCAGGAAACCGGCGGCAAGGTATTGTCGGCGGAGTCGCGCGGGGTCGGCCGCCGGATGGAGTACCGCATCAAGGTGCTCACCCCGAACGGCCATGTGAAGGTGATGGCGATTTCCTCCGAAGCGAGCAAGAATCCGGGGTCGGCCCAGTCGACCAAGAACCCGCCCGGGCGGAATGCGGGCAGCAAGGAGAAACATTGATATGCGCATCCTGTTGGTGGAAGACGAGGCGCCGTTGCGCGAGACGCTGGCGGCCCGGCTGAAACGCGACGGCTTTGCCGTCGATGCGGCGCAGGACGGCGAAGAGGGCATCTATCTCGGCCGCGAGGTGCCATTCGACCTGGCCATCATCGACCTGGGCCTGCCCAAGATGTCGGGCATGGACCTGGTCAAGGCGTTGCGCGAGGCGGGCCAGCGCTACCCGATCCTGATCCTCACCGCGCGCGGCAGCTGGCAGGACAAGGTCGAGGGACTGAAGTACGGCGCCGACGACTACCTGGTCAAGCCGTTCCACGTCGAGGAGCTGCTGGCGCGCATCAACGCGCTGGTGCGCCGGGCCAGCGGCTGGTCCAAGCCGATCCTGGCCTGCGGGGTGATCAAGCTCGACACCACCGCGCAGACGGTGACGGTGGAGGGCAAGCTGGTCGACCTCACCAGCTACGAGTACAAGGTGCTCGAATACCTGATGCTGCACGCGGGCGAACTGGTCTCCAAGGCCGACCTCACCGAGCATATCTACCAGCAGGATTTCGACCGCGACTCCAACGTGCTGGAAGTCTTCATCGGCCGCCTGCGCCGCAAGCTCGATCCGGAAGGCACCCTGAAACCCATCGAGACGGTACGTGGACGCGGATACCGCTTTGCCATCCCGCGCACCGACGGCGACGACGAATGAGCCATCGCCCGCGCGCCGCCCGCTGTCGCTGGCGGCGCGCGCGGCGATCGCCACCGGATTCGTGCTGGCCGGCTTCCTCGGCCTGGTCGGCCTGACCCTGTCGCAGGCGAACAAGGAGCGTGCGCTGAGCGCGCTGCACGACCGCCTGCAGAACTTCGCAATCGCCTACATCACCAACTTCGACGTCAACCGCTACGGCCGCATCCTGTCGCCGGACACCTCGCCGGATCCGAATTTCTCGCGCCCGGGTTCCGGCCTCTACGCGGTGGCGGTGGGCGACAAGGACTTCCGCTGGGAGTCACCCTCCGCGATCGGCCGTGACTTCAGTTTCCTGGTGCCGCTGGAGCCGGGCGCCAGCCGCTTCGTCGGCCCGATCGACACGCGCATGGGTCGCCTCTACTACTACAGCTACGGCGTGGCCTGGGACACCGAGGCGGGCAAGTCGGTGCGATTCACCGTGATGGTGGCGCAGACCGAGGATCAGCTCGAGGGCGGCAACATGGCCTACCGGCGCGCGCTGGTGATCTGGCTGTCGATCCTGGGCGTGATGCTGATGGTGCTCCAGCTATTGCTGCTGCGCTGGAGCCTCACCCCGCTGCGCAAGGTGGCCAGCGACATGAGCCGGGTCGAGCGCGGCGACAGCGAGCAGCTGGACAGCCAGTACCCGCTGGAACTGACCGGCCTGACCGAGCGCATCAACGCCTTCATCACCAACGAGCGCGAGCAGCGCACGCGCTACCGGCACACGCTGGCGGATCTCGCGCACAGCCTGAAGACGCCGCTGGCGGTAATCCGCTCGCAACTGGAATCCACCACCGGCGAGGTGCTGGCCGGGCGCAGCACGGCGGTGCTCGATCAGGTGCGCCGGATGGACGAACTGGTCGCCTATCAACTGGCCCGCGCGGCCACCTCTGGCCGGCAGACTTTCGCCAGCGCGGTGCCGATCGCGGGCGCGGCCGAGGATCTGGTGCAGGGTCTGGAGAAGGTCTACGCGGCCAAGAACGTGTTGTGCGAGTTCGACATCGGCGAGGGCGCGGCGTTCTACGGCGAGCAGGGCGACCTGCTCGAACTGCTCGGCAACCTGCTGGAGAATGCCTTCAAGTGGGCCTCCCACCGCGTGTTGCTGGAGGTCAAGGCGCAACCGGAGCACGGGCGCAAGCGGCCGGGCCTCTACATCAGCGTGGAAGATGACGGCCCCGGCATCGCCGAGGACAAGATCGAGAAAGTCCTGCAGCGCGGCGTGCGCGGCGACGAGCGCGTGCAGGGCCACGGCATCGGCCTGTCGATCGTGCAGGACATCGTGCACGCCTACCAGGGCGAACTGGTGGTCGACCGCTCGCCGGAACTCGGCGGCGCACGCTTCAGCGTGCGGCTGGCGGCGAGCTGAGCCGCCGCGCCGGGCTGCCGGAAAGCTGGAGAATCTGACAGACCCGTCCCGGAATTCGCGGTAGGCTCGACGAACCGCCCAAGGCCTGGCGCAGGATGCCGGCGATGCGTGGCGCTTCCGATCGACACGACCGACAAGGACATCACGATGCCGAAACTGCCCCCGCCCCCGGTTCCGCAGCGTCTGCGGGAAATGCTCAAGGACTATCCGGGGCACATCGATCGACTGCAGGAGGTGCTGAACTATGTAGTCGAAACGTCCTCAGCGGGCGTTGGGCCGTTTGATCGTGCGATTTGGGTGCTCGAAAGCAGACTGGGAACCTTCATCGACGAAGCCGGCACCGAACTGCACGCCGCTGAAGCCAGTGGCGATGCGGAGGCGATCGCGAGGGCGGAAGCCAAGGAAAGCCTGATGCTGAGCGCCCGGTCGAGCAATGACGGTTTGTGCGACCTCAACGAGTTGTATGCGTACTTTGAGGCAAACAAGGGGGCGTTCCAGTGACCTCGTCCGAAGATCGCCTCGATCCGGGAACGCATGCGCGTGTTTTCGAGGAGCGCGTGGTTCCAAAGAGCAAGCTGCTGGAGAAGATGTCCCACGATCAACCCGAAGCCGTCATCTTGGGCGGGCAACCCGGTGCCGGCAAAGGCGGTTTGGCTCGGACTGCCAGAAATGAATTGTTGGGTGATGTGATCAACATCGATCCCGACGAACTGCGCGACTACCACCCCCGCGTCCGGGAGTTCCGCTCCGCCCATCCCTACACCTGGTCAAGTCACACCCAAGCCGACGCCGGCCAGTGGGCCGACCAGTTGCGCGAGGCGGCAGTGGCAGGGCGCAAGCACTTCATCTTCGATACTACGCTGAGCAACGGGTCATGGTCGGCCGAGCTGATCCGCGACCTGCAGGCCCGAGGCTACGACGTCGAGGTGCGGGTGGTGGCATCGCCCAAGCTGGAGAGCGAACTGGGCGTCGACAAACGGTTTCTGGACCAGCTCAATATCGACGGCTACGGTCGCCACGTCCCCGAAGGTGCGCGCGACGCGATCTACGACAAGGTGCCGGCGAGCCTGGACACGATCCACGCGGAGACGACCGCCGCGAGCTCTACGAAAGGCACACCAATGCACGCCCGCAGTGATTGGCACTGATCGAGGTCGCGAAGTGCCTACAAATACCTGAAATATCCTGAGGCTGGCCAGCACAAGGAGGGACGGGCATGGGGCATCACGACGAGACGTTCGAGTGGCATGAGTTTCCGGAGGGGCGGGCGCAGTTTTCGGGCAGCATACGAGGTGACGACGAACGCGGCCACGATACATTCGCGATCGAGCTCGACGGCTTCGTCACGTACGGTGAGATCGACAGCGTTTTTCTTGCGAACGACAACGACTTCAACATCCGCGTAGTCACTACGGCTACGGGGTACGAGAGAACGTTGGCATCCTCAACGATGGAAGCTCAGGGCCACACGCGCAAGGCGCCTTCTCTCCGGCGTACCTGCAACGCGTGCAGACGCTCGTGGTGCGTCTGATTCGGGCCGCGTTGCAGTTTGAAGATCGACCTGTCTTTCTGGACGAATTTCCCGGCTCTCATTTTCGAGGCAAGGTGATCTTCCCGGCAGGCTTGGCCATGGGTGCAAGTGCCGCGGAGCTCTCGGCATGAACGACTAAGCCCTCGAGATTGAACAAATCAAAGCCGTCCTGTCGCTTGATGACATTCGTGGAATCGCGCGGGCCTTTTTGGCCCAGGCGCTCGGGTCTTGGTTTGGTTCCGTGGGGTAAGATCGACTGTCGCATACCAGCGGGCAAAAGGAGAAATGCCGTGTCCCAGACCATCGACCGCGTCAGGCTCAAAGCTGCCGCCGAACGCTTGGAATGGGTGCTGCAACAATATCCGGCCAGTACGGATGTGCAGGAGCTGCTTCATGCTCTGAGTCCACTGATTGAAGATGCGAAAGCCGGCAGGTTGCTGAAACCCGCAGAAAGGATTCCGTGCGGATACAACTTCGGCGATGGTATGTACACGCCCTATCGGGAGCCGAACGTCGACGAGGCTTACGTTGCTTTTTCGATAGAGATGAAAGGCGGCCTGACTGAGCAAGAGGAACGGCTTCGAGCGGACACTGAAGCCATTCGGAGTTGAAGCCGCCCCTGCTTCCCAGGCTGCACCGCCTGCGATGAAAAGCCGAAACACCTGACAGACCCGTGCCGGAATTCGCGGTAGGCTCGACGAACCGCCCAAGGCCTGGCGCAGGATGCCGGCGATGCGTGGCGCTTCCGATCGACACGACCGACAAGGACATCACGATGCCGAAACTGCCCCCGCCCCCGGTTCCGCAGCGTCTGC
>Ga0066256_1001617_pt1 | contig 29873 bp, 23 predicted proteins | sample ThiBio_1000_biof_FD_87107 | JGI IMG/M metagenome (GOLD analysis project Ga0066256, IMG submission 87107) | Wastewater bioreactor microbial communities from Cape Town, South Africa - Thiocy_expt_1000_biof (version 2) | ecosystem: Engineered > Bioreactor > Thiocyanate-remediating >... | reverse complement strand
CGATTCCGCGAACCTTCGGCGATTGGCGGCGAGCGATATGACAGCCCATCTCCCCCCTTGTGGGGGAGATGTCCGGCAGGACAGAGGGGGGCGCGAAGGAACGCCGGGTCCGCAGTTTGCCGGAGCCGCCGCATGAGCCGCTTCCGCATCCCCGGCGCCGGCCGGCTTAGCCCGGCGCGGCCGCTGCGCTTCACGTTCGACGGCCGAACCTACTCGGGCCTCGAGGGCGACACGCTCGCCTCGGCGCTGATCGCCAACGGCGTCCATCTCGTCGGCCGCTCGTTCAAGTACCACCGGCCGCGCGGCTTTCTCTCGGCCGGCGCGGAGGAGCCGAGCGCGCTTGTCGGCATCCGCCGCGACGCCACGCGGCAGACGCCCAACGTGCGCGCCACGGTGCAGGAGCTCTATGACGGGCTGGCCGCAATCTCTCAGAACCGCTGGCCGGCGCTCTCCTTCGACGTCGGCGCTGTCAACGACCTCGCCGCGCCGCTTTTCTCGGCCGGCTTCTACTACAAGACCTTCATGTGGCCGCGGAAGGCGTGGAAATATCTCTACGAGCCGGCGATCCGCGCCTCGGCCGGCCTCGGCGTCGCGCCGAAGGAAGCCGACCCGGACCGCTACGCGGCGCGCTTTGCCCATTGCGACGTGCTGGTGGTCGGCGGCGGCGCGGCCGGCCTGTCGGCGGCGCTCGCGGCGGCCGAAAGCGGTGCCTCGGTCGTGCTCGCCGACGAGCAGGCCGAGTTCGGCGGCAGCCTGCGCTTCGAGAGCGGCGCGGTCATCGACGGCCGGCTCGGCTGGGACTGGGCGCAAGGCGCGGCGGCCCGCCTCGCGGCGATGCCGAACGTGCGGCTGCTCACCCGCACCACGGCTTTCGGCTACTATACGCAGAACATCCTCGGGCTGGCGGAGCGGCTGACCGACCATCTCGCCGCGCCCGATCCGGCCGCGCCGCGCGAGCGGCTGTGGCAGATCCGGGCGAAGCGGGTCGTGCTCGCCACCGGCGCGATCGAGCGGCACATGGTCTTCCCCGGCAACGACAGGCCCGGCGTCATGCTGGCGTCGGCCGGCCGCACCTGGCTCAACCATCACGGCGCGGCGGTCGGCTCGGCCGTGGGCGTCTTCGCGGCGAACGATAGCGGCTGGCTCGCGGCGCTCGACCTCGCGAAGGCCGGCGTGCGGGTCGCGGCGATCGTCGACACGCGGCCGGCGGCCGGCGAGGAGGTCACGCAGGCCGCCCGCGCGGCCGGCATCGAGGTGCTGACGGGGCACACCGTGACGCGCACGGACGGGCGGCTGCGCATCGGCTCGATGACGGTGCGGCCCGTCTCCGGCGGCGGGAGCGCGCGGCGGATCGCCGTCGACGCGCTGCTGATGTCGGCCGGCTGGACGCCGTCGCTGCACCTGTTCTCGCAGTCGCGCGGCAAGGTCGCCTTCGACGAGGCCACGCAGCGCTTCCTGCCCGGACAGTACGCGCAGGACTGCGCCTGCGTCGGCGCCTGCAACGGCACGGAAAGCCTCGCGGCGGCGGTGGCGGAAGGCTTTGCCGCGGGCGAGGCGGCGGGGCGAGAAGCACGCAAGGGTCTCGCGAAGTCACCCCCACCCCTCACCCCTCCCCACAAGGGGGAGGGGGATTCTGCAGCGCCGACGACCCCCTCCCCCTTGTGGGGAGGGGTGAGGGGTGGGGGTATTGCGGCAAGCGGCGGGGGCAGGCCGCCGGCCGTCGATGCCTCCGAACCCTGTTCCGGCGGCGCGCTGGGCGATGCGGCGGGGGGCGTGAAGGGCCGCGCCTTCGTCGATTTCCAGAACGACGTCACCTCGAAGGACATCCGCCAGGCGGTGCGCGAGGGCATGCGCTCGATCGAGCACGTCAAGCGCTTCACCACCAACGGCATGGCCACAGACCAGGGCAAGACGTCGAACCTGCACGGTCTGGCGATCGCCGCGCAGGCGCTCGGCAAGCCGATCCCGCAGGTCGGGCTGACCACCTTCCGCCCGCCCTACACGCCGGTGACCTTCGGCACCATCGTCGGCCACGCGCGCGGTCCGCTGTTCGACCCGACGCGGCGCACCACGACGCATGCCTGGGCGACGCGCCACGGCGCCGTGTTCGAGGATGTCGGCCAGTGGAAGCGCGCCTGGTATTTTCCGCGCGCCGGCGAGGACATGCATGCGGCTGTCGCGCGCGAATGCCGCACGGTGCGGCAGGCGGCCGGCGTGTTCGACGCCTCGACGCTGGGCAAGATCGAGGTGGTCGGCCCGGACGCCGCCGCCTTCATGGAGCTGATCTACACCAATCCGTGGCAGAAGCTGGAGCCCGGCCGCTGCCGCTACGGGCTGATGCTGCGCGAGGACGGCTTCATCTACGACGACGGCGTGGTCGGGCGTCTTGCGGAAGATCGCTTCCATGTGACCACCACCACCGGCGGCGCGGCGCGCGTGCTCAACCAAATGGAGGACTACCTCCAGACCGAGTTCCCGCATCTGAAAGTCTGGCTCACCTCGGTCTCCGAGCAATGGGCCGTCATCGCCGTGCAGGGGCCGAAGAGCCGCGACATCATCGCGCCGCTTGTCGAGGGCATCGACGTCTCCGACGCCGCCATGCCGCACATGTCGGTGCGCGAGGGCACGATCTGCGGCGTGCCGACGCGGCTGTTCCGCATGTCCTTCACCGGCGAGCGCGGCTTCGAGATCAACGTGCCGGCCGATTACGGCGAGGCGGTGTGGGAGGCGGTGTGGGCCGAGGCCCAGAAGCACGGCGCCTGCGCCTACGGCACCGAGGCGATGCACGTGCTGCGCGCCGAGAAGGGCTACATCATCGTCGGCCAGGAGACAGACGGCACGGTGACGCCGGACGATTGCGGGCTCTCCTGGGCGGTCGGCAAGAAGAAGGCCGACTTCGTCGGCATCGGCGGGCTGAAGCGGCCCGACCTCTCCGCGCCCGACCGCAAGCAGCTCGTCGGGCTGAAGGCGCGGGACCCCAAGGCGGTGCTGGAGGAGGGCGCGCAGATCGTCGCCGACCCCAGCCAGCCGATCCCGATGAAGATGATCGGCCACGTCACCTCGTCCTACTGGTCGGAGAATTGCGGCCGCGGCATCGCGCTGGCGCTGGTCGCCGGCGGCCGCGCCCGCATGGGTCAGACGCTCGCCGGCCCGACGCCCGGCCGCCCGCTCGGCGTGGGGGTGCGGGGCACCGTGTGCGCGGCCGAGAGGGGGGAGGGGCGGCATGGCCGGGAACCCCGCCGCCCCCGCCGCCCCCGCGGCCCCGATGCTGCGTCGCCAGCGGCTCGCCGGCCGCCCCGCCGCCGGGCCGCTGGTGTCGATCGCGCCGGCCGCACCCGCCACGCGCATCTCGCTCAGGGCGCCCGCCGCCTCGCTCGCCGCGCTGTCGAAGGCGCTGGGGCTGACGCTGCCGACCCGCCCCAAGACCTCCGCCACGTCCGGCCAGCGCCATGCGCTGTGGCTCGGGCCGGACGAATGGCTGGTGATCGACGAGGCGGGTGTGGACATCGCGGCCCTGCTGCGGCCGGTGAAGGCTCTGCATTCGGCGGTCGACGTGTCGCACCGCAACACCGCGATCCTCGTCTCCGGGCCGGGCGCGGCGGACGTGCTCAACGCCGGCTGCCCGCAGGACCTTTCGCCCGCCGCCTTCCCTGTGGGCGCCTGCTCGCGCACCATCCTCGGCAAGGTCGAGATCGTGCTCTGCCGCACCGCCGCCGATGCCTTCCGCGTCGAGGTCTGGCGCTCCTTCTCCGACTACGCCTTCGCGCTCTTGGAGGATGCCGCGCGCGGCTGAGCGTCGCGGTTGCAAAGCCGGCGCGATCGTCGGCATACTGCCGGCAGGAGGTGCGCCATGACGTCGAAACCGGGCAAGCGCCCGCCCGCCACGCGCCGGCAGAAGGGCGATCCGCTGGCCGCCGACCCGTCGGCCTTCTCGACGCCGGAGGAGCTCGACCGGGAGCTCGACGAGGGCCTCAAGGAGACTTTTCCCGCGAGCGACCCGGTCGCCGTGACCAGCACGACGCGGATGGGACGTCCCGCCGGCAAGGCGAACCAGAAGCCGCCGTCGCGGCGCTGATCCGGCGCCGTTTCGCCGCGCCGCGGGAACCCGCCGCCGCCCGAGCCCGTTCTGCGTGACGACACCGTTCTGGGAAGGATCGACGGCGATGACCGGCACCGAAAGCGCACGCAAGCAGATGAAGCCGCCGAAGCACCCGGCTCCGCGCGAGGGCCGCGGCGCGCGCAACGACCATGCCGCGCCCAACCTGCCCAAGGAGGAGCTCGACAGGGAGCTCGACGAGGGCCTGAAGGAGACGTTCCCGGCGAGCGACCCGGTCGCGGTGGCGCAGACCACGGCCGCCGGCGCCGGCCGCCCGGCCGGCAGGACCAACCAGGCACCGCCGAAGACGCGCCGGCCCTGAGCCGGCCTTCAGCGTCCCGGCTGGGCCGCCTGCGCTGCGGCGTTCTGGCCGCGGCCGCGGCGCAGCAGCGTCGCGGCGAAGACGAGGATCCAGACGAGAAAGGCCGCGAGCGTGACGCGCTCGGCCAGCCCCGACAGCGGCAGGCCGCGCTGCACGGACACGTAGGCGAAGGCGCCGCCGAGCAGCATCAGCAGCGCCGAGACGACCGAATAGGCGCGGAACCACGGCGCATTGCGCCCGAAGGCGAAGCCGGCGAGCAGGATCGCCGCCAGCAGGATCATCGCCGACAGCCCGACCAGCACCAGATGCATGATGCCGGGAAGCGTCACCTCGCCGCCCACCGGGTCCATCGGGAAGGCGGTGGTGATCATCAGCGCGACGATGCCGTAGGCGATCAGCAGCGCGCCCGACAGGTGCAGCGCGCCGTCGCGGTCGCCGGCCGTCTTCCAGATGCCGAAACCGAAGGCCGCGCTCAGCACGGCCGACAGCGAGAAGCCGATCTCGATCACCATCGGGTGCGGTGTGCCGCGCTGGGCGAGCGCGCTCACCGCCATGGCGATGTGCGAATATTGCGGCACCGCGGCGGCGCCGGCGATGACCGTCGCGAGATAGACGAGCGGCGCGACGATGCCGCACAGGAGCAGGAGCCTGGTCATGTGCTGGTCCGCCCCGCCGGCGGCTCCCGATGCGATGATCCCACACGCACCATGCGTCAGACCGGAGCCGTCTGCAACCTGACCGGGTGACGCAGGGCGCTGGCACACCCGTCGCGGGCTGCTGTTCCTGTCGCCGCCGCCGGGCTGGGGCTAGCTTGCCGCGAGCCGTTCCTCCGGGCGGCACGGAGGATACGCATGAGCGCCGCACCGCCCGCCGGCACGCATTACGACAGCGCCTATTCCTGGACGCGGCTGGCCATCTCCGTGCTGATCGCCACGATCGGCAATGTCGGCATGTGGTCGGTGGTGGTGGTGCTGCCGGCCGTGCAGGCCGAGTTCGGCGCCGGGCGCGGCGAGGCTTCGCTGCCCTACACGACGACGATGGTGGGCTTCGCCATCGGCAACCTGCTGATCGGCCGCTATGTCGACCGCTACGGCATGGCGCTGCCGCTGTCGATCGCCGGCGCGGCCAACGGCGTCGGCTTCGTGCTGGCCGGCATGTCGGGCAGCCTGTGGCTGTTCGCGCTGGCGCAGGGGCTGCTGATCGGCATCGGCACCGCCGCCAATTTCGGGCCGCTGCTCGCCGACATCTCGCACTGGTTCCAGCGCCGGCGCGGCTTCGCGGTGGCGGCCGCCGCCAGCGGCAACTACATCGCCGGCGCCGTCTGGCCGCCGCTGATGCAGCCCTTCCTCGACGGATATGGCTGGCGCACGACCTATGTCGGCATCGGCCTGTTCATCCTCGTCACCGTGGTGCCGCTGGCGCTGTTCCTGCGCCGGCCGCGGCCGGAGAGCGAGAGCGCCGGGGCCGGCGCGGCGATGCTCAAGCCGATGTCGCTGTCGCCGCGCGCGCTGCAGGCGCTGCTGATCCTCGCCGGGCTCGGCTGCTGCGTGGCCATGTCGATGCCGCAGGTCCACATCGTCGCCTATTGCGCCGACCTGGGCTACGGCGCGGCGCGCGGCGCCGAGATGCTGGCGCTGATGCTGGCCGGCGGCATCGTCAGCCGGCTGCTGTCGGGCTATGTCGCGGACCGCATCGGCGGCGTGCCGACGCTCCTGATCGGCTCGATCGCGCAGGGCCTGTCGCTCCTGTTCTACATCCCGTTCGACGGGCTCGCCTCGCTCTACGCCGTGTCGCTGCTGTTCGGGCTCAGCCAGGGCGGCATCGTGCCCTGCTACGCCATCATCGTGCGCGAATACTTCCCGGCCCGCGAGGCGGGGCAGCGCACCGGCCTCATCATCATGGCGACCATCGTCGGCATGGCGTTCGGCGGCTGGGTGTCGGGCTGGATCTACGACGCCACCGGCTCCTACCACGCCGCCTTCCTCAACGGCATCGCCTGGAACCTGCTCAACGTGACGACGATGCTGTTCGTGCTGTTCAGGACCGGCAGGCCGAAGGCGGGGATGGCGGCGGCCTAGAGCATTCCCAGCAAAAGTGCGATGCGGTTTTGCGTCAGAAAATGCGGCTAAAACAAATAGATAGAGCGGTTCTGCCGATTCCGCTGAAACCAGAGCCGCTCTAGGTGCTGCCGTGCAATCGCGCACCGGAATCGCGCGGCCGTTTACCCCCACCCCTGACCCCTTCCCACAGGGGGGAGGGTGACCTCGATACGGCGCTGTGGCGCGTAAACACAGGCGATTTTGTTGGAAGGGTGGTGACAGCGTCTCCCTCCCCCTTGTGGGGAGGGGTCAGGGGTGGGGGTATCCCGACACGCGACGGCCCGTCCTTCACTGGGTAAGGGTGAGGGGCAGCGCCGGCCTTTCGGCAGGCAATTCCCTCAGACCGCAGTGATGCCGCCGTCGGCGGCCAGCGTCTGGCCGGTCATGAAGGAGTTCTTCGGGTCGGCGGCGAACAGGATCACCTCGACGATCTCGTCGACCTCGGCCAGCCGGCGCATCGGCACGCCGCGCGTCAGGTCGGCCAGCGCCTGCGCGTGGTTCTCCTGCGACGCCTGCGCCAGCGTCGCCGTCACCATCGCGGTGCGCGCATAGGAGGGGCAGACGGCGTTCACGCGGATGCCCTTGGTCGCGTATTCGGCCGCGGCCGAGCGCGTCAGCCCGACCACGCCGTGCTTGGCGGCGGCGTAGACGGCCAGCTTCGGCGCGCCGGCGATGCCGGCCACGGACGCGATGTTGACGATCTGGCCGCTCTTGCCGCTCTCGCGGAACTGCCGCTCCATGGCGGGAAGCTGGTGCTTCAGCGCGTAGAAGACGCCCATCAGGTCGGTGTCGATGACGCGGCGGGCGACGTCGGAGGGCGTCTGCGGCAGCTTCGCCATGTCGTGCACGATGCCGGCATTGTTGACCGCGACGTCGAGCCGGCCGAAGCGGCCGAGCGCCAGCGCCACGAGGTCGGCCGACAGCGCCTCGTCGGAGACGTCGCCGGCGAGCAGGGCCGGCTCGCCCGTCAGCTCCGCGGCGAAGGCCGCGAGCCTGCCCATGTCGATGTCGGAGAGCACCAGCCGCGCGCCCTCGGCGGCGAAGCGGCGGGCGCAGGCCGAGCCGAAGCCGCCCGCGGCACCCGTGACCAGCACCGTCAGTCCCTCGAAGCGGCCCATCTCAGCCGTTCTCCCTGATCTTTTCCATGGCCTGCCCGGCGAGCAGCCGCACGGCGCCGCCATAGGTGCGCGCCTTCTCCGGGTTCGAGGCGTTGCCGTCCAGCGCCCGCTTGTAGACGCCCTGGCAGATGCCGGCCAGCCGGAAGAAGGAGAAGGCGAGGTAGAAGGTCCAGTTGTCGATCGGGCCGATGCCGCGCCGGCGGCAGTAGGCGTCGACATATTCGGCCTCGGTCGGGATGCCGAGGGCCTTGCGGTCGACGCCGCCCAGCCCCTTGAAGCCGGAATCGTGCGGCAGATACCACTGCATGCACTGGTAGGAGAGGTCGGCCAGCGGGTGGCCGAGCGTCGACAGCTCCCAGTCGAGCACGGCAACGACCTCCGGGCGATCGCGCGCGAACATCATGTTGTCCAGCCGGTAGTCGCCGTGGACGAGGCCGGAGGCGCCGTCGTCGGGCGGCATGTTCCTCTCCAGCCAGACGATCAGCTCCTCCATGTCGGCGACCCTGTCGGTCTCCGAGGCGCGGTACTGGCTCAGCCAGCGCGCATATTGCCGCTCGAAATAGCTGCCCGGCCGGCCGAAATCGGCGAGCCCGACGGCCGCGACGTCGACGTCGTGCAGGGCCGCCAGCGTCTGGTTCATCGCGTCGTAGATCGCCGTGCGCTCGGCGTTCGAGCCGGCCTCCGAAAGCGCCGGGTCCCACAGCACCCGGCCGTCGACGAAGCCCATCACGTAGAACATGCGGCCGATCGGCGAGGCCTCGCCCTCAGGCGACAGGTGCAGCATCCGCGGCACCGGCACGGCGGTGGCGGCGAGCGCCTTCATCACCCTGTATTCGCGGTCGACCTGGTGGGCGGACCTGAGCAGTTGCCCGGGCGGCTTGGCGCGCAGCACGTAGCGGCCGCTGCGGGCGGTCAGCATGTAGGTCGGGTTGGACTGGCCGGCGTTGAACTTGACGACCTTCTCGAGGCCGTGGAAGCCCTCGACATGGGCTTCGAGATAGGGTCCGAGCGCCGCTTCGTCCAGCGCGTTGGGGTCTTCGCTCACAGGCGGCTCCTCTCGGGGTCGACCTTCGACAGAGTCAGCCAGGTCAGCGTCATCGCCGGCTTGGCCATGCCTTCGATCTCCATCGTGACGTCGTAGGTGAACTGGATCCAGCCGGTCGACCGGACCGAGATGCTGCCTAGCACGAACACGGCGCGGATGCGCGAGCCGCTGCGCACGGGCGCGGCGAAACGCAGCTTCTCGAAGCCCTGGTTGACGCCGAGCTCCTGGTGCTCCAGCGGCGGCAGCGTCTCGTAGGCCATCGCCGACAGCAGCGACAGCGTCAGGAAGCCGTGCGCGATGGTGCCGCCGAAGGGGGTGGCGGCGGCGCGCTCGGGATCGACATGGATGAACTGGTGGTCGTCGGTGGCGTCGGCGAAGCGGTCGATCATCTCCTGCGTCACCGTGCGCCACGGCGACGCCTGCGGCTCGCCGATCCGGGCGCGGAACGCGTCCAGCGGGATCGGCTCGAGGGCGAAGGTGGACATGGACGGACCTACTTGAACAGGCGCATTCCGTGCTGCACCGACTGGCCGCCGTCGAGCGGCAGGATGGCGCCGGTGACGTAGGAGCCGCCGCGGCCGCACAGGAACAGCGTGGCACCCGCTATGTCCTCGGGCCGGCCGATGCGGCCGAGCGGCACGCGTGCGCCGATCTGGGCGGCCTGCTCCTCCGTCCCGGTGGCGAACGCCGTCATGCGGCTCTGGAAGGGGCCGGGCGCGAAGGCGTTGACGGTGATGTTGCGGCCGGCGAGCTCGTGCGCGAGCGTCTTCGTCAGGTGGTGCACGGCCGCCTTCGAGGCGGTGTAGGAATAGGCCCCGTCGGCGAGCGGCTGGGTTCCCATGATCGAGCCGAGATTGATGATGCGGGCCGGGTCGTCGGCGCTGCCGGCCGCCTCGATCAGCGGCAGCAGTTCGCGCGTCAGGTGGAACAGGCCGGTGACGTTGACGTCGAGTACGCGCGCCCAGGCCTTGTAGGGAAAGCTCTCCAGCTCGGCGCCCCAGGTCAGGCCGGCATTGTTGATGAGGATGTGCAGGCTGCCGGTGCGGGCGCGCACCTCGGCGACCAGCGCGGCGATGCCGTCCTCGGAGCCGACGTCGCCGCGGAAGCCTTCCGCGCTGCCGGGGCCGCCGGCGGCGTTGATCTCGGCGGCCACGGCCTCGCAGGCGTCGGCCCGGCGCGAGCAGATCAGCACGCGGGCGCCGGCGCGCGCCAGCGCGGTCGCCGCCATCAGGCCGATGCCGCTCGCCGCGCCGGTGACCAGCGCCACCTTGCCCTCGACCGAGAAGAGTTCGTCCAGATAGGCCATTTTTCCTCCCCGCCCGCCAGCGTCCCGGCGGCGGCCGTCACGTTGACAACATACCCGGTAGTATGTTCATCATTGCCCTGCCCGTAAAGAGCGCCGTACCGGATTGGGGAAAACAGGCGCCGGACATCGTGGCAGGGGGAGGAGCGACGCGGCATGGCCAATGGCGTCCGCGACCAGGTCCTGGAGGATTCGCGTGCCGACATCCTGCGCGCTGCCGCCGCCTGCTTCATGGAGCGCGGCTATGCCGCCACCTCGATCGACGACGTCGCGCGCCGCCTCGGCGCCACCAAGGGCCGCATCTACCATCATTTCCATTCCAAGACGGACCTCTTCGCCGAGGTCTTCCGCATGGGCATGGACCTCAACTACGAGGCTGTCGAGCCCTTCGTCCACCGCGAAGGCCCGGCGCTGCCGCGCTGGCGCTCCATGGCGATGGCGCACGTCATGCAGATGATCCTGACCAAGCCGTTCCAGCGCGCGGTGTGGATCGGGGTGGAGATGCACCTGCGCGGCGCCACCACGCCCGAGCAGCGCGACGTCTTCAACAAGCTGATCGCGTACCGCTCCGACTACGGCCGGCTGTTCCGCGCCACGCTTCTGCAGGGGCGCGACGAGGGCGTGTTCGACTTCGACGACCTCTCGATCACCAACCAGCTCATGTTCATGACGCTGAACTCGCCGATCTTCTGGTACACGGAGCGGCCGGGCGAGACCCGCGCCGACACCGAGGCCGTGGCCGGGCAGGTGGTCGACTATGCGCTGGGCGGCCTCATGGGAACCAGGGAAGCAGAAGGATGAGCGGCATGGATCTCGGCATGACGGAGCGGCTGAAGCCGATCCACGAAAAGGTCTCGCGCATGGTGCGCGACGAGATCATGCCGCTCGACGGGGAATACGAGGCCGAGATCGGCCGCGAGGGCGACCGCTGGGCGCTGACGGCGCGCCAGAGCGAGATCCTCGACGGGCTGAAGGCGAAGGCGCGCGAGCGCGGCCTGTGGAACTTCTGGCTGACCGATTCGAAGCGCGGCTACGGGCTGACCACGGTCGAATACGCCTATCTCGCCGAGGAGATGGGCAAAGCCCGGCTGGGTGGGGAGGTGTTCAACTGCTCGGCCCCCGACACCGGCAACATGGAGGTGCTGGAGCGCTACGGCACGGCGGCGCAGAAGAAGGAATGGCTGGAGCCGCTGCTCGAGGGCAGGATCCGCTCGGCCTATCTGATGACCGAGCCGGACGTCGCCTCTTCGGACGCCACCAACATCGCCATGAGCTGCGTGCGCGACGGCGACCACTACGTGCTGAACGGCGAGAAATGGTGGTCGTCGGGCGCGGGCGACCTGCGCTGCAAGATCTACATCGTCATGGTGCGCACCGCCGGCGACGGCCCGAAGCACCGCCGCCACTCGATGATCCTGGTGCCGGCCGCCACGCCCGGCATCACCAAGCTCAGGGCCATGCAGGTCTATGGCGAGGACGACGCGCCGCACGGCCACCTGCACCTGAAGTTCGAGAACGTGCGCGTGCCCGCCGACGCGATGATCCTCGGCGAGGGGCGCGGCTTCGAGATCGCGCAGGGCCGCCTCGGGCCGGGCCGCATCCACCACTGCATGCGCGCCATCGGCCAGGCCGAGATGGCGCTGGAGCTGATGTGCCGGCGCGCCATGCGGCGCGAGGCGTTCGGCCAGCCGCTGGCCAAGCTCGGCGCCAACTACGACATCATCGCCGAGTGCCGCATGGAGATCGAGCAGGCCCGCCTGCTCTGCCTCAAGGCGGCGTGGATGATGGACCAGGGCGACGCGCGCGCGGCCGCCCCATGGATCAGCCAGATCAAGGTGGTGGCGCCGCGCGTGGCGCTCAAGGTCACCGACGAGGCGATCCAGATGTATGGCGGGCAGGGCATCAGCCAGGACACGCCGCTGGCGCGCCAGTGGACGCATCTGCGCACGCTCAGGCTCGCCGACGGCCCCGACGCGGTCCACCGCCGCCAGGTCGCCCGCACCGAGCTGGCGAAGTTCACGCAGGAGCAGGTGTGATGACGTTGCTCTCCACGATCCTACCCCCACCCCTCACCCCTCCCCACAGGGGGGAGGGGGATTTTGCCTGCCCTGCGCTCAGGCACGAGAATCCATTGAGCTTGGGGCGTCCGCTGGCGACCCCCTCCCCCCTGTGGGGAGGGGTGAGGGGTGGGGGTTTCCCTGGCGCGAGGTGTCCGGCATGAAGGCCGTCATCGCCCGCGATTTCGCGCCGCTGGAGGCGCTCGAATATGGCGACTGGCCGGAGCCGGTCGCCGGCCCGCGCGACATCGTCGTCGAGGCCGAGGCGATCGGCGTCAACTATCCCGACGGGCTCTTGGTGCAGGGCCTCTACCAGTCGCGTCCGCCGGTGCCCTTCGTGCCGGGCATGGAGGTGGCCGGCCGGGTCGTCGCCGCCGGCGCCGAGGTGCGCGACCCGAAGGTCGGCGACCGGGTCGCGGCGGTGTCGACGCTGGGCGGCTATGCCGAGCGCGCGGTCGTGCCCGCGGCGGCCGCGATGAAGCTGCCCGACGGCATGCCGGCGGCGGATGCCTGCGCGCTGCTGTGCGGCTACGGCACCTCGCACTATGCGCTGAAGCAGCGCGGCCAGCTCAGGGCGGGCGAGACGCTGTGCGTGCTCGGCGCCTCGGGGCTCACCGGGCTCGCCGCGGTGCAGATCGGCAAGGCGATGGGCGCGAAGGTGATCGCCGTCGCCTCCAGCCCGGCCAAGCAGGAGGTCGCGCGGCAGGCGGGCGCCGACGTCGTGCTCGGCTACGACAACCTCAAGGACACGCTCAAGGAAGCCACCGGCGGCAACGGCGTCGACGTCGCCTTCGATCCGGTCGGCGGCGAGGCCTTCGACGCGCTGTCGCGCTCGATGGCGTGGAACGGCAGGCTGCTGGTGATCGGCTTCGCCTCGGGCACGATCCCGAAGTTCCCGGTCAACCTGTCTCTGGTCAAGGGCTATAGCCTTGTGGGAGTGTTCTGGGGCACCTTCACGAAGAAGGAGCCGAAGGTCTACGCCGACAACATGCGCGAGCTGGTCGGCTGGTACATGGAGGGCAAGGTCAGGCCGGTCATCGAGGGCGAGTACAGGCTCGCCGAAGCGGCGCAGGTGCTGAAACGCGTGCTCGGGCGCGGCGCGTCCGGCAAGCTTGTGCTGGTGCCGTGAGGAGGCCCGCGCGATGAACCTTCCGGCGACCATGAAGGCCCTCGTCCTGACGCAGGACGGCTATGCGCGCGCCCATTCCGGCACCGTGCTGGAGGCGATGGAACCCTATGTCGCGCTGGCCGAGCTCGCCGTCCCGGCGCCCGGCCCGAGCCAGGTGCTCATCAAGGTGTCGCTCGCCTCGATCAACCCGTCCGACGTGATGTTCGTCAAGGGGCTCTACGGCCGGCCACGCACCAAGGGCCAGCCGGCGGGCTTCGAGGGCGTCGGGAAGGTCGTGGCCACCGGCGGCGAGGCGGCGGCCGCAGCGCTCGCCGGCAAGCGTGTCGCCTTCTCCGCCGGGCAGGCGGGCTGGGGAAGCTGGGGCGAGTACGCGGCGGTCGAGGCCGCCGGCTGCATTCCGCTCCCCGAGGGCATGCGCGACGAGGACGGCGCGGCGATGATCGTCAATCCGCTGACGGCACTCGCCATGTTCGACATCGTGCGCGAGGAGGGCGAGAAGTCGTTCATCCTCACGGCCGGCGCCAGCCAGCTTTCCAAGCTGATGATCGGCATCGCCCGCGACGAGGGTTTCCGTCCGATCGCCGTCGTGCGCCGCGACGACCAGATCCCGCTGCTGACCGAGCTCGGCGCGGCGCATGTGGTCAATGCCGAGGCTCCCGGCTTCCCTCAACGAATGGCTGAGTTGTGCCGCGCCGAAAGACCGCGCATCCTGCTCGACGCGGTGACCGGGCCGCAGGCGGGAACGATCTTCAACGCCATGGGGCGCGGCGCGCGCTGGATCGTCTACGGACGCATGGACGCCTCCGCCACGACGATCCCCGAGCCGGGGCAACTGATCTTCATGCGCAAGAGGATCGAGGGCTTCTGGCTGACGGACTGGCGCGTCAACGGCTCCGCCGAGAAATGGAAGGCGGCGGTGACGGAGGCGCAGAAGAGGTTTCTGGATGGGCGGTGGCGGACCGACGTGACGGCCGTCGTCCCGCTCGGCGAGGCAATGCGACGCGTGCCCGAGGAGCTCGCGAAGCCGAACGGAAAGGTTTTCATCGCGCCCTGAACCCGAAGGGCGCCGGTCCGTTTGGGGACGGACCGCGAAGGGTTCACCGGCCGACGCGGCGAAGATCGCGCGGCGAAAATGGGAGGAGAACGTCTTGGACGTTTTGCAGCTTGTCGTCAGCGGGCTTGCGAACGGCTGTGTCTACGGCCTGATCGCGCTCGGCTTCGTGCTGATCTACAAGGCGACCGAAGCGGTCAATTTCGCGCAGGGCGACTTCATGATGCTCGGTGCGTTCGTCTGCCTCGGGCTGACCAACGCGCAGTTCCTCGGCCTGCCCTTCTGGCTGGCGGCGCCGCTGGCGATCCTGATCATGGGCGCCTTCGGCTACGGGCTGGAGGTGGTGGTCATCCGCCGCATGTTCGGCCAGCCGCAGGTCGCTGTCGTCATCCTCACCATCGCGCTCGGCTTCGTGCTGCGCTTCGTCGCGGGCCTGATCTGGGGCAACCAGCCGGTGTCGCTGGAATCCCCCATCGCCGGCCGGGACGTGCGCTTCGGCGGGGTCGTGCTCGGGCTCGACGAGGTGATGGTGATCTCCGTCACGGTGCTGCTCACCGTGCTGCTCTACTTCTACTTCAACCGGACGCGGCTCGGCGTGGCCATGCAGGCCGCCTCGCAGAACCAGCTCGCCGCCTACTACATGGGCATCCCGGTCAAGCGGCTGAACTCGCTGGTGTGGGCGCTGTCGGGCATGGTGGCGGCGGTCGCCGGCATCCTGTTCGCCTCCAAGGGCTCGATCGAGCCGTCGATCGGCCTGCTCGGCATCAAGGCCTTCGCGGCGGCCGTCATCGGCGGCTTCGGCTCGCTGCCGGGCGCGCTGCTCGGCGGCATCATCATCGGGCTGATCGAGCCGTTCTCGGCGCGCTACATCGCCGCCGGCTATTCGCAGGTGATGGCCTACCTGCTGCTGTTCCTGATCCTCGTGTTCCGGCCGCACGGGATCCTTGCCCAGATCCACTCGAAGAAGGTCTGAGCGATGAGAACCGTCTTCAAGACATCCTACGACGCCGACATCAACCTGTTCCGCCACCGGGCGCAGGCGGGCTGGTACGCGCTGCTGGCGCTGTTGGCGGGGCTGCTGCCGTGGCTCGTCAACGTGTTCTGGCTGGGCGAGGCCACCAACATGCTGATCTGGGCGATCGCCGGCATGGGGCTGATGGTGCTGGTCGGCCAGACCGGGCAGGCGAGCCTCGGCCACGCCGCCTTCCTCGCCGTCGGCTGCTACGCCAACGTGCTCTACCAGCAGAAGCTCGGCCTGCCCTTCATCCTGTCCTTCCCGCTCGGCGGGCTGACGGCGGCGCTCGCCGGCGTGCTGGTGGCGATCCCGACGGCGCGGCTGCACGGGCTCTACCTCGCCATCGCCACGCTGGCGATCTCGATCCTCGTCGACGACCTGATCGTGCTGTCGGCGCCGCTCACCAACGGCGTCCAGGGCCTCTACGCCCCGCCGATCTCGATCTTCGGGCTGACGATCGACCGCTACGGCAATCCCTACCTGTTCTACTGGGTGGTGCTGGTGGTGGCGGTGCTGGTGGTGCTCCTCTACCGAAACATCCTGCGCACGCCGCTCGGCCGCGCCTTCGCCGCGGTGCGCGACTCGGAAGTCTCGGCCAAGGCGATGGGCGTCAACGTGGCGAAGGCCAAGGCGGTGTCGTTCGGCATCTCGGCCGGCATCACCGGGCTCGCCGGCGCGCTGATGGGCCATTTCGCCGGCATCTTCAACAACGAGACCTTCAACCTGCTGATCTCGATCCAGCTCCTGCTGATGATCGTCATCGGCGGGCTGGGCTCGATCCACGGCGCCTTCTTCGGCGCCATCGTCGTCGCCATCCTGCCGCAGGCGATCGCGCTCGCACGCGACGCGGTGACTGGCGCGCTCGGCGTGAGCTCGATCGCCATCCCGGGCCTCGAGACGGCGATCTTCGGCGCTATCCTGATCGTCTTCATCCTGTTCGAGCCGGCCGGCATCTACGGGCGCTGGGTCAAGATCCGCACCTATTTCGAGCTGTTCCCCTTCTACCGGCGCGACATGTTCCGGCGCCAGCGCAGCTATCTCAGGACGGAGCGGATGCGATGACGGCCCTGCTCGAACTGGAAGAGGTCACGCTGCGCTTCGGCGGCGTCACCGCCGTCGACAAGGTCTCGTTCTCGGTCGAGGAGGGCGAGGTGTTCGCGCTGGTCGGGCCGAACGGGGCCGGCAAGTCGACGCTGTTCAACCTCGTCTCGCGCTTCTACGACCCGGCCGAGGGCGACATCCGCTTCCGCGGCGAGAGCATCCTGAAGCGCGCTCCGCACGAGATCGCGCGGCTCGGCATCGCCCGCACCTTCCAGAACATCGAGCTGTTCGAGCAGGCGACGGTGCTGCAGAACCTGCTCGTCGGGCGCCAGCGCCACCGCCGCGGCAACCTCGTCTCGGAGATGCTGTTCACGCCCTTCGTTCGGGCCGAGGAGCGGCGCCACCGCGAGGCGGTCGAGAAGGTCATCGACTTCCTCGACCTGCAGGCCCATCGCGAGCAGTACATCGCCGGCCTGCCCTACGGCGTGCGCAAGGTCGTCGAGCTCGGCCGCGCGCTGGCCATCGAGCCGACGCTGCTCCTGCTCGACGAGCCGGCGTCCGGCCTGTCGGTCGAGGAGACGCAGGACGTCGCCTTCTGGATCGAGGACATCAAGACGCAGATGGGCATCACCGTGCTGATGGTCGAGCACGACATGCACCTCGTCGCCTCGGTCTGCGACCGCGTGCTGGCGCTGGCCGACGGCAAGATGCTGGCGCTCGGCACGCCGCGCGAGGTGCAGGGCCATCCCAGGGTCATCGAGGCCTATATCGGCGCCCATGGCAGGTCGAAGGTGATGGCATGACGCTGACGCAGGAAAGGATCGTGCTGGGCGCGGCCGACGCCGTTCTGTCGGTGCGCAACCTGGAGACCTATTACGGGCCGATCATGGCGATCCGCGGCGTCAGCCTCGACGTGCGCGACGGCCAGATCGTCACCGTGCTCGGCGCCAACGGCGCCGGCAAGACGACGCTCTTGAAGACCATTTCCGGCGTCATGGAGCCGGAGAAGGGCGAGATCCTCTACAACGGCCGCGACATCGCCGGCGCCGAGCCCGATGAAGTCGTCCGCGCCGGCATCGTGCACGTGCCGGAGGGCCGCGAGGTGTTCCCGCTGCTCACGGTGGAGGAGAACCTTGCCATGGGCGCCTACACCCGCCGCGATGCGGCGAGCGTGCGCGACGACCAGGAGATGGTGTTCTCCTACTTCCCGATCCTCAAGGAGCGGCGCCGGCAGGCGGCCGGCACGCTGTCGGGCGGCCAGCAGCAGATGCTGGCGATCGGCCGCGGGCTGATGGCGCGGCCGAAGCTGATGCTGCTCGACGAGCCGAGCCTCGGCCTGTCGCCGCTGCTGGTTTCGGAGATCTTCGACATCATCGGCCGCCTCAACCGCGAGCAGAAGGTGACGATGATGCTCGTCGAGCAGAACGCCGTCGTGGCGCTCGACGTCGCCGACTACGGCTACGTGATGGAGCTCGGCCGCATCGTCATGGCCGACGAGGCGCAGCGGCTGCTGGAATCGAAGGACGTCCAGGAGTTCTACCTCGGCGTGAAGGAAGAGACGCAGCGCGGCCAGAAGCGCTGGAAGCAGAAGAAGACGTGGCGATAGGGAGGTGGACGCAATGACGATCGCGGAAAAACTGCCCGCCATGCAGACGCTCGGCGGCCACAGCTTCAACGCCGAGCTCGACACGACGGCGCCGCTCTATTTCGACGGCTGCGACACGCTGCCCAAGCTGTTCCGGCGGAACTGCGAGAAATACGGCGCGCGCATCGCCCACCGCGAGAAGGATTTCGGCATCTGGCTCGCCTATTCGTGGACCGACTTCTACGAGCACGCCCGCCTCATCGGGCTGGGCCTGCTGGCGCTCGGGCTGAAGCGCGGCGAGGTCGTGTCGATCCTGTCGGAGGACAACAAGGAGTGGATCTACACCGACCTCGGCGTCCAGTGCGTCGGCGGCGTGCCGTCCGGCGTCTACACGACGGATTCGGCCGCGCAGCTCCGCTACCTCGTCAACGATTCCGACAGCCGCTTCCTGTTCGTCGAGAACGACGAGCAGCTCGACAAGTTCCTGTCGGTACGCGGCGAGATGCCGGGGCTGGCGAAGGTCATCGTGCTCGACACGGAAGGGCTGCACGGCTTCCGCGACGAGCAGGTGATCTTCCTCGACGAGCTCTACCGGCTCGGCCAGGCCTTCCTGAAGGACAACCCGAAACGCTTCGAGGAGGAGATCGCCCGCTCGCAGCCGGGCGACACGGCGCTGCTCGTCTACACGTCCGGCACGACGGGCCCGCCCAAGGGCGCGATGATCAGCCAGGACAACGTCATCGCCTCGGTGATCGGCGCGGCGCTGACGCTGCCGGTCGGCGAGGCCGACGAGCAGGTCTGCTTCCTGCCGCTCTGCCACATCCTCGAACGGCTGATCTCGGTGTTCATCCCGGTCGGCTTCGGCTCCACCGTCAATTTCGCCGAGAGCCCGGAGACGGTGTTCGACAACGTCCGCGAGGTCAGCCCGCACGTCTTCACCGCCGTGCCGCGCGTGTGGGAGAAGATCTATTCGCGCGTCTCGATCATGGCCGGCGAGGCGACGCTTCTCGGCCGGCTCGCCTACCGCTTCGCCATCGGCGCCGGCATGAAGCGGGTGGCCGCACTGGAGGCCGGCCGCCAGCCCTCGCTCGGCAGCCGGCTCGCCTATGCGATCGCCGACTTCGCCGTGCTGAGGAACATGCGCCGCATGCTCGGCTTCGAGCGGCTGCGGCGCGGCACGACGGGCGCGGCGCCGATCTCGCCCGACCTGCTGCGCTGGTTCGACGCCATCGGCGTGACGGTGCTGGAAGGCTACGGCATGACCGAGAGCTCGGGCGTCATCTCGGTCAACCTGATCGAGGACCACAAGACCGGCAGCGTCGGCAAGGTTGTGCCGGGCGGGGCGGTGCGCATCGCGCCCGACGGCGAGATCCAGTATCGCGGCCGCAACGTCTTCAAGGGCTACTGGAACAAGCCCGACAAGACCGCCGAGACGATGTCGGCCGACGGCTGGCTCAAGACCGGCGACGTCGGCCGGCTGGACAACCAGGGCTACCTGACGATCACCGGCCGCGCCAAGGACATCATCATCACCGCCGGCGGCAAGAACATCACGCCGGCCGAGATCGAGAACCGGCTGAAGTTCTCGCCCTACATTGCCGACGCGGTGGTGATCGGCGACCAGCGCAAGTTCCTGACCTGCCTGATCATGATCGACCAGGAGAACGTCGAGAAGTTCGCGCAGGACCGGCGCGTGCCGTTCAACAACTTCAAGTCGCTGTGCGCGGCCCGCGAGGTGCGCGAGCTGATCGCAGCAATCGTGGAGGAGACAAACAAGGAGTTCGCCAGAGTCGAGCAGATCAAGGATTTCCGCTTGATCGATGTGCTGCTGACCCCCGAGGACGAGGAGCTGACAGCCACGATGAAGCTGAAGCGCAGCTTCGTGGAGAAGAAACACCGCAAGCTGATCGATGACATGTACGGCGCCTGACGCCGGCATCATCAGGAAAAGGCAACCAAGGAGGAGAATGACATGAGGAACGTGGTTGGAAAATCGATCCTGGCGCTGGCGCTCGCGGCGGGCATGGGCTCGACCGCATGGGCCACGCAGGGCGTCAGCGACACCGAGATCGTGATCGGCTCGAACGGCGACCTGTCGGGCGTCTTCGCGGCCTTCAACGTCGGCGCCATCAAGGCAGCGCAGATGGTGTTCGACGAGGTCAACGCCAAGGGCGGCATCGAGGGCCGCAAGATCCGCTTCGTGGTGGAGGACCACGGCTATTCGGTGCCGAAGGCGGTGCAGAACTTCAACAAGCTGATCAATTCCGATCAGGTCTTCGCGATGATCCTCAACCTCGGCACGCCGCACAACATCGCCGGCTTCCCGCTGATGCAGGCCAAGGAAGTCGCCAATGTCGGGCCGCTGACGGCCGCCCGGCAGATGCTTGAGGAGCCGATCACCTACAAATATTCCGGCTTCTCGTCCTACTACGACCAGATCCGCGCCGCGGTGAAGTACCTGGCCAAGGAGAAGGGCGGCAAGGAAGTCTGCGCCATGTCGATCCCCAACGAGTTCGGCGAGGAGATCGTCGCGGCGGCGAAGGACGAGGCGCAGGCCTCGGGCCTGACCTGGGCGACCGAGACCACCCACAAGCCGGACGAGCAGGACTTCGTCGGCTCGATCCAGAAGCTCAAGGAGGCCGGCTGCGACATCGTCGCGACCGCTCTCGGCGTGCGCCAGACGATCGTCGCCTACGGCACGTCGAAGAAGCTCGGCTGGGCCGACGTGTCCTTCGTCGGCTCGTCCGCCGGCTTCAACACGGCCGTGGCCAAGGTGCCGGGCGGCGTGACCGAGGGCTACTACGCGGCGGCCGGCTGGGTCGACTTCGAGGACCGTCTCGACGTGCCGGAGGTGAAGGCCTGGGCCGAGGCCTACACGAAGGCCACCGGCAACCCGACCGACACCGCCGCCCAGCTCGGCTACAGCGCGGCGATCACGCTGGTGAAGGCGCTCGAAGGGGCCGGCAAGGACCTGACCTCCGACAGCTTCCGCAAGGCGATGGAAGCCGTGAAGTACCAGGACACGATCAACGACGTGCCGATCGACGTCGGCCCCGACCACCAGGGCGGCAACCTGATCGTCATCTCCAAGATCGACGGCGGCAAATGGGTCGAGGTCACCCGCATCGACCCGACCGCGAAGTAAGCTCGCCCCGCATACGACAGAGGCCGCGCGGACACCCGCGCGGCCTTTTTCGTTGCGACCGAGCGCCACGCCGACGCCTCCCTCTCCGCGCGTCATCCCGGAACGAACCGCGAGCGCAGCGAGCGGTTCGTATCCGGGACCCATTCCGTGACATTGGCGAGGTCACGGAATGGGTCCCGGCTCGCGGGCGCTTCGCTCCCTTGGCCGGGGTGACGCGGTGGAGAGGTTGGCGCCAGCACGCCGGGCGTGGATAAACCGCGCTGCCCCGCGCCGCCCAACTCCTTGGCCCGACTGCCGATTGCCGACCGCCGACTGCCGCGTCTGTCCCCGTCTCCCGCCGCTCCCCTATCCTTGTCCGGCTCCTTTCGCGGGAACGCCGGTCATGACGGTGGACGTGCGGAAAGGAGACGGCGCCTCCGCCCGGTCCCCCGTAAGGCCGGTCCGGGGACGCCGCGCCCAGGGGTTCCCCCTCGGCCACTACGGGCCGGGCGTGACGGACGGTTCACTAGAACCCCGCGAAGCCTCTCAAGGGCGAAGCGGGGGGAAGCGGAACGGGCGCGGTGAAAAATCGCCGGACGGGCGGCCGCGAGGCCGCACGCTATCTGCTTACGAGCGACCCAACGGCCGCCCGTCTTCCCACCTTTCGGTGGGCGTTCTTTGACAATGGCCAGACCGGAAACGGGGCGTGGCGACGAGAGATCATGTCCCCTCCCCCTTGAGGGGAGGGGACGTTACTCCGCCGGGGCGGGCGGGGCGTGGGGCTGTTCCGCGGCTTCGAGCTCGCGGGCGAGGCGCTTGGCTTCCTCGACCTTCGGCGTGACGAAGCGGCCCAGCAGAAGGTAGGCGACGGGCGTCAGATAGAGGGTCGAGAGCGTCGACAGGCCGAGCCCGCCGACGATCACCCAGCCGAGCGCGATGCGGGCCTCGGCGCCGGCGCCGCTGGCGAGCACCAGCGGCACGCCCGCGACGACGGTGCAGATCATCGTCATCAGCACCGGCCGCAGGCGGATGTTGGCGGCCTGGGCGATCGCCTCGCGCACGCCGTAGCCGCGGTCGCGGAGCTGGTTGGCGAACTCGACGATCAGGATGCCGTTCTTGGCCATGATGCCGATCAGCATGACGAGGCCGATCTGGCTGTAGACGTTGAGGCTGGTGCCGGTGAGCAGCAGCGCGAACACCGCGCAGGCAAGCCCGAGCGGCACGGTCGCCATGATGATGACGGCCGAGACGAAGCTCTCGAACTGGGCGGCCAGCACGAGCAGGATGATGACGACGGCGAAGCCGAAGATGGTCACCATGCCGCTCGACGTCTCGCCCAGCGTGGCGGCCTCGGCCAGCGGCACGATGCGGCTGCCGGTCGGCATCAGGGGCGCGGCGATCGCCTGCGCGGCTTGGTAGGCGGTGCCGAGCGCGACGCCCTGGCCGAGCCCGGTGGTGATGGCGACCGAGCGCATCTGCTGCTCGCGCGACAGCGACGGCGCCACCGCCTGCTCGGTCAGCGAGGCGATGGTCGACATCGGCACGTAGCGGCCGTCGCGGGCGCGCAGGAAGATGTTCTCCAGGTCGGTCGGGTCGTTGACCGGGTTGGTGGTCGAGACCAGCTTCACGTCGAAGGAGCGGTCGTTGATGAATACCGAGCCGATCTTGCGGCCGTCGAGCATGGCCTGCATGGCGGTGGCCAGCCCGGAGATGTCGATGCCGAGGTCGGAGGCGCGGTCGCGGTCGACCACGACCGAGAGCTGCGGCTGGGTGATGTCGGTCGACAGGCGCGGCTGGTCGAAGAGCGGATCCTTGTCGAGCGCCTCGACGATCTTGCCGGCCGCCGCGTTGAGCTCCTGGTAGTTGTTGCCGACGATGGCGAACTGCAGGCCGCTGCCGGCGCCGCGGATGCCGAGGCTGTTGGGCTGGAACGGGAAGGCGCGCACGCCGCGCACCGAGGCGATGCGCTTCTGCACGTCGGCCAGGATCTGCTGCTGCGTGCGGGTGCGCTGGTCCCAGGGGGCCAGAGTCAGCGCCATGAAGCCCGCATTGGAGACGCCCTGCGAGCCGGCCGAGGCGAAGGTGGCGACGATCTCGCCGGAATCGCGCAGCGGCTGGATCAGCCGCTCGATCTCGCGGATGTTCTGCGACAGGTAGTCGAGGCTGACGCCCTGCGGCGCCGAGATGCGCAGGAAGGCGGTCGAGCGGTCCTCGGTCGGCGTCAGCTCGGAGCGGATGGTGCCGAACAGGGCGGCCGCAAGGCCGGCGAACAGCAGCGCCACGACCAGCACGACCATCGGCGCGTTGAGCGCGGCCGCCAGCGTGCGCCGGTAGAGCGCGGCGAAGAAGCTGCCGATGCCGCCGACGATGCCGCCATGGGAGCCGTGCTCCTCGTGCGAGCCGAGCATGCGCGAGGCCAGCATCGGACACAGCGACAGCGCCACGATCGAGGACAGGAACACCGCGATCGCCAGCACGAAGCCGAACTCGCGGAACAGGCCGCCGGTCTGGCCGGGCAGGAAGGAGAGCGGCACGAACACGGCGATCAGCGTCGCGGTGGTGGCGACGACGGCGAAGAACACCTCCTTGGTGCCGAGCACGGCCGCCGCCCGCGGCCCGAGCCCCTCGTTGCGACGGCGCACGATGTTTTCCAGCACCACGATGGCGTCGTCGACGACGAGGCCGGTGGCGAGCACGAGGGCGAGCAGGGTCAGGATGTTGATCGAGAAGCCGGCGAGGTAGATCGCCGCGATCGAGGCGGTCAGCGCCACCGGCATGGCGATCGCCGGAATGATGGTGGCGCGCCAGTCCCACAGGAAGATGAAGATGATGACCAGCACGATCGACACCGACAGGCCGAGCGCGATCTCGACCTCGTGGATGGCGCCGTTGATGAAGGTGGCGTCGTCGCCGGTGATGAAGATGTCGACGCCTTTGGGCAGCGACTTCGACAGCGCGTCGACCGCGGCCTGCACGCCCTTCGAGATCTCCAGCGTGTTCGACTGGGCCTGCCGCACGATGCCCATGCCGATGCCGGTCTTGCCGTTGGCGAAGAGCTGCGACTGGCCGATGTCGGCGCCGAGCGTCACCTTGGCGACGTCGCCGAGGCGGGCCTTGCCGTTGATGACGATGTCCTCGAACTCCGCCGGCGTGGTGACCGCGGCGGAGGCGCGCACGATCAGGTCCTGCGTGTTCGAGGTCAGCGAGCCGGCCGGGGCGTCGAAGGAGACGGTGGCGAGCGCGTTGCCGACGTCGGCGATGGTGAGGCCGAGGCTCGCCAGCCGGCTCTGGTCGATGTCGACGAGGAAGACCTTCTGCCGGTCGCCGAAGACCTGCACGTCGGCCACGCCCGGCACGGCCGACAGCGCGTCGAGGATCTGGTCCTCGATCAGGATCGTCATGTCCTGCACGGACATGGAATTGGACGTCACCGCCAGCCGCATGACGGCCTGCGCGTCGGCGTCGGCCTTGACGATGCGCGGCGGGTCGACGTCGTCGGGAAGCTGGTTCTGGATGCGGCCGACGGCGTCGCGCATGTCGGAGGCGGCGACGTCGAGATTGACGCCGTCGTTGAACTCGACGGTGACGCGGCTGCGGCCGAAGGAGGAGGCGGACGAGATCGACTTGACGCCGGAGACGCGCGCGACCGCGCCCTCGATGCGGCCGGTCACTTCGCGGTCGATCGATTCGGCCGAGGCGCCGGTATAGTCGGTGGTGATGGTGATGACCGGGCGGTCGACGTCGGGCAGCTCGCGGATCTCGACGCCGAACAGGGCGGCGAGCCCGGCCACGACCAGCAGCGTGTTGAGCACCAGCGCCAGCACCGGGCGCCGGATGAACAGGGCGGTGAGGCCGCTGCCGCTGTTTTCGGAAGGTGAGGCGCTCATGCCGGTTCCCGCCCGCCGGTCAGCCGCCGGCCGGGGCCGGACGGGCGGCCGGCTCGACTTCGGAGACGGCGGCGCCCTCGCTCGGCGGGGCGGTGTCGACCCTGGCGCCCTCGCGCACGAGGTGCACGCCCTCGGTCACCACCTGGGTGCCCGGCTCGAGCGCGGCCTCGACCAGCATGCTGTCGGTGTTGCGCTGGATGATGCGCACCGGGGTGCGGCGGGCACTGCCGTCGGTGACGGCCCAGACGAAGGCGCCGTCGGTGCCCCACTGCACGGCGAGCGGGTTGACGGCCGGATAGGTGTCGCCGGGGAACTGCATGGAGACGCGGAAGGACATGCCGGCGCGCAGCGCGTCGTCGGCGTTGCGGATCGCGGCCTGGACGTGCAGCGTGCGGCTGGCCGCGTCGATGCGGTTGTCGGTGGCGCTGACGATGCCCTGGAACTGCTCGCCCGGCCGGGCGACCGAGGTCGCCTCCAGCGGGTCGCCGACCTTGACCATGCCGGCGAAGCGCTCGGGCACCCAGTAGTCGACGAGGATCTGCGAGCGGTCGTCGATGGTGGCGATCTCGGACTGCGCGGTGACGTAATTGCCGGCCGAGACCGAGATGATGCCGACGATGCCGGCGATCGGCGCGACGATCGAGCGGCGCTGCAGGGCGAGCTCGGCGTCGCGCAGCGCCAGCTCGGCGTTGCGCACGGCGATCTCGGCGTCGGAGGCTTGGACGGCGGTGACGGTGTTGGAGGAACGCAGCGCGCTCATGCGGTCCTGCTTGGCCTTGGCGTCGGCCAGCGCGATGCGGCTGCGGTCGACGGCGATCTGCTCGGCGTCGGAATCGAGCATGGCGATCACGTCGCCGGCGGCGACGGTCTTGCCGGAGGTGACCAGAACTTCGGTCAGGCGGCCGGAGGCGAAGGGGGTGACGGTGACCGAATTGACGGCGCGGCCGGTGCCGATCGCGTAGAGATGGTCGTTGATGGTGGCGGTCGTCACCGGCTCGGCCACCACGATGGGCCGGGTGTCGCGCTGGCCGCCGGCGCCGCGCGGCTGCTGCTGGTCGCCGCCGGCCTTGGCGGTCGCCGTCGCGACCGGAACCCAGTCGATGCCGAGGCGGGCCAGCGTCTCGCCCGCGCCCGGAAAGAAGCCGACCCACAGCGCCGCCGCTACGACGACGACGAAGGCCGACACCAGAAGCTGCTTCCAGAACGCCATTCACCACCCCGAACGTCCAGCGGAACCGCGACGGCCCGTCCCGCCCGCGCACATACGATCTTTCGGCAGCCGCGTCTGCCGGAAACTGCCCCTACGATTAAGCCCGCGCGCAACCACGCGGCAGGGGCGCAGCGCGAAACCGTAAGGCCACCTTATGACAGGTGTTGCGTGCCCGCGCAGCAGCCAAAACATTAAATGTATGTAATTGTGGCTTTTCCGCCGTCGCCCCCCGAGCTCAGTCGGCGTCGCCGCGCAGGCTCTCCATCTGCTTGATCCTGCTCGCACTCTGGCTTTCGAGACGGCGGGTCAGCTCGCCGATGACGACCTCGGCGGCGACGAACAGCGAGGTTGACGAGTCCCAGGCGGACGGCACGGCGGTGCGGCCGGCCACCACGTGGCGGGCGTGGCGGGCTATCGGCGACAGCCACTGGTCGGTGAACAGCACGATGGCGACGCCGCGGCCGGCCGCCTTGCGCGCCAGCTCGAGCAGGCTCGGCTGATAGCGGCGGATGTCGAAGATGACGAGCACGTCGCCCTTGCCCATGTCGATCAGCCGGTCGCGCCAGTTGCTCTCCTGGCCGGCGAGGTGGAAGACGTCGGGCCGGATGATGGCGAGGGGGGCGGCCATGTAGCGGGCGATCGGGTCGGTGAAGCGGCCGCCGATCAGCAGTACCCGGCCGCGCGGGCCGGCGAGCAGCTTCACCACCGCCTCGACCTGGCGGGCGGAGAAGTGGCGGAAGGTCTCGTGGAGGTTGTCGACGGTGGCGGCTAGCATCGGGTTGCCTTCGCCCGACGGCGCCCTGCCGCCGGTGGCGCGCACCAGCGGCGACTGGAGCTGGGCGGCCAGCTCTTCCTGCAGCGCGGCCTGAAACTCGGCATAGTTCTGGAAGCCGAGGCGGGCGACGAAGCGCAGGATGGTCGGCGAGCTGACGCCGGCCTGCACCGAGAAGTCGGCGACCGTGCGCAGCCCGACCAGCGGATAGCTGCCGATGAGCGTCTGCGCGGCCCGCCGCTCGCCCGCCGGCATGGCGTCGATCCGTTCGGCGATGCGCTCGGCGACGCTGGTAGCCATCGCTTCTCCTGCCGTTGCAAGGGCCGGGCCGCCAGAAGGCGTTTGACAAAACCCGCGCTTGTGTATGAAATCATTCAATACGGCTTAATGGCAATCAAGACGTAATATTCATTACGCAACGGGGAACAGCGGGATGGGCGCCTTGCGCCATGCCGACGAGGAGGAGCCAGCGCCGGTCAGCGTCTCCAACCGGAAGGGCGCGGGGCGGTTCGTCGTCGTCTGCGACCATGCTTCCAATCATGTGCCGGCCCGCTTCGGCTCGCTCGGCCTCACCGCTGCCGAACTCAAGCGCCACATCGCCTGGGATCCGGGCGCGCTGCCTGTGGCGCAGGCGCTGGCCAAGCTGCTCGACGCGCCGCTGGTGGCGAGCGGCGTGTCGCGCCTCGTCATCGACTGCAACCGGCCGCTCGACGCGCCGGACCTGATCGCGCCGCGCAGCGAGGCGACCGACATCCCCGGCAATGCCGGGCTGGATGCGGCGGCGCGGGCCGAGAGGGTGGCGCTGTCGCACGCGCCCTTCCACGACGCGGTCGAGGCGCTGGTCGAGGAGCGGCTCGCCGCCGGGCTCGGCTGCGAGATGATCGCCGTGCATTCGTTCACGCCGGTCTACAAGGGCGTCGCGCGGCCCTGGCATGTCGGCGTCATCCACGACGCGGACGAGCGGCTGTCGCGGCCGCTGCTCGCCGCGCTGTCGCGGGTGCCCGGCATCGCCGTCGGCGACAACGAGCCCTACTCGCCCGCCGACCGCGTCTACTATACGCTGGAGCGGCATGCGCGGGCGCGCGGGCTGCCATGCGTGATGATCGAGATCCGCAACGACGAGATCGCGACCGCGTCCGCCCAGCGGATGTGGGCGGAGCGGCTGGCGCCGTGCCTGCGCGGCGTCGATGCGGCTCCGGGAGTTCGGGGAGTGGGTGGCTGATGGCCGGCAATCTGACGTTCGACCAGCTCAGGAAGGCCGTGGCGGCCGGCGAGATCGACACGGTGCTCGCCTGCGCCGTCGACATGCAGGGGCGACTGATCGGCAAGCGCTTCCTCGGCCGGTTCTTCGTCGAATCCGGCCATGACGAGACGCATGGCTGCAACTACCTGCTGGCCAACGACATCGACATGGAGCCGGTGCCCGGCTACCGCGCGGCGAGCTGGAAGATGGGCTATGGCGACTTCGTCATGAAGCCCGACCTGTCGACGCTGCGGCACGTGCCGTGGCTGGAGAAGACGGCGCTGGTGCTGTGCGACGTGCTCGACCACCACGACCATGCCGACCTGCCGCATTCGCCGCGCGGGCTCCTGAAGAAGCAGGTGGCGCGGCTGAAGGAGCGCGGCTGGCTCGCCTTTTTCGCCTCGGAGCTCGAGTTCTACCTGTTCGACGAGACCTACGAGACGGCGCGTGGCAAGAATTTCCGCGGGCTGTCGACGGCCTCGCCCTACATCCAGGACTACGTCATCCCGCTGACGACCAAGGAAGAGGCGGTGATGCGGGCGATCCGCAACGGCATAGACGGGGCGGGCATACCGGTGGAGAACTCCAAAGGCGAATGGGGGCCGGGGCAGGAGGAGATCAACGTCCGCTATTCCGACGCGCTGGAGATGGCCGACCGCCATGCGGTGCTGAAGAACGGGGTGAAGGAGATCGCCGCCGCGCACGGCAAGGCCGTCACCTTCATGGCCAAGTACGACTATTCGCTCGCCGGCAGCTCCAGCCACGTCCACAACTCGCTGTGGAGCGCCGACGGCAAGAAGCCGCTGTTCTTCGACAGGGACGGCGAATACACGATGACGCCGCTGATGCGCGCCTGGGTGGCCGGCCAGATCCGGTATGCGCGCGACTACACCTGGTTCCTGGCGCCCTACGTCAATTCCTACAAGCGCTTCCAGGCCGGCACCTTCGCGCCGACCCGCATCGTATGGAGCCGCGACAACCGCACCGCCGGCTTCCGGCTGTGCGGGGAGGGGACGAAGGGCATCCGCATCGAATGCCGCATCGGCGGGGCGGACCTCAACCCCTACCTCGCCTTCGCGGCGCTGATCGCGGCGGGGCTCGCCGGCATCGACGAGAAGCTGGAGCTGGCGCGGCCGTTCGAGGGCGACGCCTATGCGGTGGCGAAGCTGCCGGAGATCCCCAAGACGCTGCGCGAGGCGACCGAGGCGCTGGCGAAGTCGCGCATGCTCAAGTCCGCTTTCGGCGAGGAGGTGGTGGAGCACTACGTCCACACCGCGCGCTGGGAGCAGCTCGAATACGACCGCCGGGTGACGGACTGGGAACTGCACAGGGGCTTCGAGCGGTATTAGGAATTGCGCTCGTCGCGGGACGGGCGGTCGATCTGGAGACATTCTTGGAAACCGTGAAACTCAAATCCCCCATCGACGGCTCGGTCTATGCCGAGCGGCCGGTGGCGAGCGACCGGGAGATCGGCGCGGCGGTCGAGCGGGCGCGCGGCGCGCAGGTGGGCTGGGCGCAGACCTCGATTGCCGAGCGCGGCCGCATTGTGCTCGCGATGCTGGACGCGCTGCTCGCGATGAACGACGAGATCGTCACCGAGCTCGCCTGGCAGATGGGGCGGCCGGTGCGCTGGGGCGGCGAGAAGGGCGGCGTCGAGGAGCGCACGCGCTTCATGGTCTCCATCGCCGAGAAGGCGCTGGCGCCGGTGATGGCGTCGAACCCGAAGCCGGGCTTCCGCCGCTACGTCAAGAAGGAGCCGCTCGGCGTGGTGATGGT
>Ga0066256_1001580_pt1 | contig 29969 bp, 31 predicted proteins | sample ThiBio_1000_biof_FD_87107 | JGI IMG/M metagenome (GOLD analysis project Ga0066256, IMG submission 87107) | Wastewater bioreactor microbial communities from Cape Town, South Africa - Thiocy_expt_1000_biof (version 2) | ecosystem: Engineered > Bioreactor > Thiocyanate-remediating >... | reverse complement strand
CATATTATTGCTCTTGGCGAGATAGAGATAATCGGAACGCGTGCTCTTGTAGCCGCTCTTCGGTGTGAAGCGCACGCCGCAGGCGACCGTCTTGCCCTTGAAGCCTTCCGTCGAAAAGGGATGCGATCCCTTCGGCGACAGTTTCAGATCCATGCGCATCTCGCCGTCGAAGACGGCCAGCGTCTGATTGCAGAGGTTGAGGCTGGGCGTGATCGGAAAGATCATGCCCGATATCGGATCGAGCACGGACTTCAGATCCTCCCCCGTAAGCGGGACCCAGGTATCCGGACGCTTCGGTTCGGGCGTGATCGTATTCGACGTCACATTGCCGTTGGCATAGGCGACGTCATAGGTGCGCTCTCTCTTGCCGCTCTTGTAGAAGAGCGTGTAATGCGTCGCCTGCAGCTTGCTGTCGTTGACGACGCCGGTCACATCGGTCCGCGCATCGATGGAAGTGACGAGATCCGCAAGGCCCGCCGAGGTAATATCGCCGCGGATGGTGAACTGCTTGCCGGTGACCTCGGTCTTGAAATCCGCCCTGGCAATCGGTAGGCCGGCCAGCGAAACGCGATAGCGCGTTTCATGCCGCAGCACGTCGGCCAATGCCATCGCCGGCATCGACGCAACGATCGCTGAAATGAGAAGCCACTTCCGAATTTGAACCATAATCAGGGCCTTCAACGAGGATCAGGCAAGTTATATAGTCGCTTTGGTTGCCTGCTGCGAGCGCCAGACAACAGCAGCTTTTTGACGGAATTACGGGAAAACACAAGGTTTGGCTTGACGCGGCCGGGCTGTCTGACTATAGAACCGCAACTTTCCAATTATGGCCTGTTGGATTGCGTACCGGGTTTTGCCCGGGATGTTTATCCGATGGCCGAGAAAAACAAAAGTAGGTGTACCATGTCCCGCATGTGCGAATTGACTGGCAAGGCCGTCCTCGTGGGCAACAATGTCAGCCACGCCAACAACAAGACCAAGCGTCGGTTCCTGCCGAACCTCTGCCAGGTCACGCTGATCTCCGACGTTCTCGGCCAGCGCTACCGTCTGCGCGTTTCCGCAGCAGCGCTCCGCTCGGTTGAACATCGCGGTGGTCTGGACGCTTTCCTTATCAAGGCAAGCGAAAACGAACTCAGCATGCGCGCGCGCCTGCTGCGTCGTCAGATCGTCAAGAAGTCTGCCGAAGCTGCCGTCGCTGCTTAATCAGCGCTAGCACTTCGCGATATCATACGGACTGAAAGGCTTGCACGGATTAATTCCGGACAAGCCTTTTTCCATGTCCGGTTTCTTCAACTGGTGGCATCTCCCAGGATAAAAAAATGCTGACAGCACGTCATACCCTTATCTACGTTCTGCTGATGACGCTGGTCGTCGTCGCCTCCAATATCCTCGTGCAGTATCCGCTGCAGGCTACCCTCGCCGGCATCAATCTTGCGGATATCCTCACCTGGGGCGCCTTTACCTACCCGGTCGCCTTCCTCATCACCGATCTGACCAACCGCCAGTTCGGGCCCAAGGCTGCGCGCAAGGTTGTCTTTGCCGGCTTCGTCGTCGGCGTTGCGCTATCCTTCTATACGGCACAGCCGCGTATCGCCATTGCCTCCGGTTCGGCCTATCTCGCCGGCCAGCTCCTCGATATCTCGGTCTTCAACCGCCTGCGCCGCATGGCCTGGTGGCGCGCGCCGCTGTTCGGCTCGCTGATCGGCTCGATGCTGGATACGCTGATCTTCTTCTCCTTCGCCTTCGCGCCCTTCTTCGTGCGCTTTGGACCGAACGATCCCTTTGCCATCGACTGGGCGCCGATCCTCGGTGTTTTCTCCACGTCGGCACCGCGCTGGGTTTCCTGGGCAATCGGCGACTTCTCGGTCAAGGTGACCGTCGGCCTCGTCATGCTGCTGCCCTATGGCGCACTGATGAACACGCTGAAACCGATGTCGCGGGCCCCGACCGCCTGAGCGGCCAATGGTCGGCGCGGATCGCCATCGATGCGCGCCGAAGCATTTTTTACCGATAAGACAGACAGCCAAGAACAGTGGACGCGAATGCGGCCGGGTTTTCCGCCATCATCAGATGACCGGTATCGGCGATGTTGATCCGCGCCGTGCAGAGGGCATTCGCCCAATCGGGCACATCCCAACCCTCAGCAGAGCGCCGTCCGGCAATCAGGTAAACTGGAATAGCGGATTGCATGATGCTCCGGACCGCCTCCAGATAAGCGGGCTCTCGCGTCGCCGCAACGACTGCCTTTGCCTGCGCCTTGATCGTCGACGGCGGCTGGTTTGCAAGCCAGCCTCTGGCAAGCGCGGACGTCCATGCATCGATCTTCACGCCAGCGCCACCGATCCACGCCTCCGGATCGGCTTCATAGCCGGCAATGATGCTGGCCACTTACCTTCGACGCTCGTCAGCGATTCGATCAGCTCGGGGAAATGCTGGGCAACCAGCACGGAAACCGCGCCACCAACGGAATGCCCGACCAGATGCACCTTGCCTGCACCGAGGCCGGATATGAAATCGGCAACATGGCGTGCCTGATCGAGAAGTGACAGGCCGCCGGTCTCCGCCTCGCGGTTGCTGCCATAGCCGATCAGGTCCGGGGCGTGAACATCGGCATCGCCGAAGGCAGCCAGGATCTTCGAGTCGCTCAGGCTGCCGAAGAGCCCATGCACCAGCACGATAGGTTTGTCGGGAACGGACATGTCTGGGAATCCATTTGTTGGAGCAAGGGCGTCGCTTAGCCCAGCGTCAACGTTTCCTCAATGCCGGCGCAACGAAAAAATGGGCCGACGTGCTTCTAGCTCCGGCTGACGAGTTTGTCGTCATGCAGGCGAAACTCCAGCATCAGGCTGCGCTGCAGGATCGAATGATTGTCGTCAGAGACCAGAATGAGATGAAGGGAGCCATCCGCCGCGCGGAAGACATCTATCCCTTCCATATTGTCGATCTGCTCCCGCGAACTCGCCTCGAAGATCACCTTGCCGTCCACGACGGCGCCGGGCCTGATGTCCGAACCGGCGATCCGGCGGATGCGCACGCCGAGGCCGTGCATCAGCCCAAAGCGGCGCTCCAGCAGCAATAGATCCCCATCCGGCAGAAAGACGCCATCGCTGACGTCAAAGCCTCCGTAGTGCCGGACGGTGAAACGCCCCTGCAGCGGCCCATCCAGCACGGCGGCAAACATATTCCCCTGATCGTCCAGGCTGTCTTCCGTGACGAGGACGGCACCGCCGGCAAGGGGGCTCGACTGCGGCGCGATCATCAGCGCCTCGAGACTGCGATTGGCCCGCAGCTGCACTCTCGGAATCGGAAGCGGCAAGGTGCCGTCAGGAGGTGAAATCTCGAAGCCCGGATCGGGATAGACGTCGACTCGGTGATACTGCTCGTAGCTGACGAGGACATGGTCGCCACGCAGGGCCAGTCCCTCCGCATCCATTGACCCTTTGCCGGGATCGGTGCCACCCTGGCGATCGATCATCGGCATGATGCGGGCGTCGCTGATGCCCTTCAACCGACCCTCGCCGTCGCGCTCGATCGCTCCGGTCAGCCAGTGGCCCGTATCCAGCACGGAGATGAAATTCCGTTGGTCGGGACGAAATCGCATGGCGGAAATGGCGCCCAGAAGCGCATTGTCCGAGCTGAGCTCAAGGCCGCCGATGAATTCCAACGCGCCGAATCGCGTTTCGTTCGAACCTGGTCTGAACTTGGAAATGACGGTGGCGCGGATGGTGGCCACACCATCGTCCTTGCCATCGCCGCCGGCACTGCAGCCGGCAAGCAGCATTGCCAAAACGGCAGCGGTCAGAACGGTCCATGCTCGATATGCACGCCGGCCAGAGAAAGCAGCGCCTCCGGGCGAAAAAGGCACCGGCCACAGGGCCGATGCCGAAGGAGGCCTGAGCGCGCTCAGCTTGCGCGGCGCATGCGCGAGCGCGGCATGCTCGTCTGATCTTCGAACAGCGAGGCAAGCTGCTCGGTCATGGCGCCTGCGAGCTCATCGGCATCGACGATGGTGACCGCGCGGCGATAATACCGCGTGACGTCATGGCCGATACCGATCGCCAGCAGTTCCACAGGCGAGCGCGTCTCGATCTGGTCGATGACGGCGCGCAGATGCCGTTCCAGATAGTTGCCCGGATTGACCGACAGCGTCGAATCGTCGACCGGCGCGCCGTCCGAGATCATCATCAGGATCTTGCGCTGCTCAGGCCGGCTGTTGAGGCGGTTATGCGCCCACATCAGCGCCTCGCCATCGATGTTTTCCTTGAGCAGCCCCTCGCGCATCATCAGGCCGAGATTGCGGCGGGCGCGGCGCCACGGCGCATCGGCGGACTTGTAGACGATATGGCGCAGGTCGTTGAGACGACCGGGCGTTGCCGGCTTGCCGCCGGCCAGCCATTTTTCGCGCGACTGGCCGCCCTTCCAGGCCTTGGTGGTGAAGCCCAGCAGTTCGACCTTGACGCCGCAACGCTCCAGCGTACGCGCCAGAATGTCGGCGCAGGTGGCGGCGACGGTGATCGGCCGGCCGCGCATCGAGCCGGAATTGTCGATCAGCAGCGTCACCACCGTATCGCGGAACTTGGTGTCGCGCTCCATCTTGAAGGAGAGCGGCTGCATCGGGTCGATGATCATGCGCGGCAGGCGCGCCGTATCGAGATAACCTTCTTCCAGGTCGAAATCCCAGGAGCGGTTCTGTTTCGCCATCAGGCGGCGCTGCAGGCGGTTGGCCAGCCGGCCGACGGCGCCCTGCAGGTGGGCAAGCTGTTTGTCGAGGAAGGCGCGCAAGCGATCCAGCTCCGCCTCGTCGCACAGTTCCTCGGCGGTGATTTCCTCGTCGAATTCCTCGGTATAGACGTGGTAATCGACCTTTTCGTTGAAATCGTCGAAGGGGCTGTTGGGGCGACGGGTCTCGCCGGGCGTCTCGGAATCCTCGTCGCCGTCGTCGGAGAGTTCCTCCTCGGAAATCTCGGCGCCGTCCATCTCGCCGTCTTCCATCTGCTCCTGCGAGGCTTCGCTTTCCTCTGCAGGTGCGGCGTCGGAGCCGGCTTCCTCATCGACGTTTTCTTCGTTCTGCTCGTCGCTGCGCGGCTGGTCTTCGTCGGTGCTGGTGTCTTCGCTGTCCGGCTCGCTGTCCTCGTTGGCGTATTCTTCCGCCATTTCCATCGAGGTCAGCATGCTGCGCACCAGGCGGGCGAACGCCGGCTGGTCCTCGATCGAGGCCGCCAGCTTTTCAAGATCGCCGGCCGCCTTGTCCTCGATGAAACCGCGCCAGAGGTCGAGCACCTTGCCGGCGCTCGCCGGCGGCTTTTCGCCGGTCAGCCGCTCGCGCACCATCATCGCCAGGGCCTCTTCGATCGGCGCATCCTGCTGGCGTTCGACAGTGCCGAAATTCGCCTTGGCGTATTTTTCGTGATGCATGGAGGCGAGGTTACTCGCCGTGCCGCTCATGCGCAGCGCGCCGATCGATTCCACCCGCGCCTGCTCGACCGCATCGAAGATGATGCGGGCATCGCTGCCCTGCGGCGCCATGGATGCATGCACCTTGGCGTCATGGCAGGCAATGCGCAGCGCCATGGAATCGCCGAGCCCGCGGGTGACCGCAAGCTCGTGCGCCGTCGGACGCTTCGACAGCTCCGGCAGGCGGATACGGTCGCCGGCCATGCCGGGACGCTCGTTGGCGAAGGCGACCTCGACATTGCCGTCACCGGCAATGGAGCGCACGCAGCCGGTGATGGCCCGGCGCAATGGCTCCATGTCCACCGGTCCGCCGGGTTTCGTTCTGGTATTATCGCCTCGACCTGCCATGACCTGTCTTCACATACCCTCAGGCGCTGAGAACGATGTTCGCAGCGCTTTCCTTGAGTTCGACGCCGAAGGCGCGCTGATAATGCTCAGCCACCAGCGCCCGCTCCAGCTCGTCGCACTTGTTGAGGAAGGTGACGCGGAAGGCGAAGGCGACGTCGCCGAAGATCTCGGCATTTTCCGCCCAGGTGATCACCGTGCGCGGGCTCATGACCGTGGAAAGGTCGCCGTTGACGAAAGCGGCGCGGGTCAGGTCGGCAACACGCACCATCTTGGAAACGGTGTCGCGGCCGGCGCCCTCGAAGCTCTTCACCTTGGCGAGCACGATGTCGACTTCCTTGTCGTGCGGCAGGTAGTTCAGCGTCGTGACGATCGACCAACGGTCCATCTGCGCCTGGTTGATCTGCTGCGTGCCGTGGTAAAGGCCGGTCGTATCGCCGAGGCCGACGGTGTTGGCCGTCGAGAAGATGCGAAAGGCGGGATGCGGGCGGATGACGCGGCTCTGGTCGAGCAGCGTCAGGCGGCCGGAGGATTCCAGCACGCGCTGGATGACGAACATCACGTCCGGGCGGCCGGCATCGTATTCGTCGAAGACGAGCGCGACATTGTGCTGGTAGGCCCAGGGCAGGATGCCGTCCTTGAATTCGGTGATCTGCAGGCCGTCCTTGACGACGATCGCATCCTTGCCGACGAGGTCGATACGGCTGACATGGCTGTCGAGGTTGACGCGCACGCAAGGCCAGTTGAGGCGGGCCGCGACCTGTTCGATATGGGTGGACTTGCCGGTTCCGTGGAAACCGGAGACCATGACGCGGCGGTTATGGGCAAAGCCGGCCAGGATGGCGAGCGTCGTCTCACGGTCGAAAAGATAGTCCGGATCGAGATCGGGCACATAGGCATCGCCCTTGCTGTAGGCCGGCACGCGGATATCGGTATCAATGCCGAAGACCTCCCGCACCGAAACGGTGGTATCCGGCAGGTTCGAGTAATCGAGTTCAGTCTTGCTCATCATGTCTCCAAAGCAGGCGCTGCCGCCCGGCCGCATAAATCTCATACATTTCGTAACAGTGTCACTCGGCGGGTATAGGTCGGTGACGGATCAGACGTTGTCCCTTAGCAGAAACCAGCCTGCTTTAACAATTGATATGCTTGGATGACGGCGCGAAAACGCTCTTCCGAGCCCCTGTCGCCGCCATTGGCATCCGGATGGTGTTTTTTGACCAGATCCTTGTAGGCATGCTTGATTTCCGACGCCGTCGCGGCGGGGCCGAGGCCCAGCGTATCGAAGGCTTTCGATTCCAGGGGTTTCAGCTTGCGCTGCTGCGGGGCGAAACGCGACCCTTTGCCACGCGACTGCTGCACGAAACCGAAGGGATCCTTCATCCGTGCCTGGGCGCCGGCCGCACCCGAGCGCGTATCGGCGTGCAGCGGCGCGGAACGCGCCGCCTTGTTGACGCCGACGGTCCAGGTGGGTCGGTGGCCGGTGATCGCTTCCTTCTGGTAGCGGGCGATCTCGGTGTCCGACAGGCCGGAGAAATAATTGTAACCCTTGTTGTATTCCCGGACGTGGTCGAAACAGAACAGAAAGAACTGTCCCTCGGCATTGCGCCCGACGGGAGCGCGGTGAACGCCCTTTTTGTCGCACCCGTCCCACTGGCAGGTGGGACCGGACAGCTCGGTCTCCTGCTCCCGTTTCCGGCGGGTGCGGATGCGATCGAAGATTTTTGAATCAAGTTTCATGGGGCCTGATTATGGTACGGTGCCGAAGGCACAACAAGAATTGACAAAGCGGAATGTTGCTGGCTTGTTGGGAACCCTTTGCCAACAGGCGGACACGCCGGAAGGAGGCCAGATGTCGCTTCAAACCCGCATCGAACAGAAGCTCACGGACGCCTTCCAGCCCGAACGGCTGGCGGTCATCAACGAAAGCCATCTGCATGCCGGCCACCATGCCGATATGACGGGCGAAGGCGAAACTCATATGCGCGTGCGCATCGTCTCGCCGAAATTCGCCGGCATGACGCGGCTTGCGCGCCATCGTGCCATCACGGAGCTGTTGAAGCCGGAACTCGATGCGGGTCTGCATGCGCTGGCCGTCGAGCCTGCCGCACCCGGTGAACCCACCCGCTGGTAAAGGGAACCGGACCCCATATAGGCGCCTGACGGCGAGAAGCCAATATACAAATGCCCGACGGCATCACACCGGCTTGATTTCGTCCTCGACCGGGCGGATGCGCAGCTGGGTGATGCGGTTCTTCTCCCGCTTCATGACGATGAAACGCTTGCCGTGGAAGGTAAAGGCCTGCCGCTCCTCCGGGATGGTCATCGATTCGTGGATGACCAGGCCGGCGATCGTCGTCGCCTCCTCGTCCGGCAGGTTCCAGTCGAGCGCCCGGTTGAGATCGCGGATCGGCACGCCGCCATCGACGACGATCGACCCGTCCGCTTCCGGCCGCACGCCGGAAATCTCGACATCATGTTCGTCGGCGATATCACCGACGATCTCTTCGAGGATATCCTCCAGCGTCACGATGCCCTGCACCTCGCCATATTCGTCGACGACGACGGCGAAATGCACCTTGCGGCGCAGGAAGGCGTTCAGCTGGTCCTTGAGGCTGGTGCTGTCAGGCACGAACCAGGGTTTCTGGGCGATCCCGACGATATCGATATTGGCCGGCGCCACATCCGGCTCGGCAAGCTCGCGCAGCACATCCTTGGCATGCACGACGCCGATGATGTTGTCGGTCGATTCGCGCCAGACCGGCATGCGCGTATAGGGGCTTTCGAGAATGGCGCGCACCGCCGTTTCCGGCGGATCCTCGGCATTGATCCCGCGCATCGCCATGCGGTGGACCATGATGTCGGACAGCTCCAGCTGCTCTAGGTCGAGAACGCCGCCGAGGCGGTCACGGTCGGCCTTGACCACCGATCCCTCGCGATGCAGCAGGTCGACGGCGCCGCGGATCTCGTCTTGCGCCGACAGCATCGGCGCCTCGCCGGAAAGATTGACCCCGCAGGCGATGAGAAGCCGCCGGACCAGCATGTTGAAGAAGGACGACACCGGCCCGACCACTGCCACGAACAGCCGCACGGGCCTGGCAACGGAAAGCGCAAAACGATCCGGCGTCGAAATCGCGAAGCTGCGCGGCAGCACCTCGGCGAAGACGACGAGGATCACCGTCATGACCAGCGCCGCCACCGCCACGCCGAAACCGCCGCACAGGCGGATGAACAGGCTGGTGGCGATCGCCGAGGCAAGAATGTTGGCGAGGTTGTTGCCGATCAGCAGCGCGCCGATCAGGCGGTCGCGGCGGTCGATCAGCCGGCGCACCATGCCGGCGCGCTTGCCGCCATTGTTTTCCAGCGTATGCATGCGGCTGCGCGACACCGCCGTCAGCGCGGTCTCCGAACCGGAAAAGAACGCCGACAGAAGAACGAGGACCGCAATCGCGACGATTTCCGGCCAGTATGCCCCGAAAAATGCCAGCGTGCCCTCAACCGTCATCTTGGATGTTTTTCCCTCAGGAAGCTCAGGACTTCGGAAGCCGGCACGTCGTCGGCGACGAAAGACTGGCCGATGCCGCGGGTCAGGATGAAGGTGAGCTTGCCGCTCTTGACCTTCTTGTCCTGGGCGATAGCCTCCATCAGCACCTCGGCCGGCGGCAGGTCGCCGGGGATCTCGTTCATCGAAACCGGCAGGCCGACCGTCTTCAGGTGCGATGCGACACGCGTGCCGTCATCGGGGCTGGCAAGGTTCAGCCGGGCGGAAAACTGATGCGCCAGCACCATGCCGATCGACACCGCCTCGCCGTGCACCAGCCGGGCGCTGTCGTAATTCGTCGCCGCTTCCAGCGCATGGCCGAAGGTATGGCCGAGATTGAGCAAGGCGCGCTGGCCGTTTTCGCGCTCGTCGGCGGCGACCACGTCGGATTTCGCCTGGCAACTGACGGCAATCGCTTCCGTCCGCGCCGCGCCGCCGGAAAACACGTCGCGCCAGTTGGTTTCCAGCCAGGAGAAGAAGTCCGGCTTGTCGATCAGGCCGTATTTCGCCACCTCGGCGTAGCCGGCACGGAATTCGCGTTCGCTCAGCGTGTTCAGCACGTCGGTATCGGCCAGCACCAGATCCGGCTGGTAGAAGACGCCGACGAGGTTCTTGCCATGACGGGTGTTGATGCCGGTCTTGCCGCCGACGGAGGAATCGACCTGCGCCAGCAGCGAGGTCGGCAGCTGCACGAAGCGCAGACCGCGGCGGACGATGCCGGCGGCAAAGCCGGTGAGATCGCCGATGACGCCGCCGCCGAGCGCGATCACCGCATCGTTGCGTTCGATGCGCGCATCGAGCAGCGCATCGCAGGCCGTCATCAGGTGCTCGAAGCTCTTGGTCTTCTCGCCTGCCGGCAAGGTGAGCGATACGGCGTGGAAACCGGCATCGGCAAGGCTGCGCATCAGGGCGTCGAGATAAAGCGCGCCGACATTGGCATCGGTGATGACGGCGGCCTTGCGGCCCTTCAGCCGCGCGGCGATCTCGGCTCCGGCGCGGGCGACGAGGCCGGAACCGATCAGGATGTCGTAGGACCGGTCGCCGAGCGGCACATGCACGACACGTTCGGCGGAGGGAGACGGATTATTGTTCATTCTCAAGGCTTTCGTCTGCGGGGCCGGCGATCGAGACCAGGATTTCCTTGGCCATCTGTTCCTTGCGCACGTCGCGGGACTGCACGGTCACATCCGCTTCCGCATAGATCGGATAGCGTGCGATCATCAGGTTTTCGAGGGTTTGTCGCGGATTTTCCGTCTTCAGCAGCGGCCGGTTGTCACGCTTGTTGACCCGGTCCCACAAGACGTCGAGATCCGCTTTCAGCCAGACGGAGAGACCGCCCTGCTTCAAATGATGGCGCGTCCGCTCGTTGATGAAGGCGCCGCCGCCGGTCGAGACGACGCGCGGCCCATGGCGCAGCAGCCTGCGGATGACGCGGGTTTCCAGCGCCCGGAACTCCTCCTCGCCGTAAGCCGCGAAAAGTTCCGGAATGGTCATGCGCGAAACGCGTTCGATTTCGAGATCGGTATCGACGAAGGGGATGCCGAGCTGGGTGGCGACGATGCGGCCGACGGAAGATTTGCCGGCTCCCATGAGGCCGACGAGGATGAGATTGCGGCTGCCCAGCGCGGCGCGCGCCCTGTCTCTCAGCGTATCGGCGATCGGTAGGCTAATTTCGGTCATCGTCCGGTCAAACTCTGTTTTCACACCGTATCGACAAATGCGCCGGGAGCGTCAAGGCATGTGCCGGCAAAAGTCGCTTTTCCCGGGACTTCTTGCACCTTCGGGGCGGCTTCGTCATAAGATGGAGCGATTCTGGCGGAGACCTCGATGCCCACATTGTTCCGGTTTCTTTTCGTTTGCGGCATGATCGCCGGCGTCATCTATGGCGTCATGTTCGCGCTCGTGCTGTTCGTCGAGCCGCGGGAGCGGGACGTGACGGTGCGCATTCCCTCCGAACGGTTGAACCCGGTGCAACAGACCGAAAAACAGGCCGAGCAATAATGGCCCGCGACCTCAGCCGCGCAAGCATCGAAGCCTTCCTGGAAATGATGAGCGCCGAGCGCGGTGCGGCCGCCAACACGCTGTTATCCTACCAACGCGACCTCGACGATCTCCACGGTTTCCTCGCCGGCACCCAGGTGCGGCTCGACGCCGCCACGCCCGCCGACCTGCGCGCCTACATCGCCCATCTTGCCGGCCAGGGTTTCAAGGCCACGTCGCAGGCACGCCGCCTGTCGGCGATGCGGCAGTTCTACAAGTTCCTCTATGCCGAAGGATTGCGCGGCGACGATCCGACCGGCGTGCTCGACACGCCGAAGAAAGCCCGCAGCCTGCCGAAGATCATGAGCGTCGAGGAGGTCACCCGCCTGCTGTCGCTGGCCGAAACCGAGGCGCAGATGCCGGGCGGCGAACGGCTGGCGCGACTGCGGATGCTCGCCCTTCTCGAACTGCTCTATGCTACCGGCATGCGCGTCAGCGAACTGGTGTCGCTTCCCGCCCGCGTGCTCGACCAGGAAGGCCGGTTCCTGACCGTCCGCGGCAAGGGCAACAAGGAGCGGCTTGTGCCGCTGTCGAAATCCGCCATCGCGGCGCTGAAGGCTTATGGCGCGCAAAAAGCGGTGGAAGCCGCCGCTGCCGGACAGCAGGAGGAGAGCGCCTTTCTCTTTCCTTCCGCCGGCAAGCTCGGCCACCTGCCGCGCCAGGTCTTCGCCCGCGATCTCAAGGACCTTGCCATCCGCGCCGGCTTGACGCCGTCGAAAATATCGCCGCATGTGATGCGTCATGCCTTCGCCAGCCACCTGTTGCAGAACGGGGCGGATCTGCGCGTGGTGCAGGAACTTCTCGGACATTCCGACATTTCCACGACACAAATCTATACGCATGTACTGGATGAAAGACTGCGGCAGCTGGTTCAAACACACCACCCTCTTGCCAAACAGGCCAAAAAACGGGATTAGACCCGGGCAACGGGGAAAAACCCCGGCACGCCGCCCGGACGATCAATCGGAAACGGATCACATGCACAATTATCTCGACTTCGAAAAACCTATTTCCGATCTTGAGGGCAAAATCCACGAGTTGAAGAAACTGGCGACGGAAGACGAGAGCATCGACACCTCCGACGAGATCGGACGGCTGGAAGTGCGCGTCCGCGAAGCGACAGTGGAGATCTACTCGAAGCTGAACCCGTGGCAGAAGACGCAGGTCGCCCGCCACCCGCAGCGCCCGCATTTCATCGACTACGCCACCGCGCTGTTCGACGAATTCACGCCGCTCGCCGGCGACCGCAAGTTTTCCGAGGATGCGGCGATCCAGGCAGGCCTTGCCCGTTTCAACGGCCAGCCCGTCGCGGTGATCGGCCAGGAGAAGGGTAACGACACCAAGTCGCGCATCAAGCACAATTTCGGCAGCGCCCGGCCGGAAGGCTACCGCAAGGCGATCCGTGTCATGGAAATGGCCGACCGCTTCGGCCTGCCGATCATCACGCTGATCGACACGGCCGGTGCCTATCCGGGCGTCGGCGCCGAAGAACGCGGCCAGGCGGAGGCCATCGCCCGCTCGACGGAAATGTGCCTGAACGTCAAGGTGCCGATCATCTCCGTCGTCGTCGGCGAAGGCGGCTCGGGCGGCGCCATCGCCGTTGCCACCGGCAACCGCGTCTACATGCTCGAACATTCGATCTACAGCGTGATTTCGCCGGAAGGTGCAGCCTCGATCCTCTGGCGCGATTCCACCCGCGCCCGCGAGGCCGCCACGGCGATGAAGATCACTGCCGAAGACCTGAAGGGGCTCGGCATCATCGACGGCATCATTCCCGAGCCGATCGGCGGCGCGCACCGCGATCCCGAAACCGTGATCGCCGCCACCGGCGAGATGATCGACATCGCGCTGGGCGAGCTTTCGTCGCGCTCCGGAGAGCAATTGCGCGACGAGCGCCGGCAGAAATTCCTCAATATCGGCCGCAACCTCTGAGATTCTCGCTGCGGCGCGAAACCAGCCAAATCTTGGCCACAATCATGCCTGTTAGCTGTGATGCCTTTCCGGGGGCGACGGCATAGGCAGGTAAGCTTTCGTCAAGTATAAGCACCTATGATTCTGTTTACTTTCCATTAAACAGATCCGAGAACGGATCTGACGGTTCGTGAGCTTTGTAATGCGCATCAGAAATTACGTGCTTCTTTCCATGATGGCGGCAGCTCTGGCTGGCTGCAACGATACGCTCGACAGCGCCACGACCGACCTGTCCGGCGTCAAGGACAAGGTGCAGCATCCGCTTTCCCAGAAGATCGTTGCGGACATGCGCGCCAAGGGCATGGACAAAAATTCGCCGATCATGATGCGCATCTTCAAGGAAGAAGGCGTCCTGGAGATCTGGAAGGCGAAGACCGACAACCGCTTCGACAAGATCAAGGAATACAAGATCTGCGCCTGGTCCGGCAAACTCGGGCCGAAGGTCAAGGAAGGCGACCGACAGGCGCCGGAAGGTTTCTACAATCTCACGCCGGCGCATCTCAATCCGAATTCGAAATATTACCTGGCGATCAACACCGGTTTTCCCAACCGGTTCGACCAGGCCAACCGCCGCAACGGCACGAACCTGATGATCCACGGCGCCTGTTCGTCGTCGGGTTGTTATTCGATGACCGACGAGCAGGTCCTGGAAATCTACGCATTCGCCCGCGACGCCTTCAAGGGCGGCCAGACGAGCGTGCAGTTGCAGGCCTTCCCCTTCAGGATGACGGCCGAAAACATGGCCCGCCATCGCTACAGCGAACATTTCGACTTCTGGAAGATGCTGAAGGTCGGCTACGACAATTTCGAAGTCACCAAAAGGCCGCCCGAGGTCAATGTCTGCGACAAGAAATACGTCTTCAACCAGCAGGCAGACGGATCGTTCAACGCCGCTGGCGCCTGCCCGCAGATGACGACGCCGGCTGCCCTGCAGGCCGCCCTTTCCAGCTATAACAAGACCTACGAAGCCGCTTATGCCAAGGCGCTGCGCAAATATGACGGCATGGTCTGGTACGATCCGACCGAGGCCGAGCGCAAGGCGCTGGTCGCCAACCTGCGCAAGGGCCGCGAACTCGCTTATGCACCGACGGGCTCGGCTCTCGAAGCCGGAAAGCTGATGAAGCTCAGCGAGTACCAGGAAAAGTTGACCCAGCAGGAAGCCAAGTCGGCATCGGCGGCGATCAGCAACCAGACCGGTGGACGCACCACGACGACCACGACGCAGACCGCCGGCGACGCCACCACGCAGACGGCCAAGGCGGGCGAGAAGAAGGCAACCGAAGCGGTGGCTGAGGCCATCCCCGTCCCGACGCAGCACCCCAATGCCGTTGCACAGGAAACCGTGCAGAACCAGGATGAGGCGACAAGCGGAAAGCCGTTCTGGAAGTTCTGGTGAACCCGGCGGTGACCGAGACCTACGACCTCAAGGGGCTGAAATGCCCCTTGCCGGTTCTCAAGACGCGTCGGCGCCTCGCTCAGTTGAAACAGGGTGATGATCTTCTCGTCGAAACCACCGACCCGCTCGCGGTCATCGACATCACGCATTTCTGCAATCAGGACGGCCATGCGCTGCTGGAAACGGTGAAAACCGAAACCGGCCACCGTTTCCATATCCGCAAGGGCTGAGCCGTAAAGTCGCCCGGGATTTAAAACCGCATCCCAGGCACCGCCAGCGGATTGTCCTCCAGCGCTGCCCGGTCGGGCCGGTCGATGCCCGCCTTGCCGGTGAAGGCGTCGAAGAGATCCCGGATGAATTCCTCGGCCAGATCCTTGGTGATCAGCACCATGCGCGTGCGGCGATCCTGAGGGTCCGGCCAGGCGGCCAGGCGCACCGGCGGATGGAAGACGCTCTGGACGCCATGCAGCACCAGCGGCTTTTCCGGCCGGTCGCTCGTCGCCACGATCGCCTTCATCCGCAACAACCGTTCGCCATGCGCCGAGCGCAGCAGGTCGATGAACATCTCCAGCGCCATCGGATCGATCGGCCGGTCGTGGACGATCGAGAAGGAACGGATGTTGTCACCATGCCGCGTGATGTCATGGTGGTGATGGCCGTGATCACGATGGTGCTCGTGATCGTGGTGCCCGTGACCAGGATGATGATGATGGTCGTGGCCATGCCCATGATCGTGGTGATGATGGTCTTCGCTGATCGACTCGTCGCGCAGCCAGCGGTCGACATCGGCAATCTTGCCGGAGACGTCATAAAGCCCGTTGATCAGGATCGCCGCCTTGCCGGCATCGTCGCTGTCGCCGTCCATGATCGGCGCCCGCGGATTGAGCAACCGCAGTTGCTCCTTCAGCAAGGCGATGGCGGCCGCATCGGCCAGCGACGCCTTGGCGAGGATCAGCCGGTCGGCCACCGCCGCCTGCTTGCGCGCCTCGACATGGTTGTCGAGCGTCGACAGGCCGTTGACCGCATCGACGACGGTTACCACGCCATCCAGTTCGAAATCCTGGGCGATCACCGGATTGCCCATCACCGACTGCATCACCGGCGCCGGGTCGGCGAGCCCGGTGGTTTCGATCACCACCCGCTTCAGCGGCTTGAGGCGGCCGGTCTGCATGCCATCCATCAGCATCGCCAGCGTATCGACCAGCTCGCCGCGCACGGTGCAGCACAGGCAGCCGTCCGACAGTTCGATGATCGAATCGTCGGAGGATTCCACCAGCAGGTGGTCGATGCCGACCTCGCCGAATTCGTTGATGATGACGGCAGTATCCGTCAGGGCCGGGTCCTTGAGGATCCGGTTCAGCAGCGTCGATTTGCCCGCACCGAGAAAACCGGTCAGGATCGACACCGCGATTTTTTCACGCACCTCGCTCATGGCTTGTCCCTATCCGGTCAGAATGTCGGCCGCGGGATCGGGATCGGCACGTTGGCGATCTCGCCCTTGCCCGCCTTCACCGGCTGCGCATCGCTGCCGGGAATGAGGCCGGCAAACACGAAATTCGGCTCGCGCGTCATTTCGTGGGTGTAGGGGGAATTCATCTTCATGCGGCCCGCCTCGTCGCGCCCTTCGCTGCGGATCTTGCCGGCCTTGGCGTTGCAGATCTCTTCGCTGATGTCGGCCACCACGTCGCGGTCGGCGCCATAGGGCTGCAGCGTCCGCAGGGTGAGGTTGCCCTTCGAGGCCGTCGTCAGCGCCCGCTGCAGCAGATCGGCGGAAACATCGGCGCGGGCGCCGAGACTTTCCGTGCCGAGCACGACCGAAACCACCGACCGGCCATTGCGCGTGGCCGAAGACACCTGGTTGAAACCGGACGCGCAGATGAAGCCGGTTTTCATGCCGTCGGCGCCGTCGAAGCGGCCGATCAGCAGGTTATAGTTCGGATAGTTCTTCTTGCCCGTGGTAAAGCCCTCGATCGAGAAGAGGCCGGCATATTCCGGAAACTCGCGCTTGATCGCCACCGTCAGCACGGCAAGGTCGCGGGCGGTGGTATATTGCCCCTTGCCCGGCAGGCCGTTGGGATTGATGAAGCGGGTCGAGGACATGCCGAGCTTGCGGGCATTCTGGTTCATGCGGTCGACGAAGGCCTCCTGCGACCCGCCGACGCTTTCGGCGATCGCCACGGCGACGTCGTTGGCCGACTTGATCAGCAGGATTTTCAAGGCGCTGTCGAGCGTCATCTGCTGGCCGGGCTTGTAATACATCTTGCTCGCCGGCTGGGCGGCGGCGCGCTTGCTCATCGTCACCAGGCTTTCCATCGTCATCTGGCCGGAGCGCACGGCCTCGAAGGCCGTATAGGCGGTCATCAGCTTGGTCAGGGAAGCGGGGTACCAGCGGCGGAAGGCATCCTCGTGATCCAGCACCCGGCCGGTTTCGACATCGACGACGATACGCGGATTGGCGACGACGGGCTGCACTGCCATCAGCAATGCGGCGGAAGCCGCAAGAATGGCGGCAGGCAAACGAACGGTGGTCGTGGTCACGGCAAATCCTCGAATTGTCCGGAATGATCTCGTCACTGCCGGTTATTTACCTTATATGGCTAAGCAATGGCAAAGGTCATTGATTACGTCAATTATCAGGCTCACATTGCATGCCGGCCTCGCCCGCACCTTACGCATTCGCAGTCACAGGAACAGCATCATGCCCATTTTGAACCGTGCCGCAGACCTCCAGGACGAAGTGACGGAATGGCGGCGCACCATCCACACCCGGCCGGAGCTGATGTTCGACGTCGAGAATACCGCAGCTTTCGTCGCGGAAAAACTCAAGGAATTCGGTGTTGACGAGATCGTGACCGGCATCGGCCGTACCGGCGTCGTCGGCCTGATCCGCGGTCGCGGCGACAGCAAGCGCGCCATCGGCCTGCGCGCCGACATGGACGCCCTGCCGCTGACGGAGATTTCCGGCAAGCCCTGGGCCTCGACGACACCCGGCAAGATGCATGCCTGCGGCCATGACGGCCACACCGCCATGCTGCTCGGTGCGGCGAAGTACCTTTCCGAATCACGAAACTTCACCGGCAATGTCGCCGTGATCTTCCAGCCTGCCGAAGAAGGCGGCGGCGGCGGCCGGTTGATGGTCGAGGACGGCATGATGGAACGCTTCGGCATCGAGGAAGTCTACGGCATGCACAATATGCCCGGCCTGCCGGTCGGCGCCTTCGCCATCCGCAGGGGGCCGATCATGGCATCAACGGATGAGTTCACCATCACCGTCAAGGGTCGCGGCGGCCACGCCGCCCAGCCGCATGGCACCATCGATCCGATCGTCGTCGGCGCACAGATCGTCACCAACCTGCAGCAGATCGTTTCGCGCACCGTCAACCCGCTGCGGTCGATGGTCGTATCGGTGACGAAATTCAACGCCGGCTTCGCCTACAACGTCATCCCCAACGATGCGACCATCTGCGGCACGGTGCGCACGCTGACGCCGGAAGACCGCGAACTGGCCGAGCGCCGCATCGGCGAGATCGTCGCCGGCATTTCCGCCGCGCACGGCGCCGAGGCATCGGTCGCCTATCACCGCAACTACCCCGTTACTTTCAATCATGCCCGCGAGACCGACTATGCAGCCGACAGCGCCCGCGCCATCGGCGGCGACGACAATGTCAACGTCGATGTCGACCCGATGATGGGCGGCGAGGATTTTTCCTACATGCTGAACGCCCGGCCGGGCGCCTTCATCTTCATCGGCAACGGCGACAGCGCCGGCCTGCACAACCCCGCCTATGATTTCAACGACGAGGCGATCGCCCACGGCATCTCCTACTGGGTCAAGCTCGCCGAACAGCGCCTCGCCGCCTGACCGGCAGCAAAAAACACCTCGACCCGGATGCAGGGAACATCCGGGCCGAGGGTGGGAGGTCTATGATATCAGCTGCCGTGGATCAGTTGCAGACGCGGATCTTCTTGATGTAGACGTTGCCGTAATAATCATAGGTGCGGATCTTCTTGATGAAGCAGCTCGGACGATAATCGTAGCTGTCGTAGGAGTGGTGGTAGCCACCGTAGTAGCCGCCGGCGAAGGACGGTGCGGCAAACGAAACGACGAGGGTGGCGGCAGTAGCGGCGGCGAGAAGGAAGTTGCGCATGGTCGGCTCCTATTGTTCGGGTTGTTGCTTCGGTGGATCGGTCTGTCTGTGTGGATGTGTTCGCCTCATCCAGTGACCCGACTATGCCACTGCACCCCGCGCTTCGCTGTTCCGGCCGGAACAGGGCTCTTTCTCCCGGGTTTTCCGGGTTGCGCAAAAGCGTTTGCGGATCAGCGCCATTTCTGATTAAAGGGGTCCGGAAGAGAACGTCGTTCTCATGTCCACGTAGCTCAGCAGGATAGAGCACAGGATTCCTAAAATTGGGCGTTATGGCGGGAAACTCCATAACGGATCTGCTCAAAGTCGGGGAACGCTTGCCGGAACGGCATGCCAATCCCGAGCCAAGCGCCGGAGATGATCCGGTGAAGGTGTAGAGACTGGACGGGCAGCACCTAAAGACTTCGGTCCATGGTGAAGGGACAGTCCAGACCACGAACGTCTTCGGACGGCGGCGAAAGTCGAAGTGGTATGAATCCTGGGGTCGGAGGTTCGAATCCTCTCGTGGACGCCATTTATTTTTTGTCGTTGATTGCCCTTGCGGTTTTTGAATTTTCCCCACACGAGGGATGGGAGCTTGGCGCGATTTGTTCTGTCACCGTGCGGCTGGATTTCAATCCGAGGTGGGTGCGATCACGTGTCGTGAGCATAAATTTCTGCCTACGGGGGTGCATATCCCTCCGGATCGCACATTCAATCCCGCAAACAGCCCGCAAGCCGGCATTTCAAAGAAAAAATTTTCGCGCATCGGGCCATTTTCGCCCGATCGTCAAAAAATTTAAGATTTTGTTAAAATGCAATTTCTTTTATGGGTTGCATCACGTTTGCAACGCTCTTTATGGGTGACAAATGTTTTGAATTGAGTATCAATTACAACGCTTGAGTTGTTCAAGGTTGCAAGCAAGTGTTGGAGTTCACCATGCGATCGGCGGGTCACGCTTATCCTGTTTTTCGGCATGTTTATGCCGGCAGGCGAGAGAAAAACGCAGCCCTCGGCAGACATCGTTTGCCCGGGAAAACTGTTGTTCGTACCGGAACCGGCGCGTATCCGATCGTTAAACGCGCAATCGATTTTACTTTTTCGCTTTTTTTCTTTTTCTTCTTTTCCCGTTTCTGCTTTTCATCGCTCTTCTGGTCCGCCTCGAGAGCCCAGGCCCCGCCCTGTTTTTCCAGAGGCGTTGGGGGCGGGGCGGCACGATCTTCCGGGTCATAAAGTTTCGCTCGATGCGTGCAGAAGCCTGCGACGACGGGGCGACGATCCAGGCTATGGACGGCGATCCGAGGATGACACGGATCGGTGCCTTTTTGCGCCGGACGAACATCGACGAACTTCCGCAACTCTTCAATATTCTCAGAGGCGAGATGTCTTTCGTCGGGCCGCGATGCCATCCCGTCGGCATGCTGGCGGCCAATCGGCCCTATGAAGAGATCGTGCCCGATTATCACGCCCGCCATACGGAGCGGCCGGGCCTGACGGGGCTGGCGCAGATGCGCGGCTGGCGTGGACCGGCCACCAGGCGCGACGAGGCGCGGGCACGCATAGCCTGCGATCTGCATTACATCAGGAACATGTGCTTCTGGCTCGATGCCAGGATCATGCTGGCGACGATCCGCAGCGAATTGAGCTGCAGGCGCGGCTTCTAGCAACGCAGACAAAGCGAACGCAAACAGCATCTGGTGACAACATGGCGAGAATTCTGGTAACCGGAGGCGCGGGCTTTCTGGGCGCGGCTCTCTGCGAAAAATTGCTGCGCCGCGGCGATAGCGTCATCTGCCTCGATAATTTCTGGACCGGCAGGCCGGACAATCTCCGCAGGCTCGCTACGCATCCGCGCTTTGTTTTTTTCGAACGCGACGTCTGTCGCCCCTTCGACATCGATGTGGACGAAATCTTCAATCTCGCCAGCCCCGCCTCGCCCCGGCACTATCAGGCGGATCCGGTCAACACACTGAAAACCAATGTGCTCGGCGTTCTCAACATGCTCGAACTCGCCCGCCGCACCGGCGCGAAATTCCTGCAGGCCTCGACTTCGGAGGTTTACGGCAATCCGCACATCCATCCGCAGGCCGAACATTATTGCGGCAATGTCAGCCCCGTTGGCATCCGGGCCTGTTATGACGAGGGCAAACGCGCGGCGGAAACCGCAATCTACGATTATCGCCGCCAATACGGCCTCAATGTCCGGGTGGCGAGGATCTTCAATACCTACGGGCCGGGCATGGATGTCGCCGATGGCCGCGTCGTTGCCAATTTCATCGTCCAGGCCTTGCGCGGCGGCGACATCACCATCTATGGCGACGGCCGGCAGACGCGTTCCTTCTGCTACCGCGACGACCTGCTGGAGGGTCTTGTGCGCCTGATGGACGCGCCGGATGACGTGACGTTTCCGGTCAACATCGGCAACCCGCAGGAATTCACCGTCCGGCAGCTGGCGGATCTGGTGTTGGAGGCGACCGGCTCACGCTCGAACATGATCCATATGCCGCTGCCGAGCGACGATCCGTTGCAGCGCTGCCCCGATATCACGCTTGCCCGCACACGGCTGAACTGGTTGCCCCGCATCGCTTTGCGCGAAGGCTTGCGCCGAACCATCGGCTATTTCGAGGAACAGTTGAAGCCGGCGGCAGCGGCATGATTTTCCCAAACCAACGGGGCGGGCCTTGGGGGCAGATGTCATGAGTGTCGCGCTTGTCACCGGCGCCGGCGGGTTGGTCGGTTCGGAAATGGTGGAGTTCCTGGTCGCGCAGGATATGGACGTGGTCGGCATAGACAATGACATGCGCGCCCATTTTTTCGGAGACGAAGCCTCCACCCGCTGGCGTATCGCGGAGCTTGGCCAACGCCATCGACGGTTCCGGCATGAGACGATCGACATGCGCGATGGCGAGGGGCTGCAGCGGCTTTGTGCATCGCTGGGCAACAATCTTGGCGTCGTCGTGCATGCCGCCGCCCAGCCCTCGCACGATTGGGCCGCCCGCGAACCTTTCACCGATTTCGGCATCAATGCGGTCGGCACCCTGAACCTGCTGGAAGCGGTTCGCCGCCACGCGCCAAAAGCCGCCTTCGTGTTTCTGTCCACCAACAAGGTTTATGGCGACCGGCCCAACCAGCTGCCGCTTGAGGAGAAAGAAACGCGCTGGGAGATCCGTGGCGACCATGCGTTTTTCGCCCATGGCATCGACGAAAGCATGAGCATCGACCAATGCACCCACAGCCTGTTCGGCGCCTCGAAACTGTCCGCCGACATCCTCGTGCAGGAATATGGGCGCTATTTCGGCATGAACACCGGGTGTTTCCGCGGCGGCTGCCTGACGGGCGGCGGGCATTCCGGCTCGGAGCAGCATGGTTTTCTCGCCTATCTGATGAAATGCGCCGCGACGGGCAGCCCCTACCGGATCTACGGCTACAAGGGAAAGCAGGTGCGCGACAACCTGCATGCGCGCGACCTGATCAAGGCGCTCTGGTGTTTCGTATCCGCTCCCAAACCCGGCCGCGTCTACAATATCGGCGGCGGCCGGCGGACCAGTTGTTCGGTCGTGGAAGCGATTGCGCTCTGCGAGCAGATCACTGGCCGGCCGCTAAAAGCCTCCTACGAGGCTGAGAACCGGATCGGCGATCATATCTGGTGGATCAGCGACATCTCAGCTTTCTGCCGTGACTATCCCGATTTCCACGCCGATTACGACCTGGCCGCCATGCTGCGGGACATCTACGAGACCGGCCTGCCGCGCTGGACGAGGCAGGCATGATCGATCGCGACAGGAAAAGCGTTCTCGGCATCGGGATCAGCGTCGTCGATTATGAGGGCGTGGTCACCGCCGTGATCGATGCGGCGCGGCGCCGCAGGCCACTCGGCGTTTCGGCGCTTGCCGTGCACGGCGTCATGACCGGCGCCCTCGATCCGGAGCAGAAATACCGGCTGAACGCCCTCGATATCCTCACGCCCGACGGCCAACCGGTACGCTGGGCCCTACGCCTGCTGCACGGGCAACGATTGCCGGATCGCGTCTACGGCCCGGAACTGGCGGCGCGCCTGTGCGCCGCTGCCGAACGGGAAGGATTGTCGGTCTTCCTCTATGGCAGCCGGCAGTCGGTTGTGGATGCCTGGGCGGCCAATCTTCGCCGGACGCATCCCGACCTGCGTATCGCCGGCATCGCGCCGTCGCAATTCCGCGCGCTGACGGCGGAGGAAAACATGTGCATGGTAGAGCGGATCAGGGCATCGGGCGCCGATATGGTTTTTGTCGGCCTCGGCTGCCCACGGCAGGAGGTCTATGTCTTCGAAAACCGGCAGGCGCTCTCCCTGCCCTTGATCGCTGTCGGCGCCGCTTTCGATTTCCACGCCGGCCTGCTGCCGCAGGCGCCGAAATGGATGCAGGATCGCGGCCTGGAATGGGTCTTCCGGCTACGGCACGAGCCACGACGCCTCTGGCGACGCTATCTGTATCTCAATCCGCTCTATCTGTGGTTTGTGGCGCGACAGGGACTGGGCCTCGACAAGGCACGGCATGGGAACGCCAGGCAACCGGCTGCCGCGAAACGGCTCGGCTAGGCGGTGGCGGCGATGCGGCAACAAACCGGCGATTTTTCCGTCATCATTCCCTGGCACCGCGGTTTCGACCGGCTGCGCCGCGCCGTCCTCAGCGTCGAGCGGCAAAACCATGCGGCATCCGAAATCATCATCGTCTGCAATGGTTCCGCTTTCGCTGAAGCGGACCGGGTTCGAAGAGAATTCCGCGGCAACAACGTGAAGGTCATCGGCCTGCCGAAAGCCAATGCCAATGCGGCCCGCAACGCCGGTATCCACGCGGCGACGGCCCGATATTGCGCCCTCCTCGATTGCGACGACGAATATCTGTCGGCAATGCTGGAGCAGGCCGCTGGCCATCTTGCGCGGTTTCCGAAGAGCATCGTTTCGACGGCCGGCCTTCGCCAGCGCGCCTCCGGCGCCCGCTGGGTTTTTCCGCGACGGGCCATGAAAGCAGAGGAGGATGTTGCCTCCTTCTTCATGACCGACGGCAATTTCCTGCTCACTTCATCGCTGGCTATGCAAACCACAACGGCCACCGAATTGTTGTTCGACCCGGACATCGAAAAATTCCAGGATCTCGATTTCCTGATGCGGGCGGAAAAGCAGGGATATCGGATCGATGTCCTGCTGCAGCCGGGATACATCTATCACGACGAGGAGAAGGAAGGCCGTCTATCGCATGATATCGATTTTTCCCGCCATGCGGCCTGGGCCGATCGAAACGTCCTTCTGACACCCAAGGCGCGCGCCGCCTTTCTGGCCCGCGCCGTTGCCCAGCATGACCTGCCGGCCAACCTGTGCCGGAACCTGCTGTTGATATGGCAGGGATACCGGATCGGGCACATTCCGTTGGTGCAAAGCATGGCCATGACCGCAAGGCACCTGCTGCCACATCGGCTCCGGACGCCGCTCTTCGAGCTTTTTCTCGCCCACCTGCGGAGATGAGATGGAACCGCGAAAGGATAACACCTTTACTGGTCCATGGTTCTGCAGCGGTGCAGGTCTCCTGTCCGGCCATCCGAGCCCGCCAGCGAGATGGCCGGAGACCCGCGATGCATCGCCATGAATGCATCGCGACTTTTCGAAACCGCCGTCGTCCTGGCCCTGATCGTTTCGACCGGCACCTTCGCACCGAGCCAGCAGACGCCGGCCGGCATGGCGACCGAAAGCGGTTTCCTCAACCAGTCGCTGCTGTTGTCCACCTTTGCAGCGGTCATCGGTCTCGGCCTGCTCGGGCGAGGCATCGCCTTTCGCGGCACGCTGTCAGAATGGCTGGTCGGCCTCATTCTCTTCTGGTCCGCACTTTCGGTTTTCTGGTCGGTTCGCCCGGAGGCAACGGCGGTGCGAAGCTTTGCACTGATGCTGACGGTGCTCGTCGCCGCCTTCGCCGTCCAGAATGTCGGCCGGCGCGGTTTCATCACCCTTGCCGGCCGCGCCATACTGATCGTGCTGGCGATCAATATCTTCGTGGTCTTTTTCCTGCCGCAGGTCGGCATTGCCGGCTTTCCGACGGAAGGCGCCTGGCGTGGCCTCTTTAACCAGAAGAACGTGCTCGGCCGCATCGCCCTGATCGGCCTCCTCATCGGCCTCTTCCGCGGATTTTCGCCGATCCGCCGCGAGCGGGTGGAAGGCGTGATGCTCCTGTCCTTGTCCGCCGCCGCCGTCATCGGAACCCGTTCGGCAACGGCCGTTATCGTCGTCATTCTCGCACTCGGATTTCTGGCACTGATCCTGATGTTGCGGTACGCCCGCATCGGCATCGGTATTGCAACGCTTGTCGTCTGCCTCGGCAGCATGCTCACCGCCTCCGTTACGCTGCTCTCCTTCGACGGCATGGCGATGGCTATCGGCAGAAGTACGACATTGTCGGGCCGGTTGCCGCTTTGGGACGAATTGCTGCGGATCGGCGGGGAAACACCCCTGCTCGGCATGGGATACGGCGCCTTCTGGTCGTCGGGCCACGAGGAGGTCCTCTCGCTCTGGAGCCGGCTGGGCTGGATGCCGGTGCAGGCCCACAATGGCTATATCGAGATTTTCCTGCAGCTCGGTGCCGTCGGGCTTCTCCTGGTCATGATGCTGCTCGCCGGTCTGGCCTGCTCGTCGTTTTTCCGCTTCATGCGCGATGGCGACAGCAGCCGGCTGCTCGCCTTCATTCTTTCGGTGACGATTGCCGTGCTGTCGCTGACCGAAGCGGTGCTGCTGGTGCAGAACAACATTTTCCCCATCCTCTTCGTCGCCTTGCTGCCCGGCATGCCCGCCGCCGCCGACGAACGCCTGCCGCGGCAGGAGGAAACGCTTGAAGATCCTGTTCCTGTATAGAAACCTGGCGCTCGGCGGCGTGCAGGCCCGCATCGCGCTGCTGTCTCAAGCCCTGGCGGCGCGTGGGCACGACGTTTTCGTCGCCACCTACGGCAAGCCGCAACCGGTAGCCTGGCCGCTCGATGCCGGTGTCACGCACCTGGATCTGGGCGGAGGAAGCCTCCCCCGGCGCCTGTGGCGGCTTCACGGGCATATCGGGCGGCTCAAGCCGGATGTCGTCATCTCGGCGACGCCGCATGGTAATCTTCTGTCGCTCGGCCTGAAATTGCTCGGCCGACACCGGTTTTTCACCATCCTTTCGGAAGAGAGCGATCCGGTCGAGGAGGCCCGACATGCACACGGCATTCACAAGCTGCCATTCCTTCTCACCTCCCAGCTTTATCCCCTGGCAGACCGGATCGTGGCTGTCTCGCAGGGCGTCCGCGACCAGCTTTGCAAACAGTCCGGGATGGCGCCGAAGCGGATTTCCGTCATCTACAATCCGATATACCGAAGCGATATCGAGATGCTTGCCGGCGAGGCGGTTTCCCACCGCTGGTTCGGCGGGAATTTCAAGGTGTTTCTCGCCGCCGGGCGTTTCGTCGAGCAAAAGAATTTAGCGCTTCTGCTCGACAGTTTTGCCCGCGTCCACACGCAGATGCCGGAGGCGCGGCTGATCCTGATCGGCGACGGGCCGCTTCGCCCGCGGCTGGAACGGCAGGTCCTGGCCCTCGGCATCGGCGGCGTCGTCGACATGCCGGGTTTTCAGCAAAACCCCTTTGCCTGGTTCGCCAAGGCGGATGGTCTTGTGCTCAGCTCGCTCTGGGAGGGCTTTGGCAATGTGCTGGTCGAGGCGATGGCCTGCGGCTGCCCCGTCGTCTCTACGGACTGCCCCCATGGTCCGGCGGAGATCCTGATGGGCGGAAAATACGGCCGCCTTGCCGCGAACGGCGATGCGCAAAGCCTGTCCGCGGCGATGCTGGATACGCTGCGCAATCCCGCCGGGCGCGCAATGTTGCGGCAGCGCGCCCAGGCCTTCGACGTCGAGATGGCGGCACAAGCCTATGCTGCATTGCTGCCGAAGAAGGAGACGGAGCCGGTCGCCTGTGGCTCTATCGGGCGTAATAGGCCAGGTCGCCGCGGCTGCCCATCCGCTGCCGCCGATTGAGCACGGAGACCACGCCCGTCCCTGCCGGAGCATTTTTGCGCAGCATCGCCAGGCCACGCTTGGCAATGGTTTGCGGCGTGCTCGCCCATCTGATCACGAACACCACGACATCGGCGTGGCGCGAAAGGCAGAGCGCATCGACAACCGGTTCGACCGGCGGCGTATCGAGGACGATGCAATCGAAATGTTGCCGCGCCAGCGCCAGCAGCCGCACCATCTTGTCGCTGGTCACCAGGCTGTCGGTGGGAATGTCGCTGCGCCGGCCGCCGAGCAACACATGCAGACCCGACAACGGATCACTGACCGCAAATTCCGAAGGGATGACGGCCTGACGGTCGAGGCGCAGATAATCGAGAAAATCCTGGCGTGGTTCCCCGACATGCAGGTGTTTGCAGATGCTGGGCTTTCTAAGGTCGCAATCGATCAGCAAGGTCTTCTGCCCGGCAAGCGCGCAGGCCCGCCCGAGCGACAGCGCCACCGTCGATTTTCCCTCCCCCGCCAGCGCCGAGGTAACGAGCACGACCGCTCCGTTCCGGCCTGCGGGCTTCATGATCCCCGCGCCGGGCGGGGGCCCCCCGCTGGGCGCCCCCCCCGCGTTCCCCCCCCCCCCTTTCCCGTTCCCCTGGGGGAAAGCCCCTGCCGGGGGGGGCCCGGGGGCAAGGCCCCCTCCCGCCCCCCCTCGCCCGGTTTTTCCCGGGAAAAACCGCCGACAAAATATTCGCGCAATACCGCCGTGCCGATGGCAACCAGAAACGAGCAGGCCAGCGTCAGCCCAAGGCTCAGTGATGTGTCGGGAAAAACCGGGATGGTCGGCACGAGCGCCGCGGAGACGATGCGGCTGTCCGGCATTTGCAGGTCGGATTGCACGTCGAGTTCGCGCAGCTTTGCCAGGAGATTCTGGTATTGCGCCTGAACGATTTCGGCGGATTGCTGCATGCCGTAGAGTTCCGCAAGGCTTTCGGGAGGCAGATCGCTTTGCAGCGCATTCCGGCGAAGCTGCTGCCGCAGCGACCGGGCATGATCATCGAGATCGGCGACACGCTTCTTCAGGCCGCCGATTTCCGCTGCCGAATTATCGCGCAGCATTGCGTCGAGGCCGGCCAGATCGTTGACCAGCCTGGTACGCGCCGGCGCATTTTCAGCAAAGCCTGCGACCTTCTGGGCGAGGCTTTCACGCTGCTTGTGCAGTTGCAGCAGGGCCGGCGTGCCGAGTTCGGCAACAAGGACCGCCATATCCCCGGATGCGGCCAGCGTCGTCAGCGCGGCAAGGCGCTGCGACTGTCGCAACTGCTCCGTCCTGGCCTTTTCGAGGTCCTCCCGCAGGCGGGACAATTCCGGCTTGTCGGCCGCTTCCATGCGGGTGAAATAAACGTCGAACCGGCGTTCGTTTTCGATCATGACGGCATTGAGGGCGGCGACGCGGCCATCGATCGTATCCCGTGCCGCGACGGTGGCCGCCACCTTTGCCGCGATCTGCCGGCGAATATAGGCTTCCCCCGTGGCATTGGCGAGCGCCGCCGCCTTCTGCGGGTCCCGCGAGGTAACGCCGATCGAGATCAGATAGGTCAGGCCGTTGCGGCTGATGCTGACGGCCGAGCGCAAGCTGTCGACCGCCGCACTCATCGTCTCGTCGGCCGTCGAAGGTGGCCGCGAGAGATGCAGGAGAGCAAGCAGGCGGTCTTTCCAACCCGTGCCGCGCCCGAATTCGTCGTCGGCAATCAGGCTGTGGTCACGGATCACGTCGATCAACACCTGATCCGACCGGAGGATGCCGACTTCGCTTTCGACCCGCGCATTGTCCGCGCCGGAATTGTTATTTCCACGCTCCCGCGCCAGCAGATCCTTGCTCGTCGTATCGACCATCAGCAGCGCCGTGGCACTGTAGCGTGGCGTCAAAGTGTAGATGATACAGAGACTTACCGCCAGAATGATCGCCGCCGTGGTGAGGATCAGCTTCACCTGGCGTTGCAGCAGGCCGGTTATGCTCCTGAGATCGATTTCCGCGTCCATGGGGCGAGGCTTCCAATAATGCGTACAATTTTGAAAAACCCATAGTTGTATTGAAACGCATCCTTAATGAAAAAACAACCATATTCCGGCGGCGTGGAAAAATATCGCCGCCGACCACCGGGAAACCAGGCGATTCATCGGGAGAAGAATGGTGGGAGGAGGGTTGCGCGGTGGCAGGGATCAACGCTGTTTCGGTTGTTCCAGCGCGTGCAGGGCAGCGGCACCCAGCATTTCCGCCTGTTCCTTCGTCGCAAACTGGCCCTGGACCGGATAGGTGATGCCACGGAATTTCAGCACGAAACCCCAGCGGCCGTTGCGCAGTTGCGCCACCGTTACGGTGGAGGCTGGTTTGTCGCCGGTTGTCATGCCTGTTCTCCTGCGGATGGTCCCTTCTGCTCTAGCAGAGTGCCTTCATCTGTCAAAGGCCCCGAATGCGATCACGGTGCGGGAACGCACGCGATCCCGTCGGCATCGGTGCCGCGATAAAGATCGTAGAGCGTCGCTTCGTTGCCCTTGGCCCACCAGATGTAACGCCCGCCGGCATATTTCGCCCCCGAGCCCGAGAGGACATTGGCAGCAACGACAAAATCGTCGCCGATGGTCAGCCGGGCGATGGAGACCGGCCCGGCATTGATGTACTCCGCATCGACGGTCTTGTCGCCGCAGGTATACCGAACGGTCTGCCGGTCGACGCTTTCGGCGCCCGGCACGCGGATCGTCACATCGGCCTCCTGCGTCGGCGGCGTCAGGCGCAGCACGGACTCCGTTCCGTTCGACAGAAGGATGCTGCGGCCGTCCGCCTTCCAGATCAGCGCGCCGTTGAGCAGGCCAAGGAACTTGCCTTCCTGCTCCATGGCGGCGGGAGCGCACATCATCTTGGTCGCTGCCGGCGCACCGAAGGTGATCTTGTCCTGCTCCATCCGGAAAGCGCCGGAATACCGGTTGCAACCGGAAAAGCCCGAAAAGGTCCGGTCCGGCTTGATCTCGATCATCGCCGGGGGCGTCGGCGCCTTGGTGGGGAAATCGAGGATTTCCACCCGCCATTGGCCGGTCAGTTCGAACGGAACCG
>Ga0066256_1001325_pt1 | contig 30023 bp, 28 predicted proteins | sample ThiBio_1000_biof_FD_87107 | JGI IMG/M metagenome (GOLD analysis project Ga0066256, IMG submission 87107) | Wastewater bioreactor microbial communities from Cape Town, South Africa - Thiocy_expt_1000_biof (version 2) | ecosystem: Engineered > Bioreactor > Thiocyanate-remediating >... | reverse complement strand
GGCGAGCATGTTCATGCGGGTGGCGCGCCATATGGCGATTGCGCTGTCAGGGTTGCACGCCGCTTCGCCATGCGCGAGCGGCACGGCTCCGATCAGGAGCGAGCAGTAGTTGAACAGCCGGTACGCCCAACCGAACTTGAAGAAGGAATAGGCCAGGATCAGCACCAGGCCGAGCACCTTCACCTGGAAGGCGGCCTGCGAGGAGGGCGCGCCGAAGGGCAGGTCGGCAAGGACCGGGAGCACTTTCTCCGAGGCGCCGAGCAGCGCGAAGCAGCCGCCGAGCGCGATCAGGGAAGAGGAGGCGAAGAAGGCGGTGCCCTGCTGCAGCCCGTTCATGATGGCGGTGTCGACGATGCGGATCTCACGCTCGGCCATGGTGCGCATCCACACCTGGCGCTGCGCGTTCATGGCCGTGTTCAGCGATACGCGCCTGACCAGCTTGCCGTCGGAGGCGAGCGTGTGCAGCACCCAGACGAGGATGAAAAAGCCCAGTGCGGCGAAGTCTGCCGCCGACAGGTGAAGGGAATCGCCCATGCCATGGTTTTACCACAGGCAAGGGCCTTTCCATTTGTCGCCGAGCGCCTTGCAGGCGTCGATGTCGCTGCCGGAGCAGGCGAAGTCGGCAGATGCCGCGCCGCGATCCGCAAAACAGCGGAAACATCGTGGCGGTTTTCCTATATATGCATCGAGCCAGGAGACAGCGGCGCGTGTTCCTTTCGGTTTTCGACCTGTTCAAGATCGGCATCGGCCCATCGAGCTCGCACACGATGGGGCCCATGACGGCGGCACGCCGTTTCCTCGACGAGGTGGCCGGCGGCGACTGGCCGCGTCCGGCGGGCGTCAATGTCGATCGCATTGGCGCCAGCCTGCATGGCTCGCTCGCCTACACCGGCATAGGCCATGGGTCCGACCGCGCGGTCGTCCTCGGCCTTGCCGGCGAGACGCCGCAGACGGTCGATCCTGACCTGGCAGATGGCATCGTTGCCAGTATCACGGCCGTGAAGCGCATTTCGCCGCCCGGTCACCCTTCCTATCGCTTTGACCCTGCAAGCGACCTCGTCCTCGACCGCAAGACGCCGCTCGCTGGTCACGCCAACGGCATGGCCTTTTACGCCTACGACGCGGCCGACCGGCTGTTGCTCAAGCGCATCTACTATTCGATCGGCGGCGGCTTCGTCGTTTCCGAAGAAGAGCTGCAGCGCATGAAATCCAAGGGCTCGGTAACGACCGAAGGCAAGAAGGTGCCGTATCCCTTCAAGAATGCCGTGGAGATGCTGAAGATGGCATCCCGGAGCGGATTGTCGATCGCCGAGATGAAGCGCGTCAATGAAGAGACGCACATGCCGCGCGCCGAACTCGACGCCGGCCTCGATGCGATCTGGGGCGCCATGAAGGGCTGCATCGATCGTGGCCTGTCGCAGGACGGGATCATGCCGGGCGGCCTGAAGGTGCGCCGGCGCGCAAGACAGCTGCACGACAAATTGCAGGAACAGTGGCAGCAGAACCGGCCCAACCCGCTGCTCGCCAATGACTGGCTGTCGATCTACGCCATGGCGGTGAACGAGGAGAACGCTGCCGGCGGCCGCGTGGTGACCGCGCCGACCAATGGTGCCGCCGGGACGCTGCCGGCGGTGTTGCGCTACTGGCTGCATTTCCATCCCGAAGCCGACCAGGCGAGCATCCGCGATTTTCTGCTGACGGCCGCGGCCGTCGGCGGCATCATCAAGTCGAACGCGTCGATCTCGGGCGCCGAGGTCGGCTGCCAGGGCGAGGTGGGGTCGGCCTCGGCGATGGCGGCGGCCGGGCTCTGCGCCGTCATGGGCGGCACGCCCGAGCAGGTCGAGAACGCCGCCGAGATAGCGCTGGAACATCATCTCGGCATGACCTGCGATCCCGTCGGCGGATTGGTTCAGGTGCCCTGCATCGAACGCAACGCGCTGGGCGCCGTCAAGGCGGTCACGGCTGCTTCGCTGGCCATCAAGGGCGATGGCACTCACTTCGTGCCGCTGGACGCGGCGATCGAGACGATGCGCCAGACCGGCCTCGACATGAACGAGAAGTACAAGGAAACCAGCCTCGGCGGCCTGGCCGTCAATGTCGTGGAGTGCTGAGCCCGCGTACCGGCTGGCACTGTGGAGAAGGTCGATCAGGCGATTGACGCCTCGTCCGGTCCGACTAATTCTTCGGCGATGTCTCTCAATCTCCTAAAACTCTGCGTCGGCTGCGACAGTGTCGAGGACCTCGAGGAGTGGATAGCCTTCCGTCTCGACGAGCGGCGTCGCGCCGGGGAGCCCGCCGAACACTGGCACACCACGCGCATGGTGCCGACGCGCGGCACCGAGATCACCGATGGCGGATCGCTGTACTGGGTGATCAAGGGCAACGTGCAGTGCCGCCAATTGATCACCGAGATCCGTCCATTCGTCGATGGTGAAGGCATCGGCCGCTGCCACTTGGTCCTCGATCCGGTCGTGGTGCGAACGGACTGGCAGCCACGCCGCGCCTTTCAGGGCTGGCGATATCTCAAGCCGTCGGACGCTCCAGCCGATATCGGCAAGGGAAATTCCGCGCTGTTCGAAATGCCGCCGAAGCTGAGGCGAGAGCTGGCGGACCTCGGTCTGCTTTAGAGCCCACGCGACAGGCTGTGCACGGCGCTGGTCCAAAGGCCGCCCGGCGGCCAGGACTTGCCAAGCTGGCCGTGACGCCACATCTTCAACCAACGGGCGGCAACGACGCCGCTCGCCAGGAGCCGGAGCTGAGACCGGCTGGCAGCCCTGCGGCCTGGGCTTCGCTGTGGCCATGATTCCGGCACAGATGCGGAATTTCATAAGGCAGGGTTTTTTGCCGGGCGGCGGACCATGATGGGCGTTCTGATCGTCGTCGCTTTTTTGCTGTTGGTGCTGCTTGGCGCGCTTGCGCTGTTCCTGCGCGCCGACCCGGCCGGGCTTGCCGACACGACAAGGTCGCTCGGCCCCGTGTTGCTGGGGCTTGCCGGTTTCAGTGTGCTTGCGGTGGGGCGTGTCGGGCTCGGCGGCGCCATGCTGGCCGGAGCGGCGGTCTGGTATGGCGTTTCACGCGCCGGGCGAAAGGCGACGGCCAGGCAACGCGGCATGCGTTCGATGGTCAGGACCGCCGCGCTGGAAATGGAACTCGACCACGATACCGGCGCCCTCGAGGGGCTGGTGCTGGCCGGTCGGGATGACGGCAGGGCGCTTGGCGCCATGGGCCTTGTCGAACTGCGCCGGCTTTACAGCGAACTCTCCAGTGATCCGGAGAGCCGCCAACTGCTAGAGACGTATCTTGACGGCCGGTTTCCCGTCTGGCGCAAAGACGCTGAGGCGAATGGCGGCATAGGGCTGCGTGTTGCGCCAAGTCCTGGCGCCATGACTAAGGAGGAGGCCTACAAGGTCCTTGGTCTTGAAGCGGGGGCCGCCGCGGCGGATGTCCGCAAGGCGCACCGCCGCCTGATTCAGCGCCTGCACCCCGGCGTCGGCAGCTCGTCTTTCCTGGCGGCGCGCATCAACGAAGCCAAGGACGTCTTGCTCTCCAATCACAACTAGTCTCCTTTGACGCAATATTTTTCCGGGAGATGAGGCTGCGCGCGTCCTATTGCTGGACGGCGTAACATTCGATCCGCTTCTTCTTCAAAGCCGTGCAGGCGCTCCAGGCGGCCGTCTTCGAGTCGAAGCCACCGAAGCGCGCGCGGTAGTAGGTGACGCCGCCCTTCTCGAAAGCGACGGTGAAGCCGGAGGCATCGGCCAGGGCGCCGGGCGCCTGCTTGCTCGTCTTGTCGAGGAAGGCCTGCGCCTCGGACTTACTGGGCGACGAGGCGACCTGGATCGCCCAGCCGGACGGAAGCGACGCGGTCTTGACCGGGTCGACGGTCTGCGCCGGCTCGGCATAGGCGGCCACCGCCTGGGTGCTGGCGGCCTGCGGCGCCGCGGCGACAGCAACGGTCTTCACCTTCTTGGTCTCGACGACGGGAGCGGTCTCCGCGACGACGGGCGACTGGTCGTCGGCAGCATCGGACTGATCGTCGTCCGCCGACGCGACCTGGGCCTCAGCCACAGGCTTTTCGTCAGGCGTTGGGGCGTCATGCTTGGGCAGGAGGACCTTGGCCAGGGCCGAGATCGGGTTGCCGCCCGTCGCCTTGGCGATCAGCACGCCACCACCACGGGTCGAAGCCTTCGGCATGTAGGTGGTGATCAGATGCGCCATCTGGTTGTCGCGGCTGCCGCCCGACGTGCCGCCCATGACGACGGCGACGATGCGGCGGTCGCCATCGGCCACCGAGGAGACGAGGTTGAAGCCGGAGAGGCGCGTGTAGCCGGTCTTGATGCCGTCGACACCCTTGATGCGTCCCAGCAGGCGGTTATGGCCGTTGATGCGCTGGCGTCCGTACAAGAACGAGCGCTGCGAGAAATAACCGTAATACTGCGGGAAGTGCTCGCGCAGCGCGATGCCGAGGGTGGCCATGTCGCGCGCGGTCGTGAACTGGCCGGTGTCGGGCAGGCCGTTGGCATTGCGGAAGACCGTGCCGTTCATGCCGAGCTGACGCGCCTTGGCGGTCATCATGCGGGCGAAGTTGGTTTCGTTGCCGCCGATGAATTCACCCAGCGCGGTAGCCGAGTCGTTCGCCGACTTGGTGACCATCGACAGGATGGCGGTCTCGACGGTGACCGAGCCACCCGGGCGGACACCGAGCTTCGTCGGCGGCTCGGCGGAGGCCTTGGCAGAGAACGGAACCTGGCTGTTCTTGCTGAACTTGCCTTTGGCGAGGGCTTCGAAGGTCAGGTAGAGCGTCATCATCTTGGTGAGGGACGCGGGATAACGGCGTCCGTCGGCTTCCGACGAATACAGAACCTTGCCGGTCTTAGCGTCGACGACGATGGCCGACTGCCGCGCCGCCCAGGAGGATGCGCCACCGGCGACGACAAACGTCATAGCCAGCGCAAGGATCATCATCTTTCTGAGAGGGGACACGGATCTGGAAATGATGCCCGACAACGCCTGACGCACTGGTATGTCCTTTGAGTTTCTTGTTGCGAGGGGGCGGCAAAGGGAGCCCCTGACCTCGCTTTCGGACAAGCTATCGGCCCAGCGTTACCAATCCGTTTATGGTAACCGCCGCGTTCACCAATTTCGTCGAGCTTGAGCCTTGCTTTATTCGAATCTTAGCGATTGACCGCCAGCGAAGGCCCGGAAAGGGCTGAAGATTGACTTTTGTGCATTGCACAATATATAAAGAGTGCATTGCACAACGGCGCCTCGACGGGGCGCAAGGAACGTTCAAGGGAAGGCGCAGGACATGACCCAGACCTATGAGGATTTCAGCAAGTACGGCAAGGAGTTCGCCGACACCGGCCTGAAGAGCTTCGCTTCGATCTCAAAAGGTGCGCAGGCGATCGCCACCGAGGCCAGCGACTACACCAAGAAGAGCTTCGAAGCCGGCGCCGCCGCTTTCGAGAAGCTGTTCGCCGCCAAGTCCTTCGACAAGGCGGTCGAGATTCAGACGGATTACGCCAAGCAGTCCTACGAGGCTTTCGTGGCCGAGGCGACCAAGATCGGTGACCTTTACGCCGAGCTCGCGAAGGAGGCCTACAAGCCGTTCGAATCGATCGTCGCCAAGGCGAAGTAATTTCGCCGGCATATTTCAGGATACGGCCAGTCGGTCGTCCTTCAGGACCCGGTCGCGGATGCGCGGCCGGGTTTTTTCATGTCCGCGCGACACCGGGCGCCTAAGCGCCTTCACGATTGCGAAAATCGGCAACCTTTGGCCACCTAGCCATATTGTCAGCTAAACAGAAGGGCTTAAAATCGTCCATCGAACACCTACATGTCGAGCTCGCATGGGGATTCGAAAGAGGCTGAAATAAGTGACGATCGGCTTGACTGCCACGAGGTCAGTGGCGCGGATGCAGAATGGCGGCGGTGACGGCAATGAGGCCGGCCGCGGGACAGCCGTCATCACGCGCACGAAAACCAAGACCAAGAAGCCCAGCCTCTACCGGGTTCTCATCCTCAACGACGACTACACGCCCATGGAATTCGTGGTCCATGTGCTGGAGCGTTTTTTCCAAAAAGACCGTGAAGCCGCCACACGCATAATGCGCCAGGCCCCCCATCATTGGGTAGGCGAGTGCGGGGTCTATACATTCGAGGTGGCCGAGACCAAAGTGTGCCAGGTCATGGATTTCGCCCGACAGAATCAGCATCCGCTGCAATGCGTGATGGAGAAGAAGTGAGGTAACATGCCGGCTTTCTCCCAAGGCCTGGAAAAGGCGCTTCATCAAGCGCTGACGTTCGCCAATGAGCGGCACCATGAATACGCAACCCTCGAGCACCTGCTGCTTGCGCTTATCGACGATACCGAGGCGGCCGCCGTCATGCGCGCCTGCAACGTCGATCTCGACGAGCTGAAGCATACGGTCCTCACCTACATCGACACCGAGCTGGACAATCTCGTCACCGGTTATGACGAGGATTCCAAGCCGACCGCCGGCTTCCAGCGCGTCATCCAGCGCGCGGTCATCCATGTGCAGTCATCCGGCCGCGAGGAAGTGTCCGGCGCCAACGTGCTCGTCGCTATCTTCGCCGAGCGCGAGAGCCACGCCGCCTATTTCCTGCAGGAACAGCAGATGACCCGCTACGACGCGGTCAACTACATCTCGCACGGCATCGCCAAGCGGCCCGGCGCCTCGGAGAATCGCACGCCGCGTGGCGCCGATGACGAGCAGAACGGCCAGGGCAGCGCCGAGCCGCAGGAAGACGGCGGCAAGAAGAAGCAGCAGGACGCGCTGACGGCCTATTGCGTCAACCTGACCAACAAGGCCCGGGCCGGCAAGATCGATCCGCTGATCGGCCGGGATTCCGAGATCAACCGCACCATCCAGGTGCTGTGCCGCCGTTCCAAGAACAACCCGCTCTATGTGGGTGATCCCGGCGTCGGCAAGACGGCGATTGCAGAAGGCCTGGCCAAGCGCATCGTCGAGGGCGACGTTCCCGAAGTGCTGCAGGATGCCACCATCTTCGCGCTCGACATGGGCACGCTGCTGGCCGGCACGCGTTATCGTGGCGACTTCGAGGAGCGGCTGAAGCAGGTCGTGAAGGAGCTCGAGGACTATCCGGGCGCGGTGTTGTTCATCGACGAGATCCACACCGTCATCGGAGCGGGCGCCACTTCGGGCGGCGCCATGGATGCGTCCAACCTGTTGAAGCCGGCGCTTTCGTCGGGTGCGATCCGCTGCATCGGCTCGACCACCTACAAGGAGTTCCGCCAGTTCTTCGAGAAGGACCGTGCCCTGGTGCGGCGCTTCCAGAAGATCGACGTCAACGAGCCGACCATCGAGGACGCCATCGAGATCATGAAGGGGTTGAAGCCCTATTTCGAGGAGTTCCACAAGGTCCGCTACACGACGGAGGCGATCCAGGCTTCGGTCGAGCTCTCGGCCCGCTACATCAACGACCGCAAGCTGCCCGACAAGGCGATCGACGTGATCGACGAGACCGGCGCCTCGCAGATGCTGGTGCCGGAGGCCAAGCGCAAGAAGACCATCGGCATCAAGGAGATCGAGGCGACGATCGCCACCATGGCGCGTATCCCGCCGAAGACGGTTTCGGCCGACGACGAGAAGGTTCTGGCCGGCCTCGAGGTCGAGCTGAAGCGCGTCGTCTATGGCCAGGATGCCGCGATCACCGCGCTGACCTCGGCCATCAAGCTGGCGCGCGCCGGCCTGCGCGAACCGGAGAAGCCGATCGGCTCCTACCTGTTCTCGGGTCCGACCGGCGTCGGCAAGACGGAAGTGGCCAAGCAGCTCGCCGCCTCGCTCGGAGTGGAACTGATCCGCTTCGACATGTCGGAGTACATGGAACGTCACACCGTCTCGCGGCTGATCGGCGCGCCTCCCGGCTATGTCGGCTTCGACCAGGGCGGTCTCCTGACCGACGGCGTCGACCAGCATCCGCATTGCGTGCTGCTGCTCGATGAAGTCGAGAAGGCGCATCCGGACCTGTTCAACATCCTGTTGCAGGTGATGGATCACGGCAAGTTGACCGATCACAACGGCAAGCAGATCGACTTCCGCAATGTCATCCTGATCATGACGACGAATGCGGGCGCCTCGGATGCGCAGCGCGCGGCGATCGGCTTCGGGTCGACCAAGCGCGAAGGCGACGATGTCGAGGCGATCAACCGGTTGTTCACGCCGGAATTCCGCAACCGCCTCGATGCCATCATCCCGTTCGGCTCGCTGCCGGTGCCGGTCATCCACCAGGTGGTGCAGAAGTTCGTCATGCAACTGGAAGCGCAGCTTTCCGAGCGTGGCGTCACCTTCGACCTGGCGCCCGAGGCGATCGCCTGGCTGGCCGACAAGGGTTATGACGAGCGCATGGGCGCGCGTCCGCTCGGTCGCGTCATCCAGGAGCACATCAAGAAGCCGCTGGCCGATGAGGTGCTGTTTGGCAAGCTGAAGAAGGGCGGCACGGTGCGCGTCACCGTCGAGAAGAAGGAGACCGGCGAGACCGGCCTGAAGCTCGAGTCGCTCGCCGACGAAACGCCGGTGAAGCCCAAGAAGGAAGAGCCGGAAGACACGCCGAAGGCGCGCAAGGCGGCGGCCAAGAAGCCGGCGGCCAAGAAGGCAGTGGCGAAAAAGCCCGAGCCCAAGGGCAAGGATGGCGGCAAGCGCAGCCTGGTGCCGCAACTGCCTCGCAAGGGCTGACGCCCATCCATCGATCGAGAAGCCCCGGAAACGGGGCTTTTCTTTTTGGGGGCGGCTGAATTCGGTCGGACCGTCGAAGCCGTCCAACCTCCGTGGCCGGAACGCGAATTGTCCGGAGATGAACGCGGCCGGCCCAGGCCGGCGCCCCCTGAAGCGTGACTTTGTCCAGTATCAGCCAGCCAGCGCAGCACGTATCTTGCTGGCGTTTTCGGCCAGCACTTCGGGCTTTTCCATCTGCCCGGTGTGCGGCTTCAGCGGCACGCCCTCGAAGCGCGGGATGATGTGGACATGCAGGTGGAAGACCACCTGGCCGCCGGCCGGCTCGTTGTACTGCTGGATGGTGACGCCGTCGGCGCGAAAGGCCTTCACCGCGACGGGCGCCAGCTTGCGCACGGTGCGGTAGACGGCGGCGTGCGTCTCCTCGTCGACGTCGAGCACGTTGCGCACCGGCTTCTTCGGGATCACCAGCACATGACCCTCGCCGCGCGGCATGATGTCCATGAAGGCGAGCGTGTCGGCGTCCTCGTAGATCTTGTGGCACGGGATCTCGCCGCGCAGGATTTTGGCGAAGACGTTGTCGGTGTCGTAGGCGGCGGTCATGGCTTTCGCTTTCCTCGATGCGTCGGCCCTTCTTTCCGCTAGCCGCCGCAGACGTCAACCCATTCCGCGCCGGTGAGCGCGGCGAGCCGCTCGGTGCCGATGCGCACCGCCGCGTTCGTCGCGCCGGCGGCCGGCACCACCTCGGCATAGGCGCGCAGCGAGACGTCGCAATAGACCGGCAGCGGCGAGGGCAGGCCGAACGGGCAGACGCCGCCGACCGGATGGCTGGTGACGGCGACGACCTGCCCGGCGTCGAGCATGCGCGGCTTGCCGCCGAAGCGGTCCTTGAACTTGCGGTTGTCGAGCCGCGCCGTGCCGGCGGTCACGAGCAGCAGCGTCGTCTCGCCGACCCGCAGGCAGATCGTCTTGGCGATCTGCCCCGGCTCGACACCATGCGCCTCCGCGGCAAGCGCCACCGTCGCCGAGCTCTGCCCGGTGACGATGATGTCGATGTCGGACGCGTTGGCGGCGAAGAAGGCGCGGACGGAGGAGAGGGACATGACGGAGCCTCGGCAGTCGGCAGTCGGCAGTCGGCAATCGGAACAGAGCGAATAGCGTAGCGAGTAGCGATTTGAGAGTAATGCGGCAAGCTCTGCACCGACTGCCGATTGCCGACTGCCTACTGCCCCTTTTTGAACGGCCCGTGCTCCGCCAGGTATTCGCCCATCGCGGCGACGTCGCGGCGTTCGCGCACGAGGTAGTCCTCCACCGCGCGGCGCAGGCCGGGGTGGGCGATGTAGTGGGCGGAGTGGGTGGTGACGGGCATGTAGCCGCGCGCGAGCTTGTGCTCGCCCTGCGCGCCGGCCTCGACCGTCCTCAGCCCGCGCGCGATCGCGAAGTCGATGGCCTGGTGATAACAGACCTCGAAATGCAGGAAGGGGTGGTCCTCGACGCAGCCCCAGTGGCGGCCGTAGAGCGTGTCCGAGCCGATGAAGTTGATCGCGCCGGCGACGTAGCGGCCGCCGCGCCGCGCCATGACGAGCAGCACGTCGTCGGCCATGCGCTCGCCGATCAGCGAGTAGAACTTGCGGTTCAGGTAGGGCCGGCCCCATTTGCGGCCGCCCGTGTCCATGTAGAAGGAGAAGAAGTCGTCCCAGACGGCTTCGGTCAGGTCGGCGCCGGTCAGCCAGTCGATCTCGATGCCGTTCTCGATTGCCGCGCGGCGCTCCTTGCGCAAGGCCTTGCGCTTGCGCGAGGCGAGGCCGTCGAGGAAGTCGTCGTAGCTGCCGTAGCCTTCGTTGTGGAAGTGGAACTGCTGGTCGGTGCGGTGGAGGAAGCCGCGCCCTTCCAGCAGGTTCGCCTCGTCTTCCGGCGCGAAGGTGACGTGGGCGGAGGAAGCGCCGATCTCGCCGCACAGGCTCTTCAGCCCCTCGGCGAGCGTCGTGCGGACCGCGGCCGGATCGGCGCCGGCGCGGACGAGCAGGCGCGGGCCGGTGGCCGGCGTGAAGGGGACCGAGGCCTGCAGCTTCGGATAGTAGCGGCCGCCGGCGCGCTCGAAGGCGTCGGCCCAGCCGTGGTCGAAGACGTATTCGCCCTGGCTGTGCGATTTCAGGTAGCAGAAGGCAGCCCCCAGCAGCGCGCCGCCGGGCGCCTCCAGCCGCAAATGCTGCGGCAGCCAGCCGGTCTTGCGCGCGGCGCAGCCGCTGTCCTCCAGCGCCGACAGGAAGGCGTGCGAAACGAAGGGGTTGTAGGGCAGGGGGCCGTCCCTCGCGGCGCCCGCGAGGCCGGCCCATTCGGCGGGCGCGAAGGCGTCCATGCCGCCCGCCGCCCGCAGCACGGCCTCGCCGCCGGCTGGTCCTGCGCCGCTGTCTGCCCGATGGTCCATGCCGCTCCCGCGCCGGCGCGGCTTGAGCCGCGCGTCATGCCGAGTAGATACGGCGTGGCCGGGCTATTGCAAGGCCGCCTACGCCTGCGCCGGTCCCTTCTCGGGATCGAAACCCTCGAAGGTGATCTGGTCGGCGTAGCGGCGGGTGATGTCGAGGCCCCACTGGTCGCGGACGGTCCAGGTGATGACCGGCATGGCGAGCTTTTCGCGCACCGTCCCGACGAAGCGGTTTGGCAGGTCCATCAGGCCGAAGGAGACGAAGGCGATCGGATGCGCGAGCATGGAGAAGTGTGCCTCAAGGTCGGCCGCCGTGCGGCCCGACGCGGTGAGGCCGCCCGGTATGCCCGGCGCCTCGATGTCGAAGCGGCGCACCAGCCAGTGGTCGAAGGACATGATCGCGGCCTTGCCCGAATAGGCGCGCAGGCATTCGGCGACGCGCGCGACCAGGCCTTCGTCCTTGCCCTCGATGCCCTTGAGCTCGATCACGACCGGCACCCGCCCGCCGATGCGGGCGAGCATCTCGGCCAGCGTCGGCACGTGGTCGGCGGTGCCGCCGACCCGCATCTGCGCCAGCTCGGCGGCGGTGACGTCGAAGACGTTGCCCTTGCGGCCGGTCAGCCGCTCCAGCTCGCCGTCGTGGAAGACGACGGGCACGCCGTCGGCCGACAGGTGCACGTCGCATTCGATGGCGAAGCCGCGGGACGCCGCGGCCTCGAACGCCGACAGCGTGTTTTCCCAGCGCGCGCGGTTGAGGTCATGGTAGCCGCGATGGGCGATCGGCCGCGCGGTCAGCCAGGAAATGTCGGTCATGGGACGGCCTCAGGCGAGCTCGACGATCGCCTCGACCTCGACCGGTGCATTGAGCGGCAGCGAGGCCATGCCGACGGCCGAGCGGGCGTGGCGGCCGCGGTCGCCGAGCACCTGGACGAGGAAGTCGGAGGCGCCGTTGGCGACGAGGTGCTGCTCGGTGAAGCCGGGCGCGGAGGCGACGAAGGCGGTGATCTTGACGAAGCGGGCGATCTTCTCGAGGTCGCCGGCGGCCGCCTTCACCTGGGCCAGGATGTTGATGGCGCACTGGCGCGCGGCCTGCTGGCCGGCGGCGACGTCGAGGTCGCGCCCGACCAGGCCGGTCGAGATCAGCTTGCCGCCGCCGAGCGGGAGCTGGCCCGCCGTGAACAGCAGCTTGCCGGTCGCCATGAACGGCAGGTAGCTGGCGGCGGGCGCCGCCGGGGCCGGCAGCTCGACACCCATCTGTGCCAGCTTCTGCTCGATCGTCTGTGCCATGATGTCCATTCTCCTGTGCTTAACCTGTTCCGGCTATGAAAACGGACAAAAGGGTTTCGCCTCGCTTCCGCCACCGATTGCGATATTGTGGTACACGCGGCGGTCGCGCCGCCCAAGCCTCCAGCGGAGAATTTTTGCATGCGCCCCGCGCGCCGAACCGGCCTCGCCCTCGCTGCCGTCATCGCGGCCTTCACGCTGCCCGCGCAGGCGGCCGCGCTGCTCGCTCCGCACCGCGCGGTCTACGACCTGTCGCTCGACGGGGCGACCGACGATTCGGACATCACCGGCGCGGCCGGGCGCATCGTCTACGAGTTCGACGGCTCGGCCTGCGACGGCTACACGACGAAGTTCCGCATGGTCACCCAGCTCGACACGGAGGAGGCCTCGCGGCTGTCCGACCTGCAGACGTCGAGCTTCGAGGACGGCGACGGCAAGAGCTTCAGCTTCATCTCGAAGAGCTATATCGACCAGAACCTCGACAAGGAGGTGAAGGGCGTCGCGACGCGCGGCCGCACCGAGACGACCGTCCAGATCGACAAGCCGAAGCCGCGCACCGTGGCGCTGGAGGCGACCCAGTTCCCGACCCAGCACACGCTGGAGATGATCGAGAAGGCGAAGGAGGGCGTCCGCTTCTACCAGACGACGCTGTTCGACGCCTCCGAAGACGCCGACAAGGCGACGATGACCACGGTCGTCATCGGCGACGAGCGCAAGACCGCGGCGGACGACCCGGAGCGGGCGGCGATGGGCAAGCTGGCGGACGATTCCTACTGGCCTGTGCAGATCGCCTATTACGACCTGTCGGACGGCGACGGCGACGAGACGCCCAACTACCGCATCTCCTTCAAGCTGCACGCCAACGGCATCACCCACGGGCTCGCCATGGACTATGGCGACTTCTCGATGACCGGCCGGCTGGTGAGGCTCGACCTGTTCGACCACGCCGCCGAGGGCTGCGGCCACTAGCGGTGGGCGAGACGGCCCTGAAATCCGTCGTCCCGATCCTGTTCGTCCGCGACGTCCCGGCGAGCGCCGCCTTCTACAGGGAGAGGCTGGGGTTTACCGTCGATTTCCTCTACGGCGCGCCGCCGTTCTACGGGTCGGTGTCGCGTGACGGGGCCTGCCTGCACCTGCGCTGCGTCGAGCGGCCGAACTTCGCCGAGCTCGCCGCGCGGGAGGTGTCGCTGATCCTGGCCACGGTGGAGGTTTCCGACGTGCAGGGCCTCCACGCGGAGTTTTCGGCGCGCGGCGTGGAGTTCCCGCAGGCGCCGACGCGGCAGCCCTGGGGCGGCACCGATTTCCACGTCCGCGACCCCGACGGAAACGTGATCTCCTTCGTGACCTACGGCTGACGGGCGGGCGCCCGGCGTCGAGCGGTTGCAATTTGGCGCGGCAGCCTCTATATGCGCGCCCATTCCACACACGGACTTGGTTTCCGGCCGGGAGAAATCCGGCGGCGACCGCCGGTGGCGCGAGGAAGCTCCGAAGCGTCGTTGTCCGTGGAGGCCAACCGGAAAGGAAATGAAAGATGGCTCTGCCTGACTACAGCATGCGCCAGCTCCTGGAAGCTGGTGTTCACTTCGGCCACCAGACCCACCGCTGGAACCCGAAGATGGCGCCCTACATCTACGGCGCGCGCAACAACATCCACATCATCGACCTGTCGCAGACGGTGCCGCTGCTCAACCAGGCACTGAAGCAGGTTTCCGACGTCGTCGCCCGCGGCGGCCGCGTGCTGTTCGTCGGCACCAAGCGCCAGGCTTCCGACATCGTCGCCGACGCAGCCCAGCGCTCGGCGCAGTATTACGTCAATTCGCGCTGGCTCGGCGGCATGCTGACCAACTGGAAGACGATCTCCAACTCGATCCAGCGGCTGCGCAAGCTCGACGAGCTGCTCGCCTCCGAAGGCCAGGGCTTCACCAAGAAGGAGCTGCTCAACCTGCAGCGCGAGCGCGAGAAGCTCAACCGCGCGCTGGGCGGCATCAAGGACATGGGCTCGACGCCGGACCTGATGTTCGTGATCGACACCAACAAGGAGGCGATCGCGATCCAGGAGGCCAAGCGCCTCGGCATCCCGGTCGTGGCGGTGATCGATTCCAACTGCGACCCGGACACGGTCGACTTCCCGATCCCGGGCAATGACGACGCGGCGCGCGCCATCTCGCTCTATTGCGACCTGATCGCCAAGGCCGCGCTCGACGGCATCGCCCGCCAGCAGGGCGCCATGGGCGTCGACATCGGCGCTTCCGAGGAAGCCCCGGTCGAGCCGGCCCTCGACGCCGAGGCCGGACAGGGCAAGGAGGCCTGAGCCGGCGCGCTGGCACGGGTTTTCCAAAGGTTTCGCGACCGGCGGCGCGCCTGACCTCGAAGGACAGGTGCGCCGCGCGGCGTTTTGAAGATGACGGATTGAAGAGGCACAGATGAGCATTTCAGCAGCACAGGTCAAGGAACTGCGCGAGATGACCGGCGCGGGCATGATGGACTGCAAGGCCGCGCTCGCCGAGACCAATGGCGACATGGAGGCCGCGGTCGACTGGCTGCGCAAGAAGGGCATCGCCAAGGCCGACAAGAAGGCCGGCCGCACCGCCGCCGAGGGCCTGATCGGCGTCGCCTCCGACGCGAAGAGCGCCGTGGTGGTCGAGGTCAATTCCGAGACCGACTTCGTCGCGCGCAACGACAGTTTCCAGGAGATGGTGCGCGGCATCGCCAAAGTGGCGCTCGGCACCGACGGCTCGACCGCGGCGGTCGCGGCCGCGACCTATCCGGCGACCGGCAAGTCGGTGGCCGACACGGTCAAGGACGCGGTCGGCACGATCGGCGAGAACATGAGCTTCCGCCGCTCGGCCAAGCTCACCGTGGCCTCCGGCGCGGTGGCGACCTACATCCACAACGCCGCCGCCGACAGCCTCGGCAAGATGGGCGTGCTGGTGGCGATCGAGACGACCGGCAACGCGGACGCCGCGCGCGCCTTCGCGCGCCAGGTCGCCATGCACGTCGCCGCGACCAACCCGCTCGCGCTGACGGCCGAGGAGGTCGACCCGGCGGTCGTCGCCCGCGAGAAGGACATCTTCTCCGACCAGGCGCGCCAGTCGGGCAAGCCCGAGGCGATCATCGAGAAGATGGTCGAGGGCCGGCTGCGCAAGTTCTACGAGGAAGTCGTGCTGCTGAAGCAGAACTTCGTCATCAATCCCGACCTGACGGTCGAGAAGGCGCTGAAGGACGCCGAGAAGGAGATCGGCGCGGCCGCGAAGATCACCGGCTTCGTCCGCTTCGCGCTGGGCGAGGGCATCGAGAAGGAAGCGACGGACTTCGCCGCGGAAGTCGCGGCGACGGTGAAGCGCTGACCGGCGCTGCGCGCCGGTCAAGTGAGTAGGGGGATAGGGCAATAAGGCAATAGGGGGTAACCCCGATGCCGCGCTCCTTTTCCCTATTGCCCTACTGCCTTATTGCCCTATTCCCCTCTCAGGGCGCCGCGTGACATCGCGGCGCCCTTCGTGTATCGCAACCCCCGCTATCGTGACCGGAGGCGCTGACGCATGACGAAGCCGAAATACCGACGCGTGCTGCTCAAGGCTTCCGGCGAGGCGCTGATGGGCGGACAGGGTTTCGGCATCGACGTTTCCGTGGTCGACCAGATCGCCTCAGACATCGCCGAGGCGCGCAGCCTGGGCGTCGAGGTGGGCGTCGTCATCGGCGGCGGCAACATCTTTCGCGGCGTGGCCGTCGCCTCCAAGGGCGGCGACCGGGTGACCGGCGACCACATGGGCATGCTGGCCACCGTCATCAACAGCCTCGCGCTGCGCACCTCGCTGGTGAAGCTCGGCGTCGACGCGGTGGTGCTGTCGGCGATCGCCATGCCGGAGCTGTGCGAGAGTTTTTCGCAGCGCCAGGCGACCGCCTACATGAACGCCGGCAAGGTGGTGATCTTCGCCGGCGGCACCGGCAACCCGTTCTTCACCACCGATTCGGCGGCGGCACTGCGGGCGGCCGAGATCGGCGCCGACGCGCTCTTCAAGGGCACGCAGGTGGACGGCGTCTACACCGCCGATCCCAAGAAGGACCGGACCGCGACGCGCTACGAGCGGCTGACGCACGACCAGGTGCTGCGCGACGGGCTGGCGATCATGGACACGGCCGCGATTGCGCTTGCACGCGAGAACAACATTCCGATAATCGTCTTCTCGATTCACGAAAAGGGCGGGTTCGGCGCCATCCTGCGTGGGAATGGGCGTTGCACCGTCGTTTCCGACGAGTGACGGACCCGATGCAGGCGAAGCCGCCGAGAGCCGCGGCACGCGACATGGAGGACGGGCATGAGTGAGGCGATCGACTTCAAGGACGTGCAGCGCCGGATGGACGGCGCCATCCAGTCCTACAAGCACGACCTGGCGTCGCTGCGCACCGGCCGCGCCTCGGCCAATGTGCTCGACCCGGTCCAGGTGCAGGCCTACGGCTCGCCGATGCCGATCAACCAGGTGGCGACCATCTCGGTGCCGGAGCCGCGCATGCTGTCGGTCTCGGTGTGGGACAGGGGCATGGTCGGCGCCGTCGACCGCGCCATCCGCGAATCCAATCTCGGCCTGAACCCGATCGTCGACGGCACGACGCTGCGCATCCCGCTGCCGGAGCTCAACGAGCAGCGGCGCAAGGAACTGGTCAAGATCGCCCACACCTATGCCGAAAACGCGCGCGTGGCCGCCCGCCACGTGCGCCGCGACGGGCTCGACCATATCAAGAAGTCCGAGAAGGACGGGCGGGTGAGCGAGGACGACGCGCGCCGCCATTCCGAGCGCATCCAGAAGATGACCGACGAGACGATCAAGGAGATCGATCAGCTTCTGGGCGAAAAGGAAGCGGAAATCATGCAGGTCTAGGTCGTTTCCGCTTTTCCCTGAACCGCGGAAATGATCTATCTCTTTGTTTTGATGCAGTTCCGGACGGCAAGCCGCTTCGCGCTCCGCCCGGAACCGGCACAGGCGCGCGGCCGGCGCACGCCGCGGGCGCGGCGCGCCGGATGAGGATGGCAGGGTGAAGCCCGAACACATCGCGATCATCATGGACGGCAACGGCCGCTGGGCGAAGGCGCGCGGCCTGCCGCGCAGCGCCGGCCACAGGGCCGGCGTCGAGGCGCTGCAGCGGACCGTGCGGGCGGTCGGCGACCGCGGCATCGGCTGGCTCACCGTCTACGCCTTTTCGTCGGAGAACTGGTCGCGGCCCAAGACCGAGGTCAAAGACCTGATGGGCCTGCTCAAGCTGTTCATCCGCCGCGATCTCGCCGAGCTGCACCGGAACGGCGTGCGGGTGCGGGTGATCGGCGAGCGCACCGGCCTGCAGGCCGACATCGCCGACCTTCTGCGCGAGGCCGAGACGCTGACCGCGCTCAACCGCGGCATGACGCTGGTGATCGCCTTCAACTACGGCAGCCGCGACGAGATCGTGCGTGCCGCGCGCGTCGCGGCCGAAGCGGTGCGCCGCGGCGAGATGACGCCGGGCGAGATCACCGAGGCGCTGCTCGCCTCGCATCTCGACACCGCCGGCATCCCCGATCCAGACCTCGTCATCCGCACGAGCGGCGAGCAGCGGCTGTCCAACTTCCTGCTGTGGCAGGCGGCCTATGCCGAGCTCGTCTTCACGCCGCGCTACTGGCCCGATTTCGGGCCGGACGATCTCGACGCCGCGCTCGAAACGTTCGACGCGCGCGAGCGCCGTTTCGGCGGGCTCGTCGCCCGCGACGCCTCGTGAGCGGCCCGGCCGATCCCGTCGACCCCGCCGCGCGCGCGCCGCGGCTCAGCAACCTTCAGACGCGCGTCATCTCGGCCGTCGTGCTGGCGGCGGTGGCGCTGTCGGCCACCTGGGCAGGCGGCATCTGGTTCCGGCTGCTCGCCGTGGCGATCGGCGCGGCGGTGTTCTTCGAGGGGGCGGCGATGGCAGGCCGCGTCGCCTCGATCCGCCAGCAGGCGGGATCCTGGGTGCTGGTCGGGCTGGTGCTGATGGCGCTCGCCGTCGGCATGGACGCGCAGACCGTGTTCCTCGGCGCGCTCGGCGCGGCGCTGCTGGTGTTCCTCTACGGCCGGCTCGCGGGCGAGGGGGGCTGGCTGTGGCTGGCGGTCGCCTATGCGGCGATCCCCGCGGCCGCGCTCGCCTTCCTGCGCGACGGCGACGCCGCCGGCCTGTGGGCGATCCTGTTCCTGTTCGCGGTGGTGTGGGCGACCGACATCCTCGCCTATTTCGTCGGCCGCGCGGTCGGCGGCCCGAAGCTCGCCCCTTCGATCTCGCCCGGCAAGACCTGGAGCGGGGCGATCGGCGGCGCGGCGGCGGGAACGCTGGCCGGCATCGGCGTCGCGGCGGCCGCAGCCTCGCCGGCCTCGCCCTGGCTGATCGGGCTCGCCGCGCTGCTGCTGTCGGTGCTGTCGCAGATGGGCGACCTGTTCGAATCGGGCCTGAAGCGCCGCTTCGGGGTGAAGGATTCGGGCTGGCTGATCCCCGGCCACGGCGGCGTCATGGACCGCGTCGACGGGCTTGTCGCGGCGGCGATCGCGCTTTACGTGGTGGGGGCGCTCGCGGCGGGCGCCGACATGCCGGCCCACGGCCTGTTCGGCCCGTAAGGGACGATCGCGGCGGCGCCACCGAATCGCCCGGTTTCCGGTGCGACGGTGTCGCGGCAGCAGCCGGACGACAACAGCAGGGGGCGCGGTGACCGACATCCTGACCAACATCTTCAGCACGCAGGGGCTGCTCGTCGGCACGATCATCCCGTTCCTGTGCGTGCTGACGGTCGTCGTCTTCGTGCACGAGATGGGCCACTATCTCGTCGGCCGCGCCTGCGGCATCGGCGTGCAGGCCTTCTCGATCGGCTTCGGGCCGGAGCTTGCCGGCTTCACCGACCGGCACGGCACGCGCTGGAAGCTCAGCGCCGTGCCGCTCGGCGGCTACGTCAAGTTCGTCGGCGACGTCGGCGCCACCAGCACGCCCAGCGAGGAGGAGCTCGCGGCGCTGACGCCGCAGGAGCGCAGCGTCGCCTTCCATCTCCAGCCGATCTGGAAGCGCGCGGCGACCGTATTCGCCGGCCCGGCCTTCAACTTCCTGCTGACGATCGCCGTGTTCGCGGTGATGTTCTCCGTCTACGGGCGCTTCGTGTTCGAGCCGGTGGTGGCCGAGGTCAGGCCGGGCAGCCCGGCGGCGATTGCCGGCATCATGCCCGGCGACCGCTTCGTCAGCGTCGACGGCGCCAAGGGCGAGACCTTCTCCGACGTGCAGCGGCTGGTGTCGGGCAGGGCGGGCGACGCGATCGTCTTCGTCATGCTGCGCGACGGCGGCGAGGTCCAGGTCACCGCGACGCCCGAGGTGAGCGAGCAGAAGGACGCGCTCGGCAACACCGTCAAGGTCGGGCTGATCGGCGTGGTCAACAACCAGGAGGTCGGCCAGCCGCGGCTGGTCAGCTACGGCCCGGCCGAGGCGCTGGGCCAGGCGGTGCTGGAGACCGGCCGCATCATCGAGCGGACAGGCCATTTCCTGCAGCGCTTCGCGACGGGCCGCGAGGACCGCTGCCAGCTCGGCGGGCCGGTCAAGATCGCCGAGATGTCCGGCAAGGCCGCCTCGCTCGGCTTCATGTGGCTGGTCCAGCTCGTTGCGCTGCTGTCGGTCGGCATCGGCTTCCTGAACCTGTTGCCGATCCCGCCGCTCGACGGCGGCCATCTGATGTTCTACCTCGTCGAGGCGGTCATCCGGCGGCCGGTGCCGGAACGCTTCATGGAGGCCGTCTACCGGGTGGGGATGCTGATGGTGCTCGGCTTCATGGGGTTTGTATTCTTTAACGATATCTTCGGCTGCTGAGGCCGGCGAGGGGCTTTGGTGAGGTGGCATTTACCATGAGGCCGAAAATCCGTGACGCGATTGCAACGCGGGGCCGATTAGTAAACGCAGGTTAACCAGAAGCCTTGCGTGTAGGGAAAATCCGGGTAGAAGGGTCTGGTGTTTTCTGCCGCGATATCCGGATTTCTCGCTGTGGGGACTACGAGAAAAGAAGGTTCGAAAGCCCTATGAAGGCAGCTTCGCGTTTGTTGAGCGCCGCAACTGCGGTCGCGTTCTCCGTCTGTCTGGCGGTTTCCGGGGGACTCGCAGTCCAGTTGGCCGGCGTAACCCAGGCGCATGCCGCCGTGGTCAGCCGAATCGACGTGCGCGGTAATCAGCGCGTCGATTCCGAGACGATCCGCAACTATATCGGCATCCAGCCCGGCAAGAACTTCGGCCAGGGCGACATCGACGAGGCCGTCAAGCGGCTGTTCGCGACGGGCCTGTTCGCGACCGTCAACGTCAACCAGGTTGGCGGCTCGCTGGTCGTCCAGGTCAGCGAATACGCGATCGTCAACCAGGTGCTGTTCGACGGCAACAAGAAGATCAAGGACGCGCAGCTTCGCACCACGGTGCAGATGCAGCCGCGCGGCGCCTTCTCCAACGCGGCGATGGAAGCCGACGTCGAGGCGATCAAGGCCGCCTATTCGCGCATCGGCCGCGACGACGCCTCGGTGACCGCCTCGGTCAACCAGCTCGACGGCAACCGCGTCAACGTCATCTTCCACATCAACGAAGGCGGCCGCACCAAGATCCGGTCGATCAGCTTCGTCGGCAACAGCGCCTACAGCGACGGCCGCCTGCGCGACGTGATCTCGACCAAGAAGTCGAACTTCATGTCGTTCCTGACGCGCAACGACATCTATGACGACCAGCGGCTGCGGGCCGACGAGGAGGCGCTGCGCCGCTTCTACTACAACCGTGGCTATGCCGACTTCCAGGTCGTCTCGGCCCAGGCCAACCTCGACAGCTCGACCAACGAGTACAACATCGTCATCACGGTGGACGAGGGCGACCGCTACACCTTCGGCGACATCTCGATCGACAGCACGATCCCCGAGATCGACCCGAATACGCTGAAGTCGTTCCTCGAGACCCGGTCCGGCGCCCACTACAGCGCTGAGGACGTGGAGAACTCGATCATCGCGATGACCGAGCAGCTCGCCGGGAAGGGCTACGCCTTCGCCCAGGTGACGCCGCGCGGCGACCGCAACTTCTCCAACCACACGATCTCGGTCCTCTACACGATCGACCAGGGTCCGCGCGCCTACATCCAGCGCATCGAGATCCGCGGCAACACCCGCACCCGCGACTACGTGATCCGCCGCGAGTTCGACCTGTCGGAAGGCGACGCCTTCAACCAGGTGCTGATCCAGCGCGCCAAGAAGCGGCTCGAGGCGCTCGACTTCTTCGAGTCGGTCAACATCTCGACCTCGGCCGGCTCCGAGCCGGACCAGGTGGTGCTGGTCGTCGACGTGGTCGAGAAGTCGACGGGCGAGCTGTCCATCGGCGCCGGCTACACCACCGGCGGCACCACCGGCACGGCGGGCTTCACGGTCGAGGGCAGCATCGGCGAGCGCAACTTCCTCGGCCGCGGCCAGTCGATCCGGCTGTCGGTCGCCGGCGGCGCCAGCTCGCGCGACTACATGATCTCCTTCACCGAGCCCTATTTCCTCGGGCGCCGGATCTCGGCGGGCTTCGACATCTACCGCCAGACGCGCACCTACAACACCTACTACAACAGCGAGGTGACGGGCGGCACGATCCGCTTCGGGCTGCCGCTGACGCAGGCCCTGACCGCGCAGATCGCCTACAACCTGACGTCGGAAACCTACAATTTCACGACGGACGGAACGGCCAGGGGCTGCCCCGCGGCGCCGACGGTGGCCGGTTGCTGGGTCGCTCCGCAGGTCCAGGCCGCGATCGGCACCGGCAACTGGTGGAAGTCCTCGGTGAGCGGTTCGTTGATCTACAACACGATCGACAACATGAAGAACCCGCACGAGGGCCTCTATTCGATCTTCACGACCGAAGTCGCCGGCCTCGGCGGCAACGCGAAGTTCGTCAAGCTGACCGGTCGCGCGAGCTACTACCGCACGCTGTCCGACGAGGCCGACATCGTCGCCCTGGCGGCGATCGGCGGCGGCCACGTCATGCCGATCGGTGCCGGCGGCCTGCGCGTGTTCGACATGTTCCAGTCGAACGACCGCATCATCCGCGGCTTCGCCTACAACGGCATCGGCCCGGTCGACGCGATCACCAACCAGCAGCTCGGCGGCACGACCTACTTCAATGCCACGGCGGAACTGCAGTTCCCGCTGCCGGGCGTGCCCCAGAGCATGGGCCTGCGCGGCGCGCTGTTCGCCGACGCCGCGACGCTCTACGGCAACTCGCTGGCGGGCGTGTCTGCCGCCTCGACGGCCGTCAACTGGCGTGCCTCCGTGGGCGCTAGCCTGATGTGGAACTCGCCCTTCGGGCCGCTGCGCGTCGACTACGCCGTGCCGGTCATGCAGCAGGCGACCGACGTGATCCAGAACTTCAACTTCGGCATCTCGACGCGGTTCTGATCGTCGCGAGGTCCGGGCCGGCGCAAGCACGGCCCGGACAAAAGGCTTCCATGTCTGATCCGGTGTTCTTCGAGCCAGCGCGTCGCTACTCTGCCGGAGAGATAGCGGCCGCGGTCGGCGCAAGCCTCGCCGACGCCTCGCTGGCCGATGTCGAGATCCTCGGCGTCGGCCCTGCGGCCGAGAGCCGCGAAGGCACGCTCGTCTACGTCAACGGCAAGAAGAACGAGACGCATCTGGCGCAGACGCGGGCGGCCGCCGTGCTGTGCCGCGCCGAGGTCGCCTCGTCGGTGCGCGCCGGGGTGGCAACGCTCGTGGCGCGCAACCCGCAGCAGGCCTTCGCCGCCGCCGCGCGCCTCATCTACCCGCAATCCGTGCGCCCGCTGGCGCTGACCGGCGAGACCGGCGTTTCGCCGAAGGCCGTCGTCGAGGGCGCCCGCATCGAGCCGGGCGCGATCGTCGAGGCGGGTGCCGTCGTCTGCGCGGGCGCCGCGATCGGCACCGGCACGGTGGTCGCCCCCGGCGCGGTGATCGGGCCGGGCTGCCAGATCGGCCGCGACGGCTATGTCGGCCCCGGCGCTTCCGTGCTCAACGCGCTGATCGGCAACCGGGTGGTCCTGCATCCGGGCGTGCGGCTCGGCCAGGACGGGTTCGGCTACGTGCCGGGCCAGCGCGGGCCGGAGAAGATCCCGCAGCTCGGCCGCATCGTCGTGCAGGACGACGTCGAGATCGGCGCCAACACGACGATCGACCGCGGCGCGCTCGGCGACACGGTGATCGGCGACGGCACCAAGATCGACAATCTCGTGCAGATCGGCCACAACGTCCGCATCGGCCGCTGGTGCATCATCGCGGCCCAATGCGGCATATCCGGTTCGGTGACGATCGGCGATTTCGCCATGCTGGGCGGCAATGTCGGCATCGGCGACCACATCACCGTGGGGGCCGGGGCGCAGCTCGCCGGCCGGTCCGGCGTGATCGGCAACGTGCCGCCCGGCGCGAAATGGGGCGGCTTCCCGGCGCAGCCGATCCGCGGCTGGCTTCGCGAGGAGGCGGCGCTGCGCGCGCTGGTTCGATCGCAGGTGGGGAAAGGGAGCGACGATGTCTGAAACGGGGACCCTCGAGACGCTGGACATCGAAAGGCTGCTCCAGCTCCTGCCGCACCGCTACCCCTTCCTGCTGATCGACCGCGTCGTCGAGATCGACGGCGACGAATCGGCGATCGGCATCAAGAACGTGACCTTCAACGAGCCGCATTTCACCGGCCATTTCCCCGGCAAGCCGGTGATGCCGGGCGTGCTGATCATCGAGGCGATGGCGCAGACGGCCGGCGCCATCTGCCTCAACAAGATGGGCGGCAGCCAGACCGCGCTGGTGTTCTTCATGACCATCGACAACGCCAAGTTCCGCAAGCCGGTCGTGCCCGGCGACCGTCTCGAGATCCACGTCAAGAAGCAGAAGCAGCGCGGCGGCATCTTCCGCTTCGCCTGTCAGGGCATCGTCGACGGCGCCAAGGTCGCCGAGGCCGAGGTCCAGGCGATGGTCACCTTCGCCGATGCGGCCTGAGCCGGGGCTGCGCGCGCAGATGCAGGCAATCGTCCATCCGAGCTCGATCGTCGAGCCGGGCGCCGAGCTCGGCGCCGGCAGCCACGTCGCGCATGACTGCATCGTCGGCAACAACGTCACCTTCGCCAACGGCGCGACGCTCGCCGGCCATTGCGAGGTGGGCGACGGCGCCATCCTCGGCGGGCTGTCGGCGGTCCACCAGTTCGTGCGCATCGGCCACCACGCCTTCGTCGGCGGCACGACCGGCATCCCCGGCGACGTCATCCCCTACGGCATGGCGATCGGCAACAGGGCGCGGCTGCGCGGGCTGAACATCGTCGGGCTGAAGCGCTCCGGCGCCACCCGGCAGGAGCTGCAGACGCTGCGGGCCGCCTACCGGATGCTGTTCGACCGCGCGCGGCCCGTCGCCGACAATGTCGAGGCCGTGCGCGCCGCCTACGGGCAGGACCCGCGCGTCGCCGACATCCTCGACTTCGTCACCAGCCGCGGCAAACGCATGTTCTGCGTGCCGGCGGTCTCGGGCGCCCACGACGGCGACGACGAGGACTGAGGGGTTTCTCACACGCAGAGAAGGTGGCCGCCGCGCCGCGCGACCTTGCGGCCGTCATCCAGCGCTCCCCCTTCGCGCGTCATCCCGGAACGAGGCGCGAGCACAGCGAGCGGCTCGCATCAGGGACCCATTCCGGACCATCGCGGCCGCGTCAGCCGGTGGGTAAAGAGCGCCCGTTCTGCGCCGCCTCGCACTTTATCGTCGTTCCGGAATGGGTCCCGGACAGCCTCCGCTTCGCTCCGGCTTCCGGGATGACGGCCGCGAGGAGAAGAGTGCGGCAGCCGCGCCTCTCGCCGTTCCTGGGGAGAGGATGCCGACAGGCATGTCAGGGGCGGGATGAACCTTGAACGAGGGGCGCTGCCCCTCATCCGCCCCTTCGGGGCACCTTCTCCCCGCGAACGGGGAGAAGGGGAACGTGGCGGAAGCTCAGCGCTTGGCGATGGGGACGTAGTCGCGCTCGGGCTCACCGGTGTAGAGCTGGCGCGGGCGGCCGATCTTCTGGTGCGGATCCTCGATCATCTCCTTCCACTGCGCCACCCAGCCGACGGTGCGGGCCACCGCGAACAGCACGGTGAACATGGTGGTGGGGAAGCCGAGCGCCTTGAGCGTGATGCCGGAATAGAAGTCGATGTTCGGGTAGAGCTTCTTCTCGATGAAATACTCGTCGGTCAGCGCGATCTTTTCCAGCTCCATCGCGACGTCGAGCAGCGGGTCGTCCTTGATGCCGAGCTCGCCGAGCACCTCATGCGTGGTCTTCTGCATGATCTTGGCGCGCGGGTCGTAGTTCTTGTAGACGCGGTGGCCGAAGCCCATCAGCCGGAACGGGTCGTTCTTGTCCTTGGCGCGGGCGATGAACTCGGGAATGCGGTCGACCGTGCCGATCTCGGCCAGCATGTTGAGCGCCGCCTCGTTGGCGCCGCCATGCGCCGGGCCCCACAGGCAGGCGATGCCGGCCGCGATGCAGGCGAAGGGGTTGGCGCCCGACGAGCCGGCCAGCCGCACCGTCGAGGTCGAGGCGTTCTGCTCGTGGTCGGCGTGCAGGATGAAGATGCGCTCCATGGCGCGCGCCAGCACGGGGTTGACCTTGTAGTCCTCGCACGGCACCGCGAAGCACATGTGCAGGAAGTTGGCGGCGTAGTTCAGCTCGTTCTTCGGGTACACGAAGGGCTGGCCGATGTGGTACTTGTAGGCCATCGCCGCGATTGTCGGCATCTTGGCGATCAGGCGGATCGAGGCGACCATGCGCTGGTGCGGGTCGGAGATGTCCGTGGAATCGTGATAGAAGGCCGACAGCGCGCCGACGACGCCGCACATGACGGCCATCGGATGGGCGTCGCGGCGGAAGCCGGAGAAGAACTTCGACATCTGCTCGTGCACCATGGTGTGGCGCGTCACGCGGAAGTCGAAATCCTCCTTCTGCGCCTTGGTCGGCAGGTCGCCGTAGAGCAGCAGGTAGCAGACCTCGAGGAAGTCGCCGTGCTCGGCGAGCTGGTCGATCGGGTAGCCGCGGTGGAGCAGGACGCCTTCGTCGCCGTCGATATAGGTGATCTTCGACTCGCAGCTGGCGGTCGAGGTGAAGCCGGGATCGTAGGTGAACATCCCGGTGTCCTTGTAGAGCGCGCCGATGTCGATGACGTCCGGCCCGACGGAGCCCTTTCGCACCTTGAATTCGTGCGCGTCGCCGCCAAGCTCGATTTTCGCAGTCGATCCCGTCATCCCGATGTCCTCTCGTGAAATATGCGGAAGCATGCGCACCGCAGGCAGGACGCGCGGTGGCATCAATGGCCGTCTCCGGCGGCCCCTAGCTAACGCATCAGCTCCCGCCTGCCAAGCAGACCAAGGCCTATTGTTGCGCCGCAACAACCGCGATTTCAATGCCCAAACGGGCTTTTTCGAGCGGGTTTGCGCGCTCCGCGGGCCTAATCGATTTGATCGCCGATGCGGGCCATGCTCTCCTCGCGGCCGAGCACGGCGAGCACGTCGAACACGCCCGGCGAGGTGCTGCGGCCGGTGAGCGCGGCGCGCAGCGGCTGGGCCGCCTTGCCGAGCTTCAGGCCGGCAGCTTCCGCATAGACGCGCACGGCGGCCTCGAGCGCGGCCGGCTCCCACGAATCGACCGCCGCCAGCAGGGGACGCAGGGCGGCAAGCGTCTTTCGGGCGTCCTCATCGAGCAGCGCGGCGGCCTTCTCGTCGAGCGCGAGCGGGCGCTCCGCATAGAGGTAGTAGGCGCTGTCGGCGAGTTCGCGCAGCGTCTTGGCGCGCTCCTTGAGGCCCGGCATGGCGGCGAGCAACCGGGCGCGGCGCGGCTCGGTCATGCGCGCCAGGATCGCCGGACCGCCCTCCAGATGCGGCAGCGTGTCGAGGAAGATCGCCGTCAGCTCCGCGTCGGGCGTCTGGCGCATGTAGAGGCCGTTCAAAGCCTCGAGCTTGGCGTAGTCGAAACGCGCGGCGCCCTTGTTGACGTCCTCGATCTCGAACCACTCGATCATCTGCGCGGTCGACATCACCTCGTCGTCGCCATGGCTCCAGCCCAGCCGCGCGAGATAGTTGCGCAGCGCGGCGGGCAGATAGCCCATCGCCCGGTAGGCCTCGACGCCGAGCGCGCCGTGGCGCTTCGACAGCTTGGCGCCGTCGGGCCCGTGGATCAGCGGGATGTGCGACATCACCGGAATGTCCCAGCCCATGGCATCGTAGATGACCTGCTGGCGGGCGGCGTTGGTCAGGTGGTCGTCGCCGCGGATGATGTGGGTGACGCCCATGTCGTGGTCGTCGACGACGACGGCGTGCATGTAGGTCGGCGTGCCGTCCGAGCGCAGGAGGATGAAGTCGTCGAGGTCCTTGTTGGGAAAGCGCACGTCGCCCTGCACGCGGTCGCGCACGATCGTCTCGCCCTCGTGCGGCGCCTTGATGCGGATGACCGGCTTGACGCCGGCCGGCGCCTGCGCGGGATCGCGGTCGCGCCAGCCGCCGTCGTAGCGCGGCGGGCGGCCCTCGGCGCGGGCCTTCTCGCGCATCGCCTCCAGCTCCCCGGCGGTCTCGTAGGCGTAGTAGGCCCTGCCGCGCGCGACCAGTTCCTCGGCCACCTCACGGTGGCGCGCGACGCGGGCGAACTGCGAGATCGCCTCGCCGTCCCAGGTGAGGCCGAGCCAGGTGAGGCCGTCGAGGATCGCGGCGGTGGCGGCCTCGGTCGAGCGCTCGCGATCGGTGTCCTCGATCCTGAGCAGCATCCTGCCGCCGGTGTGCTGCGCGTAGAGCCAGTTGAACAGGGCCGTGCGGGCGCCGCCGATGTGCAGATAGCCGGTGGGCGAGGGGGCGAAGCGTGTGACCACGGACATGTCGTGAATTTCCCGGGAGCGCGGCGGGCGCATGGCGGCCGCGGCTGGTGGCGTTGCGTGGGCGTTCATGTAGCATAGGGCGGTTGGGGCGCAAGCGTTTCGCGGGCTTGGGTTTGGTGGTCGCGCAGGCGTCGGCGCAGGACGGGAATGACGGGCCGGCCCTCGCGGGCGGGGCGCTTCCGGTCGTCCTGCGGCGAGGCTGGCCGGCGCTCGCCCCGGCGCCGGCGCGATTGCCCGTCGCCGCCCGGCTGAGGCGGGCGGCACTGAGGGCGGCTGCGGCCGCGCGGACGGCCGTCGCCGAGGAGCGCGAGCGCGGCACGGCCTTCGTGCTGATCCCGGTCCTGTTCGGCGCAGGTGCTGCGGCGAACTTTTCGCTCGCGCGGGAGCCGGCCCCGCTTGTTGTAGCCGGTATCGCCGCGCTGGCCGCCTGCGCGATGCTGCTTGCCGCGGCGCGGCCGCGGCTGCGGGCGCTGTCGGCCGCCGTGCTCGTGCTCGCCCTCGGCATGCTCGCCGCGTCGCTGGAGATCCGGCTCGCCGGCACGCAGATGCTGGGCGCGGAGATCACGACGCGCATCACCGGCCGCGTCGTCGCCGTCGAGCGCCGCGTCGACAGGCCGCCGCGGCTGACGATCGACCTGATCGCGACGGAGCGGCCGCATCTGCGCTACGCGCCGCAGCGCATCCGCGTCACCGCGCGCAAGCTGCCCGAGGGCCTCGCGGCCGGCGCGACGGTGACGGGCGCCGTTCGGCTGCTGCCGCCGGGCGGGCCGGTGCGGCCGAACAGCTACGACTTCTCGTTCCAGAGCTATTTCCTCGGGATCGGCGCGAGCGGGTTCTTCCTGCGCGGCCCGGACATCGCGGCGGCGGCCGGGGCGCCCGACATATGGGCGCGGCTGACGATCCTGACCGAGAACGTTCGCGACGCGCTCTCTGCCCGCATCCGCGCACACATCTCCGGCTCCGAGGGCGAGATCGCGGCGGCGCTGATCGCCGGCGTGCGCGGCGGCATCCCGGAGGCCGACAACGAGGCGCTGCGCAAGACGGGGCTGGCGCATGTCCTGTCGATCTCCGGCCTGCACATGGCGCTGGTCGCCGGCACCGTGCTCGGCGCGATGCGGGCGATCTTCGCGCTGTTTCCGGGATTTTCGTCGCGGCATCCGGTGAAGAAATACGCGGCGGCGACCGCGCTCGTCGCGATCACGCTCTACCTCGCGATCTCGGGCATGGACGTCGCGGCCGAGCGCAGCCACATCATGTGCGCGGTGATGCTGGCGGCCGTGCTGTTCGACCGCGCGGCGCTGACGATGCGCAACCTCGCAATATCGGCGCTGATCGTGCTGGCGGTCTCGCCGCACGAGGTGATGGGGCCGAGCTTCCAGATGTCGTTCGCCGCGACCGCTGCCCTGATCGCCGCCTATGGCTGGCATGCGGAGCGGCGCCGGCGCGCGCCGCGGGACGGCGCGCGGCGCGCCGACGGGCCGGCCGTGCGCCGCTGGGCGGGATGGGCGCTCGCCTTCTTCGGCGGGCTCGCGGCCCCCTCGCTGATCGCGGGCGCGGCGACTGGCCTCTATGCGGCCTGGCATTTCGAGCGGATGGCGCCGCTCGGGCTCGTCGCGAACCTTCTGGCGATGCCGATCGTGTCGGTCGCCGTCATGCCGATGGCGGTGGCCGGCACGGTGCTGATGCCGCTCGGGATCGACGGGCCTTTCTTCGTGATCATGGGCAAGGGGC
>Ga0066256_1001606_pt1 | contig 30140 bp, 41 predicted proteins | sample ThiBio_1000_biof_FD_87107 | JGI IMG/M metagenome (GOLD analysis project Ga0066256, IMG submission 87107) | Wastewater bioreactor microbial communities from Cape Town, South Africa - Thiocy_expt_1000_biof (version 2) | ecosystem: Engineered > Bioreactor > Thiocyanate-remediating >... | reverse complement strand
CCGGTTCTCGCCGGGGATCACGCCCCGGAGAATACCCCTACCGGTTGATCAGCAGCAGCACGCCCCCCACGACGAGCGCCAGCGCCTGATACTTGATGCGCGCGAACATCATCTGGTTCTGCCGCAGCTGCAATTCGCGGATGTTCCCGTCGCCGCCATTGTCGATATCCTGACGCGTGGTCTGCAGGAAGGCGACGAGGCCGCGGACGAGGGAAACCACGACCATCACCATGAGGCCGAGGAGGACGATGACGAGGACGATGTTCATGCGCCCTGCTCTACTCCTTCGCCGAGCGAAATGCCAGCGGGGAGGATTCCGCCGCGCAGCGCATCGGCCAAGGCCCGCCCGTCTTCCCCCGCCAGCCGCCGGTCCGCCAGCGAAGGCGAACCGCGCCTCTTGGCAAGCTTGCGCCCTTCGCCGTCGAGCAGCAGCGGGTGGTGATGCCACACAGGCGCCGGCAGGCCGAGCAGCGCCTGCAGCAGGCGGTGGACATCGCTGGCGGCGAACAGGCCCACCCCGCGCGTGACCAGCGTGACGCCGTCCGCCGCATCGTCCAGCGTGGCGGCGAGGTGATAGCTCGCCGGTGCTTCCTTGCGCAGCAGCACCACGTCGCCGAACAGGTCGGGCCGTGCCTGCTGCGGCCCGGCGCGCGCGTCCACCCATTCGAGCGGGCCCGTCCGCCGCAGCGCCTCCCCCACGTCCAGCCGCCAGGCAACGGGGCCCGAGGGATCCGCCGGCCTGCCCCGGCAGGTGCCCGGATAGACCGGGCCTTCGGGGCCGCCACGCACAGCATCCGCCGCGATCTGCGCCCTTGTGCAGGTGCAGGGATAGAGCAGTCCTTCGGCCTTGAGCCGCTCCGCCGCCGCGCGATAGCTGGCGATCCGGGTGGACTGGGCGGGCACTTCCTCCCATTCCAGCCCCAGCCAGGCGAGATCTCTGCGGAATTCCTCCGCCAGCTCGGGCCGGCTGCGCGCGCCGTCTATGTCCTCGATCCGGAGCAGGAAACGGCCGCCCGCTTCACGCGCCAGATCATGCGCCACCACCGCGGAGAAGGCATGGCCGAGGTGCAGCGGGCCGTTGGGGCTGGGGGCGAAACGGGTGACGATCATCGGCGCCCACCTCTACCGCTATTGCGCGACTCGGCAATAATCCTGTGGATTCGTGTTTTGTAACAGGGTTGACGCTTTTCCGGGCAAATGCTCCCTTGCAGTGCATCAGGGAGGACACGCGCAGGTGTTCAAGGCCGAACTGATCGAACGGGCAGCACGGTTCCGCGCGGCGGACGGCGATCCGCTGCGCAAGCCGGACGGCTGCCCGGCCCTGGTGCTCAACGCCGATTACACGCCGCTGTCCTATTATCCGCTCAGCCTGTGGCCGTGGCAGACCGCGATCAAGGCAGTGTTCCTCGAACGGGTGGACATCGTCGCCAGCTATGAGCGCGAGGTCCATTCGCCTTCGCTCGACATGAAGATCCCCTCGGTGATCGCGCTCAGGCAATATGTCCGGCCGAGCGAGTTCCCCGCCTTCACCCGCTTCAACCTGTTCCTGCGCGACCGGTTCTGCTGCCAATATTGCGGCAGCCCCCATAACCTGACCTTCGACCATGTGCTGCCGCGCCGGCTGGGCGGCAAGACCACCTGGGAGAACATCCTCACCGCCTGCGCGCCCTGCAACATGAAGAAGGGCGGCCGCACGCCCGAGCAAGCGCACATGCGCCCGCTGGTCCGCCCGATCCGGCCGACAAGCTGGCAATTGCAGCAGCACGGCAAGAGCTTCCCGCCGCACTACCTGCACGAAACCTGGCGGGACTGGCTCTATTGGGACATCGAGCTGGAAGCGTAGGGATCGCGGGCTATCCCGCCCCGATCAGCTGGAACTTCGGCTCCATGTAGGGGGTGATCACGTAGGCCAGCCGCTGCGTGAACTTCCAGCCTTCACCGGTGCGCACCAGCCTGTCGTCATAGGCGCCGAGGTGCCACACCCGCAGCTCGCCGTTCTCTGCGGGGGTGATGTGGAAGAACTTGCTGGTGGAAGTTGCCGTGTCGCCGTCGAGGTCGATCTGGACGTCCAGGGTGGTGTGCCAGGTGCGCGCCGCCTGGCTTCCCCAAGGCTTCATGTATTTGCCCAGGACCCCCGCGATGCCCTTCGGCCCGACGCCCCGGCCCACGACGCCGGCCCAGACGCCGTCTTCGGTGAAGCCCCTGCCGTAGGCTTCGAGGTCGCGGTTATCGATCGCGCTTTGCATCGCCTGGAACAGGCGCCAGATCGCTTCGCGATCCTCCGCCTCCCGGAAGCGCTTTTCCATGCTTTCGATCCGCGCCTGCAGCGCCTGGATCGTTTCCGCCTCGCTCATACCAATCTTCCCCCTATCCCTCGATCACCCGGCTGGCCGGATGGTGCTTGTCCAGATGGCGCCTGACGATCTTCAAGTTGCGGCTGTTGGAGCGGTAGAGGAAGTCGAACAGGTCGCCTGCGACAGGAACCGCACCCAGCGCGGTGTCGAAGGCGATGTTGCCGGCCATGCGCCACAGCTTCCATTTCGGCATGCCCAGATTGCGCGCTTCCCACACGATGTAGGCGCCCATCGCGGCGGTCACGAAATCGCCCACCACCGGCACCAGGCCGACGATCGCGTCCAGCCCGATCGGGCGGTTGATGCCGGGGATCACGAAGCTACGTTCAAGCACCATCTCCATCGCTTCGAGGCGTTGCCTGACCGAAGCGGGATCGCTGCCCGTGGGGATCGCCATCCGCATCGGCTGCGGACGCTGTGCCTGAGTCATGCCGGGGCTCCTCTGCCCAGATCGGCCCAATGCGGCCGACCTTTATTACCTTTGGGCTTATCTGGGGAGCGATGCCAGCGCGGGCAAGGTGTGGAACACCCATTGGTTGTCCGCATAGCCGGTGACGCCCGCACGCACGAGGGCGAAGCGGATCGGCGGGCCGGAGGGGCTATAGGCATTGGCCTGGGTCCGCCCCGCCTCCGCGTCGGCCAGCACGGCGGCGCGCTCGGGCGGGCCCGCCACCGTCATGGCCCCGTCCACCCGCCCGTCCGCCTCGCCCGCACAGACCGCGCGCCCCAGCCCGCAGCGGAACTGGGTGAAGAACCACTGCGCATTGGCATAGCGCGCCACCCGGTCGATCATGACCAGCGAGGCCGCCTCGCCCGGCTTGGCGCGCCGCAGGGTGACACCGATCTTGGCCATGTCGGCGAACAGCGCGCTGAACAGCAGGTCGGAACCGGGGCCTTCGGGCATTTCCACCGACAGTTCGGCCGCCTTGCCGCCATTGGCCCCGCGCCAGGCGGCAACGCGCGCGGAAGCCGCCGCCCGGCGCTGCGCGAGCGTCAGTGCGCGCCAGCGCTCGCCGATCGTGCCGAGATCGGATGGCAGGCCCGGCGCCACCACCCGCGTCGTCGGCCCCCAGCCGCCGACGTTGAACGGCGCGATCAGCGTGTCGCGATCCACCGCCATGGAAACGGCTTCGCGCCCCGCGGCATCGGCCAGCAGCCCGTCTGCGCGCGCGACCAGCAGGCCGAACAGCCCCACCGCCGGATCGAGCCGCACCGTCCCGCGCGAAAGCGGCCCCGTATCGGCCAGCGGCAGGCTTTCGATCCGCCCGTTGAGCACCAGATCCACTTCACCTTCGTCGAACCGGTTGATCGCCAGCGCCGCGGGCAAGGCGCGCACCCGCACTTCGCGCACGGTCTTCTGCCAGCCCTGGACGACCGGAAGGCCACGCTTTTCCGGCGAGATCATCGCCAGCACGGCGACATCCTCCACCCGGCGCAAGGTCATCGGCCCGGAACCGGCGTTCCTGCGCACCAGCCCCAGCTCCGGCTGGGCGACGAGCTGGAGGAAATCGGGCATCGGCCCCTTGAGGCGAATCTCCACCACCCGCCCGGCCATCGCACGGACCTCGTCGATCTGGGAGAGATCGCGGGCGAGCGAGGTGCCGGAAAGGCGGCGGATCGCGCGGCGCAGGCTGTCGCGGGCGGATTCGCCGCTCAGCTCGCTGCCGTCGGGCCAGGTGCCGTCGCGCAGGCGGAAGATGTAGCTGCGCCCGTCATCGGTGATGATCCAGCGATCCGCCAGCGCTGGGATCACCCGGCCTTCGGCATCCAGGCTCACTAGCCCTTCGACCGTCGCGGCGCGGATGTGCTGCGCGGCGGGGGAAAGCCGCGCGCCGGTTTCGAACGGATCGCCCTTGCCGCCGATGATGGCGACTTCGAGCGCGCCGCTGCCGCTGCGCCCGCATGCAGCGGCCAGCAGCGCAAGCGAAAGGACAATGAGGCGCGGCGCCCGGCGGAGCGAAATCCTGCTCATCGATACAGGACTAGGCCCAGCGGCGGCGGGCATCAATGGGGATGGCAGAGGATGTCTCGGTTTGCAGATGACTTCTGCCAGATGATTATTCTCACGCGACGCGCACATACCAAGCCAAGAGAACGACGAGCATTGTGAAAGCCCCGAAGAGGAAAAGGCAGCCTTTTATGCCTGCCTTTGCAGCCGCCCTCTGCTGCTGAAGCTTCTCCCACGATTCAGACGTGTAACCCCTAGGAAGAATCTCCAGTGGGCCATCGTCCTTTAATTCGACTCTTTCCTTCTTCATCCTTGCTCCCCTCCAATGATGTAACCACGCCCCTTGTCGCCGCTATAAGGCGGGATTCCAGCCTGCGCGGGAATAGCATGAGGAGATGAAGGGCTGCGACTTTGCGCGAGACCTCTCAGGGATTTTCCGTGATCAGCCGGTGATCGATTTCCCGGGCGAAGGCGATGCCGAAGCGGTTGTCCTGCTTCCAGGCGACCGAGCCGTCCACCCAGCCGAGATTGGGCAGTTCCACGCTCACCCGCGATCCGGGGGAAACCTTCACGTCCCCTTCCGCCATCAGACCGGAGGGGGAAAGGTTGCGCAGCTTGACGCGATGCTCCGTGCCGCTCGCATCGGCCTCGACCTTGAGCAGCGCATGGAGAAGCAGGTTCTCGCGCGCCTGTTGCCGTGTGTCTACGTGAGCCATCCCGATGGATTCCTAACGTCCGCAGGCGCCGCCCACAGGGCACGCGCACCGCCACCGATCCTGGGGAATATACGGTAGTAGCGAAAAAAGCATTAATCGCCGCAAGCCGCAGGGATGCGCCGCTGCGGGCAGGCGATCAATCGTCGCGCGAAACCTTTTCGCGCCGCTCATGCGCTTCCTGGGCTTCCACCGTCATCGTCGCGATCGGGCGCGCGATCAGGCGCTTGAGGCCGATCGGATCGCCCGTGACCTCGCAATAGCCATATTCGCCCTTGTCGATCCGGCGAAGCGCGGCGTCGATCTTGGCGATCAGCTTGCGCTGGCGGTCGCGCGTGCGCAGTTCGATGCCCCAATCGGTCTCGCTGGAGGCGCGATCGTTGAGGTCGGGCTCACGCAAGGGGCCGTCCTGCAGCGACTGCAGGGTTCCCTCGGACGCGGAAAGGATGGATTTCTTCCATTCGACGAGCAGCATGCGAAAATAATCGAGCTGCTTGGCGTTCATGTACTCTTCGTCGTCGGAGGGCGTGTAGTCGCCGTCGAGCGAGCGGCGCGCCTTGGCCAGAATATCGATATCGTTACCGGCAACCGAAGCCATTACGGATTCTCCGTATCCAATCCTCTCTCCCGGGAACCGGTCACTTCCCCTGCTGCCCCGAATGTTTCCGGTGGCACCGTCCGGTCTGGTTGGCGGGCCTATAGGGGCAGGCCAATTCCCGCACAAGCGCCAATCGCGCGCCGCCCCGAAATCGCGCGAAACCGCGCGGTTTCCCAAGCCCTGCGGCCGGCCCCAAGCGTAATTTCCGATGCCGTTAACCATTTGTTGACCATGCTGGACGATTGTCCCCCTTGGCGGAACGGGACCGCCGGAATTTTGGGGGCAAAGATCATGAGCATTCGCCTGATCGAGCAGACGGGAACGGCCATTCCGGCCGACAGCACCAACGCCAGAGGCGCCGACCTGCTCGTCGCCAGCTGCCTTGCCGCAGCCGCGGCGGGAGACATCAGCGCCTATTTCGACCTCGGGGTGGCCTATTCCACCGGCAGCCACGGCGTCGCATGCGATCTCATCGAAGCGCACAAGTGGTTCAACCTCGCCGCCGCGCGCGGCCATGAGGAAGCCGCCTGCTGCCGCGCGGACATTTCCGAGGAAATGACCGCCCGCGAGATCGCCGAAGCCCAGCGCCGTGCGCGCGAATGGCTTGCCTCGCTGGCGCGCAAAGCCGCCTGAGCGACTTTTCGACATCTCCGATCCTCCCCTGCAAGGGGAGGATCTATCCCTTCCTGAACGGCGTCCTTTCGCCCAGGAACAGCTGATCGGCGGCAATGCCCGCACGCTCGCGCTCCAGGAAATCGGCCACCGCCTCGCGGAAGCCCGGATCGGCGATCCAGTGCGCTGACCACGTCTTTACCGGTTCATAGCCCCGGGCAAGCTTGTGCCCGCCCTGCGCACCCGCCTCCACCCGCGCGAGGCCGCGTTCGATCGCAGCGTCGATCGCCTGATAATAGCACAGCTCGAAATGCAGGAAGGGCTTGTCCACCGTGCAGCCCCAATAGCGCCCGTATAGCGCGCTTTCCCCGATGAAATTGAGCGCGCCCGCGATCGGGTGCCCATCCATGTAAGCCAGCAGCAGCAGCACGCTGTCCCCCATCCGCGATCCGAACAGGTCGAAGGCCTCGCGGGTCAGATAGGGCGAGCCCCATTTGCGCGCGCCGGTGTCCTGATAGAATTCCCAGAACGCGTCCCAGTGCTGGGGGCAGATATCGCTTCCCGAAAGCGCCCGGATCTCCACCCCTTCCTGCGCGGCCTGGCGTTCCTTCCGGATCGCCTTGCGCTTGCGCGAGGCCAGCACGGCGAGGAAATCGTCGAAGCTGCGATAGCCCCGATTCTCCCAGTGGAACTGGATGTCGCTGCGCAGCAGCCAGCCGGCCTGTTCGAACAGCGGTAGCTGGGCCGGTTCGATGAAGGTGGCATGGGCGGAGGAGAAGCCTTCCTGCTCGCACAAGGTCTCCGCCGCGCGCAGCAGCGGCACCGCCAGCGCCGGATCGGCCAGCAGCAGGCGCGGGCCGGTGGCGGGGGTGAAAGGCGCAGCGATCTGCAGCTTGGGGTAATAGCGCCCGCCCGCGCGGAACCAGGCATCGGCCCAGGGATAATCGAACACGTATTCGCCCTGGCTGTGCCCCTTGGCATAGGCCGGCAGCGCGGCCGCGAGTGCGCCGTCCGGCCCCTCGATCACGATCGGCAGCGGGGTCCAGCCGGTGCCGGGGCCGACGCTGCCCGAATCCTCCAGCGCGGTCAGGAAAGCGTGGGAAACGAAGGGGTTGCCGCTTCCGGCAAGCGCATCCCATTCATCCTGCGTGAACGCACCGACCGCATTGGCGACGCGGGCGGTGAGACTCGGGACTTCGCTCATGAAGTCGAATCTAGGAGACCCCCGCCCCTTCCGCAATCGGCGCGTCGGCATGTTCGGCGGCCCGTGCGCGCAATTCGGGCGAACGCACCGTCCAGGTCAGGAGCGGCAGCCCCCGCGCCCGCTGGGAGGCGGCGAAGCGGCTGGGCAGGTCGCGCACGTCGTAGGCCAGGAAATCGGGCTTTGCCGTCCACAGCCAGAGGTGCCGGCGCGCTCGGCCAGTGAGGCCGCGATCGTCCTCCTCGGTCATCACCAGCCCGCGCAGGGTGCGGGGCGAATGGCGCGCAAACCACTGGCCGACGCGCGGATCGAAGCTCATCACCGCATGCGGCCCGCGATAGCCTTCGAGCATGTGGCGCACCGCAAGGCAGCTCGCCGCGACGTTGTAGCCCCGCTTCGACTTGATCTCGATCAGGATCGGCGTCCGCCCGCTGACCAGGCCCAGCATGGCGTGCAAGGTGGGGATGCAATCCCCGCCGCCGCCTGTCAGTGCGATCCCGGCCAGCGCCGCGGCATTGCGCGCGGCGAGGGGCCCATGCTCCACCGTCAGCCGGTCCAGCTCCCAATCGTGGAACACCATCGCCTGCCCATCACTGCTGCGCTGGATATCGCATTCGATGCCCATGCCGCGCTCGATCGCGAGCGAGAAGGCGCGCAGCGAGTTCTCCGGCATGCCCTCTCCATGCAGGCCGCCCCCATGAAGCCCACGATGCGCATATTCGTGCCGGCCGAGCCAGGCGACGCGCGCCGGATCGGGCGCGGGCGCAAGCCAGCGGTCAATCAGACGCAAGGGCAAGAATCGCGTCCACTTCCACCGCCGCCCCCAGCGGCAGCACCGGCACGCCCACCGCACTGCGCGCATGCCGCCCGGCATCGCCGAACACCTCGGCCATCAGCTCCGACGCGCCATTGGCCACCTTGGGCTGATCGGTGAAGCTGGCGGCCGAATTGACGAAAGCGCCCAGCTTGACCACGCGCTCCACGCGGTCGAGCGAGCCGAGCGCAGCCTTGACCTGCGCCAGGATCATCAAGGCACAGGCACGCGCCGCCGCGGCGCCTTCCTCCAGGCTCACATCCTCGCCCAGCCGGCCCGTCACCAGTCTGCCGCCCACGAAAGGCAACTGGCCGGAGACATGCGCCAGCCCGCCGGCGACCACCACCGGGACATAGGCCGCCACCGGCGCGGCCGCTTCGGGCAGCGCGATGCCCAGTTCCGCCAGACGTGCTTCGATGCTCATGTGTCCTCCTCCTGCAACCGTTCCATCAGCCATGGCAGCGCCTCGGCCCAATTGTCTATCCGCGCATGCGCATGGCCCGCGGTGAACGCACAGGAAACATGCGGCGCAACTGCCGGCTCGCCCACGAAATGCAGCCGCGCGACATGGCCCGCATCCTCGGCCACCGAGGCGTGATGCTGGGCGATGTCGTCGATGAAGATCGCGCGGCTCGGCCGGTATTCCTGCAGGATCGCCTTCAGCGCCGGGCCCTTCGGCCCCTGATTGGTGAACACCCGGGCGTGGATGCCGTGGCCGGCGAGCTGCAGGGCGCGCCGTTCCATCCGGTGATCCTTGAGATTGGTCAGCACCACCACGTCGGCACGCTCGGCCAGCGTGCCGATCGCCTCCACCGCGCCGGGGATCGGCGTCTGCCGGTCCATCTCCGTGTCGAAGAACAGGTTGAGCAGCCGCCACATCTCTTCGTCGGACAAGGTCGCCCCGCTCTCGCGCGAGCGCATGGAATTGGCGAAGCTGCCCCCTTCCCACAGGAAGTCGACCGCGTGCTCCTCGCTCAGGAAGTCGCGGAAATGGGCGAGCATGTGCAGCAACACCTCGTCGCAATCGCTGACGATCAACGGGCGGCTCATCGTGCGAGCATCCTTGCGGCTTGAGCCAGCTTCTCGGGCTTTACGTCCAGCGCGTCGGCGGCGAGCACCAGGTCGGGCTCGTGATTGGCGAGGAAGTCCAGCACCGCGCCCAGCACCGCGGCATCGCCCAGCCCGTCACGCAGGATCTCGGGCGTGAGGCCGGTCAGCGCCAGCAGGCGCTGCGCGCGGTCCTCATCGGTCAGCACCCAGCCGAGCGCGGAAAGCGCCAGCGCCTCTGCCTCATGGACGGTGGATTCGGAATCGCCGGGAATTGTCAGCACCTCGCCAGGGTCATACAGCAGCATCGCGAAGGGAATTGGTCCAGTGGCAAAGAGAATCCTCGTTGTCGAGGATAACGACCTAAACCGGAAATTGTTCTGCGACGTGCTGAAGGCCGGCGGCTTCGCCGTGGAGCCGGTGGCCGACGGGCTGGAGGCGATCGGCCGCGCGCGCGAATTCGTGCCCAACCTCGTCATCATGGACATCCAGCTGCCCAACGTCTCGGGGCTGGACCTGATCGCCGCGATGAAGGCGGACGCCGCGCTGCGCTCCATCCCCGTGCTCGCCGTCACCGCCTATGCCGGCAAGGGCGACGAGGAGCGCATCCGCGACGCGGGCGCGGAAGGCTATCTCGCCAAGCCCGTCTCGATCACCCCCTTCATGCGCGCGGTGAACGCGCTGCTGTGAAGGGCGCTTCCGCTTGACATCGCCCCCGCCCGCCGCTTTTGCGCCGCAATCGAGCCCTAGGAGCACCCCATGGACCGTGCAGACGTCGAAACCCGCATCCGTTCGCTGATCGCCCCCTTCAACAAGAAGGGCGTGGAGATCGAAGGCGCCACCACCTTCGCCGGCGACCTGGAGTTCGACAGCCTGACGGTGATGGACTTCGTCGCCGCGATCGAGGACGAATTCGACATCATCATCAGCATGAACCAGCAGGCCGAGATCGAGAATTTCGGCCAGCTGATCGACGCGGTGCAGAAGTTGCAGGGCTGAGCCCGCAAAGAGGATGACCGGAATGGCTGACGTGACGGCTGCCAGGGGCGACCTGTTCAGCAAGTTCGACCCGCTGATCGAAATGCGCGCCAACCTGCTCGCGAGCGGGGTGGAGGATCCCTTCAGCCTGGTGATGGAGAAGGTGCTCTCCCCCACCCGCGCGATCTGCAACGGGCGCGACACGATCCTGCTGGGCACCTACAACTACATGGGGATGACCTTCGATCCCGACGTGATCCAGGCGGGCAAGGACGCGCTGGACGCGTTCGGCGCGGGCACCACCGGCAGCCGCGTGCTCAACGGCACCTATCAGGGCCACAAGGAGTGCGAGGACGCGCTGAAGGAATTCTACGCCATGGATCACGCCATGGTGTTCTCCACCGGTTACCAGGCGAACCTCGGCATCATCTCCACCATCGCGGGGAAGGAGGACTACATCGTCCTCGACATCGACAGCCATGCCAGCATCTGGGACGGCTGCGCGCTGGGCAATGCGCAGGTGGTGCCGTTCAAGCACAACGACATCGAGGCAATGGAAAAGCGCCTCAAGCGCATCCCCGAAGGCGCGGGGAAGCTGGTGGTGCTGGAAGGCGTCTATTCGATGCTGGGCGACATCGCCCCGCTCAAGGAGATGATCGCCGTCGCCAAGGCCAACGGTGCGATGGTGCTGGTGGACGAAGCGCATTCGATGGGCTTCATCGGCCCCAACGGCCGCGGCGTGGCCGAAGAGCAGGACGTGCTGGACGATGTCGATTTCGTGATCGGCACCTTTTCCAAGAGCGTGGGCACGGTGGGCGGCTTCTGCGTGTCCAACCATCCCAAGTTCGAGGTGATGCGCCTGGTCTGCCGGCCTTACGTGTTCACCGCCAGCCTGCCGCCCAGCGTGGTCGCCACCGCCGCCACCAGCATCCGCAAGCTGATGCACGGCGGGAACAAGCGCGCCCATCTGTGGGAAAATTCGCGCACGCTGCATGCCGGGCTCAAGGCGCTGGGCTTCCAGCTCGGCACCGACACCCCGCAAAGCGCGATCATCGCGGTGATCATGCCGGACCTGGAGCGCGGCGCCGCGATGTGAGAGGCGCTGCTCAAGGAAGGGCTCTACGTCAACCTCGCACGCCCGCCGCCCACGCCCGCCAACATGACCCTGCTGCGCTGCTCGCTCTGCGCCGAGCACTCGGCCGACCAGGTGCAGGCGAGCCTGGGCATGTTCGAGCGTGCGGGGAAGGCGACGGGGATCGTTTCCTGAAATAGCGGACCCCCTCCTCCCCCTGCCGGTTTCCCCTGTGGAAGGAGACCATCATGACAACGCGCAGCGCAACCGCCCGTTACGAAGGGCTGGGCAAGGCCGGACAAGGCAGCATCACCACCCAGTCCGGCGTGCTGAGGGACCAGAAATACGGCTTCGGCACCCGCTTCGAGGATGAGCCGGGCACCAACCCCGAAGAGCTGGTCGCAGCAGCCCATGCCGCCTGCTTCACCATGGCGCTGTCTTTCGCGCTCTCCCGCGAGGGGTTGGAGGACGGCACGCTGGAAACGACCGCGCGGGTGACGCTGGAGCAGGACGGCGGCGGTTTCACCATCACCCGTTCCGACCTGGCGCTGAAGGCGCGCGTGCCCGGCATCGAGCGGGCGAAGTTCGACGAAGTGGCCAACGCCGCCAAGGAAAGCTGCCCGCTTTCGAAGCTGCTTAACGCCGCGATCTCGCTGGACATCGATTTCGAAGAATAAACATTCCTCCTCCCCTTCAGGGGAGGGGCAGCGGGACTGGGGGTGGCCCACAGGCCCCTGGGCGCGGGGGGGGGGGGGACGGCGGCTGCTGGCGGCGCGCGGCCGCACCCCCCCCCCCCGGCCCCCCCCCGGAAGGGGGGGGGGGGCAGTCGCAGCGGGCCCACCCACCCCAGCCCCCGCGCCGATCCATTCCCGCCTCGACCGCCTGCCGTGGAGCCGGTTCCACTGGCTGGTGGTGATCGCGCTCGGCATCACCTGGATCCTCGACGGGCTGGAAGTCACCCTCGCCGGCTCGGTCGCGGGGGCCCTACGCGAAAGCCCGGTGCTGCAATTCAGCGCATCCGATGTGGGCCTCGCCAACTCCGCCTATCTGGTGGGCGCGGTGGGCGGGGCGCTGTTCTTCGGCTGGCTGACCGACCGCTGGGGGCGCAAGCGGCTGTTCTCGATCACGCTGGGGGTCTACCTGCTCGCCACGGCCGGCACCGCCTTCGCCTGGGACCTGCCGAGCTTCGCGCTGATGCGCTTCCTCACCGGCGCGGGGATCGGCGGGGAATATTCCGCGATCAACTCGGCAATCCAGGAGCTGGTCCCCGCCCGGCGGCGCGGCTGGACCGACCTGGCGATCAACGGCAGCTTCTGGATCGGCGCCGCGCTGGCCAGCGGAGTCTCGCTGATCCTGCTGGACCCGCGCATCGTCGATCCCGAGCTGGGCTGGCGCCTGGCCTTCTTCGGCGGCGCGGCGATCGGCCTCGTCATCCTGGTCCTGCGCCGGTTCCTGCCCGAAAGCCCGCGCTGGCTGGCCGCCCATGGCCGCGCCGAGGAAGCCGAGCGGGTGCTGGAGGATATCGAGCGGCGCGTGGCGGCAGACGGCCACACGCTCGCCCCCGTCCCGCCGGCCGAGGCCCGCGTCCGCCCCCGCCGCTCCACCCCGATGGGCGAGGTCTTCCTCACCCTCTTCCGGGTCTACCCCCGGCGCACCTTCCTGTGCATCTTGCTGATGGCGGCGCAGGCGTTCTTCTACAACGCGATCTTCTTCACCTATGCGATGATGCTGACCGATTTCTACGCCGTGCCGTCCGCGCATGTGGGATATTACATCCTGCCTTTCGCCGCCGGGAACGTGCTGGGGCCGCTGCTGCTGGGCAGCCTGTTCGACAGCTGGGGCCGGCGGCCGATGATCATGCTGACTTATGCGCTTTCGGGCATCCTGCTGGCCGCCACCGGCTTCGCCTTCGCCGCCGGGCTGCTGACCGCCACCACGCAGACCCTGTGCTGGAGCGTGATCTTCTTCTTCGCCTCGGCCGCGGCCAGCGCCGCCTATCTCACCGTGGCGGAGAGCTTCCCGCTGGAGATGCGCGCGCTGGCCATCGCGATCTTCTATGCGCTGGGCACCTTGCTGGGCGCGGGCGCGCCGTGGATCTTCGGACTGCTGATCGAAAGCGGATCGCGCGGGCAGGTGCTGATCGGCTATCTGCTGGGCGCGGCGCTGATGCTGCTGGCGGCGGCGGTCACAAAAACCCACGGCATCGCCGCCGAGCGCAAGGCTCTGGAGGATGTGGCGAGGCCGCTGGGCTGGGAGTGAAGGAGTTTAGCCCTGGTTCCCGCCGGTATGCAGCTCCACCCAGGCGAGGAAGGCGGCCAGCCAGCCGTTGAGGAAATCGCGGCTGCCCTCGCCGATCTCGCCTTCGGGCGTCAGCAGGTCGTCGCTCCATTGCAGGAACGCCTCGGGCTGGTGGAGCGTGGGCATAGCGAGCGAGACCAGCACGTTGCGCAGGTGCTGCTGCGCCAACGCGGTGCCGGTCTTGCCGGGGGAAACGCCCACGATCCCCGCCGGAATGCCTTTCCACGCGCTTTCGCCATAAGGCCGCGAGGCATGATCGAGCGCGTTCTTGAGCACGCCGGGGATCGAGCGGTTGTATTCCGGGGTGACGAAGATCACCCCGTCCGCCGCGAGGATACCCTGCTTGAACCGCTTGACCGGCTCGGGCTGGTCCGCGTCGTCATCCTGGTCGTAGAGCGGCAGGGCGCCGATATCGAGGAACTTGAAGCTGTGGCCTTCCCCGGCGGGCAGGCGGGTGAGCCCATGGGCGACCTGGCGGTTGAACGACCCCTTGCGCAGGCTCCCGACGATGACGGCGATGTTGCTCATTCACGGTTCCTTTCGATTGGGGCAATGAGCGGCGCGCGCAGCGGTTCCGGTTCCCTTACGCCACATCCGCCCGCAGGCTGGCCGCTTCGCATTTCTCCTGCGTCTGCGCGCTGGCGTCGCCGCTTTCGATCAGGGTGAGGGCAAGGAAGCCCGCCACCACCAGCACCGCAAACCCCGCCGTGGCGAGGCCGAGATACTTGTCGATGAAGGCCTTGATCGGCCGGCCGAAGATGCGGAACAGCACGCCCACGATCATGAAGCTGATCGCGCGGGAAACCAGGCTGGCGAGAATGAAGGCGATCAGGTTCATCCCGATGAAGCCGGCGGTGATCGTCAGCAGCTTGAAGGGGATCGGCGTCGCCCCCTTGATCATGATGATTTCCGCCCCGTATTCGCGCAGGTAGCAGGCGGCGACCGGGAAGCTTTCGGTCAGCCCCAGCACGGCGAGCAATTGCGTGCCCACCGTATCGTAGAGCCCCCAGCCGATCGCATAGCCCAGCAGCCCGCCCGCCACCGAGGCCAGCGTGGCGATTGCGGCGAAGCGAACAGCACGGCGCGGCTCCGCCAGGCACATCACCCCCAGCACCGGATGCGGCGGAATCGGGAAGAAGCTCGCCTCCACGAAGGCGAACAGCGCGAGCCACCATTCGGCATGGGGATGAGCCGCCTTGGCGAGCGTCCAGTCGTAGAGGCGGCGCAACATGTGCATGCTTTCTGCCAGAACTCGTTCCGGAAATCGCCCCCTAAAATGTTCCTGCGGTGAGTCCCTGCGCAGGCAGGGACCTGAAACCCGATGGAGCGTTCCGCCCCGGACCCCCGGCCTTCGCCGGAGATCACCTACGTCACGAGGGAAGTATGAAAATAACCTATTTGGAACTTTTTAATTGACATTATACCTCTATCTGGTTACAAAACGGGAGCATCGCTAAAGGCGATTCGCCCGCGAACAGCCAGAACCAGGGAACCTTTCGATGTCCTTCCTCACCGCTATCGCCTCCGCCTTCAAGGGCGGGGGGCAGGCCCGTGCGCCCCTGGCGCGCAGCTTCACCTCGCCGTGGCATTTCGCTTTCGAGCCTGCGGGCGCGCGGATGCCGTTCGAATATCGCGCCGCGGTGCTGCGCGCCTTCCTGGAGAACCCCGTGGCGCAGCGCGCGGTGCGGCTGGTCGCGGAAGGGGCGGCGCGCGCCCCGCTGCTGCTTGTCGCGCCCGAGCTGGCGAAGCTGGTGCAGGCCGCCAGCGCGGGCCAGCCGTTGCTGGAGACGCTGGCCGCGCAGCTGCTGCTCCACGGCAATGCCTATGTGCAGATCCTGAAGGACGGCGCGGGTTGGCCGGTGGAGCTGTTCGCCTTGCGGCCCGAGCGCGTCTCGGTGGTACCGGGCGCGGATGGCTGGCCCGCTTCCTACAGCTATCGCGTGGGCGAGAAATGCCTTTCGATCCCGCTGGAAGACGAGGACGGCTGGCCTTGCCTGATCCATATCCGCGCCTTCCACCCGGCGGACGACCATTATGGCGCGGGCTGCCTGGCCGCTGCGGAGCAGGCGGTAGCGATCCACAATGCCGCCGCGCAATGGAACCGTTCCCTGCTGGAAAACGCGGCGCGCCCTTCCGGCGCGCTGGTGATGGAAGGCGGCGATGCGGGCTTGCTGACGCCCGAGCAGTTCGAGCGGCTGAAGGACGAGCTGGCCGCCGGCTTTTCCGGCCAGGCCCGCGCCGGGCGGCCGATGGTGCTGGAAGGCGGGATGCGCTGGCAATCGCTCTCGCTCTCTCCCGCCGACATGGACTTCGCCGAGCTGAAGGCCGCCGCCGCGCGCGACATCGCGCTGGCCTTCGGCGTGCCGCCGATGCTGCTGGGCCTGCCGGGCGACGCGACTTACGCCAATTACCGCGAGGCGAACCGCGCGCTGTGGCGGCTCACCCTGCTGCCGCTGGCGGGCAAGATCCTTTCCGGCATCGCGGAAGGGCTGGAGCCCTGGTTCCCCGATGCGCGGCTGGCGGTGGACCTCGATCGCGTGCCCGAGCTGGCGGAAGACCGCGAGCGGCTGTGGGCGCAGGTCAGCGCCGCCGGCTTCCTCACCGATGGCGAGAAGCGAACGCTGCTGGGCATCGAAACCCCGAAAGGAGACGCGACATGACCCATCGCGACATGCTTGCCGGGCTGATCGCACAGGCCGCGCAGCAAGGCGCCGACGCAGCCACCCTGCGCGCCGTGGTGGAGGAAGCCTGCGACCTGGGCGCCGAGCGCGTGCTCGCCCGCCTGGGCCTGTCCGATGAGGATGCGCGCGGCGACATCGGCGAGTTGCGCCAGCTGCTGCAGGCCTGGCGCGATGCCAAGGCCAGCGCCTGGCGCGCGGCGGTGGACTGGGCGGTGCGCGGCCTGCTCGCCCTGCTGCTGATCGGCATCGCCGTGCGGCTGGGCGTGGGAGGGCTGGTGAAATGAGCGCTCCCGCCCCCGGCCCCTTGCGCTTCGCCGGCTACGCGGCCCTGTTCGGCATCGCGGACGGCGCGGGCGACGTGATCCGCAAGGGCGCCTTCGCCCGCGCGATCGAGGACCATGCGGCGCGCCCCTTCCCCCTGTGGTGGCAGCACCGCCCCGGCGCGATCGGCACGGTCGAGACGCTGGAGGAGGATGCGCGCGGCCTGCGCGTGGTCGCCCGGATCGAGCGGGCCGCCAGCCGCTTCGCCGCCGCCCTCGCCCGCGGGCACGTGAGCGGCCTCAGCTTCGGCTACCGCGCGCGGAGCCACCGCCCGCTGCCCGGCGGCCGCCTGCTGGAGGATGTCGAGCTGATCGAGGTCAGCCTGGTCACTCATCCGATGCAGCACGGCGCGCGGGTGCATCTGATCCGCTGATCGTGAGCCCCTGCGCAGGCAGGGGCCTCCCGCCTCATCGAACCAGGCCCCCTGCCTGCGCAGGGGCTCACCCTCTTCTTGCCCCAACCGAAAGGAACCGACCCAATGGACATGCAACTGGAAACCGAGGCGCTGGCTGCCTCCTTCGATATCGTCGCCCGGCAGGACGAGGCCGAGAAGGCCATCGGCGCACTGCGCGGCGACGTGGACGAAGTGAAGGCCCGGCTCGACCGGGTAAGCCGCGCCGCCGCCCGCCCGCTGCTGGGCGAAGTGCAGGGCAGCCCCGAAGTGAAGGGCTTCGTCGACAATTACCTGCGCAAGGGCATCGAAACCGAGATCAAGGCAATCAGCGGCGCGACCCCGGCCGAAGGCGGCTATGCCGTCCCGCGCGAGATCGACGCGATGATCGCCAGCGAACTCAAGGAAATCAGCCCGATCCGCCGCCTCGCCCAGGTGGTGCAGGTGGGCAGCGCGGGATACCGCAAGCTGGTGGCCATGGGCGGCACGTCCTCGGGCTGGGTCAGCGAGACGGCAGCGCGGCCCGAGACGGACACACCCGAATTCGCCGAGATCGCCCCGCCTTCGGGCGAGCTCTACGCCAATCCGGCTGCAAGCCAGGCGATGCTGGACGATGCGGCCTTCGACCTCGAAGCCTGGCTGGCTTCCGAGATCGCGATGGAGTTCGCCCGGGCGGAAGGCGCGGCCTTCGTGAACGGCAACGGCGTCAACCGGCCCAAGGGCTTCCTCGCCGCGCCGACCTCGCCGCTGGGCGATACCACGCGCCCCTTCGGCACGCTGCAATATGTCGCGAGCGGGGATGAGGATGGCCTTGGCAACATGATGGAACTGGTGCTGATCGACCTCGTCCACACGATGAAGGCCGGGCACCGCCAGGGCGCGAGCTGGCTGATGAACAGCGCGACGCTGTCCGAAATCCGCAAGCTCAAGACCACGGACGGCGCCTTCCTGTGGCAGCCCGGCCTGGTGGAAGGCCAGCCCGACCGGCTGCTGGGCTATCCGGTGGTGGAGGCAGAAGACATGCCCGACGTGGCGGCGGGCACGTTCCCGATCGCCTTCGGCAACTTCAAGGCCGGCTATCTGATCGCCGAACGCAGCGCCACCGCGATCCTGCGCGATCCCTTCACCAACAAGCCCTTCGTCCACTTCTACGCCACCAAGCGCGTGGGCGGGCAGGTGCTCGATTCCGCGGCGATCAAGCTGCTGAAGATTTCGGAATAAAACTCGATCCTCCCCGTGAGGCGCAGCCTCATGGGGAGGTGGCAGCCCGTCAGGGCTGACGGAGGGGCCAGGGCGCACCTGCCCCTCCACCCCGACACCTGCGGTGTCGCGGTCCCCCTCCCCATCCCGCTGCGCGGGACAGGGAGGATGTCTTCACCTCACCACCGGGAACCCACCTCCATGCCCATCCTCACTCCCGCCGGCCTGCCGGACGCGCTGGCCGCGCTCAAGGCGTGGCTCGCCATCACCACCGAGGCCGAAGATGCTACTCTGTCCGCCCTGCTCGGCACGGCCTCCGAAATCTGCGACGCCTTCACCGGCGGCCTGCCCGAAGCGGATTGGGCCGACCAGCCGCAGGCGATCCGCCACGGCATCATCCGCCTTGCCGCGCATCTGTTCGGCCAGCGCGGCGCGGATGCCGCTCCGGCTGCCCCGCCGGCCGCCGTCGCCGCCTTGTGGCGGCCCTGGCGGCAATTGCATCTCGCATGATCCGCGCCCGCATCGCTTCCGCCGGGGCGTTCGCCTGGCTCGCCCGGCGGGCCGGCACAATCGTCGCGGCGGCGGCGGAGAGCCGCTTGCGCGCCCGGCAGCGCGATCCGCTGCGCTGGCGCATGGCGCGCCTGCTCTGGCCCGCCTTCACGAAAGGACCGTGATCCATGGAAACCATGCTGCGCACCGCGCTGGCCGCCTGGCTGCGCGCCGATCCGGCGCTCGCCGCGCTCAATGCGGTGGAGGAGGAAGCCCCGCTGCGCGCCACGCCGCCCTGGCTCGGCATCGCAGCCAGCGCCAGCGCGGACTGGAGCACCAAGACCCGCGCGGGCCGCGAGGTGCGCATCGCGCTGGAGCTGCATTGCCGGGGCGACGATCCGCTTCCGCCCGGAGCGCTTGCACGCGCGGTGCAAGCCCGGATCGAGGCGATGCCCCGCTCCCAGCCGGGCTTCGCCATCGCCAACGCGCTGTTCCTGCGCGCCCGCGCCGAACGCCGGGCGGACAATCTGCGCTCGATCCTGATCGAATACCGCTTCCGGGTTCTGGAAGCCTGACCAAAGGAGAATTCCCATGACCGCACAGAAAGGCTCCGCCTTCCTGCTCAAGATCGGCGACGGCGCAACCCCGCCCGCATACGACACCGTCGCCGGCCTTCGCACCACCCAGATGTCGATCAACGGCGAGACCGTGGTCGTCACCCACAAGGAATCGGGCGGCTGGCGCGACCTGCTGTCGGGCGCGGGCACGCGCTCGGTCTCCGTCAGCGCCGCCGGCATCTTCCTCGGCAGCGCGGCCGAAGCCTCCGTGCGCACCCATGCGCTGGCCGGGACGCTGACGGATTACGAATTGTCCTTCGAGGATGGCGAGAAACTGCACGGCCGTTTCCTGATCCAGCGGCTGGACTATGCCGGGGACTTCAATGGGGAGCGCAACTACACGCTCCAGCTGGAAAGCTCCGGCCCGGTGGTGCCGGCATGAGTGCGCGAGCCAACCCCCTGCGCGGGGAAGCGGCGATCCTAGTCGAGGGGACCCCGCGCCTGCTGCGTCCCAGCTACGCCGCCTTGGTCGCCGCCGAGGAGGAACTGGGGCCGCTATTCGCCCTGGTCGAACGCGCGGGCGCGGGCGAGCTGCGCCTGGCCGAGATCGCCGCCCTGTTCTGGCATTGCCTCTCCGATCGTGCGGGCCTGACTCGCGAGCAGGTGGGCGACGCGGTGATCGCGATCGGCCTCGCCCAGGCGACCAAGCCCCTGCGCGTCCTGCTGGGCGAGATCCTGAAAGGGCGCGGATGAGCGCGCTGCTGGCCGATGCGGCGGCGCGGCTGGCGGGGCTGATTCCGCGCCTCACCGGCTGGCCGCCCGATATTTTCTGGAGCGCCACCCCGTCGGAACTGGCGGCGATCCTCACCCCCGAAGCGACGGGGGAGCCCCCGCCGCTGACGCGCGGCGAACTGGAACGGATGATGGAGCGCGAAAGCGATGGATGACGAAATCGAAACCCTGCTGGTGGAGGTGCGCGCCGACACGCGCGGCTTCGCCGCCGACATGGAGGCGATGCGCGGCACGTTCGACGCGAGCCTGGTGAGCGGCTTCGAACGGGCCGGAAACGTGCTGGAGCGCGGGCTGCTTTCGGCGATCCGCCGCGGCAGCCTGGGCTTCGGCGACTTGCGGCGCGTGGCCCTTTCCGCGCTGGACGAGATCGCCGCGCAGGCGCTGCGGATCGGCTTCGGCTCGATCGCGGGTGGCGGCGCGAGTGGATTGAGCGGATTGCTGGGCGCCGCGATCGGCGGGCTGTTCGGCCTGCCCGGCCGGGCGACCGGCGGGCCGGTGTCACCAGGACGCCCCTATCGCGTGGGCGAAAACGGGCCGGAGCTGTTCGTTCCGGCCAGCGCCGGGCGAGTGGAACCCTCCGCCGCCGCGCCGCCGCGCGAAGTGCGCGTGGCGATCCAGCTCGCCGCTCCACGCGGGATGTCTGCCCCCACCGCCCTGCGCCGCTCCGCACGCCAGGTGGCGAGCTCCGTACGGCGGGTGCTGATGGAGCGTTGAGAGACCAAACTACGCCTCCTCGTCATTCCCGCGCAGGCGGGAATGACGACGTTACCAAAGGAACATCCCATGCCATTCTGGCTAGCAACCCAGCGCCGGGGCCAGGCCTCCGACTGGATCCAGCGCTTCGATCCGCGCTTCTGGACGGTGGACTTTCCCCGCCCGATGATGGCGAGCGTCGTCACGACGGCCGCGGATTCGCTGCGGGTTGAGGCCGAGTTCCACAATTCGGACGAGCTGGCGGGCCTGATCTGGGAGAGCGAGGACCGGCTGGACCATCCGCTGCTCGCCTACGAAACCTGCCGCGATTATGCGCGCACCACCCTGCGCTTCCGCTGGCGCTCGGGCGGAATCCTGCCGCTCGATGCCGTCCACGGGCCGACGCTGACCATCGAAGGGCGCGATGCCAATGGCGCAGCGCGCAGCTGGTATGTCCGCCTGTGGAACTATGCCGAGGGCTCGCCCGAGGATGCCGATATCGTGCTGCCCTTCTCGGCGCTTTCGGGCGGGTGGGACATTTCAGGCGATCCGGACCCGGTGCATCCCGCCGATATCGACCGGATGTTCGTCTCGCTCGCGCCGCCGGGCTACGATCCAGGGCTCGATCCGGGGGAGCCCTTGCCAGCGCGGGTGGACGGCTGGGTGGAGCTGACCGGCATCGCCTGCGAAGGCCACCGGCCGGTGCTGGAGATCAGCGACGTGCTGCTGCCGCCACACGATGTCGGCATCGCGACGGCTTATGACGACGGCTACAACCAGACGCCCGCGCGCATCCTGCGCTCGATCCGCGGCCTCGGCTATCGCGGGCGGATCGTCCATTATCTGGGGATGAGCCATTTCTTCCGGCTGGTGCGGAGCGGCGATGTGCTGCTGGCCGATCCCGCCGGAACCGTCTGCACTCCCGCGACGGCATGGCATGCGAACTACTTCGCCCTGTGCGCGGCGCAGGGATATCAGCCCATCGCCTCGCTCTCCTACGAACTGTTCGCCGAGCATTGCCCGGCCGCCTGGCAGCAGCGCGCGCATGATGGAGAACCGGCGCGGACCGGGTGGGAGCCGCCATCGGCGCTGCTGTCCCCCGCCAACGTGCAGGCGATGGCGTGGCTGCACGCGGTCGCCGCGCACTTCGTGGGATTGCAGCTCTCCGCCGGGCTGCCCGTGCTGTTCCAGATCGGCGAGCCGTGGTGGTGGACCATGGCCGACGGGCGCATCTGCCTTTACGACGATGCGGCGAAAGCCGCATTCGGCGGCGGCCCGCCTGCCATTCCCGACATGCGCGCGGCCCTTTCCCCGGCGCAGATCGCGCTGCTGGACGATGCGGGGGAACTGCTGGCGCAATCGACCGCCGCGCTCACGGATGCGATCCGGGATGCGGCGGGCGGGGCCGGGGCGGAAGTGCTGCTGCGGGCCTTCACGCCCACCATCCTCGATCCCGCCATGCCCGAGCTGCGCCGCGCCAACATGCCCGCCGCCTGGGCCTGGCCCGCGTTCGATCGGCTGCAGCTGGAGGATTACGACTGGCTCACCGCCGGGGCCGAAGCCTTGCGCAAGGGCGCCTATGCCACGGTGCAGGCACGGCTCGGCTATCCGCTCGACCGGCAGGACTATTTCGCGGGCTTCGTCCTGCTGGCCGACGATGCCGACGCCTATTGGCGCCGGATCGACGCCGGGCTGGAAGAGGCCGCCCGGCGCGGCATCGCGCAGCGCTTCGTCTGGGCGCTGCCGCAGGTTTCGCGCGACGGATACACCCGCCTCGCACCATCTCAAGGAGACGACATGCAGGCTTTCGACGATCTGCTCTATCCGCTCGCGCTCGGCCGCGATGCCGGGGTGAGCCCGGAATTTTCCACCTCGGTCACCGTCACCGCTTCGGGGCATGAGCGCCGTTCGAGCCTGTGGAGCGACGCGCGGCTGCGCTTCGACGTGGGGCCGGGCATCCGGGGCGAGGCGGAGCTGGGCACGCTGATCGCCTTCTTCCGCGCCCGGCGCGGGGCGGCGCGCGGCTTCCGCATCGCGGACCCTTACGACCACAGCTCCAGCGGCATGACCGGCACGCCCACCATGCTCGACCAGCGCATCGGCACCGGCGACGGGCTCACCGCCAGCTTCCGGCTGGTCAAGAATTACGGCCCCGCAGGCGATCCGCAGATGCGCCCGATCACCCGCCCGCGCCCCGGCACGGTGAAGGTCAGCGTGGACGGCGTGGAGGCCGCGGGCTGGACCCTGGGCCCCGGCGGCGTGATCACGCTGGCGAGCGCACCGCCCGAAGGCGCGATCGTCCGCGCGGGCTTCCTGTTCGACGTGCCGGTGCGCTTCGCCGAAGACCGGCTGGACATCACCGGCGCGGCCTTCGCCGCCGGCGAAGCGCCTAGCGTGCCGCTGATCGAGATCAGGGAGGCGGCATGAGCAAGGTGTTCTTCCATCAGGAGCTGGAAGGCGTGGCGACCTTCTGGCGCATCGAGCGGACCGACGGCGTGGCGCTGGGCTTCACCAGCCACGACCGCGACTTGTGGTTCGGCGGCCTGCTCCACCGCGCCGCGCCCGGCATGCTGCCCACCGCCATCCGCCGCAATGCGAGCCTGGAGCCGGACAGCGTCGAAGTGGAAGGCGCGCTGACGCACGATTCGATAGCGCAGGCCGATCTCGCCGCCGGGCGGTTCGACGGTGCGCGGATCGCGATCGGCGCGGTGGATTGGGAAACGCTGGAGCATGCCGTGCTCTATCGCGGCGAGATCGGGACAATCGCGGAGGAAGCGGGAAGCTTCTCGGCCGGGATGCGATCGGCCAAGGCCGCGCTGGACGCCGATCCGATCCCCCGCACCAGCCCCACCTGCCGCGCCCTTTTCTGCGGACCCGGCTGCACGCTGAGCGCGGCGCGCTTCACGCATGAGGCGCAAGTCGCCTCGCTCGATCCGGAGCACAACCGCGTGATCTTCGCCGGCGGCCCTGCGCCCGAGGCGATGCACGGCGGCTCGCTGCGCTGGATCGATGGGCCGCAGGCCGGCCTTTCGATGGCGGTGGTCGAAGCCGATGCGGAGGGCCTGATGCTCGATATCGCGCTCGACCCCGCCGTCGCGCCGGGCATGCGGGCGCTGCTGCGCGAAGGCTGCGATCACACGCTGGCGACCTGCGCCGCGCGCTTCGGCAATGCCGCGAATTTCCAGGGCGAGCCGTTCCTGCCGGGCAACGACGTGCTTGCCCGCTATCCGCTGGCGTCCGGCACATGAGCGGGGAAGGCGAGAGGCTGGCCCGAGCCGCCGCAGCGCTCGTCGGCACGCCGTTCCGGCTTCACGGGCGGCAGCCCGGCATGGCGCTCGACTGCGTCGGGCTGGTGGTCGCGGCGCTGGCCGCGATCGGGCGGACGGGCGCGGCGCCCACGCGCTACGGCTTGCGCAACAGCGCCATAGCCGATGCTCTGGCTTTCGCTTCCGGGCTGGGCCTGCGCACCGCCTCGGGAGCCGTTCGCTGCGGCGACGTGCTCCTCGTCCGCAGCGGCCCGGCCCAGCATCATCTGCTGGTCGCCGCGATCGGCGGCGGCTTCATCCATGCCCATGCGGGCCTGCGCCGCGTGGTCGCCACGCCGGGGCCGATCCCATGGCCGATCCTGCGCCATTGGCGCCTCGATCCAACCGAAAGCTGAAACCCATGGCTACCCTGCTTCTCGCCGCCGTCGGCACGCTGGCGGCCGGACCCATCGGCGGCGCGCTCGGCGCCCTGGCCGGCCGGCAGATCGACCGGGCGATCATCGGATCGCCGCACCGCGAAGGCCCCCGGCTCGATGAGTTGTCGGTCACCACCTCCAGCTACGGCACGCCGATCCCGCGCCATCACGGGCACATGCGCGCGCCCGGATCGGTGATCTGGGCGACCGACCTCGTCGAACGCAGCGAGAAACGCGATGGCGTGACGCTCTATCGTTATTCGGTGTCCTTCGCAGTCGCCTTGTCGAGCCGCCCGATCCTGGATGTCGGGCGCATCTGGGCCGATGGCAGCCTGCTGCGCGGCGAAGCGGGCGATCTCAAGGCGGGCGGGACGCTGCACATCCATCGCGGCCACGGCGACCAGCCCGTCGACCCGCTGATCGCGTCCGACAAGGGCGCCGCCTGCCCCGCCTTCCGCCACACCGCCTATGCCGTGTTCGAGGATCTCGACCTCGCCGATTTCGGCAATCGCATCCCTTCGCTTTCATTCGAGCTGATCGCCGACAATGGCGAAGTGACGCTGGCGGAAATGCTGCGCCCCATGGCGGAGCCTTTCCTTGCCGAACGACCGCTGGCCGGGCTGCAGGGCTTCAGCGTGGAAGGCGGGCCGCTTTCCGAAACGCTGGCCGCGCTCGACGCAGCCTGGCCGATGGCGCTCGATGCCGGGGCGGACAGGCTGGCGATCCGTGCCGCGGACGCCCTGCCGGAAGAGGCGCCGCTGCTCCCCGAACCGGCATCAGCAGCGGGCGAAGACGAATTCGGCCGGGCCGATGGGCGGCGGCACAGCAGAGCCTCGCCTTCCGCCGAGATCCCGGTGGCATTGCGCTATTTCGACACGGCGCGCGATTTCCGGTCCGGCTTGCAGCGTGCCGCCGGGCGCCCCCGCCCCGGGGCCGGCACGGTGATCGAGCTGCCCGCCGCGCTGGCCGCGGGCGACGCTCGCGCCCTGATCAACGCCGCGGCGGAACAGGCGGGCTGGGCGCTGGAAGGGCTGGCCTGGCGCATGGCGGAGCTTGATCCGACCCTTGCCCCCGGCATGATCGTGCGTGCGCCGGGCCATGCCGGGCTATGGCGGATCGCCAGCTGGGAATGGCGCGATCACGGGGTGGAGCTCGAATTGCAGCGCCTCCCCCGCGGCCCCGCGCGCCAGCCCCCGGCGGATGCCGGCAGCTTCCTCCCGCCGCCGGACCTTGTCGCTTCGCCGACGATGCTCGAAGCCTTCGAACTGCCCTGGGACGGCGCCGGTGCGAGCGACAGGCCCGCCCAGTTCGCCGCCGCCAGCTCGGAAAGCGCGGGCTGGCGCGGGGCGGCGCTTTATGCCGATCACGGCGGAGAGCTGATCGCGCTGGGAAGCAGCGGTGCGCGCCGCTGCATCATCGGCCATACGTGGGGCGAAGTGCCGCCTTCGCCGGCGATGCGCCTCGAAGCGCGCTCCGCCATCGAAATCGACCTGCTTTCCGAAGACTTCGTCCTGACCGGCACTGGCATCGCCGGCCTTGCGAACGGGGCGAACCGGGCCTTGCTGGGCGGCGAGATCATCCAGTTCGCCAGCGCCGCGTCGCTCGGATCGGGCCGCTGGCGCATCGAGGGATTGCTGCGCGGACGCGACGGAACCGAACAGGCCGCCCTCGCCGGTCATGCCGCCGGCACGCCTTTCGTCCTGCTCGACGGCACGCCGGCCCGGCTGAACCCGGCCCAAGTGGGATTCTCCCATGACGTCTCGATCGCCGCCATCGGCGCGGGGGATGCAGCGCCGGTCAACGCGGCGATCGCCAATCCCGGCCTCACGCTCCGCCCGCCCGCGCCGGTTCACCCGCGGGCCGCGCATGGAGCCGATGGCAGCCTTTCGCTCCGCTGGACCCGCCGGGCGCGCGGAGCGCGGGGCTGGCCCGACGAAGTGGATGTCCCGCTTGCCGAGCAGGCCGAGAGCTATCGCGTCGGCATCGGCCCGGTAAATTCACCTTTCGCCATCTGGCAGGTGGGCCAGCCGGCGCTCCTCATCGACGGCGACGCTGTGTCCGCGCTGCGGATCGCGCATCCCGGCGCGGATGTCTGGGTGCGCCAGATCGGCAGCTCTGCCCAATCCGACCCGCTGTTCCTTGCCACACTTTCCTGATTCCAACGGAGACCGACCATGCCCGATCCGATCGTCTTTACCTCCACCAGCCCGCGCCACGGTCTGCCGCTGCTCTTCACCGGCCAGGCGGGGAAGGAATTCACCGTCAACGAAGCCCATGCCCTGATCGACGCCTTGCTTCATCCCGCGATCGAAGGCGTGGCGAACGATCCGCCCGCCACCCCGGCCGAGGGGCAATGCTGGCTTGCCGGCAATGCGCCGACCGGTTCATGGCATGATCATGCCGGCGAACTGGCCTGCCGGTCGGCCGGAGACTGGCTGTTCGCCGCGCCGCGTGACGGCATGGTGCTGCTCGACCGGTCGAGTGGGCAGCTCCGCCTTTTTCGCGGCGGTGCGTGGACCATGGCCGCCGTGCCGGCCGCCCCTTCCGGCGGTACGACGGTGGATGCCGAAGCGCGCACGGCGATCGCGCAGATCGTCACCGCCCTGGCCGATTGCGGCATTTTGCCGGCATAAGTTTCAACCTTGGGGGGAGAAAACGGCTTTGCTTTGCGTTAGGGGAAGGTCGAGGAACAACAGGAGAGCCCGCCATGAACCGCCTTCCCCTTCTCATGATCGCCCCGCTTGCGGCCCTTGCCGGTTGCCAGTCGGTCGGCGACATTCCCACGGAGCGGCTTGGCAGCGCCACCTTGCATTTCGCCAACGGCCTGCCCGCCGGAACTGCCCAATTGCTGGCGGTGGGCGATGGCGCATCGGTGACTGTGGCGCTCGCGGGCGTATCGCCGGGAACGCATGCTGTGCACCTCCACACCACCGGCTCGTGCCAGGCGCCGGACTTCACCTCCGCCGGCGGGCATCTCAATCCCGAACATAAGGAGCATGGGACGCAGAACCCCAAGGGCGCCCATCTGGGCGATCTTCCCAATGCCGAGATCGGCTCCAACAAGACCGGCACGATCACCGCGCGCCTGAACGGCACGAGGCAGCAGGTGCTGGATGCGATCTTCGATTCAGATGGAACGGCCGTGGTCGTCCATGCCGGGCCGGACGACTATGTGTCGGATCCCGCGGGCAATGCGGGCGGGCGTGTCGCCTGCGGCGTCTTCAACCCGGCCTGACGCTTACCCTGCTTCGCCCGCGCCGCGAGCGCGATCCACAAGGGAAGCGATCGCCGCGGGCGACAAACGCAGCGCCACCGCCAGGCCGCACAGGCCGACCGGCACCGCCAGCAGGGTGGCCTTGACGCCCAGGGCCAGATCCCCGCTTGCCTGCGAAATGAAACCGGCGGTGTAGGGGCCGAGCGCCAGCCCGATCAAGGTGGTGCCGAGGAAGAAGATCGCGGTCGCGGTGCCGCGCATGTGCGGCAGTACCAGCGCCTGGCTTGCCGCCGCCGAAGCGCCCAGCGCGGAGGATGTGGCGAACTGCACCGCGAAGCTGAGCAGGTAGAACAGCGCAGGGCTCTGCGTGCTGTAGGATGTCAGCACGATGGGCACGGGGGCGAGCAGGCCGAAGGCGACCACTCCGATCCGCCCCCAGGCGAAGCGCGCCTGCAGCAAGTCCGCCAGCCGCCCGCCCGCGATCACGCCCAGGAAACCGCCGAGTGCGGCCGGCGCGCCGAGCAGCCAGCCCAACTCCGCCTTGTCCGCCCCGAAGATGCGTTCGGCATAAGGCGCGGCCCAATAGGTTACCGAATAGCCGACGAAGCAGATCGCGGCATAGGCGAGCACGATCCCCAGAAAGGCGGGCGAGGCCCAGGTAAGGCGGAACGTCGCCGGATCGCGCACCCGTTGCGCGGATGCCCAGCTGAACACGGCGTAGTAGCCGATGCCGAGCAGCGCGAACTGTTCGGCGTTCCCGCTCCAGCGGGCGAGGAACCACGCCGCCGCACCGATCGCACAGCCGCCCGCCAGGTTGAACGCCAGCGCGCGGCCGCCGCGCCGCAACGCCCCCAGCAGCGTGAGCGGGGGAACTAGCTGGACGAGCTCACCCGCAAGGATCGCCCACGGCCGCGCGCCTGCCGCCGCCCCGCATGACGGTTCGCGCAGCGAAAGCACCCATGCCGCCAGCGGCAATCCCGGCAGCCCCACCGCCAGGAACGCCACTTGCCAGCCGGCAAGGCCGAGCGGCGCATCGACGGGATAGGCCGCATTCCAGCTTTCGACGATCGCCCCGCCGATCAGGAGCGAGAGACCGCTGCCCACGAAAAGCCCCGAGGAATAGATCGCCAGCGCGGTTGCGCGCATGCGGGCGGGAAACCAGTCCGCGATCAGCGAATAGGCGCATGGGCTGGCGGTCGCCTCCCCCACGCCGACGCCGACCCGCGCCGCGCCGAGCGCCGCGGCGCTGCGCGCAAAGCCGGACAGGGCGGTCATGACCGACCATAGCGCCAGTCCGATCGAAAGCAGCCGGACGCGGTGCCAGCTATCGGCAAGGCGGCCGAGCGGAATCCCGAACAGCGCGTAGAAGATCGCGAATGCCGTGCCGTAGAGAAAGCCGAGGTCGGCATCGGTGAGGCCGAGGTCCGCCTTGATGTCGTTGGCCAGGATCGACAGTATCTGCCGGTCGATGAAATTGAACATGTAGACCAGCAGCAGCACGCCAAGCGCGTACCAGCTGTAGGCCGCGACCGGCTGCGGGCCGCCTTCCCTCTCTTCTTGCGCCTCCTCGGCCATGGTCAGCCCGACCGGGCTCCCGGAACATATTGCGTCCCGTCCTCGATCCCCGCATCGGCAAAGCCCTTGCGACGCAGGCGGCAGGAATCGCACAGTCCGCAGGCCAGGCCGCCGGGCGCCGGATCGTAACAGGACCAGCTCATCGCCGGGTCCAGCCCCAGCCTCGCCGCCTCGCGCGCAATGTCCGCCTTGCCGAGATATTGCAGCGGGGTGTGGACCGTGAAGGGCTCCCCTTCCACTCCGGCCTTGGTGCCGAGCCGGGCCGTTTCGGCAAAGCTGGCGATGAATTCGGGCCGGCAATCGGGATAGCCCGAATAGTCCAGCGCATTGACGCCGATGAACAGATCCCGCGCGCCCGCGGCTTCCGCCATCGCCAGGGTCAGCGAAAGGAACACGAGATTGCGCGCGGGCACATATGTCACCGGGATTTCGCTGCCGACGCCTTCCTTGGGCACCGGAATGTCATCGGTCAGGGCGGACCCGCCGAATGCCCTCAGATCGAGCGGCAGGACGACATGGCGCGCTGCGCCCAGATGCGCGGCGATCTGCGCCGCAGCCTCGATTTCCCGGCGATGGCGCTGATTGTAGTCGATCGTCAGCGCATGAAGCTCGAAGCCCTGTTCCCTGGCGAGACCGGCGGACACCATCGAATCGAGGCCGCCCGAAAGCAGCACGATCGCCTTTTTCTGTCCGGAATGTCGCTGCGCGGCCATCGCGCGGGGCTAGCCCGCGTGGCGGGGGCTGGCAAGCGGTCGCTCAGCAGCCGCCGATGCGGCGCGCCTCCGCGTTGAAATGGAACGGCAGGCCGCTCTGGATGCCCTGGCTGTTGATCTGCACCAGCTGCGCATTCTCGCGCCGGATCGTGGTCCGGCCGTAACCGGCGCCGGGGCAACTATATTCCACCGTGACG
>Ga0066256_1001604_pt1 | contig 30145 bp, 27 predicted proteins | sample ThiBio_1000_biof_FD_87107 | JGI IMG/M metagenome (GOLD analysis project Ga0066256, IMG submission 87107) | Wastewater bioreactor microbial communities from Cape Town, South Africa - Thiocy_expt_1000_biof (version 2) | ecosystem: Engineered > Bioreactor > Thiocyanate-remediating >... | reverse complement strand
GCGCTGTGAACTGTATAAAATCACAGCCTCGCCGGACACAAGCGCCCCGATGCTGGAGCCCCACCGCTACTACTATCTGCACAACTTCCAGCGCGCGCTCGCCTGGGTGGGCGGGCGCTACGGCGGCCTGCTCGACGCGGCGGAGCAGGGCTTCGTCGCCGGGTTCGCGCAGCTGCCCATGGCGTCGCAGGCCTTGCTGGTGCGCCTGCTGCTGCGCCGCGGACCCTGGTTCCTGGAACACAAGCTCGCCTACGCGGAAATCCCGGACGTGCGCGCTGCGGCCCAGCCCCTGCTGGCCCTGGGCTGGCTCGACGCCGGCCGCCCACTGCGCCTGGAAGACCTGTTCGCCCTGCACACCAAGGCCGAGCTGCTGGCGCTCTTTGCCGCGGCGGGGCTGCATGGTGGTTTGCGCAAGGCGCAGATGCTGCAGGCCCTGGGCGGCAAGCACGCTGGCGAGCGCACCTACGCCGAGTGGCACCCCGGCGCCGCACACGCCGCCTGGTGCGTGACCGTGGGCGCCGTCTGCGAGCGCCTGCGCCTGATGTTCTTCGGCAACCTGCACCAGGGCTGGTCGGAGTTCGTCCTCGCCGACCTGGGCGTGTTCCGGTACGAGCCCGTGCCCTTCCCGGCCGAGGCGCGCGCCTTTGCCAGCCGCGCCGATGTGGACGGCTTCCTCGCCATTGCGCGGTGCCGCCAGGCACTCGACGACGGCGCCGATCCGGCGCAGCTGCTGCAGGCCGCCGCCACCTGCGCCAGTGCCAACCCCTGGCTGGAGCTGCGCCGCGCCAAGCTGCTGCTGCGCATCGGCCAGGCCTGCGAACGGGCGCAGCAATGGGCGCTGGCCGAGCAGGCCTACGCCCAATCGCGCTACCCCGGCGCGCGCCACCGGCGCCTGCGCGTGTGCGAACGCAGCGGCCGGCCGGCCGACGCCTGGGCCCTGGCGCAGGCGGCCCAAGCCGCGCCCGAGAGCGAGGAAGAGCGCCAGCGCCTGGCGCGCATGCTGCCGCGCCTGGCGCGCCAGCTGGGCCTTGCCCCCGGCGAGCGGCCAGCGCGGCGCAGCAGCCCGCCGCTGGCGCGTGCCGACCTGGAGCTTGAGCGCCCGGCGGCGCCCGTGCCCGTGGAATCGCTGGTGCGCGCCCACTGGCACCGGGCAGCGGCGCCCGTCTTCTACGTCGAGAACACGCTGTTCAACACGCTCTTTGGCCTGCTGTGCTGGCCGGCGATCTTTGCCCCGCTGCCGGGCGCGTTCTTCCACCCCTTCCAGAGCGGCCCGGCCGACCTGCGGTCGCCCGATTTCGTGCCGCGCCGCGCCCATGCCTTCGCCGCCTGCCTGGCGCTGCTCGACACCGGGCAGCACCACGCCGCGATCCGCCAGCGCTTTGCCGAGAAGCACGGCGTGCAGTCGCCCTTCGTGTTCTGGGGCGCGGTGACGCAGGAGCTGCTCGACCTGGCGCTGGCCTGCATCCCCGCCGCGCACTTGCGCCGCGTCTTCGAGCGCCTGCTGCGCGACCTGCCCGGCAACCGCGCTGGCCTGCCCGACCTGGTGCGCTTCTGGCCCGCCGAGCAGCGCTACGAACTGGTCGAGGTCAAGGGCCCGGGCGACCACCTGCAGGACAACCAGATCCGCTGGCTGGAGTTCTTCCACGCCGAGGGCATCCCCGCCAGCGTTTGCCATGTGCAATGGCAAGGCAGCTCCTCGGCACGCCCGGCGCCCGTATGCACGGCGCCCGCGTGCGCGGTCGGGGAGGCGGCGTGAGCTACTCCGTTGCCGTGCGCAGCCTGTGCGAATTCACGGCGCGCACCGGCGACCTGGACCTGCGCTTCACGCCCGCGCCCAGCGCGCTCGACGGTATGGCCGGCCACGCCCTGGTGCAAGGCCGGCGCGGCGCCGGCTACGAGACCGAGGTGGGCCTGGCCGGCCAATACGAAGACCTGACGGTGCAGGGCCGCGCCGACGGCTTCGACCCGGCGGCCTGCCAGGTCGAGGAAATCAAGACCTACCGCGGCGCGTTCGAGGGCGTGCGCCCGCCACAGCGCGCCCTGCACTGGGCCCAGGCCAAGGTGTACGGGCATTTGCTCTGCGCCGCGCGCGGCCTGGCGCAGATCCGGGTGGCGCTGGTGTATTTCAACGTCGGCACCCAGGAGGAGACGGTCCTAGTGGAAACGCACCCGGCCGCCGACTTGCAGGCCTTCTTCGAATCGCTCTGCGCGCGCTTCCTGGCGTGGTCGCGCCGCGAGGCCGCGCACCGCAGTGCACGCGACCGGGCCTTGCAGGCGTTGCAGTTTCCGCTGGCCGGTTTTCGCACCGGCCAGCGCGAGCTGGCCGTGGCGGTGTACCGCAGCGCGCGCGCCGAGGGCGGGGGCAACTGCCTGATGGCCCAGGCGCCCACCGGCATCGGCAAGACGCTCGGCACGCTCTTCCCCCTGCTCAAGGCCAGCCACAGCGGCGGGCTGGACAAGGTCCTTTTCCTCACCGCCAAGGGCACTGGCCACGCCCTGGCCCTGCAGGCGCTGACGACCATCCAGCGCCCGCTTGCCGGCGGTGCCGCGGCGTTCGGGCTGCGCGTGCTCGACGTTCGGGCGCGCGACAAGGCCTGCGAATACCCCGGCCAGGCCTGCCACGGCGATGCCTGCCCGCTGGCGCGCGGTTTCTACGACCGCCTTCCCCAGGCGCGCGCCGCCGCCGTGGATGCCGCCGGGCCCTGGGATGCCGAGGCGCTGCGCGGCATCGCCCTCACGCACCAGGTCTGCCCCTACTACCTGGCGCAGGAGCTGGTGCGCTGGAGCGACGTCGTCGTGGCCGACTACCACTACTACTACGACAGCGCCGCCATGCTGTACGCGCTGACGCAGGCGCAGCAGTGGAAGGTCGGCGTGCTGGTGGACGAAGCGCACAACCTGGTGGAACGCGCGCGGCGCATGTACACCGCCGAGCTTGCTCAAGCCGCGCTCGCGGCGGCGCGCCAGGTCAGCGCCGGCCCGGTGCGCGCAGCGCTCGAGCGCCTGCAGCGCACCTGGAACGCCTTGAACCGCGCGCAGAGCGGCGACTACGCAGCGCACACCGAAGTGCCCGCGCCCTTGCTGGGTGCGCTGCAGCGCGCGTCGGCCGCCATTTCCGAAGCCCTGGCGAACGCGCCCATGCCGCCCGGCGACCCGCTTCTGGGCTTTTATTGGGAGGTGCTGCACTTCCTGGCGCTGGCCGAGCCGATGGGCGGCCACGCACTCTTCGACGTGCAGCGCACGCCGCACCCTGCCGGCGGGCGGCGCGCGCCGGTGTCCACGCTGTGCCTGCGCAACGTCGTCCCCGCTCCGCACCTGGCCCCCCGCCACGCCGCCGCGCACACCACGGTGCTGTTCTCGGGCACGCTCGGCCCGGCGCATTTCTACCGCGACATGCTGGGCCTGCCCGAGGGCGCGCGCTGGCTGGACATCGAAGGGCCGTTCCGCGCGGCGCAGCTGGCGGTGCGCGTCGCCGGCCACATCTCCACGCGCTTTCGCGACCGGGAACGCTCGCTTGCACCCATCGTGCAGCTCGTCGCCGAGCAGTACGCCCGGCAGCCCGGCAACTACCTGTGTTTCTTCAGCAGCTTCGACTACATGGAGCGCGCCGCCGCATGCCTGGCGCGGCTGCATCCGCAGCTGCCCACCTGGCAACAGGCCCGCCACATGGACGAACCCGGCCGCGAGGCCTTCCTGGCGCGCTTCTCCGAGCACGGCGCAGGCGTGGGCTTCGCCGTGCTGGGCGGGGCGTTTTCCGAAGGGGTGGACCTGCCCGGCCGGCGGCTGATCGGCGCCTTCGTGGCGACCCTGGGGCTGGCGCAGGTCAACCCGGTCAACGAACGCATAAAGGAGGCCCTGGACGCGCATTTCGGCGCGGGAAAGGGCTACGACTACACCTACCTCTACCCCGGCCTGCGCAAGGTGGTGCAAGCCGCCGGCCGCGTGATCCGCACAGAGGACGACGAGGGCGCGGTGGTGTTGATCGACGACCGTTTTCAGCGCCCTGAAGTGCGCGCCCTGCTGCCGCGCTGGTGGGGCTGGGCGAACGGTGTTTGCGCAGGCTAAGCGACCTTCGCAGCGAAGGCCCCGCGGGCCTTAGGTCGCATACACGCTATCGAAGTCGGCGAAGCCCTTGACCTCGATCGGATTGCCGGACGGGTCGAGGAAAAACATGGTGGCCTGCTCGCCGGGCTCGCCGGCAAAACGGAGACTGGGTGGGATGACAAAAACCATGCCCCTGGACGTGAGGCGATCGGCCAGCGCTCGCCAGTCCCTCATTTCCAGAACGACGCCAAGGTGGGGCATGGGCACCATGTGCTCACCCACGCGGCCGGTGTTGGTGACCGGAAAGGGCTCGCCCAGGTGCAGCGAAATCTGATGGTCGAAGAAGTCGAAGTCGACCCACGTGTCGGTACTGCGTCCTTCGCGGCAGCCTAGCAAGTCGCCGTAGAAAGCGCGCGAGGCATCGAGATCACGGACATGGTACGCAAGATGAAATGCACTTCTCATGGAGGCTCCTGACGGCGATTGGAAAAGGAGGGTTGCCCCCAAGGTGGATCAGGCACCGGGGAATTCCCGATTCTTGCTCGATCACAGCGTATATGGCTCTCGGATGCAATCGCCGACGAGTACAGCGGGCGTCGCAAAGCGAAGGCGCGAGCGTATTGAAGCGCGAAGATACTCGACAACGGCAGCCATCAAGGCGGCCTGCCTGCCGGTGGCGGCGGTGTGTGTCGTCCATGCCGACCGCGCGACGGTCAATACACCCACCATCTGCCATGCCGGCGCATCAGCACAAGGAATACGTATGGTTGCACCTCGCATTCGGCTCAATCCCACTTCACGCAATTTTCTGTTCGCGTTGGTCTTTCTCACTGCTGCTCCTGCATGGGCAGTCAACAAATGCAGCGAGGGCGGCAGGGTGGTCTACCAGGACGCACCGTGCGAAGGCGGGAGAGGCCAAGCCCTCACCATCCGCCCCGCGACGGGTGCCGGCTCTGCGGTCGCTACTGGCGCAGCTCAGGCACGACTCGACAAACTCAAAGCGGACAACGCGATGTCCGAGGCGATCCGCACGCACAAGCCTTTGGTGGGCATGACGTCGACACAGCTGCAAGAAGCCATGGGGACGCCCACCAAAGTAAATGCCGACAACTACAACGGAACGCAGCGCGACCAAGTGATTTTCGAGCGCCGTACTGAGACCTGGTTCGTCTACCTGCGAAACGGCATGGTCGAGTCGATCCAGCATCGCCCAGGCGCTCCCACCGGCTCAATGCCGGCACAAGAGGCAGGCCGTTGTCCATCGCAGCACGAGATCAAGGGCGCGATCACGTCGGCATCAAGCATTGCGCTCGGCGAACGCGAGCGGGCCGAACGCTGGAAGGCAATCCGCGCGATGCAAGAGTGTGGGAAGTAATGCGGTGAAGGGTGAATGTCGGTCGCGCGCAATAACTTCGCTGCGCGAAGTGAGCGGCGTCCAAGCCGCGCAATCTGGGCGCTACGCGCAGGCTGCTGAGCAGCCTCCAAGAGCGTCTCCGTCATTCGACGGTGACGCTCTTGGCCAGGTTGCGCGGCTTGTCCACATCCGTCCCCCGTGCGCAGGCGGTGTGGTAGGCCAGCAGCTGCAGCGGCACCACGTGCAGGATCGGGCTGAGCGCGCCGTAGTGCTCGGGCATGCGGATGACGTGGACGCCTTCGCCGTTGGTGATGCGCGTGTCGGCGTCGGCCAGCACGTAGAGCATGCCGCCGCGCGCACGCACTTCCTGCATGTTGCTCTTGAGCTTTTCCAGCAGCGCGTCGTTCGGCGCCACCGTCACCACCGGCATGCTGCTGGTCACCAGGGCCAGCGGCCCGTGCTTGAGTTCGCCGGCGGGGTAGGCCTCGGCGTGGATGTAGCTGATTTCCTTGAGCTTCAGGGCACCTTCCAGTGCAATGGGGTAGTGCAGGCCACGGCCCAGGAACAGGGCGTTTTCCATGCGGGCGAAGTCTTCCGCCCAGGCGATCAGTTGCGGTTCGAGCGCCAGCACGGCCTGCAGCGCCACGGGCAGGTGGCGCATGGCGGCCAGGTGCGCGGCTTCCTGCTCGGCCGTCAGGCGCCCCTTGGCCTGCGCCAGCGCCAGCGTCAGCAGGAAGAGGCCCGCCAGCTGCGTGGTGAAGGCCTTGGTGCTGGCCACGCCGATTTCCACCCCGGCGCGCGTCACGTAGGCCAGCTTGCATTCGCGCACCATGGCGCTGGTGGCGACGTTGCAGATGGTCAGCGTGTGCTCCATGCCCAGGCTTTGCGCGTGGCGCAGCGCGGCCAGGGTGTCCGCCGTCTCGCCCGACTGGCTGATGGTGACGACCAGGGTGCGTGGGTCCGGCACGCTGGTGCGGTAGCGGTATTCGCTCGCCACCTCCACCTGCGTGGGGATTCCGGCAATGCCCTCCAGCCAGTAGCGCGCGGTGCAGCCGCTGTAGTAGCTGGTGCCGCAGGCGAGGATGAGCACGCGGTCGATCTGCTCGAACACGCGCCACGCGGCGGCGCCGGGCGTGCCGTCCTGCCCCATGCCGTCGAACAGCTCGGGGACGATGCCGGCCACGCCTTCGAGCGTGTCGGCGATGGCGCGCGGCTGCTCGAAGATTTCCTTCTGCATGTAGTGCCGGTACGGCCCCAGCTCGGCCGCGCCGCTGTGCGCGTGCACCGTGCGCACCGGGCGCTCGGCGGGGCTGAGCGGCTTGCCGTTCTGGCCCACCAGCCAGTAGCGGCCGCGCTGCAGGTCGGCGATGTCGCCTTCCTCCAGGTAGACGATCTGGTCCGTCACGCCGGCCAGCGCCATCGCGTCGCTCGCCAGGAAGTGCGCCTCACCGCCCGCGCCAACCCCCAACACCAGGGGTGAGCCGGCGCGCGCACCGACGACGCGGTGCGGCTCGTCCTTGTGCATCACGGCGATGGCGTAGGCGCCGTGCAGTTCGGCCAGGCTGGCCTGCACGGCGGCGAACAGGTCGCCGCTGTAGTGGTGGTCGATGAGGTGGGCGATGACTTCGGTGTCGGTCTGGCTGGCGAAGCGGTAGCCGCGCGCCTGCAGGCGCTCGCGCAGCTGCTCGTGGTTCTCGATGATGCCGTTGTGCACCAGGGCGACGCGGCCGGGCTGCTGCTCGGCGTCCGGCGCGCTGCCGTGGCTGAAGTGCGGGTGGGCGTTGTGCACGGCGGGCGCGCCGTGCGTGGCCCAGCGCGTGTGGGCGATGCCGGTGGCGCCGGCCAGGTGTTCGCTGTGCACCTGCTCCAGCAGCTCGGCCACGCGCTGGGTGCTGCGCGCGCGCACCAGGCCGCCCGCCTGGGTCGGGTCCAGGCTGGCGGCGTGCACGGCCACGCCGCAGGAGTCGTAGCCGCGGTATTCCAGCCGCTGCAGGCCCTGCACCAGGGTGGGAACGATGTTGTGGAGCGCTACCGCGCCGACGATGCCGCACATAGGAAATAGCCTTGTTGGAAAACTGGGCAGATGCTACGAAGCCTGGTTTGAAATGTGCAGTATGTATTTCTCTATGTTTTTTCCATAAAATTCATGCAACTATTAATCTGCAATAATATTTCATGAACTCCGACAAGATGGAATCTTTGGACCTGGATGCCGTGGACCTGGCCCTGCTGGAGCAGTTGCAAACCGACGCCACGCCGACCAACCAGGCCCTGGCGGCGCGGCTGGGCATTTCGCCGCCCACCTGCCTGCGGCGCGTGCGGCGCCTGCACGAGGCCGGGCTGATTGCGCGCCAGGTGGCCATCCTCGACGCCGACCGCCTGGCGCTTGCCCTGGGCCACGGCCTGCATGCGCTGGCCGAGGTGCTGCTCGACCGCCAGCACCAGGAGGCGCAGGACGCCTTCGAGGCGCGCGCCGTGGCCGAGCCCTGCGTGCAGCAGTGCTGGCGCATGGCCTCCGGCGCCGATTTCATGCTGGTGCTGCAGGTGCGCGACATGCCGCACTACCTGGCGCTCGCCGCGCGCCTGTTCACCCAGGACGCCAATGTGCGCAATACCAAGCTGCACTTCGCCACCCGGCGGGCAAAATTCGAGACAAAAGTGGATCTAGCGCACTACCAGCAAGCTTTTTAAGCTATCAAAATTATTCTCATCGCGAGACATCTTCGGACTTGCGGGCGCCGCTGGTTCGCGTAGAGTTTCGGGCAGGCCACCGGTAGCGGGCACGCCCTCCCGCGCCGCCCGTGCCCCACCACCGAAAGCCGTGCCGCCATGGAATTCAAGGACTACTACCGCAGCCTGGGCGTCGACAAGGGCGCCAGCCCCGACGAGATCAAGAAGGCCTACCGCAAGCTCGCGCGCAAGTACCACCCCGATGTCAGCAAGGAGGCCGACGCCGCCGCGCGCATGGCCGAGGTGAACGAGGCCAACGCCGTCCTGTCCGACCCGGAAAAACGCGCCGCCTACGACGCCGTCAGCGCCCAGGCCGCCGCGCAGGGCGCGCGTGCCGGCGCCGAGTTCCGCCCGCCGCCGGGCTGGGACACGGGCTTCGAGTTCACCGGCCGGCCGCAAGACGCCGGCGACTACAGCGACTTTTTTGAGCAACTCTTCGGCCAGGGCGCGCGGCGCGGCGGCTTCGGCCAAGGCGGCGGGGGCGCCGAGCGGCGCGGCAGCGACCACCACGCCAAGATCGAGCTCGACCTGCAGGACGCCTACCACGGCGGCACGCGCACGCTGTCGCTGCGCGCGGCGCGGCCCGGGCCCGACGGCCGCATGCAGAGCGAGGAACGCAGCCTGGAAGTGCGCATTCCCAAGGGCGTGCGCGAAGGGCAACTGATCCGCCTCGCCGGCCAGGGCGGGCCAGGCCTGGGCGAGGCGCCCGCGGGAGACTTGTTTCTGGAAGTGCATTTCCGGCCCGACGCGCGCTGGCGCAGCGTGGACCGCGATGTCTACCAGCCATTGCCGCTCGCCCCCTGGGAGGCGGCGCTGGGCGCCAGTGTCGAGGTGCAGACGCCGAGCGGGACGGTCGAGGTCACGGTGCCGGGGCGCTCGCGCGCGGGCCGCAAGCTCCGGCTCAAGGGCCGGGGCATCCCCGCCGCGACACCGGGCGACCTGTACCTGGAAGTGGAAATTGCCCTGCCACCGGCCGACAGCGACGCCGCGCGCGCCGCCTGGACGGCACTCGGCAAGGCCTTCCCGACCTTCAACCCGCGCGAGACGCAAGGACGCTGAGCCATGCCCCATGCCTTTCACCTGCCGGCCCAGATGGCCGAACTGCTGGACGACGACAGCCTGACTCTCGAAGAACTGGCGCGCGCCTGCCGCCGCGCGCCCGAGTGGGTGAGCGAGCACGTCGAGGCCGGCGTCATCGCCCCGCGGCCCACCGAAGGCGTGGGCCTGGTCACCTGGCGCTTTGCCAGCACCACCCTGGTGCGCGCGCGCCGCGTGGCCGAGCTTGAAGACTGCTTTGGCGCCGACCCGCACTTGGCCGCGCTCACCGTGGACCTGATGGAGGAAGTCGGCGAATTGCGCCGCCAGTTGCGCCAGCTGCGCCCGACCGGACCCAGCCCATGAGCGCCCCGGCACGCCGGGCCATTGATGGGCAGCGCCGTGGCCGGCGCTCGCGCGAGCAGATGTACAAGGACATCTACCCGCTGCGCGTGCTGGGCATGGGCCTGGGCCTGTGGGTCATCTGCAGCGTGCTGGTGCAGATCGGCGAGCTGGCGCGCTTTGGCTGGCTGTCCTTCGCGACCATGGTGGTATGGCCGCACCTGGCCTACCTGCACGCGCGCCACAGCCGCGACCCGTACCGCGCGGAAATCCGCAACCTGCTGGTCGATTCGGCCATCACCGGCCTGTGGATCGGGTTGATGCACTACAACCTGCTGCCCAGCGTGGTGCTGGCCGTCATCACCACGCACGACAAGTTCAGCACCGGCATCAAGCGGCTGTGGCTGTACTCGCTGCCCGGCATGGTGGGCGCGGCGCTGCTGGTCACGCTGCTGCTGCGGCCCCAGCCCGTGTGGGAGAGCTCGCTGCCGGTGATCATCGCCACCCTGCCGGTGATTGCGCTGCACAGCCTGGCCGTGGGCTACGCCAGCTACCGGCTGATCCGCACGGTGGCGCGGCAGAACCTGGAGCTCAAGGAGCTGCGCCAGCGCGACGCGCAGACCGGCCTGTACGCCCGCGCGCACTGGCAGGAGCAGGCCCAGGCGGTGCTGGAAGGTGCGCGCCACAACGACCGCCCGGCCTGGCTGCTGATGATCGACATCGACCACTTCAAACCCATCAATGATGTGCATGGCCACACCGCCGGCGACGAGGCGATCCGCGCCGTCGGCGCGGCCATCGCCGAAGCGGTGCGCGAGGGCGATTGCGCCGGCCGCTACGGCGGCGACGAGTTCGCCGTGGTCTGCGCGGACACCGACGAAGCGCAGGCGCAAGCCATTGCCCAGCGCATCCGCGAGCGCATCGCCGCGCTGCGCCTGACGGGCAGCATCGGCATGGCGCACGCCTCGCCCCTGCACATCACCCTGCGCGACTGGCTGAACGAGGCCGATTCGGCGCTCTACCGCGCCAAGCACGAGGGGCGCAACCAGGTGGCCAGCACGGCGCCGCTGCCCAACCCGGCATGACCGGGCAATTTTTATAGCTTTTTGGCTGCTTGCGCTTGCCAGTCAACAATAGTTCGCTATTCTTCAGATAGCGCTTCCGGCCATGCGACGGTGACCGTGCAGCCCTGGCCCGGCGCGGCCTGGGCGCGCACGCTGCCGCCGTGGCGCCGGGCGATGGCCGCCACCAGCGCCAGGCCGCCGCCCACGCCCTCGAACGCGCGCTCCGGGTGCAGGCGCTGGAACAGGCCGAACAGGCCCTGCGACTGCGCCATGTCGAAGCCCACACCGTTGTCCTGCACGCGCAGCTGCCACTGGCCGTCCGCCCCGCGCGTGCACGACACCGCGATGCGTGGGGCCGGTTGGCCGCGGCCGAACTTGACGGCGTTGCCGAGCACTTCCTTGAGCAGCAGGCGCAGCTGCTGCGCGTCCGCACGCACCGTGGGCAGCGGCGCGATGTCCCAGGCGATGGCCCCGTTGGGGTCTGCGGGACGCAGTTCATCCACCAGCTGCCCGACGAGCCGTTGCAGATCCACCGTCTCCAGGCGCAGCGGCGCGGCGTGCAGGCGCGAGAGCGCCAACAGCGCATCGATCATGCGGCCCATGCGCTGGCCGGCCTGCTCCAGGGTGCCGAGGAATTCCAGCGCCTCGGCGTGCTCGGGCGCCGGCAGCGGCGCCGGCTCGATGATCTCGCGCAGCAGCGGGGCGAACGCGGTGATGTGGCGCAGGGGCGCGCGCAGGTCGTGCGAGATGGCGCGCAGCAGGTCCTGGTGTGCGGCGCGCAGCAGCGCGAGCTCGGCCTCGGCCGGCGTGGCGCTTGCGCCTGCGGCGGGGCTCTCGGGTGCGCTGCTGGCCATGCTCACACTCCTTGTGCCCCGGGTGCGGGGCGGCGTTTGCGGGGTTTGCCGGACGGCAAGCGCCGGCAAGCGCGCCATTGTGCGCCCTGGCCCGCGCCGCCGATAGGTCTTGTCAGGGCGCCGCGCGCTTGGCGGGGCGCTTCCAGCCTTCGATGTGCGTCTGCCGGCCGCGCGCCACGCCGAGCGCGGCGGGCGGCACGTCCTTGGAGATGGTCGAGCCCCCGCCCACCGTGGCGCCGGCGCCGATGGTGACCGGCGCCACCAGCACGCAGTTGCTGCCGATGTGCGCGTCGGCGCCGATCACCGTGCGGTGCTTGTTGGCGCCGTCGTAGTTGGCGGTGATGCTGCCGGCGCCGTAGTTCACGCGCTCGCCCACCGTGGCGTCGCCCAGGTAGGCCAGGTGGTTGGCCTTGGCGCCGTCGGCCAGCTGGCTGTTTTTGACCTCGACGAAGTTGCCGATGTGCACGCCGCGCCCGAGCTGCGCGCCCGGGCGCAGCCGGGCAAACGGCCCGACCAGGGCGCCCTCGCCCACCTGCACGCCGGCGGCTTCGCCGTCGATGTGCGTGAAGGGGTGGATCACGGCGCCGGCGGCGATGCGTGCGTTCGCGATGCAGCAGTAGGCGCCGATGCGCGCGCCCTCGCCGAGCTCCACGCGGCCGGAGAAGACGCAGCCGACGTCGATCTCGACATCGGCCGCACATGCGAGTTCGCCGCGCACGCCGCTGCGTGCGTCGTCGCGCAGGTCGAAGCGCGCCGGGTCGGCCAGGCGCACGCCGGCTTCCATCAGCGCGGTGGCCGTGCGCGCCTGGTGGGCGCGCTCGAGCTCGGCCAGTTGCGCCGGACTGTTCACGCCCGCCACCTGCACGGCGTCGTCGATGGTGTGCGTGGTGACCGGCACGCCCTCGGCCACGGCCATGGCGACCACTTCGGTCAGGTAGTACTCGCCCTGGGCGTTCTGGTTCGACAGGCGCGGCAGCCAGGCGAGCAGCAGGCGCGCCGGCACGGCGAGGATGCCGCTGTAGACCTCGGTGATGGCGCGCTGGGCGTCGCTCGCGTCCTTTTCCTCGACGATGCCTTGCACGCGGCCGTCCGCCGCGCGCAGGATGCGGCCGTAGCCCCGGGGTTCGGGCAGGCGCACGGTGAGCAGCGCCAGCGCCTCGTCGCCGCTGGCCGCCACCAGCGCGCGCACGGTGTCCGCCTGCGTGAGCGGCACGTCGCCCGAGAGCACCAGCACCGTGCCGTCGCCGGCCAGCAGCGGCGCCGCCTGCTGCACGGCGTGGCCGGTGCCGAGCTGCGGCTCCTGGCGTGCGAATTTCAGGTCAAATTGGCCTCCAGCGCTTGTCCCGCCTGCGCAAGCAGCTTCCACTTCCATAGCACCGTGGCCGGTGATGACGATGGCGCTGCGCGCCGACAAATGCGCCGCCTGGTCGAGCACGTGCTGCAGCAGCGGGCGCCCCGCCAGGCGCTGCAGCACTTTGGGGATGCGGCTTTTCATGCGCGTGCCCTTGCCGGCAGCCATGATGACGATGTCAAGGGGGTTCATGCAATGCGGGGGGTTGCACCGGGCGGCGCCCGGCCTCGCCCCGCATTATCGGCGCCCGCGCGGGCGCAGGCCGCTCAGGCGCAGGCGGCGGGTGCGTGCGCGGCGCGCGGGGCGGCGCCGGCGCAGCGCGCCACCTGGCGCGCGATGGCATCGCCCGGCTGCCAGACGAAGCGCAGTTCCATGCCGCGCGCTGCCTCGACGATGGCGTGCGTGCCCGCGGGCACGGGCAGCGCGTCGCCGGCGTGCAGGAACACATCGCCGCCGCGCACCCCGGGCAGGCCCAGGCCGTCGATCGGGCCCCGGCCCAGGGTGACCCAGGCGCAGCCCGAATCGACGCGCAGCACATGGGCGCGCCGCGCGGCGAGGTGGGCGGTATCGCCGGCCAGCAGGCGCTGCAGCGGCGCGGCGCCGGGCAGGCGCGGCATGGCGGAGGCAAAGAAACCGGTGGATGCAGGTGCAGTGGACATGGCGGACTCCCTAGGGAAAACACGGTGGCAATGGACGCCATGGTCGCGCTAGGCAGGCGCGCCGTCCAATGAAAACGCAGGCCGCCATTGATGCTCTGCGCGCATCAATAGAATGCCGCCATGGCCCAGCTTCCCACCGCTCCCCCGCCACGCCCCGCATTGCGCACCCGCCCGGTGGGGCTGGGGCACTGGCGCGCCTTCCTGGCGGTGGCCGAGCAACTCAACTTCCGCGCCGCGGCCGAGGCGCTGTCGCTCACCCAGTCGGCCGTGAGCCGGCAGATCCAGGCGCTGGAGGACGAGATCGGCCTGCCGCTGTTCCTGCGCCACACACGCGCGGTGGAGCTCACCGGCGCCGGCGCCCAGTTGCTCGCCAGCTGCGCCCCGGCGATCGAGCGCATCGACGCCGCCGTGCGCCTGGCGCGCCAGAACGCCGGGCGCAAGAGCGTGGCCATCACCACCTGGGCGAGCTTCGCCTCGATGTGGCTGATCCCGCGCATGGAGGAATTCCAGCGCGACCATCCGGACATCGACATCCGCATCGACGCGAGCGACGGCCAGATCGACCTGGACACCGCCGACGTGGACCTGGCGCTGCGCTACAGCCTGCCCGGCCCGCGCGTGCAGGGCGGCGTGCGCCTGTTCGGCGAGCAGCTCGCCGTGGTCGCCAGCCCCTGGCTGCTCAAGGCCATGCCGGCGCCGACGCAGCCCTCCGACCTGGAACGCTTCACGCTCATCGAAGCCGGCGACGTGCACCGCACGGCCTACCTGGAATGGCTGAGCTGGCGGCGCTGGTTCGGTGCCCAGGGCTGCGGCCAGCTGCAACCCAAGCGCTGGCTGTATTTCAACTACGCGCACCAGATCGTGCAGGCCGCCCTCAGCGGCCAGGGCCTGGCGTTGGCGCGCATGCCGCTGATCGCCGACGCGCTCGCCTCGGGCGACCTGGTCGAGGTGATGCCCGGCCACCGCATCGACTCGCCGCTCGCCTACTGGCTGCTCATCGGCCCGCGCAGCCGCAAGCGCCCGGAGATCGAGGATTTCTGCGCCTGGCTCGCCCGGGAGGCGGCGCGCACGCGCGCGGCGATTGGCGACGTGGCGGACGCCCCGGCGGCGCCAGATGCTATTGAATAGATAGCTACAAATTCTTGCGCAGCAAGCGATAGAGGCAGATTTTACCAAAAATTTCTCGGCCCGATCCCTCAGGCCAGCGACACGCGGGCGAACTTGCGCTTGCCGACCTGCACCACGTAGCTGCCGGCGGCGAGCTTCAGGCCCTTGTCGCTGACCACGCTGCCATCGACGCGCACGCCGCCGCCGTCGATCAGCCGGCCGGCCTCGCTGGTCGAGGGCGCGAGGTTCGCCTGCTTGAGCAGCGCGCCGATGCCCAGCGGCGCGCCGGAGAGCTGCACCTCGGGGATGGCATCGGGCACGCCGCCCTTGCTGCGGTTGGCAAAGTCCTGCTCGGCCGCCTCGGCCGCCGCGGCGCTGTGAAAGCGCGTGGTGATCTCCTTGGCGAGCAGCACCTTGGCGTCCTTGGGGTTGCGCCCGCCTTCCACCTCGGCCTTGAGCCGGGCGATCTCTTCGAGGGAGCGGAACGACAGCAGCGTGTACCAGCGCCACATCAGCGTGTCGGAAATGCTCAGCACCTTGGCGAACATGGTGTTGGCGTCTTCGCTGATGCCGATGTAGTTGTTCTTGGACTTGGACATCTTCTCGACGCCGTCCAGGCCTTCGAGCAGCGGCATGGTCAGGATGCACTGCGGCTCCTGGCCGTATTCCTGCTGCAGGTGGCGCCCCATGAGCAGGTTGAACTTCTGGTCGGTGCCACCCAGCTCCAGGTCGCTCTTCAAGGCCACGGAGTCGTAGCCCTGCATCAGCGGGGACAAGAACTCGTGCACGCTGATCGACTGGCCCGTGGAAAAGCGCTTGTGGAAGTCGTCGCGCTCCATCATTCGCGCCACGGTGTACTTGGCGGCGAGCTGGATCATGCCGGCCGCGCCCAGCGGTTCGCTCCATTCGCTGTTGTAGCGGATCTCGGTGCGCGCCGGGTCCAGCACCAGGCTGGCCTGGCGGTAGTAGGTTTCGGCGTTCGCCTTGATCTGCTCGGGCGTGAGCGGCGGGCGCGTGCTGTTGCGGCCGGACGGGTCGCCGATCAGGCTGGTGAAGTCGCCGATCAGGAAGATCACCTGATGGCCCAGGTCCTGCAGCTGGCGCATCTTGTTGAGCACCACCGTGTGGCCGATGTGAATGTCGGGCGCCGTCGGGTCCAGGCCGAGCTTGATGCGCAGCGGCTGACCGGTGGCCTGTGAGCGCGCCAGCTTGTGCACCCACTCCTCGCGCGGCAGCAGCTCGTCGGCGCCGCGCAGCGACACGGCCAGCGCCTGCTGGACGTCGGACGTGAGAGGAAAAGCGGGAGCAGCGGAGGCATTCATAGGGGTTTTCAGGGGTTTCGAGCGGGGTGGGTTCGCTATACTTCGCCCCACTTCGCAGTCGCGGATTCTAGTGGTCCGGGTTCAGCCACCGCCCCCGCCCCAATCCTTTCGACCGCCCTCCTGACAGTTTTGTGCGCCTCGAGCAGGCACCCGGCCGCCCTGGGCCGCCTGCCTGCTCAGACCCACGCCACCCTGGGGACCGAGATTTTGACCAATGGCTTGACCGATGCCAGCCGCGCCTTGCTGGAGCCCGTAGCCCGCAGCCTGCGCAACCACCCCAAACGCCTTACCGCAGCCCTTGCCGCACTTTTGCTGACCGCCGGCGGCGGCGCCTTCGCCGTGGCCTCGCTCGGTCCGGACGCGGCCGATCTGCCGCAGCAGCGCATTGCCCAGCCCGTGCAGTCGCTCGCCAGCGACGCCACGCTGGCCCAGCTGACCGACCGCCCGGCCTTCACGCTGTACCGCAGCGAACAGCTGCGCAGCAGCGACACTGCCGAATCCCTGCTCGAACGCCTGGGCGTGGCCGACCCGGCCGCTGCCGCCTGGCTGCGCCGCGACGCCAACGTGCACCAGAACCTGCTGGGCCGCACGGGCCGCTCGATCACGGCGGAAACCACCGACGACCACCGCCTCACGCGCCTGGTCGCACGCTGGGCACCGGACGACAGCGGCAGTTTCAAGCGCCTGGTGGTCGAGCGCACGGGCGACGGCTTTGCCTCGCGCGTCGAATCGGCGCCGCTCACGGCTTCCAGCCGCCTGGCCGGCGGGGTGATCCGCAGCTCGCTTTTCGCAGCGACGGACGAATCCAACATCCCCGATTCGGTGGCGGTGCAGATCGCCGAGCTGTTCTCCACGGACATCGATTTCCGCCGCGCGCTGCGCAAGGGCGACCGTTTCTCGGTGGTCTACGAAACCCTCGAAGCCGACGGCGAACCGCTGCGCACCGGCAAGGTGCTGAGCGCCGAGTTCGTCAACGACGGCAAGCGCCATGAGGCCGTGTGGTTCCAGGAGCCCGGCAGCAAGGGCGCCTACTACAGCCTGGCGGGCGAAAGCCTGCGCCGCGCCTACCTGAGCGCCCCGCTGGAGTTCTCGCGCGTATCCAGCGGCTTTTCCATGCGCTTTCACCCCATCCTGCAAAAGTGGAAGGCGCACCTGGGCACCGACTTTGCCGCGCCCACCGGCACGCCGGTGCGCACCGTCGGCGACGGGGTGGTCGAGTTTGCCGGCGTGCAGAACGGTTTTGGCAACGTGGTCTTCATCAAGCACCGCAGCGACCACGTCACGGTGTACGCGCACCTGAGCCGCATTGACGTGAAGAAGGGCCAGTCGGTCGAGCAAGGCCAGACGATCGGCGCCGTGGGCTCCACCGGCTGGGCCACCGGCCCGCACCTGCACTTCGAGTTCCGCGTCAGCGGCAAGCCCCAGGACCCGATGGTCATCGCCAAGTCCAGCGAGGCCGCCGCGCCGATTTCCAAGGCCTCGCGCCCGGCCTTCGAGCGCATGGCGGCGCTGATGCGCGTGCAGCTCGCTTCGGCGCAGCTGATCCAGCAGGCCAGCGCTGAATAATGCTCCCCCCTGAGGCGCCTGCGGCGCCTTCCCCCCAGGGGGACGGCGCCAGTGGCCTGGCAAAGCCAGTTCCACGGCGCCCGCTGGCCTGGGCCGCGCCCCACGCAGGGCGGCACTGCGCCCTGGCACGGCAAGCGTGATACCGGCACCCGCCCCCGGTTGGTACATCGGCCTGATGTCGGGCACCTCGCTCGACGGCGTGGATGGTGTGCTGGCCGAAATTTCAGAGCAAAAATGCACGGTTGCGTATTACCAGTCTGCCCCGCTAGCTCCTGAATTAAGAGCAGAACTGCTGGCGCTCAACAGCCCCGGCCCGAACGAGCTGCACCGCGCCGCGCTGGCCGGCAACGCCCTGGCCCTGGCCTATGCCGGCGTCGTGCAGGCGCTGCTGGCCGAAAGCGGCCTGGCGCCCGGCGCCGTGCGCGCCATCGGCGCCCATGGCCAGACGGTGCGCCACCGGCCGCAGGAATTTGGCGGCACCGGCTACACCCTACAGCTCAACAACCCGGCGCTGCTCGCCGAGCGCACTGGCATCGCGGTGGTGGCGGACTTCCGCAGCCGCGACCTGGCCGCCGGCGGCCAGGGCGCGCCCCTGGTGCCCGCCTTCCACCAGCGCGTCTTCGGCCTGCCGGGGCGAACGCGCGCCGTACTCAACATCGGCGGCATCGCCAACCTCAGCGTGCTGCAGGCGGGCGGCGGGGTGCTGGGCTTCGACTGCGGCCCCGGCAACGCACTCATGGACGCCTGGTGCCAGCGCCACACCGGCCAGGCCTACGACGACGGCGGCGCCTTCGCTGCCAGCGGCCGGGTGTCGGCCCCGCTGCTGTCGGCGCTGCGGGCCGAGCCCTACTTCGCCCAGCCGCCGCCCAAGAGCACCGGGCGCGACCTGTTCCGCATGGAATGGCTGGAAGCCCAGCTCGCGCAGCACGCCGGCCTCAGTCCGCGGGACGTGCAGGCCACCTTGACGGAATTGACCGCCAGCGCTTGCGCGGACTGCGTCAACAGCTATGGAAGTGATAGCGATCTGTTGGCCGTATGCGGCGGCGGCGCGCGCAACACTTTCCTCATGGCGCGGCTGCAGGCGCTGCTGCCCGCGACGCGGGTGACGACCACCGATGCGCTCGGCCTGCCCGCACAGCAGGTGGAGGCGGCGGCCTTCGCCTGGCTGGCGCACCAGGCCATCGCCGGCCTGCCGGGCAACCTGCCCAAAGCAACGGGCGCCCAAGGCGCCCGTGTACTCGGCGGAATCTACCCCGCCTGAAGCGTTTCAGGAGAAGCTGGAGCCGCAGCCGCAGGTGGAGGTGGCGCCCGGGTTCTTGATGACGAACTGCGCGCCCTGCAGGTCTTCCTTGTAATCGATCTCGGCGCCGACCAGGTACTGGAAGCTCATGGCGTCGATCAGCAGGGAGACGCCGTTCTTGGTCATCACCGTGTCGTCGTCGTTGGTGATCTCGTCGAAGGTGAAGCCGTACTGGAAGCCCGAGCAGCCGCCGCCCTGCACGAACACGCGCAGCTTGAGCTCGGGGTTGCCTTCCTCGGCGATCAGGTCGGCCACCTTGGCGGCGGCGCTTTCGGTAAAGATGATGGGATCGGGCATCGCCACGGGGGCGTCTTGGGCTTGGATGGCGGCGGTCATGGGGATCTCCGGAAATCGGGTGCGTTGGCGGGAATAGTAATGAAGTCCGCGCGGGAATTCTTCTACGGCGTGTTAGACGCCAGTTTCAGTGGGGGTTTTTCCTCGAACGCGGCGTCGGTGGGCACCATTCCCCCGCAGATGGTGGCGCCCTGGTGCATTTCCAAGGCCTTGTAGTGCACGTCCCCGGTGATGCGCGCCTTGGGCTGCAGTTCGAGCAGCAGCGAGGCATGCACCGGTCCGACCACCTCGCCGTTAACGATGACGTGCGCCGCGTGCACCGCGCCCTCCACCCGGGCAAGGGCGGAAATCACCAGCAGGCCGTCCTGGCCGGGCTCGGCGCGCACGTCGCCGCGCACCTGGCCGTCGATGCGCAGGCCGTCGGTGAAGTGCACGTCGCCTTCGATGCGGCTGCCCTGCGCGATCAGGCTCTTGATAGCGGGTTGCTTGTTGCGGGAAAACATGGGCAGGGCTCCTCAAAAAGGCGGGTGGCACGGCCGTCGGGCCGCCCGCTCACGGATGGATTTCCGTGGTTTGCGAGGCACGCACGCGCCCCTCGCGCAGGATTCTGGCGGTCAGGGTTTTTACCACGGCGTGCGGCGGCAACCGGACGATGCCTTCAAGCCGCTGGTGCTGGCGCAGCTTGAAGGCCTGCGTCTCGCCGGCGAAGCGCTGGCTCCAGGGCTTGCCGTCGCGCGTACCGGCGGCGACAAGTTCCAGCTGGCCGGAATATTCGCTGGCGTTCTTCACCGGCCGCATCACCAGCACCTGCCAGCGCAGCGTCGCGTCGGCCTGCTGCTCGGCCTGCAGGCTGCGGATCGCCACGTCGTCCGAACTGCTGCTGGGAATGAGTTTCTCGAAGAACCCGAGGTCCTCGCGCAGCGCGCGGTTTTCGCTCTCGAGCTGGCGCAGCTGGAGTTTGAGCTGCTCCAGGGCCGAGCGCTCGGCCAGGAGCAGGCTGCCCGAGGTGTTGGCGATCGTCTGCGCCTGCTGGGAATCGGCGCGCAGGCGCTCGAGCTCGCCGCGCAGGCGCACCAGTTCGGCGCGGCTGCCCGCATCCAGCCCGGCCAGCGAACGCCCCCACTCGAAGGCCCACAGCGACACCGCCGCGCAAAACCCCAGGAACACCGCCAGCACCAGCCAGCGCAGCGGCCAGGGCAAGGCGCTGCGCACGGCCACGCGCGGGGCGCTGATCGTCAAGCGCCGTCTCAGCAGTCGAAAACGCATGCTCCTCCCGTCCGCACAGCCACCCCGCACAAAAGGGGCGATTGTGGCCCAAGCCTGGCCCAGGGCGACGCTGAACCAGCGCACCGCGGTCGGTACGCCCGCCGCGGCGCCGAAAAAAAAGCCGCCCCGGCGCACCGGTGCGGCTTTTGCGGCATAAATCCCGGGGGATCAGCGCTTGGAGAACTGCTTGGCGCGGCGTGCAGAGCGCAGGCCGACCTTCTTGCGTTCCACTTCGCGCGCGTCGCGCGTGACGAAACCGGCCTGGCTCAGCGCCGGCTTGAGGGTTTCGTCGTAGTCGATCAGGGCGCGGGTGATGCCGTGGCGTGCCGCACCGGCCTGGCCGGATTCGCCGCCGCCGTGCACGTTGATCTGGATGTCGAAGGTCTCGACATGGTTCGTCAGCGCCAGGGGCTGCTTGGCGATCATGATCGAGGTTTCACGGCCGAAGTAGGACTGGATGTCCTTGCCGTTGATCGTGATCTTGCCGGAGCCTTTTTTCAGAAACACGCGGGCGACGCTGGACTTGCGACGGCCGGTGCCATTGTTCCATTCACCAATCATCTCAAGGCTCCTTACAGTTCCAGCACTTTGGGCTGTTGGGCGGTGTGGGGATGCTCGGCACCACCGTACACCTTGAGTTTCTTGATCATGGCGTAGCCGAGCGGACCCTTGGGCAGCATGCCCTTGACGGCCTTTTCCAGCGCGCGGCCGGGGTGCTTGGCTTGCATGTCGCGGAAATTGGTCGCCGTGATGCCACCGGGATAGCCCGAATGGCGGTAGTACACCTTGTCGGTGGACTTGGCGCCGGTCACCTTGAGTTTGGCGGCGTTGACGATGACGATGAAGTCACCGGTATCGATGTGAGGCGTGTAAATGGCTTTGTGTTTGCCGCGCAGGCGGAGGGCAACTTCGCTGGCTACCCGGCCGAGCACCTTGTCGGTGGCGTCAATCACAAACCACTCGTGCGTCACATCAGCGGGTTTCGCGCTGAAGGTTTTCATGAGTTTCTCTGGTTTGGCCGGCCTGGAGAGGGGCCGGCGTCCTTGGGCTCTTTTCCACGGTCGGTGTTTCTCTTGAAGCGGAAACCTCTTAGGTGGTACTTGCCGCGGCGGGAACGGGCCCGCTGCCGCACTTCGCCGCGGAGCACGCGTGCGCTGCGAAGCCCGCCATTATAAGCGGCTGGCCCGGTGCCGGTCCAGCGGTTTCGCGTCGCGCGTCCTGGGTAGCGTCGGCACACCGGCGCCCACGCCTCAATTGGCGAAGCGGTTGCGCTCCAGCGGCTCGAAGGCCTTGCGGAAATCGATGCAGGCCGAACGTCCGGCGTTGCCGGGCTTGGCGCACTCCTCGCGCAGGCACATGCTGCGCGTCAGCACGTTGGCGTCGGCGCACAAGGGCTGCGGCGCGCGGCGCGGCGCGGGCGCCGGCGGCGGGGGCGGCGGCGCTTCGGGCACCGGTTCGGGCTCCGGCGCGGGCGGCAGCACCGGCAGCGGCGCCGTCTTGGGCCCCTGGGCCGCGCGTGCGGCGCGCGGCGGCGCCTTGGAAACAGCGCGGGGATCGTCGGCGGCGACAAACGCCGGCGCCGGCCCGGTGGCCTCCGGTTCGCTGGCAGCGGCCAGTGCGGGCGCCGCGGTGCTGGCGGCGGGCACCGCTGGCGGCGCCTCCACCGGCTTGAGCTCGGTGATGATGGTGTCGGGGACCGCGGGTTGGGGTGGGGGCGCCGATGGGCTGCGCAGCCCCCAGACCACCGCCACCAGCGCCAGCCCCAGGACGCCGGCGCCGGTCCAGACCCAGGGCGCGCGCCGCGCCGGTGGCGCGCTGGCGCGCGCGCGCGTCCATTCGGACTCCAGCGGGGCGGCGCCCGCAGGGGCGGCGGCTGCCGAAGCCGCAGCGGCGGGCTGGACGCTGTCGGGCTCGCGCAGGACGGAGTCCTGGCCCAGGAACACGGTGTCGGCAACCTCGGCTTCCCGAGGGTGGACCTGCGGCGGGGTCGGGCGCGCCGCCGGCGCCGAGATGGGGGGCACAGCCGCCGCCGCGGCGCGCGGCACCGAAACCGGCGCCGGCCCCTGGCCGGTGAGGTCGACCGTGCTGGCCGTCAGGGTGGCGTCGGGCTGGTCGGTGGGTTCGACCCAGAGCTCGCCCAGGCCGGCGCGGAAGTCGAACTGGTCGAGCCCCGCGGGCGGCGCGCGCATGTCCATCAGGGCCAGGAAGGCGTCGATGGATTGCGGGCGGTCCTCGGGCTGGAGCTTCAGGGCCTGCGAGATCGCCTCGACGAAAGGCGCGGAATATTCCTGGCCGAACTGCTTGCGCACCGTGCGCGCCACGCGCGAGAACGGCACCATGCGGTCGCGCAGCGCGCGCAGCGTAGCCGGCAGTGGCGCGTCGTTGCACAGGCAGCCGTGCACCACGGCGGCCAGGGAATACAGGTCGCTCCAGGGGCCCTGCTCCATGCCGGCGTGGCCGTCGTCCTCCGCGTTGTCGGCGTACTGCTCGATGGGCGCGTAGTTCACCTTCAGCACGGCGGTGTGCTTGCGGTCGCGGTCGTTGATGGCGTGGCGCGAAGCCCCAAGGTCGAGCAGCACCGGCGGGCCCACGTCCTGCAGGAAGATGTTGTCGGGCGAAATGTCGCGGTGCAGGGTGTTGGCGCCGTGCAACACGCGCAGGGCGTCCAGCACGGCCCAGAGGACCTGGCGCAGCCAGGCTTCGGAAGGCGGAGCGCGCATCTGCGTGCGCGCCTGCTTGAAGGTCATGCCGCGGTACAGCGGCATGACCATGTAGGCGGTGTTGTGCGCCTCCCAGAAGCGGAACACCTTCACAAGCGAGGGATGGTCGAACTGCGCCAGCATGCGCGCTTCGTCGACGAAGGAGTGCAGGCCGGCCTGGAAGGCCGGCTCGTCGGTCGAGGAACGCGCCCACAGCGCGCCGTCGCCGCCGCGCGCCGCCAGGGTCGCCGGCATGTATTCCTTGATCGCCACCGTACGGTGCAGCGAATGGTCGAAGGCCTTGTAGACCATGCCGAAGCCGCCCACGCCGAGCAGCCCGAGGATTTCGAATTCGGCCAGGCGCGTTCCAACCGGGAGCGCGTCCATGTGGCGCATCTTCGATCGGGGTTCGGCACTGGTGCTTGCGGTCATGCGGGCGGGGGGAACGTCAGGGGACACGGGCCGGCTCCAGGGTCGGCCCGCGCCATCATCATAGGTTTCCAGGGTCAGGGAGAGCAAAAAAAGACCTTCAGCGACAAAAAATGCGCGTTTCCCGCCCGTGCCGGCGGTGGCGCGGGTTCGGCAGGCGTTTGCAGCAACACCCATGCCATGCAGCACCGCCGCGCCGGGCATGGTTACCATCGCCGCATGTTCAGTTACCGCCACGCCTTCCATGCGGGCAACCATGCCGACGTGCTCAAGCACACGGTGCTGATTGCCGCCCTGCAGCACCTCACCGAAAAGGAGGCGGCGCTAACGGTGGTGGACACCCATGCCGGCGCCGGCCTGTACCGCCTGGACGGCGACTACGCGCGCACCAGCGGCGAAGCCGGCGGCGGCCTGCTGCGCCTGGCAGCCGCCGCACCGGACGCCGAGCCGCTGGCGCCGGCCCTGCAGGCCTACCTGGATTTGGTGCGTTCGTTCAACCAGGGGCAACACCTCAAGGTGTATCCGGGCTCGCCCTTCATCGTCCAGCAGCTGTTGCGCCCGCAGGACAGGCTCAAGCTGTTCGAGCTGCACCCGAGCGACGCGCGCGCGCTGGCCGGCAACGTGGCCCAGCTCGGCGCCGGCCGGCAGGTCGCCGTGCTGAACGAGGACGGCTTCGAGGGTTGGCGCAAATTCCTGCCGCCACCGGCCCGCCGCGCTTTGCTGTTGTGCGATCCAAGCTATGAAATCAAGAGCGACTACGGCAAGGTGCTGGACCTGGCGGCCGAGGGCTTGAAGCGCTTTCCCACCGGCACCTACGCCAGCTGGTACCCCTTGATTGCCCGGCCGGAGGCGCACGATCTGCCGCGCCGGCTGAAAACGCTGGCGACAAAAAACGCCAAGAGCTGGCTGCACGCCACGCTGACGGTGAAGGCGGGCAAGCTCAAGGCGCTGCCGGACGGCACGGTGCAGCGGCCCGGCCTGCCGGCGAGCGGCATGTTCCTCATCAACCCGCCCTACACGCTCAAGGCGGCGCTGGCGCCGGCCCTGCCGCAGCTCGTCGCCCGCCTGGGGCAGGACGCGCACGCGGCGTTCACGCTGGAATCAGGCGGCTAGCTGCCCTTCGGGCGCGGCGCGGCCCAGGCGCCGGCACAGCTCCAGCACCGGCGCGCTCTGGTTCATGGTGTAGAAGTGCAGCCCGGGCACGCCCGCCGCCAGCAGCCGCTCGCACAAGTCGGTGACGACGTCCAGGCCGAAGGCCTTGATGGACGGGAGGTCGTCGCCGTAGGCCTGCAGGCGCAGGCGGATCCAGCGCGGGATCTCGGCGCCGCAGGTGTCGGCAAAGCGCAGCAGGCCGCTGGAATTGGTGATCGGCATGATGCCGGGCACCACGGGGACATCGGCGCCGAGCGCGCGCGCGTCGTCGACGAAGCGGAAATACGCGTCGGCGTTGAAGAAGAACTGCGTGATGGCGGAATCGGCCCCGGCGCGCACCTTGGCCACGTAGGCCTGCAGGTCGGCCTCGGGCGACCTGGCCTGCGGGTGCGTCTCGGGGTAGGCGGCCGTCTCCAGGTGGAAATGCCGGCCGGTCTCGGCGCGGATGAAGGCCACCAGGTCGGCGGCGTAGCGGAACTCGCCCATGCCGCCGTAGCCGCTGGGCAGGTCGCCGCGCAGCGCCACCAGGCGCTTGACGCCCATGGCTTGGAGCAGCGCCAGCTTCTCGCGCACCGATGCGCGCGAGGCGCCGACGCAGGTGAAGTGCGACGCGCCGCTGCGGCCTTCGTCGAGGATGGCCTGCACGGTCTGCAGCGTGCCGTCCTGCGTCGAGCCGCCCGCGCCGTAGGTGACGGAGCAGAACTCGGGCTGCAGCGCGTAGAGCTTCTGGCGCACGGCGCGCAGTTTTTCGGCGCCCTCGGCCGTCTTGGGGGGGAAGAATTCCAGGCTCACCGGCAAGCCGGCGGCGGATGCGTTGGCAGCGGTCATGCGCTCCTCCTCGCAAAAACAAAAAATTCGTGGTTCCCGTCGCCGCCGGCGATCGGGCTGTCGATCCAGGCCTGCACCTGCAGGCCCAGGGCGCTGCAGCGGGCGCGGATGCGTTGCTCGACCACGGCGTACAGCGCCGGGTCGCGCACGATGCCGCCCTTGCCCACCTGGCCGGGCTGCAGTTCGAACTGGGGCTTGACCAGCATCAGCAGCGCGCCGCCCTCGGCCAGCAGCGGCACCAGCGCCGGGAGTACCAGGGTGAGCGAGATGAAGGACAGGTCGCCGACAATGAGGCCGAATTTTGGATCAAATTGGCCTCCAGCGCTTGCCCCATATGGCCCAGCAGCTACCAAATCAGAAGCATTCAGCGCGCGTGCGTTGACCTGCTCGATGCAGCGCACGCGCGCATCCGCGCGCAGGCGCGGGTGCAGCTGGCCCTGGCCGACGTCCACGCCGACCACCTGCGCCGCGCCGTGCTGCAGCAGGCAGTCGGTAAAGCCCCCGGTCGATTGGCCCACGTCCAGGCAGGCGAGCCCCGCCACGTCCAGCCCCGTGGCGGCCAGCGCGCCGTCCAGCTTGAGCCCGCCGCGCGAGACGTAGCGCGCCTCGGCGTCGTCCTGCAACTGCAGCTCGGCCCCGTCCGGCACGTTCTCCCCGTTCTTCGCGACCTGCTTCCAGGCGCCCTGCCCCACGCGCCAGCGCGCGCCGCCGGCCAGCAGCCGCTGCGCCTGGGCACGCGATGCGGCCAGGCCGCGTTCGACAAGCAGTTGGTCAATTCGCATGGATGTAAGGCTGTTGTACCCACCCCCCGTACCAGCGCGTAGCGAGCGGCTCGCAGGCTAGGCGCGGGAGGACCCGGGAACCGGAACGTAGCAGCGCTACGTGAGGATTCACGGGGGGACCCGCAACGACGCCTCCGGGCCGCGCAGTAGCGCCACCCCCACTCAATCAGTAGCGGTAGGTATCGGGCTTGTAGGGGCCTTGCTTGGGCACCCCGATATACGCCGCCTGCTCATCCGTCAGTTCGGTCAGCATCGCACCCACCTTCTTCAGGTGCAGGCGCGCCACCTTCTCGTCGAGGTGCTTGGGCAGCACGTAGACCTTGCCGTTCTCGTAGTAATCGCTGTGCGTGAACAGTTCGATCTGGGCGATGGTCTGGTTGGCGAACGAGTTGGACATCACGAAGCTCGGGTGGCCCGTGCCGCAGCCCAGGTTCACCAGGCGGCCCTTGGCCAGCAGGATGATGCGCTTGCCGTCCGGGAAGATCACATGGTCCACCTGGGGCTTGATCTCTTCCCACTGGCAGTGCGCTTCGAGCTTGGCGACCTGGATCTCGTTGTCGAAGTGGCCGATGTTGCAGACGATGGCCTGGTCCTTCATGGCCTTCATGTGCTCGAAGGTGATGACGTCGCGGTTGCCGGTGGTGGTGACGAAGATGTCGGCCTTGTCGGCGGCCCACTCCATGGTCACGACCTTGAAGCCTTCCATCGCGGCCTGCAGGGCGTTGATGGGGTCGATCTCGGTCACCCACACCTGGGCGGAGAGCGCGCGCAGGGCCTGAGCCGAGCCTTTGCCCACGTCGCCGTAGCCGGCCACCACGGCCACCTTGCCGGCGATCATCACGTCGGTGGCGCGCTTGATGCCATCCACCAGCGACTCACGGCAGCCGTACAGGTTGTCGAACTTGCTCTTGGTCACCGAGTCGTTCACGTTGATCGCGCGGAACAGCAGCGTGCCCTTGGCGGACATTTCCTTCAGGCGGTGCACGCCGGTGGTGGTTTCTTCGGTCACACCGATGATCTCGGCGCTCTTGCGGCTGTACCAGGTGCCGTCCTCGGCCAGCTTGGCCTGGATGGCGGCGTACAGGATGCGCTCTTCCTCGCTGCCAGGGTTGGCCAGCACGGAAGCGTCCTTTTCGGCGCGCTTGCCCAGGTGCATCAGCAGCGTGGCATCACCGCCGTCGTCCAGGATCATGTTCGGGCCTTCGCCCTCCGTGCCCTTGGCGCCGAAGTCGAAGATGCGGTGGGTGTAGTCCCAGTAGTCCGCCAGGGTCTCGCCCTTGACGGCGAACACCGGCGTGCCGGTGGCGGCGATGGCGGCGGCAGCGTGGTCCTGGGTGGAGAAGATGTTGCACGAGGCCCAGCGCACGTCGGCGCCCAGGGCCTTGAGCGTCTCGATCAGCACGGCCGTCTGGATGGTCATGTGCAGCGAGCCGGTGATGCGCGCGCCCTTGAGCGGCTGCTTGGCGGCGAATTCCTCGCGGATGGCCATCAGGCCGGGCATCTCGGTTTCGGCGATGCGGATTTCCTTGCGGCCCCAGTCGGCCAGGCCGATGTCGGCGATGGCGCAGTCGGCGGGGGACAGGGCGGGATTGCGGGCGTTCATGGTCGGCTCCAAAGTAGTTTGAAACGCCACCTGCCGCGAAGGAAAGCACAACGCCCATCGCACGCAAGGTGGATGAGCGTGGTTGCGGATGTCGGATTCCGAGCCTCACGCCCCACGCGACTGGGGGACGCTGCAACGCTCCTCGGAGTGCGCCGGATTTTAGCAGCGGCGCGCCGCATGCGCGATTTGCGGACGCCGCGGCGGTGCCGCGCGCCCACAGAGGATGGGTCCGCGTTCCTACACGCGCCGCGCCGGCTTGCGCTTTCAATGGCACCAGGACGCCGCCAATGCGCACCCGGTGCCACCGGCGGCATTTCTCCCCTTTGTCCGGCCTGTCCGGGATAGAAAGCCCATCATGAAAACCAGCCTCGCCATGACCCTCGTCGCCTTCAGCGTTGCCGGCCTCGCCGCCTGCGACGTCGAGAAAACCCAGGAAGGCAACATCACCATGCCCAAGTACGAAGTCGAGAAGACGCAGCAGGGCGACGTCACCCTGCCCAAGTACGACGTGCAGACGCCCGACGTGAAAGTTACCACCGAGCCCAAGGTGATCGAGGTGCCGAAGATCGAGATCGAACCGGCGAAGTAAATCGCTATCAGCGCGGGCCTGCGCTGGTCGCCAGCCTGCGCAGTGCCAGGGCCAGCGCCAGGGCGCCGAGCAGCAGCGCCATGGAGAACGCCACCAGCGCCGGCCAGCGGCCGTATTCCCAGAACCAGCCGCCGGCCGAGCCGAGCACGCTGGAGCCCAGGTAGTACGCCAGCAGGTACAGCGACGACGCGTGGCCCTTGGACTGGCGCGCCAGCCGCCCCACCCAGCCGCTCGCCACCGCGTGCGCGACGAAGAAGCCGAAGGTCAGCACCGCAATGCCGGCAATCACGCCGGCCAGCGGCGCGACCAGCGTGAGTAGCACCCCCGCAGACATCAGCAGCACGCCGCCCACCAACACCGGCGCACGCCCCAGCCGGTCGGCCAGCGCCCCAGCGGCCGGCGAGGCGACCATGCCGAACAGGTAGGTACAGAACACCAGGCCGATCTGCGTCTGGCTCAGTGCGTACGGCGGCAACGCCAGGCGAAAACCGGCGTAGTTGAAGAGCGAAACGAACACGCCCATGAGCGCGAAGCCCGACAGGAACAGGAGCGGCAGCCCGGGCGTTGCGCAATGGGCCCGCCAGGCGGCCACGTGTGCGCGCATGCCGACCTGGCGTCCCCGCTCGGTCGCCTGCGCGCCGCTGCAGCGCGGCAGCAGGCGCACAAAGCCGACCGCCGCCAGCAAGCCCAGCACGCCGATGGTGGCCAGTGCCACACGCCAGCCGAAGTGGTCGGACAGCGCGCTCATGCCCACGCGCCCGGCCATGCCGCCGAAGGCCGTGCCGCCGATGTACAGCCCCATGGAAAAACCCAGCCCGCGCGGGTGGATCTCGTCGGCCAGGTAGGCCATGGCCACCGCCGGCACGCCACCGAGCAGAATGCCCTCGAGCGCTCGCGCCGCCAGCAGCGCCTCCCAGGCCGGAGCGACGGCCGCGAGCACGTTGCAGGCGGCGGCCAGCGCCATGGCGACGAACATCAGCCGGCGCTTGTCGCGCCCTTCCGACAGCGCGCCGGCTATGAAGATGGCCAGCGCCAGGCAGCCCGTGCTGACCGACAGCGCCAGCGAACTCCCCGTGGCGCCCAGGCCGAAATGCGCCGCCAGCTCGGGCAGCACGGGCTGCACGCAGTACAGCAGCGAAAAGGTCGCGAACCCGGCGAGGAACAGCGCCAGGCTGATGCGGCGGTACGCCGGCGAGCCGGGGTGCACCCAGGTGCGGGCGGGGGGCGGGGCGGTGGCATCCGGCATGGCCGGAACTGTGACACAGGCACGCGCGCGCCGCTGCCGCGCACGGCCCCCGGTAAAATCACCCGGCTTTGCTTGACCCCTGCGCGGCACCGCCCGGCCTGCCGCCCTCCCGATCTGGAACCCCCCTTGTCCTACGCCCACGAGACCCGGCGCCGCCGCACCTTTGCCATCATTTCCCACCCCGACGCCGGCAAGACCACGCTGACGGAGAAGCTCCTGCTGTTCTCGGGCGCCATCCAGATCGCCGGCGCCGTCAAGGGCCGCAAGGCCAGCCGCCACGCGACCAGCGACTGGATGGAGATCGAGAAGCAGCGCGGCATCTCGGTGGCGTCGAGCGTGATGCAGATGAGCTACCGCGACCACGTCATCAACCTGCTCGACACGCCCGGCCACAAGGACTTCTCCGAGGACACCTACCGCGTGCTGACGGCGGTGGACTCGGCGCTGATGGTGATCGACGCCGCCAACGGCGTGGAGGCGCAGACACGCCGCCTGATCGAGGTCTGCCGCCAGCGCGACACGCCCATCA